>Ga0209128_1000745_pt1 | contig 23735 bp, 32 predicted proteins | sample ETNvirnome_6_100_FD_184072 | JGI IMG/M metagenome (GOLD analysis project Ga0209128, IMG submission 184072) | Marine viral communities from the Pacific Ocean - ETNP_6_100 (SPAdes) (version 2) | ecosystem: Environmental > Aquatic > Marine > Oceanic | place: Pacific Ocean | collected 2013-06-19 | reverse complement strand
GACCATCCTCCTTGTGGACCTTCGGTGAAGAGCCCCTCCTGGCTGACGTGTCCCTTCATCTGGTGAGGGCATCCTCGCTTGCGGCACCGCTGACCTTCGCCTATCCAAACAATGCGTACCATGCCTGTCCCCTGTCCGTCAGGCGCCATCCGTTCTTCTTGTCACCAGCTACGAGCCCCTTCTTTTGAAGGAGCTTGAGGCTGTGGACGGGCCGGTAAAGAACTCCGGTGTACGAGGAGGCTAGCTCCTTTAGTACATCGGCCTGCCGTGGGGTGATGATCTTACTCACTGGTGTCGTCCCCCCAAGGCCAAGTGCTGAACCTAGCGGCATAGTGTTTCTTGGCGATGTACTCAGCAACCTCTTCTTCTGTCTTACTGAACCTATCGGTATAGTGTTTCTTGGCGATGTACTCTGCCGTTAGGTCCACCTTCTTTAGAGCTACGGACTGCGCCTCCTCTAGGTCCACGACGTAGCGCATGCGTGCAGCGTAGTCCCGCGCCTCTCGTGCTACACTCGCGACGTAGGATCTCCGGTTCTTCATGCACGCATCCCACTCTTCTTTAGCCGCCTGTCTTATCCTCTCGATGTGTGCCTTTTCCATTATCGGGTGGGGTGCGTGGCGGCTCACGCAGGCGTGGTGCTTTCGCTTATTGCAAGCAGGACACTTTACCTCCCTAGCCCATAGAGGCCACTGCCCTCCGAGGTGTTGGATCCTCCACTCGATATACTTATCCTCCGGTTCCTCTTTAGTTTTGCCGCTCGTCCTTCGGAGTTGCAGGCACCGCTCGGCTAGGTCAGGGCGGGCTATGTTGACGCGCTCTCGGTGAGGCTTCTGTACTACCTTGTCTGAAGTGAAGACCCAGTTGCCGTATCCTTCTTGCCTCTTTCCGTAGCACAAGGATCCGGGTGGAGCACCGCACACCGGACACTCGACAGAGAGTTTCTGAAGCGCCCTCTGTTCCCGGCCTCTAGCTTTCTCCTCACAATAATCCCGTATGTCTTGGCTAATACGGTCGCTTCTTCTATAGCTCATTTGTTCCCCCCGTTCAGGTAGTGAGCCAGGTCCATGGCTTCGTCAAGAGTGTCGCAGTCTTTGACCGCTACCCACCGGGGAGTGATGGCTCCGCCGGGAACGTAGTAGCCTACCTCCCATGAGTGGAAGCCGTCCGCCGCTAGAGCTTTCTTATTTATTACCCACATCTCTCTTCTCCTTTGTTAAACGCCGCAGACTCCCCAACATTCTTCGGACAGGTCTCCGAAGAGCGACTCTTGACGATCAGTAAAATCTATCTCCTCCAAGGGGCGCCCGCTTCGATGGAGGGTGGGCTGGCTATTCATCTTTCCGCAGTTGCCTGCCGCGTAGTTGCGGTGCAGTTCCCTCTCGAACTCAACCGCATTGTTCCAGTCACCGGGTGTCTTCCGCAATCGGCGCCACTCGTCATCGCTATGGAAGGGGCAGAAAACACAGGCGGATCGCGGGGCACTCTCCCCTGCGTCGGCCAGCATTTTTAGGCAGTCGCTCCGCCGGATGCGTCGGTCGATGAGTGGGTACTCGAACTCATACCACCGCTCCTGGGAGATGCGCGAGCGCTGGATCTCGTCATACGAAATCCCGAGCCACTGCGTTACGAGTGGGCTCCCCTTGTAAGCGCGGGGAACCTCGGCCCAGGTTTTCATATAGCGATGAAGAGGTTTGATCTTGAACTCGGCGGTGCATTGCCGGTGAAGCGGAGTGCGCTCCAACTCGTCCTTCATCTCCAGAAAGAGAGGCGGCAGGTAGGTTGCGGATCCCTTTCGTTCGCGGAGTCCTACCAGGCAGTGCTCGGACAAACTCTGCTTGTCCTCGAACCGATGCACCGTGACGAACTCCATGCCTGCCGCTTCGATCTTCTCCCTCCACTTTTTAACGTGGGGGTAGACGGCTTCGGGCTCGTCCCCGGTGTCCGCGAACAGCCAAAGGTCTGGACGGGGTAGCTCACCCTTTAGAACCATCAACGCTATGGCGGTTGACTGGACCCCTCCTCCGAACGACACGACGATCTTCTTTTCCATTCCTCTTCTCCTTTGCTTGGTTAAAACATTCTTCTGAGCATCCGTAGATGCTGTCGCCGTAGCTGATGTACTTACTCATCCAGCCCTTAGCTATGCAGCCAGGCTGCTTACCTCTGGCTATCTTACCGCAGTTGCTGCACACAATGATGCGACCCTGCGCTATCTTGCGCTGCACTCTAGACATCCTCACCTCCAAGGGTGAGCCCCTCCCCGCAGTTGTCCCGCGACACTTAACTCCCCAGTTAAACCTGAAGAGAGGAGCTCGAAGCTTATGACAGAGGATAGACCTGCGATATGCCGTCGATGGTCTTGGGACCTACCCAGCTGTTGTCCAGCACCACCGGCAGCGGAGTCAGGACGTTGGTGAGTATAGGAGGAGGCGCAGGCGTTGCTTCGTCGAGAGGCCTCACCTCTACCTGCACGAGCAAGTGGTAGATGCCATTGCGTGGGATGGCAGACCGCACGGTGTGCAGTCCATCCAGATCCGCCACGGACAGGAGCAGGTTCTTGGCCACGTCGCAGTCGCTGCTGCTACACAGCATCCGCTCGAGACCCTCTCCGTCTAAAAGCCAGAGGCCTACTTCATCGTCATCGTTCATGAGTTAGCCCCAGCTTTGTTACCTCACGACTATAAAGCCGCTTGGCTTCTTCAACAAGAACCTTGTGCGCTGTGTGCTCGGCTTCTCCCTCGACGCGCCATGCCAGGAGAGGGATAGGTCTCCCGTCTGGATAGACGCAGCGACGGTTCTCCCGTTCAAACTTCATGAGCCCTGCCTGCATCCGACACTTCTTCCACAAGGGCTCAAGTGCTAAGTTGGCAGTACACTGCACGAGGCTATCGCAGAGAGCCTGCTTTTGTGCAGGCGTAGTGCAACCTTGATAAGCCTTGAGTAGTTCGATGGCTTTGATGTCTATTTTAATTGCCGCCATGGTCACCACCTCCGAGCCATTCGATTTCGTTTGCTAGCACTTGAACATCGTGCCGAGTGTTACCGCTTTTGTCCTCCCACTTGTTAGTGGCGAGCCTTCCGATGACCGCGATGAAGCGCCCCTTCTTTAGATGCTCCGCGCAGCTGCGGCCTTGATTGCCAAAGACGATGACGGTGTGCCATTCGGGAACCGTCTGCCACTCCCCGTCAACCTTGCGCCGCTCGTCGGTAGCAAGTCGAAGGCGACACACACTTCCGCCTTCTCCTTTCAGTTCTGGGTCAGCACCTAAGCGCCCAACCAAATGTACTTTATTCATCTCTCTTCTCCTTTGTTAAACTAACTTCCTCGAGGTTGGCGAGCCTGCCTGCCTTGAACCAACTCTTCCACCACTTGCTCTTGGCCAGCTCGCACACCCGCTGCCTCTCAGGACCACGCAGGTCCGAGCGGTAAAGCGTTGAGCGTATCCTGGCAGACAGTCCTCCACTGACAGGGTCATGTTTCACTACCACCTCACAGTCTGCTCCTAGATAGGAGACGTGTATGAGATAGGCTTTGGTCTCTGGTTTGGGTTTCATCTTCACTTCCTTTGGTTAATCTAAGCTCGGTGCATCTGCGGCTTAATTCCGCAGCTGCCAAAACGGAGCTCTGCTGGGTCACCCCTGCACCTGCGCCGCGACCCGCTTGCGCTCGGTCTATGACGCTGGCGTAGCCCTCTGAGGAGACTTGCTCCGCGAGCCACGCGCAGCACGGGAGGTAGGAGACGAACGCCTCCTGCTCCCGCACAGCTACGTCCAGCGCCATGTACGCAGGCGAGTCGAAGGCTAGGTCTGTCTCGCAGCATGGACAGATCATACTGCCCCTCGCTGGCGACAGTTGTATGTGACCTCCCATGTATCAGCGATGCGGGTCTTGCCCATGGACACCACGTTGTGGGCTACTCCGTTCTGCCTCAAGATGTCCTCGACGCATTGAAACAGTTCGCCATGCACAGGAAACCAGAGGTCATGCATGACCCCTTCCTTGAACTTGACGCGGCCCCCGCCTGCCAACGTTGACTCGCCTGCGAACTGAAGCTTGTCGCAGAAGTGCAGCCATCTCTTTGACTTGGCCAGAATGAATGTAAGTTGTCCTCTCATGATTGCACCTCCGTGTGTCCGAGGTCAAAGCCCATGAGCAACTCGACCCACGATGGGTTGAGAGGCCCGCAGTCTTTTGCCTTGAGCACTGCTGTAGCCAGACCATCGCCGCTCTTCTGCGTGAGGCCTGCCTTGTTGTAGTTTCCCTTGACGGTTGGCGTAGGCCACAGGTCAACGCGAGCGACCCGTTGGCCTAGCGTGTCCTTGCCTGCATCGTTGATGCGTGATGGCGGCAGGCTACCTGAGTCTTTGTAGTCCCTCGCTCGTGGCGTAGGCCAGTCGCCGCTAGTCGCCATCGAGTTGAGTGAGTGACGGACAGGACCGACGCGCCCCGCAGCTCCGCCTCGGTTGCTGCCGTAGCTGCTGGCTGAGGGCGTCGGGAACATCGCCGTCTGCTTCTTGGGTTCGTTCAACCAAACCCGCAGGCGAGAGGTCTTGCCTACGAACACGCCTGACATGAAGCCCGACATGGGAACCTCGACGAGGTCTTCAAGGCGGTCGGCCCCTGACGCTCGCAGCACACTCTTCGGTGGCAGCTGCAAGAGCTTGGAGTTGAGGCCGAGGAACGCTTGACGCGCACACTCAGGGACGACGGCATTGCCCAGCGCCTTGAGGCGTGGCTTGCGCGTTGGGTTTCCAGCCTCGGTGGTGCGTCGGGTTCCACGTTCCCAAGGTTGAACCTGTCCATTGCCCCGGAGCCAGGCTGAACATGGGGTGCCTCCGAAGGGGGCGTGTGCGTCGAAACTCTTGAAGCAACCTGACTTCGCAGCCAGTATCCACATGCGGTTACGCACATGCGGTGCTCCCACTTGCTTGGCTGACAGCGGTGACCAGACGGCGTCATAGCCTGCCGCTCGCAGGCCCTTGAGGACAGTCAACAGCCCGCGCTTGCGCAGCCCGACAACGTTCTCGATGAAGACGTACATGGGGCTGACCTCCTGTATGGCTCGGAGCATCTCGAACCACAGGCCACTGCGATTGCCTTCCAGTCCGTTGGGGTTTGGGTTCGCCAGACTCACGTCTTGGCACGGAAAACCTCCTATGAGCAGGTCCGCCTTGCGTCCTGTCCAGTCGATGGTTCGCACGTCATCGTGAAGCTCCGCGTCGGGCCAATGCTTGGCGAGCACGCTGCGGCAGAAGGGGCCGGCCTCCACCTGAAGGCCAACCCGCAGACCTGTCGCCGCTTCCACGCCGATGTCCAAACCACCAACACCACTAAACAAAGAGATGATGTTACTCACGGTCACCCTCCCCTGCTAGAAAGGCTGAGTAGATAGCGTCGAGCATCACCTGATCTTCGGACACGGTGAGGTCGAAGACGTTGTCGGTCCCCTCCTCCACAACGTAGTCGATGGTCACGTCTGGCCCGTGCTTCATGCAGACGTGGCCTGCCACGGTGAGTTGGTAGTCGGTGCCGTCTTGACGCACCAGTTCGATGTCGATAACGACGTTCATACTGCACCTCCAGTGGTGAGGAAGCACTCGTGAGTACGGTCAACGTGGAACCACTGCTCTCGCTCGTCGCTGTACCAGACAGGCTTCGTACAGTCCTCGCACGGGATGGTCGCGCCCTTGTACTTGTAGCGGCAGTCCGCTTCAATCTCACGGACAACCCACGCAGTGTGAGGTTGAGAAGCGCACCACTGTAGCTGGGCGTCAACGCCCTCGATAGTCCACGGCTCTTGCACGATGCCCGTCTCGGTGTCGCGTGCCACTTCGATGGCGACGAGGAGCGTGTAATAGATGACGAACGAGGTGAGCAGATCCTCTTCTTTGCCGGGGTGGAGGTCCACATGAATCGTCCAGTCGGTAGGCTCGTGCTCCCCGTTGGGGTCCATGAAGTTGCACAGGGTGTGCATGGGTTCCTTGGTCATCGCCAGCACGGCGTCCAGTGTGACAGGCAGGGGCTGGATGCGCCCGTCTGTGGTGGTAAAGATGAATGTGTTGCAGGTCATTGCGCACCTCCATTGAGTTGGTCTTGCACGTCTACCGTGGCAGAGATGGTGGCGTCGATGCACTCCATGATACGACCGTGCCCAGCCGCGTAGTCGCTGGCCTCTCCGTTAGTCGCAGTCTTTCCAGCGAGTGCATCCTGCATGCCCATCAGGAACGCAGCCATGCGGTCAGCGTCCATGCCGTCGAGCATGCTGATGATGGAGTCGAGCATGTCGGCGTCGTCGTCCATGTCGTTCCAGTCGTGGTCGGCCAGCACGTTTTCTGGCTGGCTCATCTCTTGCTCGTCGTGGGTGAGGACCTCCGCCAGAGTCACGGTGCAGTTGTCGCACGTCCACTCCTCACCGGGTTGGATGACGGAGAGCACGGTGTTCAGGTTAGGCGCTTGCGCAAAGGTGAGCACCCCACGCTTCCAAGGTAGGGGCCTGCTCCATACGCCGTCCTCTGCGAAGAGGTTGGTCTTGCCGAACTTCTCGCGAAGCGCAGCTACGGTATGAGTCTCGGTGGTGGTGTCCCACGAGATTGTGATGAGGGTTGAGTCGTTCATGTTGTTCTCCATGTGGTGGTTTGGTTTGGTGGGGCTCGTCAGTACATGGCCTTGCTTCGGTCACCCCGGATGATCAACTCCGGGCCGTTGAGCGAGGGTGGCCGCTAAACCAGATCCTCTACCGCAACAAGGTCATGTACTCACCAACCTCCCACTCTAAGTGTACTACGGTTCCGATCCGTGTGTCAACAAGTTCGTGTATTTATTTGTACATGTGGTTGTGAATGGGGTGCTGGCCTGATGCTGTCCGCTAGGTCGTCCTGCTCAGAAAGTCTCCATTGATCTTTGTCTTTCCTTTATGGGACAACCGGGACATCTAAAACAGTAACAAAGAGTTAGGGTAAATTAGGAGAAATTAGAATTACAGTATATAGAAAGAGTGGGGCTTTTAGATGTCCCGGTTGTCCCATCCCCAAAGTTCCCCTTCCTCCTGCCCTTTCCTTGCCCGACCTTTTGGGCCGACCTCCTTTTGAGGTTGGACCTAGAAACACACATGCATATTAGCAGGCCTGATACCTACTGATCTGCACCTGCTTATGGCTAGGCTCGATGCCTAGTCAGACCTACAGTCTGGGCTCGTGGCCTAGACCACCTTCAAGCTAGGCTCGTGGCCTCGTGCGACCACCAACTCTTGACGTGTCCAGGCCACAGAGCAGAGCTCATCCATCACCTGAGCCTGGCCCTTGACGCGTCAAGACTTTTCGTTTGCATGTTGACGCGTCAAGACTTTTCGTTTGCATGTTGACGCGTCAAGAGTTTTTCACATATACTATTTTAGTATAAGTTTGAATCCTGTTTAGTATAATGAACGTATACTATTTAGTATAAGTTTGAATCTTGTTTTAGTATAAACATCATATACTATTTTAGTATATATTATTTGAGGTCGAGCCTGGCCCTTGACATGTCAACCCCTACCGTCAGGCTGAACACCCACAAAAACGAACATGCCCTTTAATCGCTCAGAATAGGGGCTACAAGGGATTTGACCCCTAGCCAGTACGATTGTACACGGATCGCGCTAGGACAGTTATGCCCTTAGAACCTACAATATCGGCGAGTTTTCTATTGACATGTCAACACCAAATCTCTTGACATTTCCTTGACAAGTTCTCTAGTGCTAGTCGTATCAGGACCGGCTAAAGAGTATGTAGGGATAGGTACTATCCTGTAACCAAACCAAACCAACATGGAGATCAGACAATGGAAGGCATATATTTAGAATATCAACATGCTAGTTTTGAACTAGCGAAAAAACACGGCAACTACGGAGACCTTGAGTGTCAGAGCAAACACGATGGCTTTGTCCTCGTGTACTCCTCTGAAGGGTATAAGGCTCATGCGTTTACACTTTGTACGATGGCGCACATTGTTGACCTTGCACGCGCTACCGCGGCGTTTCCCAACGACTGGACGATCCCCGTCTACTACACGCGTCAGCTATCGTCGTTTGAGGTGACAGCATGAGTAACCTAATTACACCCGACCAATTCTTCAAACGCGCCGCCGCTATCATGGCTGCGCAGGATAGAGCCGCACAAGTCGAGGCGATAACGACCAACGACGACGGATCCGAGGCGTTCCACATGGTTCGCACCTATCGCGAGAACACCGAAGAGATGGAGGTACAGCAGCCCCGCGAGCGTTGGACAAACGCAACGCATCACAGTCTAGGCAACGGCTGCTATCAATCGCGTCGTCAAGGAGGTGCAGAATGATTGGCGCTATCCGAAACGAGGCAACGCAAGGCAAGACCGATCGGGCTGTCGATCAGCGGCTGACGATCGCAGGCAATGACCCGGAAAAACTGGCCGCGCTGCTGACCTTGTCAACGAACAATGCCAAACTGAAAATGACAGGCAAGGCGATTAAAGCGATGGGCTTGCAAGAGTTCAGCAGCCAGATCGGGTTCCCCTTGAGAGGCCACAATATCGCAGCGTTCAACCTACCCGCCGGAGGATACACGCTAAACGGTGAGTCGTTCAAGATCTGCATTGGTGCCGGCGCCTGCCTTGCCCTATGCTATGCCATGCAGGGGCGTTACGGCATGTCAACGAGCCAAGCTCCGCGCGTGGTCAATCATCAAGCCCTGTTACGCTTGCACGGCGCATATAGCAATGGGGTTATCAAGGCGCTTGACGGCATGGTCAAGCGCCTGGGCCGCTCATACGGACTTGTGAGGTTACACGATAGCGGCGATTTCTTCGCTGACTGGTACGTCTACTCATGGTTGATAGTCGCCCGCATGAACCCCGACATCCTGTTCTACTGCTACACGAAAAGCCACATGCTATTTCCTGATCATACCACGGTCCCCGCTAACCTTCGGATCGTCCGCTCCTTCGGTGGCGTCCATGACGACCTGATCGACACCGACAACGATCCCCACGCTCGGATCTTTGAATCGGTCAAGGCCTTAGAGGCGGCCGGATACATCAACGCCAATGACAAAGTGGACGGCGAGATAGCAACCATCGCAGGAGCGCAGCGAATCGGGCTAGCCTACCACGGAACGCGAAAGCCCACAGCCGCACAACTACGAGCCGTAGCTTGATTGCCCGCGTCATCGGCTTCGTGACGATCGCCGCTATGACTTGGCTGTCGGTGGCTATCGTTGTCTCCTGCTACCTTGTGATCCTGTGAGGTATGCAACCACGACGGATCCGATCCTGATGGATCGGGTCCTTGCTGGATCCGATCGTCGTTGGATCCGATCACCGTTAGATCCGATCGTCGTTGGATCCGATCGTCGTTGGATCCACAACGGGAGCTCGCTCACTTCGTTCGCTCTCTCCGACCACAGTAAGGCGTTCACACCTAAAGGTGTTCACCATATCTCGTGCAGATCTAGAAGGCGTTCATACCTAAAGGTATTCACCATCGGCTTGTTGTTCGCGAAGGAACCTTCGGTTCCCGCTCAACATGATGCTAGTTCCTATGCTGCTGATCGGTAACACCTAGCCTGGAGCTCTCGCATGGCTCGAGCCCCAGGCAACAGTGCATCCCCCCTTTCGGCACGGCGTAAATATATTGTTGGTGCCCCCCTCGAACCCTTTACCAAATTTCCCCTGTTTCATTTCACGATTTCGTTACACATGCTAGTGTAGGAGGATGGAGTTTAGAACAGGCGGCTGCTTAGGTTCATTAGCTGGGCGTGCGCGCAAGCGTGAGCGTCGGGCTGACTTGCTTGTTCATATTGTTTCGCATGATCCTGGTGACGGTCGGTTGATTTCTCGTCGTCTTTTCAACCGTGTGAGTTTGCTATGTGCATCTGAGCATCTGCGCTGCGAGCGTTTGTGGTGGTATAGCGGCCCACGGGAGCATCGTGACGAGGAGTTTTTGGATTGGTTAAAGTCAACGACGGCTATTGGCGACTGGCTGAGTTCTTCTCGTAGTTTTCGAGCTCCGCGCAGCTGGCCTAATGAGGTAGAGGAGTCTTGGGGCGTGGACGTGCCTACGCCTTGGGAGGTTGCTAACGCCATTCAGTTAGCCTGTCGTCCAGGCGACGAGTGGTGGTATGGGCATGACGTGGCGACTTTGGTTTCTTATGCCTGTGGATTATCTATTCAGGAGATCAAGGAGACGGTTGGGGTTGGGCAGCAGGCTGTTATCCACCACATGGTGAGGGCTGTGGAGCGCATGTTGAAGGAGCCTTGTGTTCAGCTGTGGCTAATGAATCTAGACTTCGGTGTATTTGCGCCTACGCTTGGTATGAACGAGACGTTGTTGGAGCGCCTTAGATTGCAGATGGCATTGGCTGGTAATCCTTTAATGCTCGGGCGCCGTGACTTGAAGCGTATTATGGAGTCTCCATTGTTTAGGAAGGCTGCTCACGGAGGCGTCTTTCCCAGGCGCGTTGGCCATCGTCAGATTGGCGGGTATGTTATTGTGTGTGAGTCACGGGATTAGGAGTAGATATGGGCAGGTCGAAGTTCGATCCGGACACTTACATCGAGTGGTTGGACAAGGTTACGCCTGAGAGCCGCGCTGTTCTGGGAAAGGTCTTTTCGGAAAACCCAGTTAGAAACTACGATGATCTTGTGGCCTTTTCTCAGCGTGTAATGGTTGAGGTTTTGTGCGGCAACATTGCTCCGTGCGTAGCGGACGCAGCTGCCAGGTGGGCTGAGATTATGATGACGGCATTGGCTGCGAAGAACACGGCTAGCGGCACGCCGGGCGAGGCGTATTCGGATTTACTGAACGCCTTGATAGCTGTGCAGGAGGAGGCTCCTGTGTTGGAGGCTGCGTATACGGAGACCGAGGTCATCGACCTAGCTGTAGCGGGGGCCTGAGTTGGCAAAGGGCAAGCCCACGCCTGGCGCTCTGCTGCGGGCCTACGGCCAGATTCAAGACCAGGCGACTGGTATGCCAGTTGCTTACGACCCTTTCCGGATCACCAATAATCTTCAGTCCACGATTTTGTCTTACTATGGCAAGCCTCCTAAGACGGAGCACGGTCAGACGAAGTGGTTAGTTCTTCTGGGCTATCGCCAGGGAGGAAAGAGCCTGACTTCCGAGCTCGTAGCTTACGCTAAGACTGCGTACACGCAGGGTTTAGACCACGTTTGTATTGCTGATACCAGGGAGCGCGCTGAGTATTTGCACAAGCGGGTTCATTATACGCACTCTAGGTGGCCCGACGCATTGAGAACAAAGACAGCTGCGACCAGGGAGGTGCGTCAGCTTTCGTTCGACGAGAAGGTTGGCGGTAAGATGCGCGTCATGAGCGGCGAGAGTGGGTCTGTCGGCATCGGTCAGAGCCCTGATTCCTTTCATGGTTCTGAGCTGCCGTTCTGGAGTGACCCCGAGGGTCAGTTTTCCTTAATATATCCTTCGATGATTAACCGTGATCGTAGTTTAATGCTGCTTGAGTCTACTCCGCTGCACGCTGGAGACTGGTGGCACGACCAATGCATGGATGCCAAGCGTGGAAACGGGCGCTGGGTGTACGCTTTCTTTCCTTTTTGGGACGGCAAGTTGAACGTGCGGCCCTGGCACAAGGGCGAGCGCATGACAAACGAGGAAGTAAGCCTCATGCATCGCTACGGGGACGCGGGTTTGACTAGGGAGAACCTAGCTTTCAGGCGTTTCGTTATGAACACAGACGTTCAAATCAGGCGTGACCCTGAGTTGTTCAGGGTGTTTTATCCTTTCGACGATGTGAGCTGCTGGATTACCACCGCCCGCGCCATCTTTCGTGAGTCGATGTTGGAAAAGCACCGCAAACGCAAGATGGAGAAGTGGTCTCCTCCTTATTTGGAGTATGAATCTCCGGAGCCTGGGGCGATGTACGTTGTAGGGGTTGATCCTGCTGGTCATGCGGCCCGAGATCATGCAGCCTTTCAGGTTCTCAAGGTCTACGAGGGCGAGTGGACGCAGGTCGCATGCTTTGCTGACCACAGTGACCCCATCGATTTCACGCGCAAGATGCTTGAAGTGGCGGAAAGGTTTAACCGTGCGCTTGTAGTCATCGAAAGCAACGGTGTTGGAGCTGCGACGATAGCTCTCGCCAAGCAAGCTGAGTACGGAAACCTGTACTACGAGAAGCCCTACAAGGCGGGGCTTACTTCCACAGGCAAGAAGCTCGAGGAGATGGTGGGCTGGCTGCAAGATGCCCTTATGGAGGAGCTCGTCATTAACGACGACGACACTTTTTCGCAGCTGTGTTCTTATAGGCATGACAAGCGCACCGAAACGACGGTGGTCTCTGAAATGCTGAAGGGTCAGATTGGCGCCAAGCGCAGGTCTCGTCACCACTGGGACAAGATTTCTGCGTTGCAGATGGCTATAGTGGGAGCACGGCGTTTGCCTTCCCGTAGCAGGAGTACGGAGGCTCCCGCTGACAGTAACGTCGTAATGTTTAAGGATTTGACGTGGGACCAGCTACAGGCCTATAGGAAGAAAGAGCGAGAGCGCAAGAGATCAACTGGCACTAAAAGAAAATACCGCTCGGTGAGACGGGCTAAAAGGAAACGAAATGACGGACGGAGATAAGCTTAAGAAGCTAAGAGACGGCGCTGCCAAGAAGTGGCTGCAGAAGGCAGACAAGAGCATGGAGAAGCGCGGCACGAAGGGCGAGTTTACCCGTAAGGCCAAGGCAGCTGGCTACGACAATGTCCAAGAGTATGCCAAGCACGTTCTCGCCAACAAGAAGGACTTCGACGAGGAGACCATCAAGCAGGCTCAGTTCGCCTTGAACATGGGGAAGATCGCTAAAGAAAACAAGGAGAACTAATGTCCAGCTTTGAAGAAATGGCCGCGAAAGCAGGGATTGCCTTAACCGAAGAACAGCTAAAAAAACTGCGAGAGGGTAAGTCCTTCAGTAGTCGCAGCCGCACAGCCGGCGGCGTCACGGAGAGATCTGCCGTTGCGCCTGGAGTTCCTGCCGCGCCGGCAGCAGCCCCAGCCCAGAAGCCCGCGCCTCGTCGCTCGTTTGCCAAAGCGATAGCCCCCGCGCCAGGAGCTACCGTTGGCGCGGTCGATCCTAGCATTGGCGGCGGGAGTGATCTTCAAAAGAGGCTTGAGGCGCTGAGGAACAGTGCAGCCGGGTCGGCCATTAAAGAGCACCTGAAAAAAACCCAAGGTCAGCAATAATGGGTCTAACGCACCAGCAACTGCAGGGGATCATCACCACGCATCAGGGTAAAGCCGGGGGTGAACGCCGAATGTGGGATTCATGGCGTAGGTGGTATGTTGGTCAATACTGGGAGAAGACCTTCGATGCTCCTACGGGCGCCTTCGTTGCCGAGACAGGCATCGACGATGAGGAGATCAACTTCGAGACGAACTATCCTTACGCCTACATCGACACCATGGTAGCCAACGTCTGTCCTACCAACCCGAAGGTGAGTGTGTCAGCTCGAAGAAGCGAGAACTCGGAAGCTGCTCGGTTTCGTGAGGCCCTTATTAACGACACCTTCTATCGACAGAAGCTTCATCAGAGCATCTGGAAGCTGGCTGTTAGTACCGCCATCTGTGGCAGGAGTTTCCTTAAGACGGTCTGGAGCTTCGCCAGGGAGACCGTGGAGTATCAGGTAGTTGATCCCCGCTACGTCTTTTTTGATATGTCTGCCCGTAACTGGCAGGACATCCGTTACCTTATTGAGGTCACCGTACTCACTAAGACTGAGTTCAAGAACCGCATTAAGAAGTCAGGAAAGAAAGGTGGTTTCTACAGTCGAACGGCGTCAAAGGACGCCAGCTTTGGCGGATACCCTGCATGGCTGCGTGACTTAAGCGGAGACCGTAGCCTACTAAACGAGGCCTCAAAGGATGTCTTTAGTTGGGTTACCGTCTATGAGTTCTACGATTTTGAGAACAACAAGTACTATCATCTTCTAAGCGGCATCGATGAGCCTTTGTTTTCCGGTGAGCTTCCTTACGCGAACGTGCGTAACCCCTTTTCTATTCTGAGCTTCAACGACAACATGAAAGACCTCGGCGGTCTGTCCGACATCGCTCTTATTTCCAGCCTGCAGCAGAGACTCAACGAGCTCGACACGCTGGAGTTGTGGCACGCTCAGTCTTCTATTCCCGTTACGCTTCTTCAGTCTGCTCTGGTGGACGACCCAGAGTCTATCATGACAGCCGTGCGTGACGCTTCGGAGCCGGGATCTGTCGTAGCCGTGAGAGGAAAGGCCGATGTTCCTATGCGCGACTTGTTTGGCTCTACTCCTCAGCCAGGTCTTACCCCTAGCTTTAGCGCCATGCGCGACCGCGCTACGCAGACCATCGAGTTTGTCTTGGGAGTTCCTCAGTATTCTCGTGGAGTTGTGGGCGTTACGGATGTTGCTACCGAAGTTGCGTTAGCTGACACAGCTACGCGGACTAGGAACGGACGCCGCATTAAGGCTGTAAACGATATGGTTGGTGACCTCGGTAAGTTCACTACTGGCCTTTACCAGGAGTTTCTGGACCCAGCTAAGGAGCTCAGTATTCGTCTCATCGAGACTCAGGAGGTGTTGAGCTTTACCCAGGAGACTATGGGTGAAGAGATCCAGGGTAACCCTCTGGACTACGACTACGAGGCTGTGCCTTATTCTCCGGCTGAGAACAACAGGCTTACGCAGCTGCGTAACCTTCAGAACTTCCTTCCTGTCTTGTCTCAGTCTGCCGTAGTGGACAAGAACCGGCTCATCACCAAACTTCTCGATTTGCTCAACATGAGGGACATCCTAGTCACTCCCGAGGAAGTTCAGCAACAGCAGGCCCAGATGGCTCAAGCGCAGCAGGCCGCGCAGCAAATGCCGGGGGCCATGGAAGCTGGCGCACCAGCATCTGCGGGGGTCGAATCTCCAGCTGTAGACATGCCTACGAGTGGGGCTATGCCACCAGGGCTTGAACCTCCTCCGCTTCCTATGGACGTGGGTGGCGCAGGCGCTCAGATCCCTAACATCATGCGAGGTCAGTAATGCCGATGTACGACATCGAGTGCCCCTCGCACGGGAGAATAAATGACATCTTCTTCTCACTCTCTGACGAGCCAGCCTGTCCCACTTGCGATGCGCCCTCTCGTGTTGTTATCGCTCCCGTTCGTACTGTGGGCCCTATGCCGTCCAAGCCACTCAAGATCAAGCAGTTGGGCAAGGAGTTTACCTCCAACTCGCAGTGGCGTGAGTACAAGCAGGCGAACCCCGACGTTCAGATTCTTGACAAGGACGATGCGTCCTACCAGGAGTTCTATACAGAGGTCCATGAGAAGGCTGATAGGGTAGCTCAGAAGATGGGATACGCTGATCATAAAGACCGAGGCCAAAAAAGAAAAGCCGAGAAAATGAAAGAACCGAGTTTGACTCATCAAAAGTGATACTGTAATAAACAGTAAGGAGCATACTATGAAAAAAGATTGGGGAATGGGTAAAGACGAAGACTCCCGCGACGATAAGGACGAGAAGGACTACACAAAAAAGAAAGGCATGAAGTCTGATACGCGAAAAGGCGACGAAGACTTTGAGAAGCATGAAGGTTCAAAGTCTGAGACGATGCCAGGCGAAGAAGACTTCACCGGCCACAAGGGCGACGACTCCAAAACTGACCCCGGCCACAAGGACTATACCCCAGACGAGATGGCTGACTATCTTGCCAGAGAGTCCCGAGACGGCCCTCACCTCATGGAACTTCTCGAAGAGAACAACTGGGAGATTCGCGAGAAGGACGATAAGGAAGTGGTAACAGACGAGCAGATTCAAGAAGAACTCGGCATGAATAAAGAGACTCCGCACATTAGCGTCATCCGCCTGCGAGCAGCTCGCAACGGCCTGCGCGGAGCAAAATAATGAATGATGATACGTCAGCTACAGAAGAGGTCGCTTCTGCGGGAAACGCCGAAACTTCTTCTCCTGCCGTAGATGACGGCGCCTCAACAGAGGGGATCGCGGAAGCGGCTTCTTCCTCTCCACAGGAAGCAGTAGTCACCGAAGCGGCACCGGAAGAGGCAGTAGCCCCGACCGAACCAGAGCAGCCGACCCTTCCTGACTTTGACTTCGATTCCTGGGACGGTGTACTAGACGGCTTGCCAGAGACTTACCGACCCATGGGTCAGAAGTTTGAGGATCGCTTTACAGCTAAGTCTTCCGAGTTTGAGAAGAAGATGGCGGAGCTTGAGCGCCTCAATGATGCACTCATGGTGGGCGAGGAAGATCCTCGCATTGGAGACCTATCAAAAGAAGTCGAAGGCTATCATAAACAGTATGAAGCTCTCTTCGATGAGTACTCCTCCTATCGAGCTCAGGTGGACCGCCTTGTAGAAGAAGACGCCCAAAACTACGCCGCGCAATTTCGGGAAGCAAACAAAGAATATTTTGAAGATGAGGCGAAAGGCCAGGAGCTAGCGGAACTTATCGAGGCTAATTGGGATCCAGATTCAGCAGTGGCCTTGCTAAAATTAGGACCCGAAGCTAAGGTAATAGGGCAGAAAGCGAAAGCTGACGGCGTCCCAGACTCATATGCACTCAGGTTGGCAGAAACCGCAGTTAGGCGAAAGCCGAAAGCGGCCCCGCGTCCAGGCGCGAAGATTACTTCTGGAGCCACCGCAAGTTCGTCACCCCATCAGGAACTGATGGATATTGAGAACACGACGAGCTTAGACGATAAACGGCTCTTAGTCGCCCGAAGGGCACTTAAGGCTTCCAGATAGATCTTGAAAGGAGACTAGAAAATGCCAACTGTTGGAACAGGTATCAGCCCTGACGTACTAGCATCATGCTTGCAAGAGTTGATGCCGTCTTATTCAGAACTCTTCACCACATGGCACCCGATTCTTGAGCGTGTTGTTCTTAAGGGCAACCTGGATCGAAGTGTTGCGACCGGACCTTTTCGTGAGTTCGCGGTTGTAACGGGTGGCCCTGGACAAGTTACGCAAGTCGTAACCGGCTCCGAGGTTATCGCTGGTGGCCGTAATCAGAACGCGGTTCGTGGTGACACCTACGCTCCTCGCTTGATTTATGCGTTCGATGTTCCTGGTAAGGACCTGGCTGAAGCCAACGGCGAGATGGACCTCGCTCGTATTATCCAACACTACCCCGAGCTGGCTCTTGCCGACTTCCACGAGCGCATTGCCGTTCAGGTCGCACAAGGAACTGGCGCAGGAGTTGGCGGCTTCGCTACTCTGAACGGAGCTACCACTTACAGCCCCAACGGCGCGGCTCGATCGGGAGCAATCCAGTTCGGTACTCGCGCTGCTCAAGAGGCTGGTGGTCTGGGCATTAGCGACCTTCGCTACGGCTTGACTTCTGGAACGACCGCAGGCTGGTACAACCAGTTCGCTGACATTCCAGCGGCAGGCTTTGCAGCTGCTAACGGACGTAACTTCATGCGCGAAGTCTTCTTCGCCTGCAGTCGTCAGATGAAAACTCTGGGCGCTTGCGACCTAATGCTGGGTGACGAGGGTTCGTACTTGAACTACCTCGATAGCTTGGATGAGCAAGTCCGTATCGTTACTGATACGACAGCCGGTGGTGACCGAGCTCCGAAGATGATTCGACGCGGCGTCAAGTTCCTCGAGGCTGACTTCTACCTCGAAGACTCCATCGACATTACCGACGCAGCTTGGAACCTTCCTGGCGGTGCTCCTGGCCCAGCAAATGACGGTGTCATTTACTTCGTCAACACCAACTGCTGGTTTGCTTACACGATGGGCGCTGACGCCTCTCGCGAAACGAAAGGCGATTTTTCTGTACGCGGACCATTCCGGATCCCCGAGCAAGATCTCTTCCGTTATGAAATCGTCCTCAACATGGGTCTCAACACCAACCAGTTGCGTGCCAACGGCGCTGTTACTGGTGGCGCTGTCCCATAAACCGCTTAGAGATAAGGAGATAAGATTATGGCTGCTGGAACTGCAATGGGGATTAGTCTCACGACTATCACCACAGACTTACAATGCCCTCTGGGGTTTATCCATACCGAGCCTGCCAACACAGACCATGCGGGTGAACGCCAGTTCATCTATGTAAGCATTGTCTTTGGTGGCGGCGTAGCAGGCGCTGACGTCGCAATCGGGAACATCTTGGGTCATCTCACAGGAGCGGAGGCCTCCTACGCTGACTTGAACCTTGCTGTAACGGCCCTTAACGCTCCGCCAGGAACTATCGTCGGAGCCTCACAGCAGGCTTGGACTTGGGCAGACCACTACCCGAGCGGTGCTGGCGCGGCCGACGCTCTGTTTGGCTTCATCCAATGCACAGGCGTGGGCTCGGTCCTCGGGGATGCAGGCATGCTGGTGGACCAGGGTGTCATTGCTTCTGCAGCAGCAGGTGTAGCTACTGGGACAGCCGCTGCTACCGATGCGAGTTTCGGATTGGCCAGCGACATGGGAGCAGGCCTAGTCGACACACGACTCTACTGCACAGGCTAACTTAAACATCCTTCCTCGGGAGGGTGCGTCTCCCATCCCTTGTTGGACGCGCCTTCCCTCTGGAAGACATCGGAGGGAACGATGAATCTCAGCGGTCTACATAGAAAGTTCGTACTAAACGGACGCGACACCATGGACCCCAACCGGGTCAATGGCCCGACCCAGCTTCTTTCTCTCGGATATATCTGGGAGAGCGTGCCAGGGATCGACACGGACGGCGTCAGTGACGCTAACGCTAACCAGGGGACAAAGACCTTCATTTATGTCCTTAACGACAGCGGCTCCCCAATCACCGCAGGTGAGGCCTGTATTCGGGCAACCGGCCCTGCAGTCGCTAAGATCTACGACGTGGAGGCTGTGTCGGTCGCTTTCGCTTACCCCGGAACGTGTGTTGGCATTTGCGTAACACCCATCGCGGATGGAGAGTACGGCTTCTTGCAGCGGACAGGCCTTATCGAAGACCTCATTGACACCTCTGGCCTTACCGTGGCGACAGCGGTGGCCCTGACAGGCGTAGGCGGAGCTTACGCGGACGCTGCACCAGGAATTTTGGGGATCGGGTACACTGTGGTCTCGGACGCAACCAACGGCGCTATCTTTCTAGACTGCCGAGGCTAATCAGGAGGCGCTATGTCATCGCTAATAATGGGGCGACAGCGTCGGGGAAAGAATGAGCTTTCCACTCTTGTAGACCCTGCAACGATTGTCGGGCCTGAGCAGATCTACCCTTTGGGGTATGAGGCCTATGTGCCTGCAGGCGCTAACCCTGGAGATGGTTCGCAGACTTGGGTTTACGTCAAGAACACCATGGCCTCCGATATTGCAGCCTATCTTCCCGTGAGTGGAAACCCGACCCCTGATCCCATAGTCCCTTTTGAAGTGGCTACTGTGGGTGCCCCGTACCCTATCTATATAGGGTACACCCAAGCCGTCATCCCTTCAGGAGAGTTCGGCTTTATTCTTAGGCGAGGAAAGGGAAAAGTCACCATGGAAGGAACCGGCACTGGAGGCATAAACGCATTTCGGGGAATGCTATGTTATATCGGCGGAATCTGGGCCATTCAGCATCTAGGCGGAATCTCGCTATCTGTGGGCGTCCTTTGGTTGCTCGAGGACGTAACGGCGACGGTCGCGGACTTTCATGTTGACGCAATGCTAAATCTACAAGGATAAGACAATGGCCCTTCCAGACCTCAAAGAGATCAGAGATAAAGTTGCCAAACAGAAGGTTGGGTCTATCGAAGAGATGGATCTGAGCGGTGGTACTGGTGAGGCGATTGTGGAGAAGGTCAAGGAGAGTGCTGAAGTCACCGACATCGCCCCAGACGGAGATCCCTTCACCTACCGCATTCACGCCGATGGCACCATCGAGATCACAAGTGACAGCCGCCCCGGTAAAAACGAGGCCTTGAAAGGACGCAGGATCGCGCCGGGCTCCGCACAATATGCCCGCATGGTGACTGCACTACATCCCCACTTGCCCGATAAGACTATTACGGAGTCCTCCGAAGAGGAGGAAGCACGCTACCAGGCCGAGGATAAAGCCGCCCTTGACAAGCAGCGGAAGGACAAAGAGGATGAAGCACGCTGGCAGGCCGAGGATAGAGCTGCTCTTGAGGGCCAACTGGACCTACCTGATCTTCCTGGCCAGCACGCTGCCGAAGTAAAAGAAGGCCTGCGAATGAACCAAGCGCGAGAGCGGCAAGCCAGGAGGGGCATGAGGGAAGAGCGGGAGAGAGTGGCCCGAAAACTATGGGACGCTGGGAGAGATGATGCGGTAGCCGCCGAGGACGACGATTTGCTGTCACGCTTAGTTGAGAAGACGGGCCGTTGATGCGCCCTTAATAAAGGGACGTAATGAACCTGAAAGACATTCGAGACGCAATGTACGCGCAGGCAGACTGGGGTCCTAAGACCAGTCCTGCAGCTGACACTCGTATGAACAAGTTCATTAACCGAGCCTACAACCTCATCTCGCTCGAGGCTCCGTTCTTATTCTTTGAGGACATTCTGCGCTTTGCCACAGAGCCCGACATCATTCCTGACAGCACAGTCAACACCATCACTTTCTCAGCGGAGTCTTTGGCTAGCGGTATCACTACAGCGAACTCCTGGGTAGCAGGCCAGGACAACGCAGGCGTAAGCGGGGTCATTAACTGGCCGACAGACAGGAGCTGGGACGGCAGAGTTATCGAGATTAAGGATAACGACAACGTCTGGCACAGAAACATCATCCGCACCGTCTATAAACAGCCGGCCACTCCAGCAGTTCCAGCGGTTCCAGCAGTTCCCGGGGTGCAAGCCACAGCCACTATCACCGTTGAGGTACTTCCCCAGTTTCCGAACCCCGCCTTCACTGCCGTGGGGGACAAGATTACCCTCGGCGGACTATCAGTCCCTCCAACATCCCTCGATCTTACGTCAAAGGCTGGTCCTGCTGTCTCGGGAGAGCCTGCGTGGCGCAACTCAAACAACGCAGCGCTGACAGCCGACTCCATCGCAGGCCTTCCAGCCCCTCCTCCACTCGGTCCGCACGGAGGATTTAACGACCCTGCCGGTCCATTCGTTCCTTTTGTAACTGCCGTGCCGAACGCGACGGTGGTGACTCTAACTGCCGTTCCACTGGGAACTCTCGGAAACGCTTTCACGCTGACTTTTGTCCCTAATGCTGATCCTGGGCCGTCTGTCGGAGCTCTCACAGTGACTAACTTCTCTGGTGGCGTTGACGCGGTTCCAGAGATCCCAGAGATCCCAGAGGTTCCAGGCGCAACGGTTATCTCCTTCTGGATGCCATGGGATACGGTGAATTTTGGTGCCGGACCCTTTGAGTATCGCATCTATACCGAAGAATACCCTCTGCCAGACGACATTATCGAGGTCCGCAGTACAAGGCTTTGGAAGACCAACAACTCCTGGCCGCTTCAGGTTCTAGGACAGGACGACGCCGAGCGCCAAAACATCTTGGATAAGCACACCGACTTAGCCAAGGGGATCCCTCGCGTTCTCTTTCGTCGCACTCATTATCAAATGCCAGCTCCTGCCGTAGCTCCGTTTGTGGAGCCTTACCTTGAGGCTGCGGAAGGCCAAGATATAGGCGTAGGCTGGAGAGGGCCGGCGCCAGCAGGAACATTCGAGTACAAGATCACCTACTGCTGGGGAGCTAGAGACATCTGGTTTAGAAATCCAGGACCTCACCATTGGGGAGCGAACGCCATCGACCCGATTAACGGGAGCGGGGTAGCCTGGGACGCTATCAACGGAAACGAACAGTGGGGACAGCAGCGCTATAGGGAGCCACGTTGGGAGTCAGCACCCAGTCCTCTCTCGGCCCAGGTTTCCACCACGAACTCGGATCACGGTGGCGTGGGCTTTGGGGCTCGGCTCACCCTTCCCAATATCGAATATATCCAGGGATTCTACTGGAACCTTATTGCCAAGGATTCCCTTCCACCCAGTCTTATCCCGCCTGCAAGAGACAACGTCGCCTTTGAGCGCGCTCATGCACAGAAAAGCGGATGGTTTACCCGCATCTATAGGCGCCGGGTCTCTACTAACTTCACGGACTATCAGGTTCTCGGCTCCCCTCCAGGTCCCGACCCCTCTATTGGGGTGCACGCAGGCGGCCAGCAGATACTTCACAAGATAGAGGAAGATAACAGCTTCTACCTGCTTGCCGAGATTCATATTGACCCGCTAAACCAGGGCTTCTTTATGGACGATGGTCAGCTCTTGCCAGACTACCACCGCAGGCTACGAGACACACACGGCTACATGAACATCGCGCTGTATCCCGTTCCTAATAAGCGCTATGAGATAGAGGTTCGTTGCGTTCGACGCCCCCTCGAGCTTGAGAACGACTCCGACGCTCCGTACATTCATGCTGAAGCGTGCGACATTTTGGTAGACCGAGCTCTGCAACTTCTTTATGAGTCCGAGGGCAACGCTTCAATGATGGGCTTTGCTAAACAAAGATACGAGAGAAACCTCCTAACCTTGTCGAAGAGATACGGTGATCTGAGACCTTCTGCTGTTCCTGTGTTAAAAAGGTTATCGCGGGCTTCACCCGGTTATCGGACAAGCATACGTTATAGGCAGTGGTGGAATACAGCCACCGATTAAGGAGAAGAAGATGGCAAGCAGCGACACACCTTTAGTTTGCGGTGGAGTGTATGAACTCAAACGCCCAGACGGAAACACTGAACAGAGCATCGTGACCTGTACGATCAAGGGTCCATCTGGAACGAGGGGCTGGATTCAGCGGTATGGTTTAGCTCGGGAGATTGTTGTGGAGGGCAGCGAGGCCTTCAACACGATGAAACTTGTAGCTACCACAGCTGCAGTTAAGCCTGTCGCTAAGAAGGAAGAGCCTAAACCTGAACCCAAGAAAAAGATTCGTCGTAAGAAAAAGGAGTAGCCAATGTCGGACCCTAGAGTTCGCAGGACGGAGGGTCCACTCCTTTTAAGGGCTGAGTCGGGGAAGATCTTTACCCCCGACCAGACTGGTAGCCTCCTTGAGAACTTTAGGGAAACTCCCGAGGCCACGCTTACTAAGGTGATTGGGCCGGTGCCTGTGGTGCCTGCTTACATCGGTGGGGATGCGCAGCCCCAATGGGAGACTATCGATGGAGTCTTTCATGCAAGACTTCTACAGGGCCAAATGGACATGCTTCTGGTAGTGGGAAGTAGCGGAAATGTCTTTCCGCCTACTGGAACAGGTCGATCACAGGTCTATATCCTCAACGGCCCCACTCGGGAGTTCGTCGCCCTGAGCAATACCTACCCTAATGCAGACGCTAACAAACCGAAGAGCTTTCCTACACAGTTCGAGTCTACACCCAACGGAGTAGTTATCATACCCCAGGACACCTCTCAGGCACTGTTTCTGGACACCGACCTGGAGTTGGAGACCCTTGGGTACTACGAGGTCCCTGGAGGCCCTCAAGGGTACGGTCCCACATCTATCGGATGGCAGTCCACCATTGGGGTTACGACAGGTCGAAACAATACTGGCGACTACGCCCACGACGCGAACATCTTCGATAAGTGGGACGGCGGAACGCAGATGCATGAGGTTTTTGGCCGGGGGCGGATGGGCACGATCTTCACTCAGTCCACGGACGGCAGGTATGACCCTGAAGATCCCCCTGTTTCAAAGTCTGCAGGCTACGACTTTCAGAAGGAGGGCAGCATGCCAGGGGCGCTGCTAGGGTCTGCCTACCAGACAGCTGTGGCATACGTTGACAAGTGGGGCAATATCTCGGC
>Ga0209128_1000744_pt1 | contig 23735 bp, 52 predicted proteins | sample ETNvirnome_6_100_FD_184072 | JGI IMG/M metagenome (GOLD analysis project Ga0209128, IMG submission 184072) | Marine viral communities from the Pacific Ocean - ETNP_6_100 (SPAdes) (version 2) | ecosystem: Environmental > Aquatic > Marine > Oceanic | place: Pacific Ocean | collected 2013-06-19 | reverse complement strand
TTGGACCCCAGGCAAGCAAATAATATATTATCTGCATTTTTAGAGCTTCAAGCTGATCCTTTGATACGTTTCCATTCTCTTCAAACATTACCATCTGGGGATCACCTCCGGGCACTAAGTGTTGATGGTCGGGAATTAAATACCAATAAGTGGGTCCGTTAGGTGCGAAGTAGAAGTATGCACGTCCTGATTTTTTTAGATTAGCGAATGCCGAAACCCAGGAGCCAGAGTGTGTTTCCATTGGTTGAAGGGATCGACGCATATCACGGATTCTTGAAGGTCCATGTTCTTTTAAATAATCGATAATGAGTTCTTCCATGGCTTCTATACCTTCGTTTTCTCTAAAAATTGTAGGTTGCTTCTTTTTGTTGTTTCTCTTGCCTGCACCGACGCCAATCTCGACATTTCCTCCTGCCATCGAAGATATCTCTTCAAGTGCCTCTTCCACGTCCAAATCGTCCTCTACAACCTTCTCTAGTAAATTGTATAGGTCCACACCCTCTGCAATATTGTAGATGGCGCTAGGATTCAAAGGAGGCGTAGCAGAGGTATCATCATCATAGTTTGGCTCGTCGTGTTTCTCCGAGGTTTCCCTTCCAGCTAAAGCATTCAGTAGATTTTGGAGATTTTTATCAGACTTGCTTTTTAAAATTTGTGGAGGCATATGATACTTAAATTCTTCTAAGTCATTTTGAGCAATTGCGTCTCGCATATAAGTTGCACTAATAGGTTCGCCAGCGTGTTTGCTTCCAGCGGGATATGTATAGTCTTCTGCCCGAACTTTAACTGGAGGCTCTGTTACTGTAAGTCCATCACGATAATATCTGCTTCCCGGTTGATGGGACTTTGCAAATTTAACTGCCCGTTCGTAATCACCACCTTTTGTGCTTGCTCCAAGTGCAACCACCATATTTCCTGCTTTAAGTTCCGAAGGTTCAATTTCTTGTACTATATCATAAGCATCTGCCATTGGATTTTCATAATTTAGACCCTGTTTATTTAGTCTTTTGCGTGCTCTTACAAAAGTTACATTTGGACCCTCAGCAATCCCGTATTCTTTCCAGGTTCGAACCGCTTCATCAAAACCAATACTGATTTGTCCAGAAGAGTCTGTCCGTTCTAAGTCTCCAATAACAATTGCAACCCTTTCAACAGATGGGTGATCAAGATATGACTTAACCAGATTATAGTGTCCAAGATGAGGTGGCTTAAATCCACCAGGAACCAAAACAAGAAACTTTTTGTCTTCTGGATTACTTGGTTCGTTTGTGACTGGACCTACTTCCTCTGCGGAAGGATGATCAAAATATGTTTCATCTTCATTCAAGCTTTGTCTTTGGATCGGTGGTATTTTTTGGCCCTTTCCATATTTAAAAAGCCCAAGAAGTTGATTGGCGGGAGCAAAATTACCGGTGAATTTATAAACCTGATCTCCAAGTTGGAAAACGAATCCCTCTACAGCCGTATTGATATTGCCGTGGTGTTTAAGTTTTTTAAGCTGTTGATAAAGTATTTCATGGGCTTCCTCGGCACCGGGACCAGTATATGCCTGGATCGTCTTGATTGCTTCTGCTACTTCGTTTTTAAGTCGTGTCACTTCTGCGTTACTATCAAGAATATAGGCGCTTTCAAGTCCACGCAGGAGTTCAACCGAGAAATCGTGAATTGCATCTTCAATTGGGAATATATATTTCTTTTTTAGTGCAGGACCGTATTTTATTACTGTGCTTATTACTTTTCGTTGTGCAGCAGGAAAGCCTTTGGCAATCTGTGGGATTCCTAGGCTACCTTCCTTCTTCAAAATCCTATCAACTGCGTTTTGTTTTACTTCATCCGAGAAATATCCCAATTTTTCATCCAAATATTCCATTATTTTGGACTCTAAGTGCTCTTCAATGGTCATACTACCCGAAAAACCCGCTTTTTGCATCTTATTGAGTGCAATGTTAAGGTCATAATCGTCACTTAACTGATTTAGCTTAAGCGCTGCGGTTCTTCGCACAGAGAATGCCTCTCCTTGAAGCGCCTCTTCAAATCTATCAATCACTTTATCTAAAGCTGCGGAATTTGCGCTTGCATCGATAATTTCTAATTTATCTGTTTCGGGATTGTAGATTTTGTGTCCTGTGTGGTGAATAGTAAGGACATTTGCGTCATAATTTACTAAATTTTCGGCATTTGGACCTTGAATTTCTGTATTATAATAAATTTCCCCATTTTCTCCGAAAATTGCTGCTAATTCCTTATCTGAAAGGGTGTCAAGTGCTTTTCCGTAGGCTCTAAAAGCATCTAAATAAACTTTGCGGACTTCTGGACCTCCCTTAAACTCACGGGCGGCAAGTAATCCAAAATCCATACCACCTTCGGCAATATCGCCTTTTCCTCTCGCAGCGCGAGGCTTTCCATTGACATACCCGAGATAGATGTTGTAACCATCGCCCTTTTCGGTACCCTCAATCTCTCCGCGTGAAGCAGCGGAAAGGATTTTTTTGATTTGATTATATGTTAAGGAAGAATCATCATAAAGATGCATCATTGGTCCAGCAACGCCACCCATGATTAATCCTCCTTGTTTTCTTCTAGAATACTAATTTGTTCTTCTAATCGCGTAACTCTTTCTTGTAATTTTCTTGAGTGACGCTTTATTTCTTTAAGTTGTTGCTTTGCCACTGCTAGTCTGCGCTGTTCTGTTAAGGTGCGCGGCGTAAACGAGCTTAATGTCTCGGTTAGAGCTTGTACATACTCGCGTATACCAATATCTTCACTTTTACCTTCTTTAAGGTTGTGAAAAAATCGCCTTGTCATTGCATCGAAGTCTAGTTTTGACATTCGTTAATCCCCCTACTTCTTACGAACCCGTCTTATTGCTTTTTGTGCAACCTTTTCTACAGGTTCTTCAACAACAGGTTCGACTTGTTGTGCTTCTAATTCCTGTAATTTTCTTCTTAACCATTTTTTCTTTGGTGACGCCATAATTTATCTCCTTCTTGTATGTGCATAATGTATTTTTGGCAACTTATCATTTGAACTTAAACAAGCCCATTTGCCTTCAGATAACTTCTCAATCATGTGTTGATATGCATCCTCGTGCTGTCTGAAGGGTTCATATACCCTCCCTCCTTGCTCGTCTTTCCAAACAACAATATATTTATCAAATTCATTTACTGTGTCCATCTGTTAATGAGTTTTTGATACAACTCCTTTTGATACCATTCATCAAGAGTCTCCAGAGTCTCCTCTTCCGCTTCTTCGCCCTCTCTTTCGCGCTTATGTTGATCGATCCTATCTTGCCAGCTTCCTGTGGGTTCTTTTTCTTCTTCTGACTCGTCTTCTTTCAACCTTTGTGGTATACCTCGGTCGTTACGAGGGTTGTCACGCTTTTTACGTTCTTCAATTTCTTCCTCTTCTTCAAGAGTATCAATCGTTTCCTCTTCATCTTCTTTCAACCTTTGTGGTATACCTCGGTCATTACGAGGTTCATTGCGCTTCTTGCGCTCCAACATTTTTTGAACGACACTTTTAGTAATTCGTTCTTTTAATTCATCATAAGCTGCCATTTTATGATTATCTCCTTTTGTGTGTACATAATTAGTTTCTTGTAGCTGAAGTTTCACAGAATCTTCCCAATCTCGCATACAAAGGTTTCCCTTCTCGTATGCTTCACTCTCCATACCTCTCATATGTGCATTGTTTTGTGCGTATCCTAGCCCTGTCTCACCTGCTACTTCTGGATTTAGATCTCCACGGCAATTTTGTGCGTGATGAACTAATTCGTGTGATAAAGAGCGCAAAATATCTTTTGGATGTCGATTATCGACAAAAATTACAATTTCTGATGCATCTGGATCATAATATCCTGTTTTCCCCAGTACTTTTTTAGAATTTTCAGCATCTGAATCAAAAAAGATGCTCGGGGGCTTGTTAAAACCCAATCTTTTTTGTGCAAATGGCAAAAAACTTTGTAAATATGGATCCATGTGTTCCATAGAGTTGTTTGATCGGTTTTTGCATGAAATTTTCATTAAAGATACCAAATATAAAAAGGACACTATAAATAGTGTCCAAATTAAGTATAATTATGAAAAAACGTTGCTTTTTATGATGCTTCGTGTGTCTTTTTAAGCAATTTAAGTATTTTAATTGTAGTATCAGCATTTATGTGCAAAATACCGATTCCGCCTTCGTTATCCCATGGGTCAATCTTAGATGGAAAGTCATCAATTAGAATATTTCGCTCCCCATCCTCTGAAACGGCGTATTTCCACTTTTCGTGCTCAAAAGTGACTCTATTGGGATCAATTTTTAGGTTTTTTTCGACCCAACGCAACTTTCCAGGTAAAGATCCTTTTTTTCCACCTTTGTCCATGGGCGCGGTAAGGATTTCAGGGTTAAATTGGCGAATATAGGACCAAAGCTGCTTTCCTCCGGGTTGCCATGGTAGTTTTGCCCACCAATCTTCATTATCTTCAACCAAAGCATACATGTAACTTCTGGCTGCTCTGCTGCTTGTCGGAGAACCCTTCTTAATATCATCCAATGTGATGTAATTGCGCCCCAATTCTTTAAAAATCTTGGCTGCTGCTTTGGGTCTAAAAGGATTTTTGCTAGCTAGCTGCTTATTAGTGGCGTCTACAACTCCACGTTCGAAGTCCACTAGCACTCCATCCATGTCACAGTAAATTTTATATGGAAAATAGTTCATTATTTGTATTAACTTTGGATAATATTTCTAGTGTTACGACTAAAACTTCTTTTTGTCTGCCTAAAAGGACTAAATTATTCTTACTATTTGTAATTTCATGCACATTTGCAAGGGCAACGTCCCTATTTCCCCTTCTATCTAAGTATAAATCGTAAATAATACCAATTTTTTGATCTTTTTCTTGCCCATTTGCAGATAATTCAGACCACGCAACAAGATCCCCAATATCTAATCGTTCTAAAGACCGAAATCCAAATGGTTCTTCATTTAATGGAGTTTTCATCATTTTTCTGAATTTTTCTTTAATTCGTTCTGCGAACTTTGCGAGCTTTGTGTCCTTCATACATCCCCTCTCTTAATACTAATCCTGTTATAAATAGTAACATTAGCAAACTAATAGAAGCAGAATATACTGCTTCTTTTAAACCAATGGAGTCTGTTGGTTTTTTTCTTTTTTTATAATTCCAAATCATTATACTATGTAATTCCTATGTTAATAATATAACATATCACACAAAGCTTGTCAACCTTTATCTGCTTTTTTAATAACGATAATTTCGTCACCCCAATGCCATATTGCACCGATATCATTTTTTTGCCAGAATACTTTTACAAAAACTTCAGGATATGTAAGATCAAGAAGTTTAGATTCGTTAATAGGCTGTTCAATGTCTATAATAACTCCATAATCGCCATTAGGGTTATCGTATTCAATCCATTCACTGTCAATGCCGATAACAGATAATACTTTTATACGCTTTACTAAGTCGCCAACCTTAAACATCTAAAGTATATAGATGTTTTTGAAGCTATAGAAAAGATATTATCTTTTAACCGAATGGTGATCAAACTTGTCCTCCAAGAAATCCTGAAGCATTTGATTAACATCTGGAATCTCTTCAAATTCACCCATTCCATCAATCTTTTCAAGAACGTGATTCATAAATGCTGCTTCAATTCTATCATCAACGATCTTTTGAATATTGTCATCAACGTTTAGTTTACCCAAGCCCGCCTGTGTTACAAATTTATCATCCATACCCATTAGTCCCGACAGCGCTTCTTTAGCATCTTTGGCTGCTGACAACACATTATATATATTACTGGCAATGGGAATCGATTGAAGGGTCATCTCGGCACCGGCTTTGGCGGCTCCCTTAGCTCCCTTAGCCTGTCTAAAAGTTCGTATCACTTTTCTCAACTCCCCGACAGTATTAATGTCATCTTGCTGGGGAGCTTGTTCCGATAATATATAATTATCCCAGCGCTCCATTATGAGTTTCATTTCGGACATTGGCTAAGCTTCCTCTTGTTCTTGTCCCGGCTCCGCTGTGACTGCTCCGGTCATTTTCTTGAGTCGGTTAAGAATCGTGTTGACCTGTGATCTATATTGTCCTAAATCGACATCAGGTGCAGATGCAATATCTGTTATAACTGTAGCTATTTGTTGGACGAGGCTTCGTTCTATATTTGTAAACTCGCCGCCGATCTCTCCTGTTTGAACACCTTTAGCTGTTTGGCGAAGCTGTTGTGCCTGTGCACCTTTTGTGATGCCCCTCTGCTGAAGTTTAATTCTCTCTTCGTCTTGTTCATCGAGATCTCGCGGGATTGCTTCTGAAACGGTTAACCACATATTGGCTAATACATCAAGTTCATTTTTACCAATGGTGTGATATGCTCCCGCATCTGCTCGGGCAAGAAGATCTTCTAGCTTGCGACGGAGATCGGTTTGGATCTGGTCGAGACGCATAGAGCCTAGTCCGCCTTTGACGGCTACTAGTTCTTCTTTAATGAGGTTACGAAGTATGGATTTGGTTAGTTTCATTTTCTCACTTTGGCTTGCGCCAGTCGATCTCTGGTCTGCTGTTGCGCGGATCCGTGTGCCTTCACGGCTCTCGCAATATTGAACGGTAGTTCACCGAGTGGCGCTACAAGCTTTTTGGCCATGCTCAATTCCGACATTGCAATACCTGCCTCGGTAAATTTGTCTAGCTCTGCCACAGCAGCTTGGAAGTCTCGGTCTATCTGAACGAATTTTTTTATTAGAGCATTTGACTGTTGCCCGACAGCAAGCTTCTGTTGTTGTGCGGAGCGCTGGTCCACAGAGCCACCCCCACCAGCGAGTTCCTTGCGCCACTCACCACTCGCCAGCATCTTCATTGCCTGTTTGTAATAGGGGTTGTTCGGTAATTTGGATATCATTTGCCACCCTTTTAGCGTTAAAGGTTTACCGGTCTTGCCGTCAAAGTTAGCCTCTGATATGTTTTCTATTTCTTCTTTTATAAGCTCTCTTAATACTTTCTTTGTAAGTTTCATTTTATGGTTTCTCCAAGAAGGGCTACTAACTCATTTCCAATCATTCTTTCAAGGTCTTCTCTGGTTTTTACAAAGCCCATGCCTGTTTTTGCGCCATACTCGGACTCTGGGCGATCTGGTTCTTGGGTCGCGGAAGGTGGATCCATTTCCATTGCTCCGCCACCGGCAAGGGAGTTAACAAGAATCTGTGCAAGATGTTGTTTCTGAACAGGGTTGAGCAATTCAACAAATGCTAATATTACATGCTCGGGCTGAGCGTGAGAACCGATAATAGATAAAATATTAGCCGCAACAGCAGTGGGGTCGGTTGCGCCACCTCCTGGCGGCTCATTAATCTCCACATCTCTCACTGGAACGTCAAAGCCTGGAGCGGCTTCTTGTTCAAGCTCTTCTTTGATAATTTGAATTAAGCGGTTTTTGGAAATATTCATGCAGGTGTCCTCTCTGCAAATAAATAGTTCTATCTATTGATAAACGTCGCTTTAACTTTCTTTCTTAAGAGAATCTATTATAGTTCTGAGAGATCAAGATAAATCAACGTTATAATATCCTCATCCTCATACATTTCTTTATCAATGTAAATTGTTTCGTCGCTTTGTGCACTCAATATGTGCATAAAAGCAAATCCGAAAATGAATCCACCAGCGATTGTTCTAAGGTATGTCATTGACTTCTCCTACAAGTATAATATAGCATATGTGCTATAGACTGTCAACCCTTTTATGTAACTATTTGTCTAACAGATCGTATTTAAGTAATTGCCCGTACATATGATCTTGTATTTGATCAGCGCTTTGCAAATTCATTTCCTGCGCCACAGCATCTGCCAATTCAGGATTTGCTTCCACATAGTCCAATACACTATATATTCTTTGTTCCATATCTGTTGCCAATACGTTATGCGCTACTGACCATTCTGGCGGCAATATGGGGTAGCCGGTGTTTGACACTCTAAAGTCTTTGTCACCAGTTCCTGAAAGCCATTTTGCCGTGCTACCAAAAACCATTTTCTGTAACCGCTCGACATCTGCATCGCTTCCTTCTTCTAATAGTTGTACAATAAAGGCTCTATATTCATCAGCGGTCATTAGAGACATTGGTAAAATATCATCACCACTAATGCCATCGGCGGGAATGTGCACAAACGCCTTGAAGCCCTCTACTGTTGGATAGCCTCCCTTAACAGGAGCCGCATCGCCAAATTGAGCAAATTTTTTATCCATCTCTTGCCACGCTTTCTCCATTGCATCGGCATTGGTTAAATCAGAATAGCCTGGAGGGAGATTTGAGCGACTGGCTCTCGGAACTTCCATTTGTTGGGCTTGTTCAGGAGGGCTCATATAATCTAAATATGCGCTGCCAAGGGTTTGCGCGGTACCGCCACTAAGTATTGATAGAGCGAGAGCAATGGGGATCCCATATTTTTTGCCTAATCTCTTTGCTTTCATTTCAAGGCTTTCAACTTCGTTTAAAGAAGGATCCCTCATAAGAGCGTTAACTCTATCAGAATATAGAAAGGCTAGAAACTCAGCATCATAGTCTTCTTGACCTTCTTTTTCATTTAAGAAGTGTCGCCAATTTTCCATTAATTGCTGCATAGTAAATTCCGATAATAAATAGTTTCCTAGAATAGAAACCGCTTATTTAGAATGCTTATCAGCAACCGACTGTGATGCCCAGGCATTGGGCTTGATTTTAACGTTAAAGCCGGAACCTTTTGCAAAGCCGGTTAACATATCGGCAAATTGACTCGTTCCGTTTTGTTTGTGCGCGGGGCTTATATCCAGATGCAGTTCAATCTCAGCATCAGGAACGTTATCGGTGACCATCAGCGCAATCTCGATTGACTGTTGGACTTCTTGTGTTATTCGATGAACTAAACCCGAAAATTTTTCTCTTTGCAGAGAAACTTTACGAAAAAAATATTTTCCCCCAGACTGTCCATCAGCCCCATGTAAGCATATTGCACTAGCGAATGTACACTTGCTTTTCGATATAAAGCTATCAGTGCCAATATATATCAAGCCATTTTTTAAGACGTGGGCTTTGATATCACTAAGTATATCATTAAATGATACGGTGTGACCGTCACTAGTTCTCCATAATTTCATAATCAATTGTAACCAAGATCCAATATTTCCTCTTTAGGCACCATGATTAATGTATTCATAGTTTGCACAAGCAGCCTTCCCGAATCATCTTCGTCTTCAGCGAGAACAAGCACTTGCATGCCTCGCTCTGTTTTGACAAATGTTCTAGTATGAGGTTCAAAATACCACGCGGGCCCAGAACCAGATATCGCATAATAGCGCTTAGGTTTTATATTTCGCGTAAGATACTCTAAATCATTAATGTATAACTTCATTAACGAATCATAGAATTCATTTCCATTGGAAACGTGAGGTGTATCAAATGTATCAGGTTTAATAGCCGCGCTGCTATCCCAGGGATCCTCGATAAAGTTAACATCGGAATCTTTAAGATAATCTTTAAGTTGCTCTTCAAGTGAGTCTTCTAAATCAATCTTAAAGAGCTTAGCAGCTTTCTTTTTAAACTTTGACATAATACGTAACCTCTTTAAAGTAACTATACCATGGTTAGACTAATATTCAAAAAATATTCGTTTTGCTTATGATTTAATGGATTTAGCGGGCTTACCGGGTGTATATCCCGTGTTGTAACCAGGGCGGCTGTCAAACAGCACATCCGGCTGCGCGAGCGAGCCAGAAAGATAAGGGGTCATTTCTCGAAGCTTGGCATTCGCCCGCCCCTGAGAGATTACCCTTGCTTCGGCTTCTCCGCAATCAAGGCACGTACTGTACCCCAGCGCATGGCGCTTATCTGAATATTCTTCTTCACATGTAATACAAATTGACATTATATCTCCTTCTTGATATTTTTATCCGGCTTGTATGTGCCTTTTTTAATTAAATCTACTTCTGATATATGAAACCATTGCGCTGCATACTTTTTTATGCAGTATACCTTGACGCGGTAATTGATAGATCGTGTCAACCCTTCTTGGGCAACAGGTGGTTCTAGTACGATACCCACGCCACCATCGCGTACAATATCGCCATGGGCGTAATATTCGTACCACTTGACCAAATCGCCCTTGTCAAGATCTGGCTTTTGCTTTTGTTTTTGCTCTTTGTCTTTTATATCTTTATTCTTCGCCATTATGGTTTGCTTTTGAAACTAATATTAATACATGTTCTGCTGCATATGCGGAATAATAACTCACTCTTTTAGATTGTTGCCAATATACGTGTACTTCGGCGTGTTTCCCGTCTATTGTTCGGGTTACGACGCCTAGGCTTCTGACATCGTACATAAACATCTGCTGTGGTTCGCCTACCTGATATCGGCGTACTAAATCTCCTACTTGGAAATGGTAGCGCTCTATTTCAAAGTCTGTTATTTTTTTCTCCGCATTTTTTGAGAGTCTTTAAATCTGGGTTTTTTTACTGGTGTGTCGCGTATACTTAGTCGTCATATATCCCCTATATAGTCCCGTGGCACATACCTCGGGGGGGGGAGGGGGGGGTGGTCCCCTGCCTTGTTAAGTCTTTGTCAACTCTGTATGTATAGCAGTAGCTCGCTTACCCCTAGTAGTATAGGGAGAGTTAAAGCCATGGCTGCTGCTATGTATAAGTCTTGGTCTGTTAACATTATTACTATACCGCTGGACATGTAAAGTAATGGTAAGTTGTGTAGCCTAGTGCAATGTATACTGCTACGTCTAGTGCGCCTGCTGCAATGATTAGCCTTAGATGTTTTGTCATGTGTTCTCTCTTCCTCTCTCTCTATTGTTATTACTACTATTACTACTACTATTACTAATGTTAATGTTTATCTTTATTTTTTTTATTACTCTCGGCGCTTTTCTTAGTCTACCGCGAGAATGATTTCCTTAGTGTCGAAGTAGGGACGAGAGGCGTACTGCTTCGTAGTAATCCACATCCTCTTGCACTTGGAGTTGACAGGCTTAGGAGCACACAGGTCAGTCAGCACAATGTGACCGTCAAAGTTCCGCTCGTTAACCCACTTAGTAGGAGCGTTGAAGCAGGTACCGCCGCAGCGCACCCGTTCCTTCTTGTGTCGCTGTCCCTTCTTCCATTCGTATACGTGGTCTTCACACACCTCGGTGTCAAAGGGAACCACCGTGAAAGTGGCAATCTTAGACAGCTTGTCGAGAGCGTCGAAGAACAAGCCCAGCATTTCATCGTCCACCGAACCGGACTGGTCAATGGAGATAGCGATTTTCGCGGTCCTCTGTACCTTCTTGCCGGGGTGAATGTAAGGGAAGCGCTTGTTGATTCGACGGACAGTTGACCGCTTGTTAGCCCTCTGGGTGGTCTTAACGAAATACCTCAGAGCCTTCTTCCAGTCAATGCGAGAGCGTAGACCCTGAAGGATGTCTTCACGACAGCCCGCAGGAACCGAACCCCAGGAGCCAGCTTGGCTTGCTTCTTGAGCAGCCTTCTTGATTCCTTCCTTCAGACGTTCCTTGGCAATTTCATTAATAGTATTATCTACCTCGCCCCAACCGGAGTGGTCATCGAACGAACCGGGCTGATTTCCGCTTCCGCCTTCACCGGGCTGCCCACCTTCGCCGCCACCCTCACCGGGCTCGCCGCCTTCTCCACCCTCGCCGCCTTCGCCTTCCTCGGGCTCGTCGTTCTTAGGATAGTTTGCCTTGTACCATTCGTAGGTCTTTCCGAGCGGAGCCCATTCGAACGGACCCTCACCGGGCATACAACACATTTCGGGCAACTCACCACGAAGGTGGGAGTTAATCGCGAGGTCCATGCAGATGTTGTCAATCTTGGTCAGACCACCCTCGGGCTTACGTCCAGTGACGTGCTCAAAGACAAGGTGGTAGAACTCATGCTTAAGAACTCCGAGCTTCTGAACATCAGTCAGCTTCTCGAAGAATTCAGGGTTGTACAACAAAACGAATTGAGCAGTCTGCGGGTCAACCATCACACCCGCAGTTGGGATGGTAGTCGTCCTACGTTTATCAATCCGGCGCGAGAGCGCAGCAAAGAACGGCTCATTCATGAGCAGCCGCGCAGTGTGGCGATTCAGATCGAACAGCGCCCGGATGGTCCGCCCGTGGTCTTTAATAGCTGGGGTCATCTCTCTTCCTTACATATATAATATAGCATCTGTAGGGGGGAATAGCAAGTGAAAAGTTGTAAAGTGAATGTCAAGAGGGTTTTATATTCTCGGCAGTCCATGCTCTCTCCCCCTTTTTACATCTATAATGTAACCGATTCTACGGGGGTTGTCAAGGAAAAAGATGTCAAAAGGTTGTCAAGGTAATAATTACAATGAGAGGTTGACAGCGAGAGGTTGAGTGTGTATTAAATCACCCACCTTCCTCCCCTCCCTTTCCTTACCATTATATAATCTTTGTTACCAAGCTTACCCAATGCCGTTAGCTTATTTCCCTAGTCTTCCACTTTACTCCACTTCTCCCCACATTATTCCTTATCACTTCATCTGCAAACGGGAGGCTGAACAATTAGTGAAACGTTCTCGTTTGGTTGCTTCCAGTAATAGTCTTTAATAAACTTTTCTTTTGCGTCTTGAGAATCCTCGGCAATAATATGTGCCAGAGTGGTGAACGTTTGTGTCTCCCTGTTATACGCTGTGATTGTATATGATGCTCGTGTCATTTTATTGAGGACGCTCACTAGTGTGATCCATTGCCTTGACCTTAGCGAACATTGCATCCATTCGTTCGCGTCTTGCCTTAGCGTCGTAATATGTATATGTCATTGCAATGCCAAGTGTAAGCCCTGACATGAAATAAAGAAATGTTTCCATTGGTTATTGTCTCCTATTAATTAATTTACCAATCAAGTGGATCATTAGCCCACTTTATACTGCTCATAGATTGTGCAAGGTCTTCTAGTCTTTTACTCTTCTCTACTCTCTCTTTGTCCTTGGTTACAATATTATCTTTTGTATCCTCGGCAGAAATCTCTTCAAAGACATCAACTTGCTGCTGCTCTGTTCTCTTATCATTCTTGTTCATACGATTCTCTTGTTTAAAAAAACCCCTGGAGGGTCGCTGTCTTAACCGCGTCTCCCTCGCTAGCCTGCTTTCGACTCCCATGTTGTGTGCTGCGGGTCTTGTGAGTTCATTGCAGACATTGAACCCAGGTACTATTAATTCTCCAGGGGTCAAATATTATAGTTTAAATGGTCACGTCATGTTGTTGTTCCTTTACACAATGGGTCATGTTGTCCATACATCATTCATTTCTTTTTCTTTGACCTTTTCCTGCGATCCTCTGGTGTTGCCTTACGGATCCGAAGGTTGGGAATCTCTAGAATCATCTTCCATTTATAAGCACGCTTCTTTGCGTTGGACTCTGAATCGGGGTATGCAAGCAAAACCTCTCTAATTCTGGGGATGCCTTTATTGTCTGTGTCAATCCGGTGTTGGACGATTACATATTGGTTTGTCATGTTACTACAACCTGAAAGCCTTGGGTTTGAAGGCTTTTGACTCTCGCCCATTTCAGGGTTTCTATAATCATCTTTAGATCAGTATCGGATGTCAAAGTAAAAACAGATTTAACTTTTTTGCCATTTTTCTTCTCCGTATACACTTCAAGTTTAACTGAACCGTCTTTATCATCGACCTGAATCTGAATGCTGGTCGGACCCTCTCGGGGATGTAGAGCGATGTTATAACAGGTGTCGATCATTCGGGTGCTCGCAGCGCAGCCACTCCAGCAGGCACCTCGCCACCGACCATTCCACCGTGCTTAGCAAGCACAAGACTGACGACGCTGACGGGAACGTATGGGTAAACCGACTCCGTAGGATCTGGCTCTGCTCCATCCTCGGTGTAGCCCCCTTCTATATATCGGAGAATGAGAGGTTCTGATTCACTCGGGAATCCAATCTCAACTGCATCATATCTCTCGGCATTCTCGACGCGGGGGGAGCAATACGCTCCCCCGTTGGCTTGGACACTCATTGAAAAGCCGTCAGCACAGACGACCAGTGGATGAAGTCTCATTTATGCTTCCTCCCCCGTCAGGAGTTCCACAATGTAGGCACTCACAGCCTGACCGTCCGAACCAGTTGCCTGATGGAGAGCGACAGTGTTCTCAATCTCGCCCTGACCAAGCACGGTCCACAGCTTCATAGCCACTTCACTAGGCAGAGTCAGGAAGTAGTCAGCAAGGTTCTGAACCTGACCGTCAGTCAGACGTTCCTTAAAAGACTCAACCGCTTCCATCTTTTCAACCAGAGCGGAGTGCTCGTTGATGCCGAAGTCAGAAGTCTTGTCAATCTTGCCATCATCAAGAATCATTTCGACCGTCACTTGACGCTCGTAAGTCTCGATGAAGTCACGGAAGGACACAGCAGCTTCGAACCCAACGAAAGCGTTGGTCAGGTTGTAGACCACGCTAAGGTCCGCCCCTTCTTCAAGCAGCCCAGCACCCGTCAGGCACTCGGACAACCGATCCCAAGACCGACGAGAAGGATAAACCTTGTTGGGCTCGAAATCATCACTGTGCTCAAGGTGGTTGTGATTCTGATTAATGAAGTCCCAAATAACCTCGTCCACGTTTTCTTTAGCCCAGCCCAGCCAGTCTTCAACAGTGGGCTCAACATCGAACACCGTCCAGCGGTCAAGTTCTGCGGGATCCATTTCGCCAACCTGATACTGCTCACCGTGCTCGCCACCGTTGACGGCAGCGAAAATCAGCGTTTCAGGGTGGAGCGCGAAACCAGCAAGCTTCCGGCTATCGGTCAGTTCGAAGATGCCTTGCCGAACCTCGGGGGTCGCACGGTCAACTTCATCGAGGAAGAGAATCACGGCAGTGTCACAAGCGGTCTTGAACCACTCGGGCGGATTCCAGGTGGTCACCGCGCCATCAGTCGAAGGCAAACCAAGCAGGTCACCCTCGGTCATCTGGGAAGCACGACGCTCCACGACCGGAATACCAGCAGCGTCAGCAAACTGGTAGACGACGCAGGACTTGCCAACGCCGTGACGACCCCGAATCAACACCGGCTTGCGAACCGCCGTGACGTGGGGGACAACAGAAATAAAGGTTTTAAAATCAACAGCCACTTTTTTACTCCTTGGGGTTCCTTCCCCGTTCTTACATATATAATATAGCTTATTTTAGCCGGGTTGTCAAGTAAAAAATATGTTCTTGACAACTAATTGACATCTAGTAGGGCTCCTCAATCTCAAGACATTCGCCATCTTCCCAGCCCTCGGGGATGGTAGCGAGCGAGCCGCTCATTGAAAGCACTTCATAGTCTTCTCTGGTATACCGCTGACCGCCGCGATCTTCTGCTCTTGCTGTTTGCTCGGCAGTCCACTCAAGGTCACGCGGAATCTTCTGCATGCCAACGCTTCGGTTTGGCATGCCCACGTCCTTGCAGCGTATGACAGTGTTCCGGTTCGTCTCCTGGTGGACGTAACTCCAGTTAATGCCGGTGACAATCAGCACACGCTCTTGCTGCCCCCAACCCTTGTTGCCGTTGGCGTCAGGATAATAGTCATACTGGTTAGCTTTAATCAAAGTACCAACACCGAAACCTGACTTAATCATGCGTTCCTTGAACCCACGACGGTATTCGCCAGCTTCGGTAACTGCGTTCGTATGCCAGTCCTTGCGATACTGGCAGGTGCGACGGTTATGATCGTAGCCTTCCTCGGCATAGGCTCCAAACTGACCCTTACACCAAGTGCATTGCCGCTTCTGCTTCCTCTTGGCACCGGCTGGAGCCTTGGAGCCATCGGGGTTCAACCCGGTGCGCTTGACGTATTTCGTAGTCCAGTAGCCCGGAAAAACACCGTCTACTTTTGGCTCGTCTTTGTTGTTTTCTTGCTCTTCCTTGGAGTACCGAAGCAGTCTTTCGGTTACCGATGGACAAGTCCGCTTATTGTGTCCCGTGTTCCAACACTCAGTGCAATGTCTCGCCATTATTTATTTCTCTTTCTTAAAGGGGGTAACCAATCTCTTTCTTACATATATAATATAGCTTATTTTGAGCTACTTGTCAAGCGGTATTGGCTTTCTTGACATCCTTTTGACATTCTCGCGGGCATCGATCCCAGCTTGAATAAACTCTTCTTCCCAGGCTGCTTCTCGACTATTCTGCGCCTGTTCTGGATGGTCGTCCTGGTCGCCCCAGCCGTCATCACGGTTAAGCAACTCGCGGAGTTCCATGTCAAGGAAGCCACCTCGATCCTGACGGCGAAGCCAAGCACTCTCGCCGGGTCGGTCATCAGCCAGCCAATCGCCCAGCGCATCGATTAGGGTTTTAATTTGTTCGTCGGTCAATTCAATAGTTTTCATCTTTCCCTCACGTTACATATGTAATATACCTTAAATATGCCCCATTGTCAATGTTTATATTGTCAACAAGATGTCAAGGGTTTAATAATATAGTTTCTCAACTCAACTACACATTTACGTCCGTGTGCATAGACCACCCATAAGTCTTGATCTGGTGGTGGATATCTCTCTATAACGATAGCAGGAGATACCCAATCGGCAGAACACCAATTGGGTCTAAACTTAACAAGGTCACCGATTTTCATTTAAAACTCTTTTGGCTATAGCTCTGATTGCCCATCTAGCATTGCGCGAGTGACTTTCATATGTTTCTAAAACAAATTGTTCTTTCTCTTCTTTGAAGGTAAAGGGGCGGTTCCTTACTCGGGTCATAAACTCAGCCTCTTCGCCACCTATGAAGCTACCAACTTCAACCGAGTTATCTAAGCCAGGGAAGTCGGAATTGTTTGTGCCATATAAATAAGTGCCGTCGCCACCCTGTGGAATAATTAATACTGCATCCTGGCAATATCTTTTTCCAAACTTTATTATTTGTTCTACAAAAGCTGGATCGTCTTTTAGATTTACTACAAATAAACTATCTTCCTTAACCTCGACTTGTTTTTCTAGGTTGCCATAGTTTTCGATAAAAGAGCCCTTCACTTTTCTGACACCATATCCCAAATCTAGCAATACTGCCTTTAGTTCTCTGTAACGTTCCTTATTAGAGGCATCCGACTGCACAGCAGCCTCCAGGCAGGCGGACGTATCCAGAGGATCGGCTCTGTGCGCTGTGAGTAGTGCTGAATCATGTTCGGTAATATGCTGGTGGACTCTGCTCATTGATTCGTTGAGCAGAAATTTATTCCAGTTGTTAAATAAGTCTTTCATAATATTAATTAGTTTTGTTACATTGATTATACCATTTGTTAAAGTTAATGTAAAGTGTTATTTTATGCGAGGATCTTAACCCACAGCCCTTCCAGTTCGGGACGACTTGGTATTGCGATCCATTGTTTTTTTCCATCGTGGGCGATTACTGCAAGTGCATTACGGCTAGATAAATTATGTTCTTTTTCCTCTTCTTTGGTTGGGGTCCAGATTCTGATTACCACACCAATAGTCCACCGCTGCTTGACTCCTCCATGGATAGCAGAATAGTCATAATCAAAAAACTTTACCAAGTCACCGACTTTCACTAATCACCTCAACTTGACTTTCCAAAAGACATTCCATTTTTCCGGCCGGATGAGCTTTGTATTTCGATGCCAAGATCCATACTTCTTTTTCACTCATTCCTGCGAGTGTAGCATCAATAGGATCACTAAAATCTAGATGATCTAGATCTGGGTCTTTTATTTCAATAATTATCCCATTAATTTCATGATTTGCTCTATGCCTTACAAAGTCACCGACTTTCACTTACAACCTCCAGCGAACCGCGCACCATCCATTTATCATTCATTCTATGACCAGCACCCCAATAAACTTTTACTGAATCCCAACCATCACCCTTCCAGTTTTTAGGTTTTTGCCAAACATCGGACTTTTTACGGATTTCGATAACAACTCCAGCCCTCCGTTCTTGTCCAGGCATACCTATGTCGCGCTGTCGCACCAAGTCACCGGGTTTCACTGACCACCTCCAGTAGAGATTCAGCTATCTTATAATACTTCCCTTTTTCAAACCAAAAGACGGTCGCGGTAGGATGCACAGGGTTTCTCCCTCCGAGTTGCAAAGAAACTACAATACCAACACCAAGGTTAGCTTTGAACCCTGGGCGTGAAACACCTCGGAGTGTGAGGCACTTGCCTGTCCTTTTTACCAAGTCACCGACTTTCACTGATCACCTCTGCGTCACCGCGTGCAAAATCAAACTTATCAAGTCGCCATTCACCGCAGTCAAACATTACCACCCAACTATTCATTGGTGCGGGCGACATAATTAATCCAATACGATTAGAATGTCCATTACAGAAAAAACATTCGCAAGGAAAATCGATGGGGTTGGTTGGAGCAGCACAGCCCTTCACTTTTACTAGGTCACCGATTTTCATTCTTCTTTGCCTCATAATCTTTTTTTGCCTGCCCGCCGAGAGCGCCGATGCCACCCAAGAAATCTTGAAGCGTGTCATCGCCCTTCTTGCTTCCAGTAAAATAGCGGGGGCTTACTCGCTCCGCTCCTGGGGCGTTGGGCATGTAGCCAGTCTTCATGTTCTCTTGGATTTCCTCGTCGGTATCACCATATGGTGACCACCATCCTCCACCGGGTTGATAGATTTTTCCGTCTGCGCTCATTACACTCATGTCATCACCTAATATAATCCTGAAATCGTAAATGTTAACCACACACATAAAATCATCAACCCCAGAAAAGCAAATGTCTCAATCAATTTGTTGTTCATTTTTTATAATCACCTTTAATGCGCTGTTGCGATACATTCCCACGTCTGTTTCCCCACACTCAATTCCATATACCCATTGATCGACATCACCATCGTAAGGATCGGGGGCTTTCTCACGGGGAACTTTGCCGGTTATTAAAATAGTCCGACTCATATATTTTGCCAAGTCACCGACTTTCATTCTCTCTTAACTCCGATTAATAATCCGAACCAACGAGTCCTTGACGCGAAGTTCCTGCCCGTAGAGACAGAGATACCGCATTGGTCCAATCCGGTTTGAAGTTTCTACTGCCGTCACCAAACTATAAATTCCTGTGCGCTCGCCCATTGGGTTTAGAATCTCTACCAAATCTCCAACGCAAGCATAGCAGCCGTGATCGGTTTCACTGTGATCATCGTCAGGGTGATAAATACAATTAGTAACGCTACTCATTATTCTTTTTCCTTAATCAAATGGATATCACAAATATCCCAAATCGTTCGCCCCACGATGCCATCCCAGCTTTCGTGAGTGCCGCCGAGAACTTCAACCTTGTGCCCAAAGACGCCAAGGATGATACCAGCGTATGCTGTGTGTCCATCAAAAGCAGGACACTTAACCAAGTCACCGACTTTCACTGATCACCTCGCACATCACGCACGCTACCCATTGAGTCTTGCCGTCTTGCCAAAGGACAAGCGCCTGACCTTGAGTAAGCCCATCCTCCAGAGTGTCAAGGACGATCCCGGTATCGTATACGTATTTTACCAAATCACCGACTTTAAGCTGCACAGATCAACTCCAGGCTTTCTTCATCTTCTCGGACTTCAACTGCTTGTCCAGTGTTATCCAACACCTTAAGCACACGAATCTTTTCGTAATCTGTCTTATAAAGTTTGGAACTAATGATGATACCCACAAAATGAGTCGTCGCCCAATCAGTGTTTAGATGCCAAGACCATTTAACCAAGTCACCGACTTGCATTGATAACCTCCAGCCGCCCAATGTTGTAGTCTATGCGCCTGCCACGAAACATAATCTCTACGTCGCCGCAGGGAAAGCGGTTACGGACATCGTCGTTCCACCACACAATCTCACCTGTGACGATAGCGGCAGAGTAGCCCCAATCGACACCTTCTTCACCGGAGCGATCACTGACGCCCCAATGGACTTTTACCAAATCACCGACGTTCACTTATCACCTCAATATCATTTTCATACACGAATGTCCAATCTGCATCACCCACCCACTGAACAAAACAAGTATTAAAGTCGGTGCATGCGTCATAATCGTCCGGGTCAACCTCCATGATTAATCCGACCCTACAATGCTGGGGTGTGCGCGTAGACTCTTGTACCAAGTCACCGACGTTCATTATCGACTCTCCCACAGGCTCCAGCCACCCTCGGTGAACGCACCACTCGGAAGTTGCCGCTGCTTTTTGTGAGAAGCGTAAACCTCGGTGCCGTCTCCCAGGCGCAGCAGATATTGCGAGCCCCGAATATGTTCAGCAACAAGGGCACCCACAAAAGGTTCTTGCGTAATTAGTTTTCCAACCAACGCTTTACGTTCACGGGAAAACCGTGCCCGCTGATCAGCCGTCAGTCGCTGCCTTCTTCCAGCAGCACGACTTGTTCCTTCTCGTCTACGACCCACGAATCACCTCCAAATCGTCGTCAATGAAGACTCCCAGTTCTTCACCAAAGCAAACCGTCCAAAACCTTCCACAGCCGGGGAGATCCATCTCCTCATCTGCGCTGGCGACGACCACTCCTGTTTGACCAGGAAACATGCACCATGCCAAATCTGTTTCGGATTCTGTTACCACACTACCAACTCTAAACATCACTCACCTCTCACTTACATATATAATATAGCATTTATACGCCCCACTGTCAATGTTTATGTTGTCAAGTAAATGTCAAGCGATCATGCGGCTTCGCTGATAATCTTAATTTCCTTACCGTCGATAATAATGATATGACCGATTTCTGGAAAATAAACTTCCCACGACTTAGACCACTCTACGTAGGTTCTCCCTTCATCTGGTCTAACAAGGATGCCGACTCCCTCATAGAGAGTGTTAAAAGCCGTCTTGTCTGCTGCGTATACTAGATCACCGGCTTTCACTGATCACCTCGATCTGATCTTTTTCAAACTGAAAAGTCTCGCCTTTATGTGCGCCATCAAGAATAAAAACATTAACCCACTCGGGATGAACCCAAAGATCATCAACGTCGCTTCCCATAACAATCCCCAAGCAAGTATTTGAGGCAGCGCTCAATACATCAACCAAATCACCGACGTTCATTAATTACCTCTATGTTTGCTCGATACATTACCTGCAACCTATTGTCCACAAAAACATTAATATAATGATCCCAAGAACTGGGGGAATCGGGCGTTGGCAAAATAACTCCAACTTGACCAACCAGGGAGTCCATCCCTTGTCCAATGGGGACTCTTTCGATCCTTACCAAGTCACCGACGTTCACTAATCACCTCTATGTCTAGCGGGCATTCCCACCTGATTCCTCCTCCGAGAAAAGACCACACAACTTGGATCGTTGCTTGATCATCGAGCCCACCCTTTTCGATGTCTGTTATAACACCACATTTGTTCCAGTCAACACTTCGCCCCATTCGGCGCAACTGCACAAGATCACCGACTTTCACTAATCACCTCGCAATGTCCAAGTTCCCAATCGCACACGCTGCCCTCACAGGCAACACGAACAAAGCGATTATTGTTCCATCCATATGTAAACAAAACCACACCGATGCGCGGTGGTCCAAGTGATGGAAAAAACATATATGTTCGTCTTACTAGATCACCGGGTTGCATTGATAACCTCCAACTTTCTTACGGGAGCCCAAAATATTTGACCATCAGTGGTGCTCACTTCCGTCCAGAGAACCTTAACCCAATCTTCTGAAGCTTCCATCCCAACAACAATGCCAGTCCACGTCTTGTATGACCAGCCCTCAATGGTTCGAACCAAGTCACCGACTTTCACTGATCACCACTCCGCTATCTTCCATCTGTCGCCCCATCTTAAAAAATCTGCCTTCTGCAAAGACCAGCCAATCGTATTCCAGATAGTCTGACCGGGGACGTTTTTCAACAAGCGTGACTATGGGACAAGATAGCTTACGAGCATGCCTCGCGCCTGCTGAAATCTTGACCAAATCACCGACTTTCACTAATCACCTCAATCTGACAAAGCGGAGTTGAAAGCACTTCTCCATCCGAATAGAGAATATCAGCCCGCGTCAAGGATGCCCATTCCGTTGGTCGCACATAGGTGCCAACCTGATCTCCTCCAGCGGAGCCGTAGGTTACCAATACCAAATCACCGACTTTCACTGATTACCCTCAAGTTGTTTTTATTAACATTTTCGCACGAACCGTCATCAAACCATTTAATTTGAATGGAAAAGTCCCCGGTATCCTTAACGACCAGAGCCCTGCGGCGTTGGCCGGGGGTGATGTATCCATACCTTAGTTCTACCAAGTCACCGACTTTCACTTACCAACTCCAGATCACAGTTATCACACAATGTCTTTCCGCCAGAATGAAGCACAAACCAGCCACCGCTGGTGAATGACTTATATCCAGCATTGCCAATAATAATGCCCACGAACCTCTGACCGTGTTTCCCTTTAACTCTTACCAAATCACCGACTTTCATTAATTACCTCGATTAGTTGGGCGGGTTCTGCGACAGTAGTACCGTTGTTCCATTGAATGATGGGCACCGTGCCATTATAACCAACAATGAGCCCAACCATGCGCTGCATTCCCTGCACGCAGGATTTAAACTTTACCAAGTCACCGACCTTCATACAACTCCCGCTTACATATATAATATAGCCTATTTTGGCTCCATTGTCAATGTTTATGTTGTCAACAAGGTGTCAAGACTAATAATCTTCTTCTCTTTGCCGCAGAATGTCTTCAATCATTTCTAAGGCATCTTCTTTGCTTTTGTAGAAGTCGCTTCGCTTTATAAGTTGTGCAACAATCCACTTAACATCAGATTCAGTTAGCGTGGCGATTTCAGTGGAGGTTAAATAATCATAGTGGAAGTTCTCAAAGAATTCGTCGTCAGTTAGTTCTTCCGGGCTAAGATAGGCTGTATAAATATGCATTTCATCGTATATGTCAGGTTCTTCCGGTTCACATTCGATCCGGTAATCATCTAATAATATTAAATCGCCCATTTATTTATTCCATTATTTTACCTTAACTCGGATCTTTGCTCCGCTTCCGTGTTCGGGACAACTAGGGCACCCACAGTTTTCTTCCATCGGTTCACCCTGTCCAACATATTTCAGCCCCGGCTCCCCTGATCCATAGTGTGCTGCCATTTCTGGCATGCTGTTGAAAGACTTTGAAGACTTCTCCATAAAAAACGCATCGGCACTATGATCAAAAAATCCAGTTGCTACCAATCTGTCGTTAAGAAAAACATCAGTCCCATGGCGAGAATTAACAATTTGCACCCCACCATCAAAGTCATTTATCCCTGGTGGACCCTCCCACTCCATATCCTCAATGGCTTCTTGCAGAGGTTCATCTGGATCCTCTAAATGCTTCGAATACCGAGTTTTATCACCTTTCATTGGAGCGTATTTTTGCCTAGCCCAGTTCGGGTCAACCTTTCCTGAATCAGAAGCTTCACCGAACTCATTGTTGACCATTTCTACAACTTCGTCACGGGTATAGCCTGCTTTTTGTAATGCCATCAGTGCGCCAGCAAGATCGTTCTCTGCGTCCACATCCATTTCAGACCCAGTGTATTCTTGGTCCATCCCAAGGACTTCTTTGAGTTCCTCAATAATAATTTGTTGTAGTTTATTTTCTGTGATGTCCATAATATTATTTCCTCTTCTTTGCCTGCTTTGTGGCAGTGGCATACATTACACTCTCAGCATCATCGCCATATCTCTTCTTAAATCCTTTCTTATCCTTCTTCATGCCTTTAACAATCCGTTCTTT
>Ga0209128_1000739_pt1 | contig 23828 bp, 13 predicted proteins | sample ETNvirnome_6_100_FD_184072 | JGI IMG/M metagenome (GOLD analysis project Ga0209128, IMG submission 184072) | Marine viral communities from the Pacific Ocean - ETNP_6_100 (SPAdes) (version 2) | ecosystem: Environmental > Aquatic > Marine > Oceanic | place: Pacific Ocean | collected 2013-06-19 | reverse complement strand
TTAAAAAGAATCCAGGCGCCAAGGTCAAGCGTGTCATCAAAGTAGAATCTGGTCGCGATTTCGAAGATGGTGTTGGTTATACCACTACAAAGTCGACATTCTCATTCCCATTCAACATCATGAGTTCGTCTGTCAAATCAGGTCACAACAAAGAGGTTCTTGAAAGGGTCACAGCCAGTGTCGAAATCACCAACCTTCATAATGATGTTTATGGAAACGACATGGAACGCCCAATGCAAGGCCCATGGTCTGAATATGCAGCCGGTGGCCACCAGTCACGCCATGTTCCACTAAACAAGTATGATGCCAACAAAAACACCACCAACAATTTAGATCACTATACAACGCGCCCCGAAGCCTGGAAAATCTTGCTTGGAGATTGCGGCGCTGAGGGTGGCCCAACGAGCCGACCACGTGGCGTAGTCGGAATGGTCGGCCCAGACTACCCATGGCCAGAAGCGAATGCTATCGGCGAACGCCCATACCCGATGACGGCCTCACAGAAAGCCGTTTATTATAGAGATCACATAGCTAAGACACCATATGTCTTTAAAAATATTCGTATGAGGACCGGCTCAACAATTCCCGGTAACTACCGACACAACTATGAAGTTGTCCATACAGTCGGCGCATCCAGCAACCCGAGACAGTTTATAAAAAATCAACCAACCCTTCCAACGGAAGCCTTCCAAGATACAGCAATTAGCGCATCGGTAACGCGAACATTCTTGGATATCCATCGAAACAGCGACGGCCACTTTGAGTTCATGTCGCCTTTTTCAATAAGTTATTTGAACGCTTCTCCGTCACAATCATCGGTTATTGTTTCCAAGTTCTCTAATCCAGGCGGCCTGGAAGTGAGCCCAGCAGGCTATCGCGACATTAGAGCGAATGAGTTCTCAGTATATAACGCTCACAATTACCGTAACTTAAGTATCATTAAACCCTCTCAGGGGCCCTCTGGCTCCGTTTCAGAAGCGACAGGCTCTGGTACTGGCTCAGGCGGTCCAGGCATCCGTGTATCGGATATACACAGTAAAGATTACGGCCTCCGTTCGCACCTTGCGCGCCACACCGCTCGCTTTGGACGTGACTCCTTGTGGGTTACTGGCGATACATATGCCACAAACGGTCCTGGCGCCTCATATGATCAGTTACCTGGGTACCACAAAGTACATAGAAACAATTTGAATCGTGTCGAAATCTGCAGCACATCCATAGATGCCGTCAAAGGTCCTGAATTCATTAATTCTGGCAGCCTTTACTGGGTAGACAACTCAAGCAGAGGATACGTTCTTGTAAATGCTGATTCTTCTTCCGCAACAAGTTGGTTGACTTCATCGCGAGACACCGGATTTACATATGCAGGCTGGTTTAGACTTAGTCCTGATGAAAACGAAGGAGATCTGTTTTCCGTTGGTAAGGCCGGCGCCGGCGCTGACCCGTTCTTTAGAATATTTAAAAACTACACCGCCACGCAACATCGCCTAAACCTATATGTACGTACAAGAGACACCAACACACACACGGGCCCCACAGCGCTGGGTCACATGTATGCGGCCTCGGCAGATCTAGATGATGGCAATTGGCACCACCTAGTTGTTTCATTGGGGGGCACCGGCAACGGTGACAATGCAACTACTGCTAATGTTCAAATGTATATAGACGGCGGCCTCATGACCATGGCCACCGGTGCAGCACTTAATGACTATTTTGACTGCAAGAGACAAGCAGGAACATACGATTTCAAAGGTATCGTTCAGCGCGATGGCCAAACGGTAATGGCCATCGGGGGTGATTCTAGTGTCGCAAATGCTGTAGGTACGTGGCCATTTACCGGCGCCATGGACCAGATTTCTCTTTGGACGACGCCCCTATCGGGTACAGACGTTGCGAGTTTGTATAATGGTGGATCTCTGGTTGATATAACGTCATCCGCAGCTTATACAAACAATTCTTCAAATTTGTTCGCATGGTATCAACTTGGTGAAATTCCGGAGAATTCAGCACAGCAAGATGCAATTGACACCACAAACCCGGCCGCCTTTACATCGGGTGCCAATTCGATATTCAATACCCATCTTTCCGGCACGGCACACAACCTATTCCCAATAGCAAAGTCGGGCCAAAATATGAATACATTTGCATTATCAGAAGTTGAGTACCCGACACCAAAACCTGGGATCCCGCCTGAGATTATTTCTTATACTGAAACATACACGTATTGTACTGCTGCGGTATACGACAATTACAACGTTCAACACCAGATTCCCAGGTCTGATAAGCAGTACGCATGGATTACCGGCGCCATGAAGCACTCCACAGATTTAAGATATTCTGGATTTATGCCAACGATGGGCACGCTAGAGGGGATGTATTCTAGTTCTGCCGGCGGTTTCGAGCCTTTCTTCTCATTCGTAAGTGCTAGTGACTTCGGTTCTACCGCTGCCTCTCACCGCCTATTCGGTTCGCCTCAATCCTCTGCTGGTGCCAGCTTCGTGCCGACTGACTTGGTCGGACTGAACACCAATATTTATGAAAGCATTGACACCGCAACAAATACAGTTGGTTCCAATGATTTAACGGTGGCGAGAAACTCGACCGTTGTAACTGGCGTCAACTTTGAGGGTTCTGGCGCCCTGTTTAACGCGCTGATGTTCCACCGCGGAAATGTTTATGGTTGGGGTACATTCCAACAATCACGTCAAGGCGATCATCCAATCCTGCGGAATCAGAAAAAGAACAACAAACTATCCATTGTATACCAGACTCCACATGTCCCACAAGAGTTTGATCTTAGACCCGTTTCAGTCAGGGGTCTTCCCGTACTCGTTAACCTTGATTACGAAACACAACAGATTGTAAAGAATACACCTATTGTTAAAACAGCAAATGCGACATTGCAGACATCATATAATAATGAATTCATCTACTTTAACAGCAGATCACTGGATGACCATCTTGATATACCAACTTATCTTAAAGGAGAAATCACACCATTTGAGCAGTTGGTTGCTTTAAAAGACACAGCAGGCATCACATTAAACTGGGTTCACTATAAAGAAAGCCTCTTCCCTTCGTTAAAGAATGAATTTTCGCCAACATCTTCATTCAGGCTTAATTACGACAACTTAATGTGGAGAGATTCGTTAGCTGAACGTATAGAACTTGGTAGCAAAACAATTTTATCAAATTCGTTGGGCCTTGTTGGTATGGAGCCCGGCTACGGAGCCGGCACCCCGGACAAGAACGGCCTAAGCGCTAGCTCTTGGCCACTAGACGCACCACGAGGCCTTTTAACCAGGCGCAATATCCCAACAGTGCTCTTCGTCACCGGTGGCGCCGCTATCAAGACCTCCATGACCGCATTACGCCAAGGCGGCGCCGCAATGACAGGATCCGGAGCGGCCGGCAGATTTGGTGGCAGCGGGAACGTCGCAAGAGATTCTGGTGGAGTGGCAGGCGAGTTGCAAAATACATACGGCTGGCTCCACCAAACTAGTTCAAATGCTACCGACGGCGGCCTACTTAGCGGATCGGATCTTAGGCAGGCTGTGATGGATTCGATGACACCAGGCGCACTATATGCCAGAAAGCATACATTGCTTTCGCCTCTTTCCATTAACTCTCCAAACTTCTCCAATCCTTCATGCTCTGTACAGAACTTAGGTCCCGGTGGCGGTTTGGAGCCGAAGAACGGTGTTGCTCCTGGCGGCGGAGGGTTCGCCACCGCGAGCTTAGGTACAGGAGAGGCCTGGTGGGATGCACCAGAAACCGCTGGATACTTCTCTGGGACAGTGCACGCCGGCACCGGGGAAAAGGTGATCGAGTTTGTATCAGCCCCATCAAAACCATGGTATGGTGATTATGATAAATTTAAAGAAACAGATCTCAAGTATAGGGCCCGCGGGTACTCTGTTGTACCTGAGTACAGAATTAGCGAGAGAATAGAAGACTATCTTAAAGGCGATGTCGACGATTTTAATGACTTCTCAATACCCGGCACAGAGTTTGATAGCAAACAAGTTAATTTCTACAAAGACTTTTCAAACTCTGATTTCATGGAGAAGTTCTTGGACATCCGCCAGATGTCAGATTTACAAGCAAAAGAATTCAAACTAACGTGCCACGCTGTTCTTAAGTTCAATCCATATAAAGGTTTCTATCCGGCCGACCGCACGCTTCAGCTTGTGTCACAATTTAGCAGATCTTACGGAAAATCCTTAAGATCCAGCGCATCTATCGACCCTCAGTATACCACTCTCACACCGCTGGGAAGAATGCCTACCTTATTGCGCCCAGTTTTGCAACCGCTTTTTGCTCCGGGCATTCTTTATAACTCAATTAAAGCCGGCATGGCATGTGACTGGCCTACAGTAACCGATGGTAGTCGCATCGCGAAGGTTGCCTATAGTGGATCCGAGGTCGGAGGCGCTGATTCAACCGAACTTCATTGGGCGCTTTATCCTTCCATGGTTAAGGACACCCTTTCAGGAAGCAATTACACATCCGGTACGTTTTGGGACACTAGAATTCCGTTTGAAGCCATTATCAATCCTGCTGCGCACATGAATGGCATGCCCTGCATAGATATGGAGCCTCACCCATTAGTGGATTTAGGTGGAATCGTAGACTATACAGCGAGTATTGCAGGTTCGCCGGCAGACAACCTTTATACATTAATGGCCAGCAACTTTGTTGCTGAGGTGGGTGACTTCTTCTTAGACGGAGGGAACTATTCTCGCCTTGAAACACCCGGTGTTTCTTTGGGCACAAGGACTTTCTCGGGCGGCGAAGTTTTTGCAGCACGATTAAGATTGAAGACTTCATACTCTGGTTCACGAACTTACGAATATGAATCTAGTTCTCACGGAAACAACAGCTGGTTCACACTCTTCGGTGCCGGCGCCGTATATAACGATGCCACCCCTGATTACAATAGAAAACACGGGATTACAACAGGATCTTTTGAAATACCACAAGATCCTAATAGAAACGAAGGCTTTAGGCGTGATTTTGTTATGTATAGTCGTACAACCGCATTCGGTCCGCCTATTGCTAACCGTGCCCCTGAAGAAAAGATTCGCCAAGAATATGTTAACTGGAATAACCTCTCTGGTGTTGTCGGTAGTACTCCAATAGATAACCCAATAGGTATGATTGGTACTGCCACTGCCATCAATTCGGGTTCTTGGATAGCAAACGGAAACAAGTTCTATGTATCTGGATCTGCATACGGTATAATGGATTGCATGAATGGGTATAACTGGGCTTACACCCCACCATACCAGCACGGCGAGGCATGGTGTGATTTTATTTTCAGACCTACCTCAGATAAAGAATATAGTCTAGAACAGATGATATCGGAACTCACTACAAGTTATTATCGTGTTGACCCTGGCCCACAAACTAGTTCTGCTAAGCTATCATGGAACATAAACTTCGATAATTACTATTATAGCTCTCTTATAAGAGATAGCATACCTCTTTCTGGTTCGCGCATCGTTAGCAATAACCCTGTCGGAGCCCCGAACGGCAAAGCGATAAATTCAAATAACTCTCCATATGCTTCGGTTCTTATTAATAATAATGCAATGCAACTCAGTTCTAGCTTTAACTTGTTTGGAATAGAAAATGTATATAAGAAGCGCTTTGATAAGTTTGGTAGAGAAATTCTAACTGAGACCGAAGTCGTCGGGAAGAAATGGGTTATTCAGCCTAAATTTGAGACCCCGATGCTGAATTTTGCAGACTTCGGAGAGCACCCCGTAGTGGGTTCTTCAACAGGCTCCGCCAACCTCACCAAAACTGTTCCAATGGTCGGAGATAATTACTATGGCTTTGGCGCAGACACAGCAGCGAATGGCATGTGGCACCAGTTTGGAACCCTTCCTGCCCGGCCAAATCAGGGCATCTTCTTAGAGATAGGTGACATTCCCGCCTCTTGGCTGCAATATCACTATTTGTGTGTGTCGGAAAGCAGCGTATATAATAACTTTGACCCAACACTCTCTGGTCCTCCTGGCAAGAGCAACCTTCACGAAACAGTACAGTCGCTTGGTGAGTTGATGGGCTTTACCGAACAAAACTCTAGAGTAAGAATGGGAGAGCTGTCCGAAAAGCGCGTTATAAAAGAAGCGATTGTCGCCGTTCCATATATTGCAAAGGATGTAGGATTCACCGACGCCGGCGCCGGTGTGTTTGGACGAAAAGAATTTATTAGTATCCCGAAAGCCAGGTATAAGGCTGCCACCGGAGAAATGGAAGACTCCGCCACTGGCGATTCATTGGATGCCGCTGGTCAATCAATTAGGCAACTAGTTGCGAAAATGAAAGATTACGTGTTACCGAAGAAGTTCGACTTCTTGCGCAACCCACTTGTAGATCCGATTGTAATGTACATGTTTGAGTTCAAATATGAATTAGATAAAGACGACCTATCATACATTTGGCAAAACCTTGCACCGCGCAATTATGAAAGGCTATTAGTGCAAAAAGACGTGGTAGCGCATGAGTTGTTTAACACAGAGTTGTTAACAGAAAAGAATATAATGGAAAATTCGAATTTGAGATGGATGGTGTTCAAGGTTAAACAAAGAAGCCAAAAAGTATATAGAGATAAAGTTGTGCCGAAGTTTGGAACCATAACGACCGATCCTCTTGTCGCGGGAACTTCTGAGAAGGTCTATCCTCTTCTATATAACTGGCCTTATGACTATTTATCTATTGTTGAATCAGTTAAATTAGAGGCCGAAGTGCTGTATAGTAATACGGAAAGAAAACTCATTGAGGAGATTGTATCTTCGGCATCGCCGGGGTCAGAAACTACCACCAGCACAACACCAACCGTAGTGTCGCCAAATACGTCCGTTGCAACTCTTAGTCGCAAGGATAGGGCTACCGTGTCGATAGATTTTGACGAAGAAGAAAAAGTTATTGTGAAAAAAGCAGCGAAGGGAGACCCGGCAGCAAAAGCCAAACTGGATAGCGCTGTTAAGAAAAAGAAGAAGGCAACCAAAAAGAGCATGCCCATAAAAGGTAAGATAAAGAAAAAATAGGTAGTAATAATGGCAATATTTTTAGATAAAAAACAACGAGTAATGGATTTGAAATTGACATCATACGGTCATCATTTGCTATCTGTCGGTTCCTTCAAGCCAACATATTATGCATTTTACGATGATAACATAGTCTACGATAGCGCATACATAGCAGATAAGGACAACCTTGGCGGTGTCAGGGCCCGCGGACTGTCCGGCGCAATAGAATCACAAAATGATATTGTAAAAAGAATCAAGCAAGAAACACCATATCTTGAAAGTATGGTGTTGTTTGAAGATCTTGATAAATCTATAGCCGCCGCAAGTGGATATACACTTAGTTACAATCCGGATGACGTAGGCCCGGTAAGGAGTCGCCTCCGAAAAGATTCTTTTAAATTTGATCAAGCTATTGGGGACGCACACTTGGACGCTCAAAATGCAGCTGCCGTGCCGGCCTGGAAAGTAATACTGCTAAATGGAAAGATAGACAACATTTCCAAGATGGACGCTAAGAATAATTTAAATATTCCACAGATTGACATTACTGTAAACTATAAACTGTCTTCGAGACCAGGAGAGCTAGGCTTAGACCCGGGCGGCATACATGACATCATTGACGAAACAGTCAGATTTGCCGACGGGAACACAGTATCTCTAGAAGCCGAAAACTTAATGATCTATGTTGACGAAGTTAATACGGAATTCCTAACAGAAAATTTCGATGTAGAAGTCTTTCACAAAGTAACAGGTTCTTTAACCGGCGCTTTAGATAGAAAGTATTTCGAAAAAGAGGTACCACAGATTGTCGATGGTATTATGATGATGCCTCGAAAGATACAGAGGGCATATGAAGTTATTCCGTCTTCAAGTGTTGAGTATTACTTTAATATACATACTGATAACAATGTTGATCATAACTTGGCTTGTAAAGGTCTGCACATGTACAATAAAGATTCTTATTATATTGATTTGGACTTTGAATGCGATGGTCCGGAAACACAAAATGTTTATTATGATATTTATGGTAGCGAGGTTGAGCCAGAAATATGCGATTAATATTAGAAAACACAAAGGAGCTGGCCAGTCATGGGTAAAAAGACTGTATACAAGGGCAACGTAATTAATAATTTCGGAAAGCACCTGCCGGTGCCGTATGTCGAAAGAATAGAAATACGGACCTTGTTGGAAGAAGAATATGAAGACCTTAAAGGGGTGTTCGACCATGACGTGGGCTGGGAGGGCATATCGAAATTAACCATAGTTACGTCGTTATTGTTCAACACTAACGATGGTTTCCTACTTGAGCATTTCACAAACCACCTTTGGGATGATTTAAATATAAACTTCATATCGTTAACCAATGTAGATCAAATTAATATGCTCAAAGAATCAAAAAGGGGCTTAAAAAGCTTTGCTGATCCACACCGGCACGGCATGTACAAGCAATTTCGATCAATGCCATTACAGGATATCTCTTACTCCGACGACGTAACATATACTAGTGAGTATGATGAAAACAATAATGAGGTTTTGAAGGCGTCGGGCATCACATATGATCTATATGTTCCTAGTGTTTCAGGCCTTGACGACCTAGCACTTTTTGTTGGTGTTTCGGTTGGCGACCCATACGGCAACCTTGAAGACTTACAGAATGTTGTTTTTGCGTTGTCCTTCTCAGATCTGGCCATTGAGATGATCAAGAAAGACGGACAGTTGAATGTTAAAGATAAGGTTGGCTATTTTTTGAATGACGGTTCATATTACCCCGGCATACCGCTAATGGACTTCCAAGCGCACTATCGTACAACGGATGAGCTTGATCAAGAAGATATTAAAGAAAAGATAGATTCGCTGAAAGAAGCGTATGCAACTGCTGCGATAAGCGACGGAGAACTTGATGGAGTGCTCAACAGTATTGACTACATTTATAGTGAATACGGCAGCACTCCGATGTACTTGGTGCAGTTAAATAGATTTAGAAGGAATATCATGAATCAGGACTTGGCCACCAACGCCGGCCAATTTTATGAGCGATATCGAAGAATGGTTATTAATGCCGAGCAAGCCCTTCGCACATACCCGGAAGTATTCAAAAGAATTACCTATAGTTCAAAGATCCGAGATTACAGACCATCACAGATGGGTAATATTACCCCAACATACCACACTCACCCCTTCAATCTGAGTCCCGAAGAGCTTTTTAATAAAGACCTTATTTATAAAGTTTTCCTTCAAACAAACCTGGCTAAATATGTCCCGGCCCGCAGCGATGTTGGCGAAGCTTCGGCCTTTCAAGCAGAAACTGCCTATACGCCGAACGAAATGGAGGCAGCATATGAGGCTGCCGTCGGGGCCAAATTTGCAAGATTCCTTGAGGACAACACCAGCACCACGCGTGAAGGTTACAAGATGGGAATAGATAATATGGTACAATGGCTTTCGGTCGACCAGAACACTCTCATACATGAAATGGTTGCAGAGTTTAGTGATTCAATCCAGAAATTTCAGGACTGGGCCACAGGCCTAGGACACGGTGCGGAAGAGGGTCTTCAAATGATGTACTATGGCGGCCCAGAAGATTCTGCTAACTGGCTCGCAATTGCTCGCTATGAGCAAGGCTGGGATGATGATATCGATTTCGAAGATCAAAGAAATGCGTTAGCTTTCGAATCCGCAAAAAGGTTTTTTGGCTGGCACGGTAATCCAGAAAGCAATAACTGTACGCTAGAATTTGGTTGGGACTCCGCCAAGACTTCGGATGGGTGGCGCTGTAATCTTCTCGATGAACAGTCATCAGTCGGGTGGGACGACAGTGTTGAGACCGACGGGTCCACATTCAATCAGTACAAGTGCTTTAAACAGGTGGCCGGTATGATTAACGTTGCCGGTTATGGCTCCACAACCAATACGAGTGATGATATATACGGTGTTTTTCTCAAAATAAGAGATCATCGAAACCCATACGATACTGATTGGAATCTTCGAAGTGCTGATTATTTGGCGGAAAACAAGATTCGGCCGGCCCTAGTAAATTATTTGGATGTTGATGATGGTACCAATAACGTATATCTAAGAGTTCAAGAAGCGTTTAATTACCTCCGGGCAAACTGGCTGGGGGGTGATAGCGAAGATACTGCCACTTGCGGCGCCGCCTATCAAGAAATGATAAGAGACGAAAGCGTGTGGAACCAACTTGTTGCAGACTATGGTTTGTTAACTGAAACGGGCCACCTCGATGAGACGGCATTAGATGACTACGCCACTGATTTACGGGATGCAATGGACGATTACATACAAGAATACAAAGATACTGTGCTTGGTGGTGGTCGCTTATTTAAAAACTTTAGACTAAGATGGTGCCCGGATGTAGAATCAACTACGGACATCTTTGATCCAGCCCGCGGTGAAGACGCAGATCCCTATGGCGGCGCGTGGTCAAGTTTAGCTGTACATCGAGAAAAGACAGGCCCAGCTGGGCGTCCTTATGGTGATGCTGCCGCCGCCAGCGGCAGCAAATGGTTTTACAAAGGTGGTTGTGGTAATCTACCCGGCCTGCCGGACCCGCGCCGCGCAACCAGCTTGGGTATTGGTCGCCACGAAGTTAACGTAGCAGAACGCATTGCCCAGCCAGCATTCGACCGGTGGGACACCACTTGGAAGAAAAGCACTAGAGACGCGATAAAAGATGCTATTCGCCTGATAGCAGAATATCATGGATTAAATGCAAGCAAAAGTGAGCATAGAGTACTATCACGCGTTGATGTTATCACACAAAAATATGGATGGTTTTTCTTTGACCTAGAAAAATATATTCAGAATCACAGTGCGTTGTCGCTATGGATAAATCCGGGCCTTTTTCAACAATATTTTGAATGGGGTCGTGATATGGTAAACAACTTAGTTAGAATCGAAGATGTTACATTTTATCGATGTCCAACTGCAGTTAAGTCAGCGATCGCTGCAGCGACTGACGAATATATAAATGGGTATGGCCAAACAGGCCCACATGTTGAAATGTCGCTTAATTATAACACTACCTATGCTTCTCAACCAACCGATGTTCAACGCCTAAAATTTGCTGGTAGTTGTGGTGACGGGGGCTCCATTAGTGCCGGCAACGCGCCATATGCAAAAGTAAAACAAATAGATGTTGCCGGCTGGCAAGACCTTGCGGTTGCTAGGGACGGCGATGAAGTTTACCTCAAAGACAAGGCAACCGGCGGAGCGGCTTCTAGTTACTACCAATACGCTTACTTAATACAGAGAAATTATGATTTCGCTTATAACGATAAGGTGCCTAACGACTATAGGTTAGCATGCTTTGCATATAATTACTACATTGATGATGATGAGGCTCTCAAGGGACCGGACAGCGTAGGGGTCAAGGTCACTGTTAGAGACCGGTCAGATTTAATAATAACTAAATATTACAGCTATCTACAAGATATTTTGGAAGGGTTTGATGAATATGTCGCGGCCGCAGAAGAAAGCTGTGCCTATAACAGTATTGATGAACAGTTTAATCAATTCTTCATTAATGCAATGGATGATCAGTATAGTGATGATCCGACGTCGGCACCTTGGCTTCGAGCCGCGGCAGCATTTGCTCTTTACCAAGACATGTACCACGGAACCCATGGCGGAGAATATTCCATTGTGCTTGAGGCCGCAAACAGCATAGCAGCCGGCATTAACCCATCGACGGGTAATTTGCAAGCTTTGCGGGATTTTAAGTCCTCATTAGATGAAGCGGTCGGTGCCATGGCCGGCCGCAGCGCCCTTATCGATGCGCTCGGCACCACATCAGGCACCGGGGCCCCACCAGAATACACAGAATTTATAATTGGCCATGCCCACAATTCCGCAGAGAAGGGCCGTGATCCAATTATTATTGACAAACCAATAATCGATTACGCATCCGATGATTCGTCCTGGCCAGAACTGCCTGATCCCGACACTAATGATGAGCCCGAAGAAGAATAACATAGGAGAATAAAATGTTTATACCACTTAGTATCGTAAAAAATGGAACTTTTAACAAAACAACCAATAAAATGGAAAATACTACAATTTTTCAAGACAAAATAGTAAATAAAAATTTGTCCCCTCTTTTATATAATATCGAATTGGGGCTTCAAGAAATTAAGACTGCAACGCAGAATGAAACCTCCAACAAGAAAACAACGATAGAACCGGCTTCAACGGATCGAGCATACTTAGCCAAAGAAATGCTGATTATGAATAATATTAGATACGAGAATATATCAAAGAATTATTCTCTCTTACAAGAACAACAAGAAAACAATGAAGGTTTGCAAAATGTAAACATTATGGACCAAGAGCAGTTCGAACAAACATTCAACAAAAACATTCAAGCAAAAGATAAATTTTCGTCTGAGAAAGACCCGTTTTACAATCTAGACGAAAATGAACCATCGAAAGAAATTTACATGCAGGAGAAGGATCCGAACGGTACTTTGGTGATGCCACCAGACCTATCGAGGATAGCATCCGGCTTTGCAGTATTAAATCTGTCTCCAAACTATAGAGGCCGATCAAAATATTTTATAAAACAAAACGATATTTAGGAGGAATATAAAATGCCAGATCCAGTTGATGATTTAATCAAAGTAGCCGCTGAAGAAATCGACACCGACATTACCGACGTCACGGGGATCCCGGTGCACTACATGGACCCCGGCGCTGATATTGAGGGGGCGTCTGGCCACCAGCCATGGATCCTCGTCCCAGGGAACATAACAGTCGAAAACTTTGTCATACCCACCAGCAAAATGGTAAATGGCGGCAGCTATACCGATGATGCCGATCTTTTTGGGTTCATGAAAGGTGATCCGGACAATAACCCCGATACAGTCGAAGAAGCCAGACTGGGTGACACAGGTTATCGCGGTGAGGGTATGCGAGGTGAGCAAGCCGGCACTTCAGGAGAAAGACAAGAGGCAGTAAATTTTGCAGCAGGAACATCACTGGACACCTCAACGATGGGTATAGGGTTTTTAACTGTAGTAACCCAAAACGCCGACGGTACAGACCAATATGGCGAAAAATTGTTTTTCAATTACTCCAATATATCAGCAGAGCCTAGCATCAGAATATCGCAGGACAACGTCCACCACAGGAGCGATATAGAGGTGACCTATAATATAGGCGGCTCAGGCGCAAATCCAATAGACTATTCATCAGATGAATCCAGTGCCTTAATTAGTAAGTTTGGCTGGGATGCAACGCTAGGTACCGGAGCCTATCGTAACAGAATAAAGGATGGCCTTGATCGCTCAACCAATAAAATAGTAGAAGCGCTAATTACAACATATCCAACCAAACTGGCAACTTTTCCACGAACAGCACCCATGAGAATAAAAAAGAAAGACTTCGCCGAAATTTCAGACACTGAACAAACACAAGTTAGTCCCCCATCCGGCACTGAAGCTGTCGAGAGTGCGGTGGTCACCACCCGCGCCACAGTCGATGGTGTGAGACAACGGGCAACAACCCCGACCATTGTAACAGGCGGCGACTACTAATGTTAATAACAGGAGATATCAATGTCAATAGAACACGCTAAAACTACAGATCCTGATACTGGGGTTGTTACTGCTGTAGAAACGCGCATCGAGGATGATCCGCGAAACATCGCAGTTATGGATGACGACACCAGCAAGGTGTGTTATATTACTGACTATAATCTATTTTCTGGCTCGAGTGATATTTTTAGAACCAATGTGGGTGGTTATTTTTTCAACACAATTGATCTTTCCAAAAATACTGTTTTATCATTCTCGTCATTTAATGAAGAGCTAGCTGGAACCGGAGACTCTTACCGTGAATTAAACTCATATATCGACTCTGTTCGTTCATTCAGGCTACAAGACGATGTTGAAATTCCTGATCAACTGTCATCGTCAAATAAAATAATTCCAAACCACAAATTTGTTGTTGCTGTTGACGGCAAACCAGATAAGGTTATAAATGATAAATTTTGGGAAGTTCTCTGGAAGGGTGGCACATTTAATGAGATATCATATGACGCAATTTTTAATAATGACGTAGTCTTTGATGATTACTACACAGCATACACTCACCCGTATGGCGCTATGTCTAGGCAATATTTAACGAACCCCGAACAAGTAACAAATTATATGAATATAACATATGATTATAACTCTTATTATCAAAATTATCAAGCATATACATTAACGATACCGACCGAAAGACTTCTCCCAAATATGTATTTAAATACGTGGGCAAATTTGCATACAACCGGCGCTGGCGATTACAGGTCGAGGTTATATGACTTTATATCATATGATGAACAGATAGCAGATCCACATACATATTTTGATGATAGCAACAATATCAAGTTATATTTAGAATACTCTGCATCTACATTAGATAGAAGCCAGGAAACAGTCACTTGGGCAAATAATAGATTCAGTAATATCTTTTTTAATAGTAACTTTTTTAAGGAAATATATCCCACAACGAACCATACCGCTCGAAGTGTGCAAATGCCCACTCTCGGTGCTGAAGATGAAACTACAACCATAAATGGGTATACGGGTTCTTATCCGTATTATTCGCAAATACGTTTCGAAACCGAAAATATATCTACCGTAGGCGCCCACATCGACGCTGCTAAATTCAGTACCAGAATGTTGAGGCTATTAAAAGAGGTGTTTACCAATGAACTCACCGCCACAAAGGTTCCTGTATCCACAACTCAATTTTCAAAAAATACAAGCTTTTTAACTTCTTCAACTGAATCTGATGCGAATGTCGCCATCTCCGAGAGCACAGCGCTTGAACTACGAGGAGTCGATTTTTTCGATATGATGCTGCACTCATATGCAAGAATAAAAGATTGGACAGAGAATTTTATAATAATAGATGAAAAAAATATCGAAACAGAATGCGCATACGATACAAAAGGTGTCTATCGTCATCTAAACACAAGTAACACATTGGAACTAATGAATAATATAATTGGGACCTTAAATGATCAGACTGGTGTAAGAGAGATCGAGTCACTTTTAAATGTTCAAAGAAACTCTCCCTCGACAGGCTTTGACTCCACTGTGTCCACACCCCCGGAGCCAAAGTATTCAGAAGTAATAGCATATAGAATTGAAAAAAGGGCTGTTGGTCGAACGGGGGCAGGTAGGCAAGATGCTGTTGTACAAAATTTCTGGTTCTTCAACAGCGGCGATTTAGATGAATTGAACTACTATGATTCACAGGTTATATACGGGCGCGAATATACATATAAAGTTTATGAATATAGGATCGTACAAGGCCTAAAGTATAAATATTCAAATCTACAGCTTTCAAGGGTCATCGGGCTTCCGAATTCAGAAATAACCCGAGTTGAAGAAGGGGACCCGGGCTATGTGCCAGAGTACTATTGCATAGAATATTTCGATCCAGAAAACGATGCACCGGTTAATGATCTCTTGGAATCTTCAACATACGCCGGCGGAGGTGGCTTCGAAGAAGATTCTGATGATCCTATGAGTTCTCTTGCGTCTCCTGCGCAAAGAGTTGCCAGCAGTCGAGCTTCTGGAGATAGTAAAAAACCATATTTTGCAAACTTTGTTGTCACTACAGAACCGAGACTTAAAATATTTGAAATACCGATTATGGAGAAAAAAGTAACAATTTTGGATCACCCGCCAAACAAGTTAAATATAGTACCAAACTACCTATCTGGGCGTAGCAATATGGTACAGTTTGAGCTTTATTACGAAACATTCAACAAACGCAAATATCCCAAGATAATTAGTCAGATAGACGCAGAAACAAGACCAATATACATGTTCTCAAATGAATTATTAGAGGACGGGATAGTATCGAAAGAGAGTGTCTCTCGTCAGCAGTGGGTAGAGGTGTTCCGCCTCGACACAAAGCCGACGTCGCTTAGAGAATTTTCAGAGAATTCGGTTGGCCGTGTTGCTTTAACAATGGATAAATCCAATAACTCCTACACTGGTGGCGTATTTGTTGATACAATAGCTTCAAACAAGAAATATTATTATGTATTTAGGGTCATTAACGAAAATGCAGTTCCGGGCTATATAGAAGAAATAATAGAAGCAGAGTATATCAATGATGGTGGATATAAATATGCCACGTTTAACACATTATATGAAGAAGATCTTGAAGGTTACCCCTTTAAAGAGACCTCTGCAAAGGCAAAAAAATTGTTTCAGATAGTTCCATCACAACGACAGTTGTTATTAAATACGGATGCCACCGACTTTAATGGAACGTCAACCCAAGCACTGATGGACAGCGCGGTACAGGTTGGCACTGCCGAAGATTTGATTTGGGACAAAACCTTTAAGATAAGATTGACAAGCAGAAAAACAGGCAAAAAATTAGATTTGAACGTTACTTATAAACAGAATAGTGATATTTTAGGTAGCGAATAAAAAAATAACACTATTTATGAAAGAGAGGAAATTAAATGGCTTTTTTAGATAACTCCGGCGATATTATTTTAGACGCCGTGCTTACGGATGTCGGTCGTAAAAGAATGGCCGCAGGTAATTTTAGAATAGTAAAGTTTGCACTAGGAGATGATGAGATTGACTACGGGCTTTACGACAAAACAAATACAAGTGGTCCCGCTTATTATGATCTGCAGATATTGCAGACACCAATTTTAGAAGCATTCTCCCAAAAGAATGCTGCAATTAATTATGGCCTTGTCTCATATGCAAGAAACGACTTGCTCTATCTTCCGACGATTGCGCAAAACACCTCGTCAACATTAGTTAGTCAGGGTGCTATCAAGCTCGACCCAACCTACAATGTTCATTATTTGGCGGATAACACTAAGTTTAGCGGCAACGATAATACCTCTACCTTATTGAAGGCAGATATTACTAATGGCCTGGATAGCATTTTGATATCCAACTATGGCGGCTCCCCGAAATATATTCTTGTCGAGACTGGTTTGGACACAACGGAGATATCATCAAATTCTCAGAACCAGAACTCGTATCTACTATCAGTTGGTCTAAATGACAATCGTTTTTCTATAGAGTGCGATAAGAGATTCATTAATGCTGTGTGGGGCCCATCGGCAGGCGCCAGTTTTAGCATGGACGCGAACAATGAGGGGGTAATAAGTATGTCTACCATGGTATCAACTACAACTTCAACAACTTCAAGAGAGCTTACAAACTATAATAGTATGATGGTTGCTGGCATTACAAGTCGTCTTTATCCACCAAGTGGTAACGACAACACCTCTAATTATTCTTCCATTAAGGGCCCACGCGGCGCCTGGACAGCGCTGAGCTTCGGAGTTAATCCATCGCTGACGCTTAGTGATTATCAAAAGTACGGAAAGACGGCACAGTCCCAAGGTGCCTCATCGGCGACATATGACTATATTGACACAATTGTGTACGTGCGAGGCACAAACACAAATATTGTCTTACAGTTGCCGATAAGAATAATTCGGGCCGCCCAGACAACATAAAACAACAACGGAGATTTTAATGGCTATATCGTATGAACCACTTAACCCTAATACAGATGTAACAACGACTAGAACATTGTTACATGAGGTTATCCCACTTACCGGCACAATTGTCAGCGGCACCTATGGTGGCGATGCTGTTGCGTTAGGAAGCGAAGGGAACATCAAAGACTACACACACGGTATGTTCCAAAGTGTTTATGACTATCCGTATTTAAGCTCGTCAGCAAACCATATTTTCGATATTACGCTTGGTTTTGATGAGAGTTCTGCCCTATCAGCGTCAGCGAACACACAAAATGCCAAGAAAATTGCAATATATAATCAGTTTTCGCAGGTATTGTTGGGATATAACCAGACCAGCAGCAATGTAGAAATATTCGAAAGCGATCTAGACATCACGGACGACAACAGGCAAATGAAAGAGTGTCTCTTTATTCCTTTCTCAAGGTTGCTGAGCAAAGATCAAATTAAAAAGGGCACATTTACAATAGAGCTTGGAACCGGTGCCTTTGCCGGCGCAGGCCTGCCGTTCTTAGAGAGAATAAAGCTGCAGGACTTATCAGCCTCAGTCGATGGGTCCGGTATTGGCACTGCGGTGGGTGGTGAATACGGCGTGTTATACGATACTACCGGTAGTATATCTTCATCCAACTCCGCATCCCATGGTGTAGTATTCTATCAAGCGGGTATTGTTGTTTTGTCGGCATCCGTCTTTAATCAGGCCGCCACAGCTCATACAGCCACCGTTGGACTGCCCACATTCGCTTCTGGAACATGCACCCAAACCGGCTCAACTGCTGGAACAGGCCCCGCACGAACCCAAGACGAAGCATGGAAACTTTCTGCAATATCCGGCACATGTAACGCGATTAGACACAGACTTTATAATATTTCCTATAACAACTCAACTGAAATTAACTCTACGATTTATTTCTGCAGGATGCCCGTTAACAAGTTCAACTATAGCTCAAACCCGACGTATACAAGTGGCAGCAAGATAGTCACCAAGAGCCAGGCTACCGATACTCCGGTTACATATGTTACGACTATTGGCTTATATAGCTCAAACAACGAGCTTCTTGCAACTGCTAAACTATCCGAGCCGTTGAAAAAGGATCCGTCAAACGAGATTACGTTGAGAGTCAGATTGGACTACTAAGATGTCCCTTAGAAAATTCGGGCCAGATGATATCATATTAAACACCATGCGGACATATCCGCCTGTGAAGTTCTTTATATATAGTGGGTCCATCTACTACAACAGTTTGCCAAATAGATCCGGCACAGTATCGGACAACCTCCTCTCGGTGACCGGCGGCGCGCTAAGCCTTTATGAATATAATGTTGATCGCGTAGTACTACGCGATCGTGGCGCTGGGTATAACTCCGATCCCATATATCCATTCATTGTAAAAAGCTCCGCAGGCGAATATATCCGCACCGCCTCATCCGGCGGAATTTCTGGCGACAAAGACTATGCTCTCGCCTTTGATGCTGGTGATACCATAGCTGGCATCTATCCGCTGACAGCTGCGATATCGCGTGAATATATGGCTGCTAACCATTCCGACTGTGCGCCACCGTGCAGGCCCTGCAACACTTGGCCAGTGGGCTGCCCGGGCGATCCTCCCCCATACAATAAACATTATTATGCTTTAAAAAATAGATTAAATCATTATGCATATTTAAGCGAGCATTTCAAAGTAATGTCAAGCTATGAAGACGGGTGGGACAAAAGTATTGAACCCCTAAACTTAATATCTATTCCATCAATCTTTTATGGGTCTAGAATAAGAGAGGGAAGCGTGTCGCTTAAGTGGTACGTAACAGGAACACTGGCAGGAGAACTTAGGGACACAAAACGAAACGGTGAGCTAATACAAGTAGGCGGCACAAGGGAAGCAATGGTTAGTCGTGACATACCCAACGGTACCGGCCTGGACCGACCACCAGACCCTATGGTAGCCGGCGTTGTTATGTATAATGAAGGGTTTATATTATTAACCGGTTCTTGGAGTCTGTGTAGTGACACCATGAAACTAATCCCCGGAGCCACCGCCACGAATCCAGCATGGGTCCATTTCGCAGCCGGCGCCCAAGAAGGTACCGATGCCGCCCCGGCCGCAGCTTCTTATCTATCTGCATCATTTGAGATAAACTTTGAAGGACAGAACGACACTCAAGTTTATACGATGTTTGCTAAGGCCCGCCGAGGAGAGGCAAATTACTCCAACAATCCGACGTTTGTGCAGTCCGGATCGAGCTATTTACAGTTAACAAACTCATATACCTACGAAGAAAATACACAGCGACGAATCAAGAATACAGTGAGTTCGAGCTATCCTGGATATAATGCTCCCTTTAAGCGCCAGGTTTTTATATCCAGAGTTGCAATCTATGACGATAGCAAAAATCTAATTGGAGTGGCCACTCTGGCAGACCCCATATTAAAGCAAGAAGAAGAAGAATATACATTTAAAATTAAGTTAGATATATGATAGGATTTGCTAATGGTTCTTGGTATAGACATATCGACTAGTATAACCGGCTTTGCAATTGTTGGTGATGGGCAGCTGTTGTATTATAGTTCGGTTGACTTGCGTAAACGCAAGGGCCCGTTTGCGAAAGCAGAAGCGCTACGTGAATATCTTGAAGATTTATTCGAGAACTATCAATGCGACAATGAAAACTTCATTGGCCCAGCAGAGTTTCCCATCGAACACATTTATATTGAGCAGCCTTTGCACATGTTTATGCGCGGAAAGTCATCAGCAAAGACACTATCAACACTCATGACGTTCAATGGCATTGTATCGTGGCTTGTTTATGAAATGTTCGACATTGAGCCAGAATACGTTTCCGCAACATCCGCCAGGAAGAAGGCCGGCATTCGCGTTCCAAGAGGCGAGAAGGCCAAGGAAGTAGTCTTAAAGCACCTTCTTGAACACGAGCCAGCATTTAAGATCGACTACACAAAGCATGGTAATCCGGTCGCAGGTTCATACGACAAAGCGGACGCAATTGTGATTGCTAAGGCGGGTTATGTTGTCGAACAGGAAAGACAAGAAATGAAATAGCCTATATAAAGTATGGACGACTTCGAAAATGACGACGAACACGACTTTGAAATTGGTGATCTCGTCACAGAAGTGGTCTATATAATACCGCCAGATAGAAAACCCTGGGTGGGAATTGTGGTATATTTTGAAAAAGAACATTACGAATTACATTCTTTTTTGGGACAGTATGAAGACCTTGTCGGTGTCAAATGGTCTCAAACAGGACAAATAGAGAAATTACCGGCATCTGTATTGAAGCTGGTTCAAAGAGCAAAAGAAAAACCAGAAGAATAATCTTGACATATGTTAAAAATATGATTATAATAATAGAGATAATTTTCATTAAACAAAAGGAGATATAATGAAAGTAGAAAATGGACACAACATCCGTGTGCACTATAAAGGTACACTGAACGATGGAACCGAGTTTGACAACTCACGCAAAAATGGTAAAACCTTCAAGTTTGAAGTCGGATCCCGACAGATAATTAGTGGCTTTAGCGATACCGTTCTTGGAATGAAAACAGGAGAAACAAAGTCAGTCACGCTTACACCAGAGCAGGCCTACGGCCCTCACAATCCTCAAGCAAAACAAACTGTACCAAAGACCGCCTTTGGCCCAGATTTTGAATTTGTGCTTGGGGGCACCATTCAAGGCAACGGTCCCGTCGGACCATTTCTAGCCAAGATCGAAGAAGTAGGAGAGGCAGATGTTATACTTGATATGAATCACCCCCTTGCTGGCCAAGATCTTAATTTTGAAATTGAAGTAGTCTCAATTGAGGCATCGCAAGCAGATACGCCTTTGGCGAATTGGAGTGCTTCGATGAAGAAGGCAGAACTGTTTGAGGTGGCCAAGGGGCAAGGACTGAAAGTCAATACTCGCACCACAAAGGCACAGCTTGTTGCTGCGCTTGAAGCAGCATCGTAGACATAGTTTAGATTTCTTATTGACTTTATCACTATGTGATGATATAGTATTCTTGGGAGCAGATGAATAAGAAAGAAGCGATCAAGATATTATATGAAGTTATTGGGGACCACCGCCAAGCCAGCAAAAACGAGCATTATTTCAAATGTCCGGCGTGCAATCATTACAAGTATAAGCTCGCTGTTAATCTGGACAAAAATGCTTTTCATTGTTGGGTTTGTGATTATCGGGGTCGTAGTATTAGGCGTCTTATTAGACGTTTTGGTTCGTATATCCAACTACAGAAATGGGACGGAATTACGGACAGGACGGATCTTGAAAGATTCGCTGACCTCTTTATGGAACCAGTCGGTCGAGAAGACAAGACAAAAATGGAACTCCCAGAGGAATTCGTAAGTCTTTGCTCCAGTAATATTCCAGCTACAGGCATCTTCGCCCTTAAGTATCTACAGAAGCGTGCTATAACAAAAGCAGATATCCTTAAATGGAAGATCGGATACTGCTTTAGTGGCGAATATCGCAATAGAATTATTGTGCCGTCATTCGACGAGGATGGCGATGTGAGCTACTTTATAGCGCGTTCCTATACAGGGGACTCATATAAGTATAAGAACCCAAGAGCGTCCAAGGATATAGTGTTTAATGAACTATTTATTAATTGGAACGATGACTTGGTTCTGGTAGAAGGAGTATTCGATGCATTGGTCGCAGGAAATTCTGTTCCCATTTTGGGTTCAACACTTAGATCAAACTCAGATCTTGTCCGTAAAATTGTCCTCAACGACACACCCATCTATGTTGCCCTCGACCCAGATGCGAGACAAAAAGAAAACAAAATTATTCAAACGCTTCTTCGATATGATATCGAAATGTATAAGATAGATGTGTCTGGATATGAGGATGTTGGCTCGATGCCAAAAGAAGTATTCCAGGAAAGAAAGAATAACGCATCCTTTATCGATAGAGATAACTATTTACTGTTGAATTTGCTATCAGCAGTATAAGGAGCTTGATATGGCTAGAAGAAAGAATACGAGATTTATTGATCCACGATACTTCATGGATGAGAAGATGGAGGTTATCAAAGAGGTACTGAAAGAAGACTCTTTCTCCGACGATGCCCAAAAACTTACAGCGGCCGCCGCCCAAAGAGCATCTAAGATTGCCGGCAAGGAGGTTTCACCACAAGAGCTTGGTGGTATAGGTGGGCAGATCAGTGCAATGATCTACCACGGCAAATTAAAAATGCCAGACCCTGCGACCGTACGCGGCGAGACCGATGTTGATAAGTTTATTGACGCCTGGGTCAATCAAAATGCATACCCCCAGCTTGATAAGTTTATTCAGGGTGAAATGCAGCGCTTGGGCGCCAAGAAGCAGCCGGCTCAACCATCAGCCCAGCCTGCTGCCGACCCCGCCGGCGCACAGAAGAGTGCCGGTTACGATAAGCAAGCTGCACGTTTCCAAGAGAACTTAGGTGGTGGCCACAGCAGCATAACCCCAGAAGATGCCGCAAAGGCAAAAGAGATCGCCCCGGTGCTTGAACAAAGCCCTGAAATTATGGCGGCAGTCAAGGAAGCCGCGCAAGATCCAAAAGTGCAAGCGGCCGTGAAACAGGCAATTGAACAAGCAGGCCTCATGCAAGAAGAAGGGGATGCTCTCGGCGCCGCCTACCAAAAAAGAGCTGATCGGCTCGAAACTGGCAGCAAGGTGGCTTCAGGCACGGCCGCCGCGACCCTCATAGGGTCACTGGGGGCTTCGGCACTCGGAGCAATTGGTACCACGGCCGTATCTACGAAGGCCTTGATGGCTATAGGAGTTGTCGGAGGCCCCGTGCTGGCAGCTATAGCCGGCCTGATTGCGGTTGCCCTAATAATGGACTCAGAAAAAGCCCGACGAAAGGCCAACGTACCGTCGCTGCAGTCCGCGGAGGATTTTTCCCCCGAGGAGTGGATGGGCATTCAATCCGGCGAATCTGTAAAATGAAAATCACACAAGCACGACTTAAAGAGATCATCAAAGAAGAGATCGAAGAGGCCAAGACAGGCGAGCGATGGCCGTGGGTTCACGGGAAGCAGCCTGAACCGGAGAGCCAAATAGGACCCGATCTGCCGTACGAACTCAAGGCCACTGGCAGGTACGAAGAGGACATAGCATCTTTTATCCGCAACATCGATGACTATTTAAAATCCCTGAAGAAATACAGCCGCGATAACCCCCAATATGATCGGCGTATGGAAGAGCCGCTTAACATGGTTAGAAACCTTCTTAAGTCAAGGCAAGAT
>Ga0209128_1000737_pt1 | contig 23830 bp, 19 predicted proteins | sample ETNvirnome_6_100_FD_184072 | JGI IMG/M metagenome (GOLD analysis project Ga0209128, IMG submission 184072) | Marine viral communities from the Pacific Ocean - ETNP_6_100 (SPAdes) (version 2) | ecosystem: Environmental > Aquatic > Marine > Oceanic | place: Pacific Ocean | collected 2013-06-19 | reverse complement strand
TCCATCCTCAAATGGACGCTTTGTGTTTAGCGTTAAGTCTGCTCCACATGCCAAAACGGTTGTTCCGTAGAAGGAGTAGTTTTCATAATACCAAATTTTTAAATATCCGGTTACAGGATCTGATTCAACATAGTCTTCGCAAACAACATCTGATCCCCATCTGGCGCATGATAATTTAAAATCAGCCTCTGGCTCTTCTGGCCAACTAAAAGCACCTTGACAACTGGTAAAAACCATTATGCTTGCAATGGTTAGCAGTAGAAATACACTAAATTTTTTAATATTGAACATTTTTGATCCCATAATTTTAAATTAAATATATTTAAAAAGTTAAATATATGACAAACTAACTTAAACTAAACTTATGGGCAGTCCGAGTAATATCCGTATGTAATCTCTACTAAGTCACCTGCTTCTGGCGCAAATGGTTCTGTAAAAACTACAGAATTGCTATAACCATCATAGGTCCAGCCTGCAACAACTGGCATTCCGTTTACCGCCACCTCTATACTCTCAGGAAGAGGGATTTCATTAAGAGGAAAGTCTAAATTTGGGACCAAAGAACCATCGGCTAAAGTCTCAAGATCATCCGCCCATGTATCCGTGCAGATAGAGGATGTAATTCCGCCTGTAAGAGCAGCAGCATCTATATAACGATATCCTCCGGTTCCACAATATATAGCATCAGCTGGATCATCAATTATAGCATGTAAAATTACTTTATCTGGACTAATCTTTAGGCTTTGAAACCATGGAACATAATGTGTGTCCACAGAGAGGGTGCTCCAATCATCTTCATCGGAAACAAAAACTATAGAAAGAACAGCATTTGGCCTCTGAAACAAGCCTCCTGATTCAGCATCACCACCTATATCGGTTGCTTGATAAGCCATTTCAAGACCTTTTTCTGTAGCGCTACCAGAGACTCCTGCCACAAGCTGGGCTTCAAACTCGGTGACTATATCGGGATATCCCAAAGATAAGACTGGGCCTATGAAGTTGGGACTATCTGTAGTAATTGTTGCCAACCGATAGTCTGCGCCACTCGCATCTAATGTTGTAATAAATGAAACTGCATTTGTTGCTAAATCTACCTGCTCATCTCCCATGGAACAAGAGTTATCAATAACAAACAGTATGTCTACTTCTTCTGTTTCCTCTTGAATGAAGGAGTCTGTTATTGTTCCGGCGCGAACAGCATCGCCTTCATGGGTAGCAATAACTACAGGCTCTAATGGATCATTTGACTCTACGGTTAAATAAGCAAGATCATATATTTCGTTATAGGCTTCATACGTGGCTATAGCTTCAAGCTCTTCTCCTGGAAATATAGTCCAGGGAGCTTCACCGTATAGAGTCTCATCTATAATGAAGTTTAGATCAGGAGTATAAGAATAAGTAATTCTAGATACTTCCAGATTAGTTGTGCCAATATTCCTGATGAATATAAGAAGCTCCTCTGGACAACCAATGAGGGGCGTGCCATAACTATAGAACATTGGATCTACTTCTATTTGTGGAGCTAGTCCTTCACCGCTGAGCGGAATTCTTATTAGTGGTTCATCTGGATCGTTAGATTCTACAATTACATATTCTTCTTTTGCCCCCGAAGAGTCAGGATGAAAAATTGATATAAAATCGCTCAAATCACTTGGCACTATTGAGCGAGGATCAGAGTCTACCAGAGAAAACATGCCATCATTTACTTCAAGGCTGATCGACAATATTTCTAAATCAGCATCCCCTACATTTGAAATTGTAAAGTTTTGCTCAAAAGATTCTGCTGCCAAAACATCAAGAGAGCCCAGCTCGCTTTCCAGAGGCGTAACCTCTATGTCTGGAAAAGTAGGAGGCTCTTCTGGCTCTTCTGGTATTTCAGGAACTTCGATTTCCTGAATTGGATGTTCTGGTATTTTAACCGGAACCTCGAAGGGTTCTTCGGCTGGAATCGTAATATCCAGAGAGGGGGAAACAATCGAATATTCAGACGCACAACCTGTAACAAAAACAAAAGAACAAACTATATACTTTATTAAACTTCGCATATTAAACCTTCTTGTGATTTCGTAAAATAACTAACAAATTAGGGATATCTGTAATAAAGATAACTATTAATTGTTTTTTTTAAGAAGACTGAGTAAAACATCAAGTTTAATTATAATTTGTGTTGATTTTCAAAAAATAAAATAATTAAAAATACTTTATAGAAAAATAAGCAGTGGTCGTTTATTCGTCTTCGGCCAGGCCCGCTAAAGAGCTAACTCCCCACCTCGACGGAACGGAAGTTCGTGACCTTACTGGCGGGAGGGGCTGCTCTCATATTCTTTAATTATTATTTCATGCTGCTTAATAAACAGAAGTAAGCAGATACAAATAAAAATAAAATATTAATTAATTATATATTAATTTATTAAGTAATCATATAACTAATGCTATACCTTAGATAAATTGCTTTCTAGTACAGAAAAGGAGAATATTGTGACTTACTACCTAACACCGGCCCACCAGACACTAGACCCCGACACCGATGAGGTGGTCTCTACCGAATGGGGGATGCTCTCCGAGGGTGAAGTCGTCTCTGCTCTGGCCGTTTGCCCCTTTGGGCTCGCGACAATCGCCAGCAATGAGACGCAATTCGGGGTCAGCGTTCCCGCAAGCCCCCAAGGCCTGACCGACGGGGTGCTTGGTCCATGGACTGCCCCGACTGGTTGGGCTCCATCGACACTAGCCGAGATCCAAACCATTTTTGGGGGCGCGTGATATGGCAGATCGAATCATCCATATGTTCGGATTTGAGGAGCAGTGGGATCGCACGGAGTGGGCTGCGAATGGGATCTACTCCAATCACAGTTATAACGACCCCAACTTTTCGGCATGGGCAAATACCAGCCCGACCGCCGGTTTCATTTCCGGTACGCGATCGCACTATGCGGAGTACGGCAACTATCTAGTGACAAACGGCCATTATGACACCGCGATTTGGACCGAGGATAACAACGCAGGAGCGTGTGTCTCCGGGCGCGCTGCTGTTACGGTTATGGTCGACAACATCGGGGGCACGGGGCTGAATAATCATCCGCTCATCGTGCGCCCCAAGGGCGTCTCCATCGGCACGGCGACCCCCGTGTACGGTGGCTGGGCTATCGCCTACATCAGCTGCGCGGCCAGCGGTTCGACCTGGATCGCCACACTGTACGTCGGACACGCAGCGATGGTTGTGCTCCCGATCGTAATGAATCGCGAGGTGCCTATGCGCTTTGGCATCGAATGGTTTTGGGAGGACAACCGATACGTAGCCCGCGCCCTATTCAATGGTGTAGCGGTGTCGGACTGGTACGAGTGCATTCACAGCGCCATTTCGCCGCCATCACAGTCCATCGCGATCGAGTGCAAGGGCCTAAACAGCACGAACACCACGGGGGGTATTACGGGCAAGAACTATGCGACGTGCTTCGACGATATAGTCCACATCAGCGACACAATAACGGCTATTGACACGACCACGCAGGTCGTTACCAGGGACGAGGCTGAGCCTCCGAATGTCTGCGATGACATCTATGTGCGTGCGCTGGATGTGGCGTCGATTTCCGCTAATGCGGGGACGTGGACCGGATCGGCGGCTGACATCGACATCGCAAACAGCCAGGATACGGCGACCAAAGTGGAGACGACCGACACCGTGACGGCCAAACCACTTCGTATGGACGTTGCTTTCGATGCTTTGAGCGGGACTGCGCCCGCTGCTGTGCTGGGGATGACGGTGCGGTGCAATGCATCGAAAGACACCTTCATTACTGATTTACAGATGTCTGAGGATAACTTCGTTAGCACAATCACAGATGCGACAACAACGCTCGGCGCTGGAGCTACCCCCACCGAGATCAGCACCACGGTAAAGGCTGCGGGTGGGGCGCTTGATGTTACCGCCATCGACGCTATGGAGCTTGGCTTTCGAGTGACAGCCTAGTGGCACGCGCCACCCTATACGGCGCTGTCGCCCAGGTTGCGGTCCTTGACTCACCCTCGTATTCGGCTGCGCTCTATGGGGCTGTAGCCCAGGTTGCGGTCCTTGACTCACCCTCGTATTCGGCTGCGCTCTATGGGGCTGTAGCCCAGGTCGCAGTCCTTGACTCGCCGTCATATTCGGCTGCGCTATATGGGACTGTCGGCCAGGTTGCGGTCATACCGCCCAGTCCCGTCGCGGTCCTGCCTGACATTTCTGGGGCACCGACAGTCCTTGCGACGTTCGACGGCACGGGATCGCAGTACACACACTACTACGCATGGGAGTGGACGAGTCTTCCAGGCGGCTCGGCGCTGTTCAATTACCCGGTTTTATACCCGGATAGTGGGGCTGCAACCCCGATAGACATGACCGACAATGTTGGCTTGTGGCACTTCGACGGCGATGCTGACGACACCAGTGGCAACACCAATAACGGCACTGTCAATGGCGCGACACTCGTAACGGGGAAGCTTGGTCAGTGTTACAATTTCGATGGGTCGAACGACTACATCGAGGTAGCACACAGCGCCGAGCTTGACGCCTCTTCGGCCCTGACTATCGCTTTGTGGGTCTGGGTAGACGATTACGGTGCATACTCTGGCATAGTGACGAAGGGCACGGGCTCGGCGGCTAACTACAGCTTGCAGATGGCAAGCGATAGCTCTGGTAAGCTGCAATTCTTCGCAGGCGGAAATCCGTGGAACACTTACGTCAGGTCCAGTGCAGTCATGCCGACTGGCGAGTGGAAGCACGTCGCAGTGACTTGGGATGCTGGGACGGTCAAGTTCTTCGTCGATGGCGTGCTGGACTCCACTCATACCGTCGCGTGGAGCCTCACCGCCAACACTGAGGCGCTTGTTTTCGGCTGTGATTTTCCCGGTGGCAACGAATACTTCAACGGGAGGATGGACGAGCTTGCCATCTGGACACGAGTGCTCTCACCGACAGAGATCACCGACATCTACGACCAGCAGAGTAAGACCGGCGTTGGCGTGGCCACCGCAACGGCAGCCTTTACTCCCGATGTCACAGGCACTTACACCGTCCAGCTAACCGTAGCTGATGGGGTATCGGTCACGGCTGACGCGGTGATTAGTGCTGCGAGTTCTAAGTTACGAGAACTTGCAGGACTCAGCTTGCATAGGTCCTTCAGCCCCCTTGGGCCAACCTTCGCAGGATATAAGATAAAATAAAATAAAATAATGGGCAGTCTTAGCGAGGAAGAGGACTAATTTATATTTAGCAATAAATACTTTATAGAAAAATAAGCAGTGGTCGTTTATTCGTCTTCGGCCAGTGAGCCCAGTAAAGAGCCGGTTCCCCAGGCTGTACCAATCAAAGCTTTTTTGCTCATCCCAATCCCCATCAATCGCTGTTTGCTTGCAGATGAAGAGGCTGCAACAACAATGTCTGCTGTATCTACAGACTCTCCATGAGGACCATCAACTGTGAGTCTCGCCGTATATGTTCCTGCGACATCTGGAGTAAAATTAACACTGGCTGCAGTGCCTAAAGAAGCACTAACAGAGAAGGAACTCGCGCCAGGAACAGCTGTTAGAGCCCAAGCATAAGTAGTAATCGTACCAGTCGAGCCAGACCCGTCCAGAGTTGCCTGGACCGCAGGTTGAGTAGACTTGTCTACACCTGCGTTTGCTACTGCAACGACAGCTGCTACTACATCTACATAGTCGAAATCTGTTACACCACCGCCTGTAGCGGAGACTTTCGCGGTGTACGTACCAACTACGTCTGGTGTGAAGTTCACACTGGCTGAACTTCCTATAGTTCCCGTAGAGAGGCCGCTGCCTCCAGGGACTACTGTAAGTGCCCAGACATAGCTAGAAGCACCCACCGACCCGGAAGCATTGAGCGTGACCTGTGTGCTTGGAGCAACGACTTGGTCTGCTCCACCTACTGCGAACACAGGAGAGGAGGTAAGCACCTCCATAAGCACATTGTGCAGATTCGGGGGCTCGAAGGCGTACAGTACCTCCCCGACAGCGTTGTCCACCATCGCCGGGAGGTATGAGTAAAGGACTTCTCCGACTAGCCCTTCTGCTATGCCTTCATTCGGCATCTAGCTCACCGTCACTTTCGTTGTCAAGCCCCCGAGGATCGCAGTCGTTATAGCCCCCGCGCCATCCGGGTCTACTGTAGCCGTGGCTGTGACGATCTTCGGACTTGGGGAGATCGCCGTGGATGTCCCTTCTGTCTCGCCTCCTGCCACAGCTCCGATGTCGACCTTGGCTGCCGTGATAGAGCCGTCGCCTCGAATGGCTGCGACTGCATCCACCGCGATAATGGTCCCCGGTGCCCATCCAGCGTTAATGTCGGTCGCGTTCTGCATTCCGAACTTACAGGAGGTTGCGCTTGGAGCGATGATTTTGCTCGTGGTCGTCAAGTCTCCCGTGTCGTCAATCGCCTGGTGTAGTCGCGGGTTCCCGACCGGAAGCTGATTGTTGTAGATCGCAGTGACCTCGACTGCTGTGAGAGCACGGGACCAGACGGCGAACTCATCGATCAGCCCAGTCCAATAACTGATTGCGGTACTATCTCTCCCGAGGTTGAGATCTAGGCTGGCGGCCCCCAGAGTCGCAGCATGTGTACCCGTCGCAACAGCGGCAGCATTCACATAGACTGTGGACGCCGTGCCAGATTTTACGATCACAACGTGCTGCCACACATTTGCTGCCAGTGTGACGCTGGACGTGTAGGAGGTCGAGCCAGCCGCAGCCTGGAAGCGGTACGTGTTTGTCGCCCCCGCGAATTGACGAAAGAAATAGCCGTGATGCGGGGAATAACTCATGCAACTAAACATAGTAGCGTGTGAGTTCTGACTGGCGTTTGGCTTTACCCATAGCGAGAAAGTGAAGGACTCCGTCGTAAATCGAAAAGGAGCCCCCGCCATACTTATGTAGTCGTTCGACCCGTCGAAGCTATACGCATTCGCCCCTACATGTCCCGTGACCTGCGTTGCGCCGCTCACCGTTCCGTTCCTGCTATTCCCAGAACTATCGGTCGCACCCCCGTCGAAATGCCAGAGCCCTACGTTGTTTGCCATCGACACGTAAGCATCAAGCGCACCGCTGTCTGGAAAAGCCAGTGGCGCGGGTGCTTGGTAGTCGTAGATCGACTTGACTTCGGCTGCGGACAATGCGCGGGAGAAGACGGCTACTTCATCGATTAGTCCAGTCCAGTAACTAGATCCGTTACTCTCTCTCCCGATGTTGAAATCCAGGCTGGCTGCTCCCAGAGTCGCAGCATGCGTGCCTGTCGCAACAGAGGCGGTATTTACATAGACGGTCGAAGCCGTGCCCGATTTTACTACCACAAGATGCTGCCACACATTTGCCGTCAATGTGAAGCTGGAGCCCCAAGAGATCGAACCGGCTGCACACATGAAACGATACGTGTTTGTCGTCGTCGACAGTTGACGACAGAAATAGCCATTCGTGGCAGAGAAGCAGCCAAACATATTAGCATAGGAGTTCTGACTAGCGTTTGGTTTTACCCATAGCGAAAAAGTAAAGGCTTCCGTCGTAAATCGAAAGGGAGCCCCCGCCATACTTATGTAGTCACTCGTCCCATTGAACTCATAGCCCTTCGGAGTTGGACCCACCTTACCGGTGGTGAAGCCAGGAACACCGACAAGGGTTCCGTTCCTGCTATTCCCGCTGCTGTCTGTCGCCACAGTTCCCGTGGTCTCGTCCAGATGCCACAGACCTTCACAGCCCGTCATATCGAACCAGTCAGCGGACAGATGGTTTCCGTCCACCACGAACGCGCCAGCATCGAATGTCGCGTTGGGCCTGACTCCCTGGATAAACATCTTGGAGTTGCCAGGGTCGGACGGTGCGTCGAAGATAACCAAATGATCGAACTGATCGGTCATCGCAGCCGGAACTGCGTCGGCGTAGGCTGTGGGATCTGTTGTACCCGTGGTATTCGCGTAGTTGGTTCGGATGCGACCGGCACTGCCTGCGCCGCCTTGACCGCTGGTGGTCACATTACCCGCACCGTTTACCGCACCACCGGCAGCAGTAACCAAGCTAGACCCGGCAGTAACTGTATTCGCTGCCAAATAAACAGAGCCGCCTGCGCCACCGCCAGAGTTTGACGAGTGATGGTGACCAGACACCTCACCGTCGCCTCCTGTAGCCTTAACCGTCCCCGCTACAGTAATCGTCTCGGCTGCCAGGTAGACTGCTCCACCACCGTCGCCACCGGTTGTTAGGCTACCATCGCTGCCGTAGTGCCCACCGCCACCGCCACCGGAGCCCAGGTGGAGCTTGCCTAAATCGGCACTGCCAATAACGGTCCCACCCGGTACATCGGGCTGGACACCGACAGAGGGATCTCCGGCCCCAATGCCCCCTGCCGTGGTATACCCACCGCCACCGCCGCCAGAGTTCTGGTTGCCTGTAGATGTCGTTCCAGAGCCCCCGCCGTCGTTAGCGGTGGGTGAAAGCACCCCCTTACCCTTGATGGATTCGCCCTGATAGCCCCGGTCTTGGCCAGAGCCAGTACCGCTTGTCCCAGCACCACCACGGTAGCCCTTTCCGTCAGCGTCGATGTTGCCGGTGATCGTAGCCGTTCCCGTAGCTTTCAACGCGACAATGCCGCCCTTGTATCCGTCCCAAGCGTCTGGTGTCACCGAAACGCCCGCGTCGACTGTAAGCGACGTGTAGTTCGGCACCATGACCATCTGTGAGACAACACCATTCGGTGCTGCGGTGTCGAATGTTCCGCTGTAGAACGGTGTTTTCAGTCCCTTGGTCAGACCGATGGTGTGATAATTGTCGGACTGGACGCGGTAGATGGTTTGGATCTCCGCTGCGGAAAGCACTCGTGAGTAGATGAACACTTCGTCGAGGTCGCCCACAAATGGCCTGGGAGTGTCAGGCGAGTTCCCCACCAGCCAGTCGTTAGTGGAGGCAGTATCCCCAGTAAGCGGCCCACCAGAAAGACCTGTTAGTGTGACGGCTGCCCCGTCGATATAAACACCCAGGCCCGTATTCGCACTGGTGCCATCATATGTACACACAACATGATGCCAATTTCCATCCTTGTACGCTAGAGGGGTGTCTCCGTAGATCAATGTTCCTCCCGACACACCGTCACCAAAGTGCGGTCTGATTTCGCCGGTGCTGAGCATGCAAATGAGTACCCCCCGTTTAGCTGCTCCGACAGTCGCCCAGTTTGACAGTAAAGAGGTATCCCCAGTAGTGGTCCTCATCCACAAGCCTATCGTCCACGAATCTGTCCGCTCAAAATCAAGCTGCGAGTTGTAGCCCGCGTTTATGTCTCCACCGCCAAACGTCGCACACGTACCCACCTGTCCCGCAGCACCCATCGTCATAGACGTAGGCGTTCCGTGGTATCCGTTGCCGCTGTAGTCGATGATGCTATCGGCACCGGTTGCGCTGGCAGCCTCGTCGAGCTTGTAATACAACTCCATGTTCGCTGTGGACACCCAGTCCGAATCGTAGGTCACGACAGGTAAGTAGGCGTCGGCTGCGGTCGTGGCTGCGTTCTGGACGGCGTAGATGCCTGCGATCTCATCATCCGTCAGGGCGTAGTTGAGGATGACCGCTTCATCGAAGGCACTGTGAGCGCTAACGGTAGTCGAAGCACCCGAATCCCAAATGGTTCCGAAGGCTACAACACCCGATGGTGTGTTTATTGAACTGGGCATCGTTGAAACCCATGCGTAGTGCGCTCCGTTAATGAAGGCGCGCATCTCGCTTCCGGTCCACACTAGCGCATAGTGATTCCAGTCCCCTGCTACTGGTGTAAAGTTGATCTCTGAGGTATGAGTGGTTGTTGACCACCTGATCTTGTTAGAGCTTTGAAGTTGAAGATACGTGTTTAACGGGCTTGCCCCATAGCTAAACGTATTCTGATACGTCCCACCTACTGCTCCATACTTCAACCAAAACATAAACGTTCTTGGCTCGTTCCCAATAGGCATATCAACCATGCCCGCAGTCTTGACATTGAAGCTAGGGTTATTCTGTACTTCTTTGCTATACGTCGTGGAGCCCGTCCACTTTCCGGGTTGACTGAAATAGTTGTAGTCCCCGGCAACCCCGTTCCCGTTGATAGTCAGATGATTCCCCTTGCCGCTGGCATCCGTGAGTTGCGCTGGGTTCTTCTGATTGTCGTAGATAGCGGTGACTTCTGCTTGGGAGAGCACGCGGTTGAACACAGCAACTTCGTCTATCTGTCCGAAGAAACCTTGTCCGTTTTGGTTGAGTTGCATTGCTTGACCAAGGACAAGATCCGTATCGGGCACAATAAGACCAGCGACAGTTTGGTTTAGAACCAGACTTCCGTTAATGTAAATCTTTAATTTAGTAGTATCTTCCCACGTCATAACCGCGTGATTCCATGTGTCATTCACAATGGTGTGGAAATTGTTTATATCAGCGTTGTACCCGAAGAACGAGAGAGAGTTGTTATTGATGTACAGTATCCGTGTACTTCCGTTTGTAGCAGAATTGTTCCCAGAGTCTGCCAAAGAAAAGATGTAGCCAGAGACATTATTGTACGGTTTGAACCAGGCACAGATACTGCCGTTTGTCGTTGGGGCGTTCGTTAGGTTTGAAGCCTCAATCCTCGCGGTGGTACTGCTGTCGCCGAACCAATACCCCTTGTTCGTGAGCAAGCCCCAGTCATGGGCGATTGGCATGTTGCTTATCTGGTAGACCGTTGCCCCATTTCCCGTACCACTGTGATCTGCTACTTCCTTGTCCAGATGCAGTAAGCACACATTCCCCGTCATATCCACATAGCCATCGGTGGCTTGATTGTCTGGAAACGGAGTGGGAGCCTCGTCAAAATGCCAATGAGCGACTACGCCCTCTTGATTGAACCAGGCAGTTGACCCCGGTAGGCTCCGCTTGGTCTGAATCGTGTTGATACGATTAAATTCGTAGGTTCCCGCTGCCGTTGCGTGCTGCGTCTGGTGCAACATCACTTCGTCACCAACCGAGAAGTTGGTGGAGTCGTAGACCAAAAGCTCTTTGACCGTCGCTGCCGTCGTGCCTTCCGTCAGATACGTGTACTTGTTGAGTACAGCAGGGGAAGAGACGGTGATCGAGCCGTCCGAGCCATCACCCATGTCATTCTCGACACCGTGTACCCACGTCACCGTATCCCAGGTCGTCGTGTCTCCGAGCCCTCTGGTGTCTCCAGAGTAGTTGAGAATCAAAGACCCGTCGTAGTAGATGGCGACAACGCCAGACGTTGCGTGTGCCTTGTAATGGATACCGATGTGATGCCATGCGCCATCGTTGGCTACAGCGGTGGTCGAGCCGAGAGGCTTACCGCCTGCGGTGACCGTCAGGGTATACGTCGTGCCAGTCGGCTTGCCTTTGAGCACCAAGCCGTCGATGGTGTCGGTGTGGGATGTGGCATTCGTGATGCGAACCCAGACATCCCGGTCAATCGTAGACGCACCTGTGGCCTTCCACGAGAAGGCTACCCATCCATCGGATGTAGCTGTAGCTAGAGCAGGAGGCGAGAACTTTGCAGCTCCGTAGCCTGCGGAAGCGGCTTTGAAGCAACGAGAGCCGCCGCCGTAGCCGGTGCCAGGAACGTGGGCTTCGTCATAGGCAAAATCAACTGTTGATGTTCCTGTTTGTGTTGATGTCCAACCAGAGTTTACATAATAAACTTCAGGGGCTCCGATTTCTAACCCGCTCGAAAATACTTTGGCCACTTATAACCCCCTTACATAGACTCTTTGATTATTGTTTCATGCTGCTTAATTAGTAGGATTATATATTTCTAAAAACTATCACGCTACAGAGCCTCCCAAGCTTCCAAGGCCCTTGGCAATGCCTATTCGATGAGCTACAGCCCCGCCAGCATCTCTTGGCCTCTCTATCGTTCTTACGAACCAATCCACCCATTCGTCTACTGATCTCTCTTGAGAAACAACTGACGCGTACTTCGAGTTTAATACCTCCATCATATAGGTTACCTGGAGATTATAATCCGAAAGTGTTGCCAGCCTTTCTTTGTCCGTACCATTCGGGTTTCCCTTTGCATTTAAAAATCTTTCTCCCATTCCGCTGCAAATATTATATTGCCACAAGCCAAAAGAGCAACAACGACCTTTTCCAAAAATTGGGATACTATTTTCTCTATGCTTTCTTCCGTAATCTCCACAGTCTCCAGCAATTCCCGGCTTCATATTAGATTCGGCAATTGCATTTGCGACCATAGCAATACAAAGATTTCGATTATTTAGTCCTGCATACAAATCATTATACAGCTGATCGGCTCCAACCCTTTTTCCTCCTCCCTTTAACGCTCTACGGGCTTGCCTTTCCCCTTTCTTTAAATCTTTTTCTGAAGGCTCAACCAAAGCATCTGGTTCGCGCAAAGATGGTTTTGCTGTAGAGCTTTCTAATGATGTTAAAGTTGCAGAATCAACCCTTCCGGATGTATTTAAATTATTGTTTTCTTGAAACTCTATAACTTTACCTTCTGTTTCAGATCCAAAGATGCCATCTATACCAAATCTGTCCAAAACATAATTATGACCCTCTAAGAGGGCCTGTATTTTTGATACAGCGCCATCAGTATTGGAGTCTGTGTGTCCTATTTTTATGTCTTCTATGTCTAAGCTGACTTCTTCTAAAAAACCTTTTTCTTCAGGAAGCTCAGAGGTCAAAATATCTTCTGTTCCCTGAAGGCTTTTGACTAAACCACGAGCCAAAGAGGCTTCTTGCTTTAAACCCTCTTTTTTTAAATACTTATAAAGCATAAATAATCTTTTAGGTGCTTTATTTGTCATTCACATTCTCCAATATAATCATAAGCAATCTGCACAAGCTCATCTTCATCGGCAGCATACTCTGGATTAAAATTCACAGTATTGCTTGCCAGATCGTATGCCCAGCCTGTTGTAGCCTCTACGCTATCAATAGTAATTGTAATAGAATCTTCTATTGGAGGTCTAGATAAAGGAAAGATTAAATTTGGATTGAAACTATCTTCTGCTAGAATCCCGACATAGTCGCCCCAGTTTCCTTCGCAGATATTTAATGTTGTTCCTGATAATTTTAACGATTGATCGATATATCTTTCGCCATATATTCCACACTGTGGAACCAGAGGGATAGGGGCAGCCGTATCCCCCGTGTGCCCGGTATCGAGAGAGACACCGGTGTCTCCCGTATGCCCCGTATCTCCTGTGTGCCCGGCATGTGTCACCGGTCGGCCTCCACCTCCACCACCGCCACCGCCGGGGAGCCATGGATTGGTAACCCCCCCACCTGGTACGGGCTCGACGGTAGACACGACAGTATGAAGAGCAAACATTTTATCGTCTTTCAAAGAGGTGAAAAAATCATAATACACTTCATCTCCCAAGGGGCTGGCGTCCTCTTCGTCTGACACTATAATGATTGACAAGAAAGCATCCTCTCTTTGAAAGGGGCCCAGAGCCTCTAAAGTCCCTCCCAGCTGCAATGCAAGCTTTGCATACTCTTGCCCCTTTTCCTCCGGCCAACCAGATGTTCCTGCGACTATTGCGTCTTGCAATAAGCCTTCAACATTAACTGTATCATTAGTCATAATACCATTTACTACAGTTGTGTCGTCTGTCGTAATAACCGCTATTTGAAAATCAACATCCAAATCTAAAAGGTTTTGAATAAACAAATCAGAATTTGTGCCCAATGCTTCTTGCTCGTTTCCCATTGAACAAGAATTGTCGATAACAAATAGAATATCAGATTTGCTCTCGCCGCCTTGAGAAAAATTATCGACCTGGGTTCCGGTGGGAACGCCCTGACCTTCATTGGAAATCAATTGATTAGGATCCCTATAATCATTAGAGTCAATATAGAGTCGTCCTCTGTCAATGAATAAATCTTCCTCTTCGTAAACAAACTTAACGTTCGCTTCTTCTCCGGGCTCCAAAATAAGCGGAAGCTTAATATCGGTCTCCATTGATATTCCGGCAGTTCCATTATATGTCCAATTTTCAACAATGAGTGTCGCTGTCCCAACGCTTGATATAGTTGCTTCATATTCATCTGTACAATTTATTTTAAGCTCACCAAAATTATAAAATTCGGGTCTGACTCGCATCCTGGCGAATGGAGATGGATCTAGCGCGGGATCTGTTCCTGTATCAATAGTATCCGGGGTATCAACAACATCCGGTGTATTGGTGGTTGTGGGCGGGATTTCAGCCGAATCAATAAACTCAACTATATTTGGACTTTTATCATCGTCCATAATATCATATTCTTGATTGCATCCTGTTAATGCTAAAATAAATAATGTATATTGTCTTAAAAAGTTTTTCCCAAATTTTGCTCTTTTTAAGCAGATCACAACTACCCCTCCTTAGACAAGAAGGTTTTCATATTTTGCTTTTCATCATAAGTTGATGTTACTTCTACCGTGGTAAGAGCATTTGTCTGATTCTCTGCGTCTGTAGCGGATGGATAAACAACAAGTCTGCAAGAAAGAAGCCTTCCTGAATCATCATAGGTTGAGCTTGTAATTCTATGATTAAATTGAGCAAGCCCTGTCATGACCCTGCTGAACATGCCAAATGTATCTGCCGTCGCATGAGCAAGAACTGGCTCTTCCCAAACTTCATGAGCAACCTCGTGCATTGTGGTATCTGTTTCTCCTTTGACTATAAGAAAATCTGTAGTAACGTCAAAGCCTCCCGGTATTGCGCTTCCCGCCTCATCTGTTAATTTTACTTCAAAAAATTGACCAGATCCATCTGTCCCAACATTTGTAATTCTACCCAAATAGCTTTCTGTGCCAGCATCAGGTGCGGTGGTTAAATTCAGACCCTTTACTATTATAACAGTTTTGTCTATATAAGATTTAATCTCATCACTACTTATTGGGTCTGTAGCAAGTCTATCTGAGTAAAATTTTGTTCCTGTAAGATCCAGGGTAGAACACTTATGAATCGAGGTTGCGGTTGTTCCGTTCCAGTGAATCAAGCTTTGCCCAAGATACTGAGCCAACATAGCGTGACCCATTGTGTTTGCTGTAGCAACATCAGTTGGCACTCCCGTCATACTATAACCGGGCCTGAATATATCAGCGTTCCAAACTGCGTTACTAATTTCTTGAGACGCAAAGTTCCCAAGCTCTAGATGAGTAATGGCTGCTGTCGCGACAGCATCAGCATCAATTGCATCTGTGGCAATAGCATCAGCATCAATTGCTCCAGCAACAAAAGTAGCAGCATCAATTGTGCCATCAGCGATTACAGCAGCATCAATTGCATCATTAGCAATAGCGGTAATATGAATTGCACCGGCTGCCATAGCAGTAGTGTGAATTGCACCGGTTGCCATAGCATTAGTATCAATTGAGGCAGCCTCCATTGATATAACATTTGCATCTATTGTCATCTTATCGGTTATAGCTACAGAAACATATTCTAAAACAGAATTAGTCGTTTCAAACATTCTTATAACATATCCGTCGCTTGCAGCTGCTGGATTGGCAGTATAAATGCTTTTTGCATTATATTTATAAAGACCCGGCATCCGTGTGGCGCTAGTCTCTACCATGTTAGCAGCCGAATCAACTCCAGCCCAACCTCCAAAAGCAGAAGTATTAAAATTCCAAAAACCTCCTGCGCTAACACTATAAATGACAACCCATGTTGATGCCGCGAGGCCTGATTGGCCAACACCTCCTGCGACTACCTCCAGGGTAAGGTGAAAACTGTCAGAACTTTTTGTTTCATGTCTCATAATTGACTAACCCTTAAATTTTATTTTTAAAAAATATAAAACTCACTCTACTTTTATTATTAATAAAAATAGTAAATATATCGAATCTATAAATATGTCTGCCTATACATACTAATATGAATTAGTATGTTGTAACGAGGAATTTTAACATGGCATTAACAGTAAATAGAACTCTTTCAGATGGTGGAACAACGGCATCCTTCGAACAAGTTTCCGATGGTGGAGCAGAAAACAATACTATTGTTAACACATCTGGATTAAGCGGCACCTTTGGGGCAGGCCCTCATCTGGTTAGAGTGATAAGGGTATTAGCCCTTGTTTGTGACAATGGAGTCGCGGGCGGCAGCGTTAGCCTATACTGGCACAACCCAGCCGGTGTTGATGTTGAGTTTTTAACATTACCAATTGGAACAACAGACTTGCGAACAACCTTTACTCCAACGGTATTAAATCAAACGGGAGATATTATAATAACATCAACCGGTGGAAATATTTCATATACCATACAGCTAGTGGTTGAGAAAACAACAGGCTTTCCAAACAGCAACACTCACTGGTAATTTTTATAACCACACAACATCTTTGAATGTCCATAAAGACTCAAAGAATTCTTCAATTTTTCTTTTATCCTCATCCATATCATCCCAGCCATCATCGGGGGCCAAGATAATTTTATCATTCCCGATTGGAGCCGGCTTACCGTTGGGCCTAGATGAAGATTTTGTCTTCTCCGTCCACTCTTCTTGATCATCATTTACAGGAACATATCCAACCGGAACAAGGTTATGTCCAGCGGATATATAAGCTGTTGGGTGGGCTTCTTGTTTCGCCAAGTCTTTTTTTAGCTTTTCAAATTGAAAACGATCCGCTGTACCTTCGGAGGTTGCAGGCGGATCGCCTTCTTCTGCCTCTAACTCTTGCGGTTCCAATGGGTAACTTGGAACCACAATAATATCCCAGCCCATATCATCGGCGGGATTATTTAATTCTGTAAATTCACCATAATGAAATGGCATCTTTCTTTTTACTTTGCCGCCAAATCTTTTCTTTGTTCCCTTTGGATTATCTAAATAGATAAATCTACCGGAATCTTCCTTTAAGTGTTCTAGGATATTATCAATGCCCTCTATCTCTATTTCTTCTGTTGGATAATCAATTCCCGGCATAGAACATATTTTTATTATATATTTAATTTTATCATATTCTTTTTCATATCCAAATCTTTTTAGATATTTTTTAAGAATTTTTATTTTTTTATCATAAGCCAAATGTGCTGACCGTACCTTTTGATATTCCGCCTGGAGATAAAGATTTTACAGTAACATGAAAATGATCTGACTCTTTTAATATATCAACGGTTGCAAGGCCTTGTGTAGCTTCAAGAATCTTTCGAACCTTTCCTCCAAATCTTATATCAATTGAGTATCCTGCCCTGTGTCCTGATTTTGGCACCCATGATGTTTCAACTATATTTTCTACAGTTTTTATTTTTTCATCTGGAGAACCAGAGCCCGCATAAACATTTGCAATTTCATCAACTCTGGGAAACCTTACGTATAAACTTTTTAAATATTTATTGGCACGATTGCTTCCAACTCCTCTACTTTTATAATTATTAAACATTATTCTTGCTTGATCATAAGATGACCTAAAAGCGCTTGTTATTTGAACTTTACCGCCCATTTCTCCCGCGACCTGATTAAGTATCGTTAAATATTCGCGTAACATTGGCGAAGAACCGGCTATATCAACTCGGCCGCTTGTCAATATTATGTTTGAAAGTCCTTCATAAGTTATGCGATCTCTTTTTCGACCGCGTCCCTCTCCTTTGCTCTCTTGTCTAATTCTTCTTTTATGTTCTTTTTTTGTTTCCGGAGAAATTGGCTTTGGATTTGTTATTAAAAGATTAAAAGTTTTAAAATCTATTATTCCTGTAACCGGAAGATTATTTTCTTGTTGAAATAAAATTACAGCACTCTCTGTTTCTGGCCCAAAGAGTCCATCAACGCCGTATTGGTCCAGCGGGTACTCCAGATCCACCAAGGCTTGCTGAATAAACGCCACCTCTTCTTTGTTCGGATGATTTTTCTTTATGCCTAAAGATGCGTCCGATAACATAGCCTCTTCTGTGCTGGTCGAAATATTTGCAATTTTATAAAATTTCCCTATACGTTCTGTTCTGTTTGCCTTTAGCTGTTTTTCAGATGATAGTCCAGAAAAGATAGCCTTTAACCAACTTTTTCTTTCTTTTGGCGATAGCTCGCTTAAAGATGTTAGCCCCATATCCGCCATCATTGTCTCTAGGGTTTTTCTTCTTTCCGACTTTTTCGGATTTCCAAAATCTTTGATAACTTTAAATTTTCCTTTAGACATTCTTAAATCTCTGCTCAATTCTTTTTACCCAAGCTAACGTACTTCTTAACATCTTATTACAAATAGTTTTATTATCTGATATTGCATTATCATTTAAACTTAGCGCTAGATTTCTTCTCTTGATTTCATTTAAAAGAAACTTAATTTCGTTTTTAAGTTTCAAAATTGCTTTACCTCTTCTTCGTGCATCTTCGATATTAGAAACAGCTTGCCACCTGAAGCTTAGGTCGTCTAAGGTTTCTTGAAGATCTTTTTCTGTCTTGATCTCATTTAGTTTTTTTCTTTTCATGCGAAATCCATTTTTGAAAAAAATTAATAATCTGAACTATTATAAAATATTAATATAACGCCATTATATAGACCTGGTATCATCTAAGCGATGGAGGCTGGCGTGTTCAAAGAGAATATTATACGAGATTTTGATAATGGCATAATAAAATATAATGATTTTATAAAAAGCGTAAAAGATTTAAGCAAAGAAGGTTTGGATGTTTATATTGGCAGCGATTCACAAGTAATTAAAACAAAAATATCTTTGGTAACATGCGTATGTTTCTATAAACGAGAAATAAGACGATCCCAAATCTTTTATATCAAAAAAAAGATACCGGCGAAGCGGTATCCAACGTTAAGATCAAGAATGTTGATTGAGGCCTACACAAGCCTGGAGGTAGCCCTGGAAGTAGATCCATATATTGATGGACAATTAACCGTGCATCTTGATATAGGATCGGATCCGATAAAGTGCAAGACCGCCAAATTTGGCAAAGAACTGAAAATGCTGGTGAGATCTCAAGGCTTTGGTTGCGAGATAAAGCCGAATAGTTGGGCGAGTAGCTCCGTGGCGGATAGGTTTACAAAAAGCTAAATTATACTATCCACGCCCTAGACCATCACGGTGATGGGTGTAAACGGCAGCAGCAAGACGACCACATCGGAGGTTTGCCGCTGAACCCGACACTCACACAAGACCAAGTCAACCATGTAAACGTATCAATCTTCGAACACATTAATAAGCCTTCTAATGGATGATGATTTAAACCCAAGTCGAATACGATGAAGAGCAAATGCATTATCGCCAGAAACATATGAAATCTTCATCATATACAAACTCTGATCATCAAGGGTGAGATCTAAGTTGGCTGCTCCCAGTACTGAGCGATCAGATCCTGCACCCGCTGGAAATTCTATAGTTGTTCCAGACCCATACAAAATTAAGTCATTCGTACCCCCCTCCGCTAACACAGAAAATACTTCAACCTCAATTACACAACCTCCATTGTTTGTAGATGCAGTAATTTCAACTGCATCTAGCTCTGCCGCATATTGGCCCATACCAATCAAATAAGGATCTAAATTAAATGAAAAAAACCAATCACCAACGTTAGTAAAAATAAATGGTCGGTTAAGATGTGTTGACGGGGGGCCGGCCAGGCTTCCGTAGGACCACTCTGGTGGGGAGCCGGCGTTATACCACGTCGTATCACCCGAATCAATAATAGCTTTAATTTCGCACAAAGGAACCGTAACAATCCTAGTTGCATCAGACTCAAATTTAAAATTGATTGCTTCGCAAGTGCCGCCAATTACAACCCCGTCCCAAGGGGATGCCCCGTCAAGAAGAATCGACTCATTTTGGCAGATAACCGCCGTACCACCTGTGCCAGCATCATATCCCTTAGTCGAAAGAACAACCCCGCCACCAACGGGGGGATCAGATACAGTGTCTGTTGTCATCCAAACTTCAGCTGCTGACTTTAAAGTTATTCCATCATCGGTTCCTGTGGTTTCAATAGTTAAAGCATCCTCTCCGTAAAAATATGGGTGCCAACCAAGTATGACCACACTGCCCCCGTCAACCCCCGAACGGGTAGGCGCAGATATCACTATGTCATGACCAGATGTTGCTGGCCACGGTGGACCTGGATCAAAGCCATTTGTGGTTAACCATAGATTTCCATCGGCATTTATATAAATAGAGTCTGTTTGTAAACCCAACCATGGCGCAGGCGTTGGACGGACGCCCGTATAAATGCAAATAAGATCATCATTTACAACAACGTTACCGCCGCCACATCGAAGATCGACCTCAACTGTTCCCTTAAGAGTAATTTCTTTAGCTTCTGCGTCAAATCGGGCAGAAGAAGAACCTCCTTCTAGTACCTTTATTTTATAACTATCAGAATATTTATCTGTTATAAATGGCATTTAAACTTCCTTAAGTATTATCTTATTAATAATAGACTTGATTTGATTGCTCAATTCTTCTTTTTATTTTTCTCTTGAGCTTGTTGATTTTCCTGATATACATATCTCTTTTCAGTCTGCTTATTTTTTGAAGCAAAGTAATGCCATCCAAATGATCCATCTCATGCTGCACAATAACCGATTCAATTCCGGAAAACTCTTTTTCCTGCTCTTCTCCAAGGGGAGAATTATATTCTACTTTAATTAAACTATTTCTTTCTACATCAAGTCGGAAATCAGGCAAAGACAAACAGCCTTCTCGCAAAGAAGCTGTTTCTTCGGATCTTTCTACAATCTCTGGATTGACCATCATAATCGGGCCGGTTCCTCCATCGGCAACCAAAATCCTTCTTGAGTCTCCAACTTGAATGCCCGCAAGTCCGGCACCGTTAAGCTCATACATTTTGGTTAACATATTTTTCATATGATTTTCTAATTCTTCTCCAAACTCGGCATCATCAACCTTGCGGCTAACGCCATTAAGGCTGCGGCTTGGAACAAAAACAATCTGCATATTTTTCATGATCTTTTCCTATACTCCGAAGATTCAATAACCCATTTAGCTATAGATGATGCTGTGTCTGTAAATAAAAATGGAAATATAGCGTGTATAAAACATGCTATTCCGGCAAATAAGAGATAAGCGCTATAAATCATGGCCCAAGATCCATGACACAAATATGATTCATCCATGCTATTGGGATGATCTGTAAATAATCTTTTTATAGATCTAAATATATTTTTTGTAAACCTATAAAAAGATTTCAATGTTTCTTCGTTCATGTTATTAACTTTTCTTTAAAAGAAAACCCCAGTTGAGACAAACGCCTCTTTGCGAAATTGCTCTTTGTGATATTCCAGAATTCATGAAGTTCAACTATATCATTTCTTATTGACATACTTTTTACACCATGAATTGCATCTATGCACGAATCATACGAATCTACTAACTCCTTATATAAGGAGTTTTCGCTATTGACAAAAGCTGTATAATAGGCAGAAGTGCCCATATCCCTATAGTACGCTGGTCCAACATTTTTTCTATTTATATTCTCCGGAAAATAGCCCAACCTTATAATGGACGTATCTCCGATCCGTTTATACCTTTCCAGCCTTTCGTGTTTCCCCTCTGCAGCAGATGCCATCATATAAAGATCGACCAACTTTACAGTCGGATCATAATATGACCTTCTGTCTAGATATGCCAGCTCTACCAAGAGCGCAACCAAATAGATTTTAACAAGATTCGGCAATATAACGTCTTGGCATTCAATGGATTCATTAACTTTTGACGTAAAAAACTTTCTAAGAATTTCTTTGCCCAAAATTATTCCTCGTATATAGATCCCTCAAAGTTATACCTAACTTCTCTCCCATTGTGAAAGCCAATTCTGGCATCCAACACTGGGCCTTTATTTACTGGCGTAATTCCAGTGCCCAGTAAATCATCAGAATAAGCGAAACCCCCTGGGGCATCTTTCGAAACAGATATAGTTATGTGGGCATGATCATTTGAGCTTTCAAATCCGCTCACACGCACTGCTTGTCCCAAGTCATTTTTGGCATAGCCCACCACCGTTAGCTTGATGGAGCCCTCTTCCTCTCCAATCGGAAGAGAAAGAACCTCCTCTGCCGATGGTTTAGACTTTATTGTCATATGAGAATGTGCAGGCACTCTATCCAGAGTGTCTGTCTCAAGGTGGGACTTCCACCAGTTATACAGCTCTTTTCTGCTTGTATCAGTTAAAAATGCCGCAGTATATGCAGTATATAAAGCTTTCTTTTTCTTCTTTTTCGCAGCGCCCTTAACGATACCGTCCAAGGTATCAGCCTCTTTTTTTAGGCCTCTTTTGTCTAATTCATTTGCTAACTTAATTAATTTTTTAATCATTTTTTCTTCCGTTATAAATGCTTATATAATTTATTTTTGAAATAATAGAGTCCAGTCTATTTGCCTCTATGTTGAGCCCCATAATATCTAATTTATTTGCAGCTTTAATTAGTGCGTCGAACATCTTTACGCTTCTCTCGCAAGATAGCTTTGCAAAAGTTGATTCTTCCGGTTTTCCGGCGACATTAACTCTGTATATATTAACTTTAGAAAAAACATCTGGACCATAAGTAACTTGCAAAATATCAGTCACCGCATTTACATATCTCAAATTATCATCATAAAACCTTATAGAGGTTACCGAGTCTTGCTGCGCAATTTGTCCAATTACATGAGCCTTATATTCTCCTCCCGATAAGCCCATAGGCTTTGTAAAGACGATTAGCGGGGGCTCCGCTCCAACACTTTCTATTCTTTCTATTATTCCGCTTTGCATACCTTCGGTTGTTTCTCTTGCAGTCAAAACAACAGCATTATCATTATGCTCTTTGTATATATTTAAAATTTCTTCATTTGGAATATGTCCCAACGTTCTTGGACTCTTATAAAAGGTTGCATCTCCAGCTATAACCGCCACTCCTTCGACATACTTTCCTCTTGTGTCAAATGCCTTTAAGCGTTTTGATGAAAAATATTTTTTCAATGTAATAACATCTACGGCGGAACCATCCTCTCTTGAAAGAACAAATACAACTTGATCCTCTTTTCCTAAAATAGGAATATCTACAACCCTCTGTATTAATCTTAGTTTTCCTATTTCTTGCTCATAAGAATCAATTAGATCTTTTTGTAACTCGCCTTTTTTGTTCTTTTTGATAACATTTATATAATCTTGATTAACCTCTTCTATAAAAGACACAGCCTTATGAAATGTATTTGGGAAGTTCATATCCACGGACACAGCATCGTCGTTATCATTGGTTTCAACTATGGTATGCCACTCCGGTGACCAAAACAGGGTATCATCCATATCAAAGATATAGACTTCTCCGTTTAGTTGCGGAATGAAAATATCAAAAGGATTTGTAACTTGTCCCTCTTTCTTCATAGCTCCTGACTTCCTTGTTATATCTTTAATATTATTAAGAACTGATTCTTTAGATATATCTTTAGATTGGTTTTCAATAGAAATTTTTTCTAAAATCATTGATTTTAATTTTTCTGGATCATCAATTAAGCTGGGATCCTCCAACAGCAAACTCCTGGCTGCTATCTCATAATAATCGGCCCTAAACAAGGGAATGTCGCGCTTTCCCAAACCAACTTCATTTCTTGCAAACTCAAAAGCTTTCATGAAAAATGATTTATCTTTTATGGCAAATCCAACATTCTTAAGGGATTGCAAATATTTCTCTTGTACCTCTGGGCTCATATTAGATATGTTTATCCTGGCTTGAGCCTTGTCTTCATCTGATAAAAATCTAACTTGATCATCTAAAGGTAGTTCGTAATCTAATAAATTAAACAAATAATCTAAATCTTTATTATCTCTTACCCACCTTGCTATTGAAGATCTAAATGCCTCATTTGACTTCATGATCCTAATAAGCTCTGAAAGCA
>Ga0209128_1000730_pt1 | contig 24086 bp, 32 predicted proteins | sample ETNvirnome_6_100_FD_184072 | JGI IMG/M metagenome (GOLD analysis project Ga0209128, IMG submission 184072) | Marine viral communities from the Pacific Ocean - ETNP_6_100 (SPAdes) (version 2) | ecosystem: Environmental > Aquatic > Marine > Oceanic | place: Pacific Ocean | collected 2013-06-19 | reverse complement strand
AAAAATAAGCTGTGTGCTAGGGTATGTACCAAGAATTCATAAAAACGCCGTAAAAACACCAAATTCAGCGTTAAACCGCTATATCTATATCTGACTTGTAATATATTATACTAATAACTATACAGATAGTATTAAACTACAAAAATTGGACTACATTGTGTGCTAGTCTTTCTCGGCGAAAAGGGCATCCCCGCCTACCTAAATTGGAAAAATTAGATTTAGTTGAAAAAATTAGATTTAAATTGAAATTATATTTTAGGTAAAAAAAAAGCCCCTAAATTAATAGGGGCTTTTTTCCGGATTAGAAATAAATTCTAATTCTTGTCTAACGTCCTACCTTTTTTGTAAGGTATAACATTCACTTTCTTAGACGTTGGGGTCTTAATATAAACCCCTATTTCTAAGTATGTGCCGTCACTACATTCAACCGCACCACCTAACCGACTAAGAATAGTCTTAATCGCATCATAGATTTTTTGTGCGAATTTAGGTAGTTTCATATAGTTAAGATTCTTTCTAACCTTAACCTTTAAACCCATAGGAAAAATAGCCGTATTCATTTCATCTATTGTATAGGCTTCTACTTCCCGTTTATAGGCTTCTACTTGTTTAGGTGTAGCATTTACGTTAAATGTGCTAAACGCACCAATTAGGGTTTGTACGCATCCTTCGAATGCATAACTTGCTAACCCTTTTTTTTCTACTTTTCGGTTCATTTGAACCCCTTTCTTTTCATTATGAATATTGCGTACCATACGCCTATTCGATAAAAGAAATTACATTATATAATGTTTCCATCCTATTTATTTATTCGCCCATATCTTATGAACCTATCCTTTGACCTTGCCCCATGCAACATTCTACCAATTTTTAATTTATTAGAACCTTTTTATCAGGATAGATAGTAATAGAGCGTTGTTCCGATCGTAACAACAACAACCTAATAATTTCATAATTAAGAGATATATTTTTTTATTAGATAGTAATTTAATCTAATATTTATTTTTAAAAAAGTGCTTGGAATTGTCATATTTTATTCGTAAATTCGGTTAAATGCAAGATGTGTTTAGATTAAAACAAAATAAGGAGATTACTTAAATGTCAGATAATTTAATTGATCTACAAAATAAGCGTATTTCTAAATTGGAAAAGGAATTAGAGAAAGAACGCCACAAGTTAGATAACTTAATAAAATCTACTAAAAGCAAAGGTCTAAAGCCAATTCATTTTGAGATAGAAAATACGCCTGATGGTTGGAATCTTACCTTTCCAAGCGGTGTCGAGAATAACAATCTACCATCTCTTAAGGTATGTTTGCTAATAATAGAACCATTCTATAGAAAGTGTCAATTCAGAAACCAATGCTTCGAGCTTTATGACCGAAATACTAAAACACTTTTTCAAGACTATCGTGTTTATACGGAGTGGGCGGAAAAAGCTGATGGTGAAATAGTAAATATGGGCAAAAAAGCGGAGAAGGATTCCAAAAAGCTGATAAAAGAAGTCAAGAGAAATAGATTATCTAATACCGACAAAGTTCAGAAGAATGTCAAAAAGATAGATACACGAATTTTTGATAGAAACTATTAATTAACCTAATAAATATAATGGGAGAAGATGATGGAAAAAATAACACATAGTGATTTAAATAAACTTAGAGAAACATTTGTTTGTAACTTTGAAATTATTCGAGAGCGAAAAGTTACAAAAGAAGAATATAAATTAATAAGTGAAGCATTGGTAAGCACTTTTAAAAATTATAATCGAGGATTAAAACCACTTTAGGAGAATAATCAATGGCACACGATAAAAAGTATGACTGGAAAAACTATAGAGATAAAAAAGGTTTTCCCTATTCGGGTACAAAAGACCCTCTTTACATAAAAGAGAGAAGGGAATTATTTCTTGAGAATGGTAATGGTTGGTGGATAAAACCACCTGAAACAGATTTATACAAAAATATTAATAGAAGAAAGAAACTCGCAAAACAAATAAAGGAGAAAAAATCCAATGTTTAGAAAACTAATAGATGCCATAGAAAAATGGTTCGAGGTCTGGGTAATGGCATTAGCCATAATCACAGGTGCTTGGGTTCTCTATCGAATAATAGAATTTTTGATTTGATCAGATTTAACATTTAAACCTCGTAAAACAAACTAAGCCAGCATATGATAAGATACTCATATAATAGATGTCCTCATAAAACCAAGCGACAGCTCGCCCTTTGGTTTCAGAAATATTTCAAGACTTCCTATTCGGAAGCATATTCTCATAAAAAAAACCAACTCTATGCCATATGGTATAGTGAAAAAGAAAAGAAAAGGAGAATGTAATGATAGATGCAATCGTAAGAATATCAGGTTCCATTTTTATAGCAGGAATTGGAATGGTAGGTTTATTCCTTGGAACTGTAGGCTTTTGTCTGTTTGCCTTAGAGGCATATAACCATTGGAAAGATAATCGAAGGGAGGTAAAATAAAATATGAACAAAAAAATTAATTTGCCAGCGGGAATGTCTCTCCAAGATTACAAAGATATTAATGAATTGATCAGAGAGGATTGGGGCTTTCTTAAAGAAGAATTTTATCCTATTGATGAAATTCCTCATTATGGAATTGAACCTGATAGAATGATGTTTACGCATTATTTTCCAGATGGCCCAAGCTGGTTTGGTGATGTCTGTATACTTCTTCACGGAGAAATAGATAATCTTACTGTTCTTTTAAAAGATGGAAAGATGAAACACGGCTGGGTAGAAGGTTGGAGAATAGTAAAAGATGTGAATCTTTCAAGGAAAGAGACATATAGTGATAAGAGGTATAAAAAACTTCCATAAATTAATAATTAAATAATATAGAAAGGAGATGAAATAAATGAAAAAAGCAATTATTTGCGACCTCGATGGAACATTAGCTCTTAAGCACGATGGTCGCAGTTGGTATGATGCCTCAACTTCAGATCTCGACAATCCCAATAAACCAGTATTGGCTTTGCTAAGATTTGTTCAAGAGGCTAATTGGCACGGATTAAATACAGAACAAGATTGTCAGATAATATTTTTATCTGGTCGTCAAGAAAAGGACAGAGAGCCAACCGAAAAGTTTTTAGAGAAACATAGGCTCAATAGGTATCCGCTCTTTATGCGTACTACTGATGATTTTAGAAACGATACTATAATCAAAAAAGAGCTATATGAAGAGAATATAAAAGGAAATTACGAAATCCTATTTGTTCTCGATGATAGAAATTCTGAAAAATGTCCAGTAGTGGATATGTGGAGAGAATTAGGTCTGGCTTGTTTTCAAGTAGCAGAAGGAAATTTTTAATATAAACAATAGAAAGGGAATTTCTGATGAATGATATATTGAGTTCAGGGCAAAGAAAACTCATACTTATTCGTGGTCTGCCCGGGAGTGGGAAAACAACGATTGCACAACTGATAGGAAATCAATGGGAGGGAGATTGGGATTATGATACAAAAATGTTCTCAACAGACGACTTTTTTATGGTTAATGGTGAATATAAATTTGATCCCTCTAAATTGAAAGAATATCACGAAGCAAATATTTCTAGAGTTGAACACGAAATGAAAGAGATGGAAATGAATGTAATAGTTCACAACACTTTTACTCAAGAATGGGAAATGGAGCCTTATTATGAATTGGCTAAAAAGTATAAATGGGCTGTAATTTCATTGATTGTTGAGAATAGACACGAAGGAAAGAGTATTCACGGTGTCCCAGATAATACCATTGAACATATGCGAAATAGATTTGAGATAAAACTTTAAACACTAACCGCCAAGAAAGGAGGTGATACATATGCCAGATACACATAATCTTAATGCTGCTCTTTATGCCGTTCTCAAGGATAATGGTATTACAGAAGTTAAGAAGGTAAAGATAGACTCTAAGAAAAAAGAAATAGAGTTTATAGACCAAATTGATCGAAAGATTAGAATGAATGTAATTATAAAGAGAATGGATGCCAGAAGACATTAAAAACAGAAAGTAATATGTATTCCACATACTCAAAAGTCATAACCCTCGGAAATCCCCATTTCCATACTAAATAACAAGGCTCTTGCGTTTCTAAAGAGAGTCTTTTTCAGAGAGTATTGCAACGCAAAATTCACGTCGCAGAGAGTATTAAAGTGCTCTAAAATTATTTTTAGCTCTAAAAGAAAAAGCTTGACTTGTATTACTTTTTGGTCGTATATTCCAATTCAAGAAAGAGGTGTATTATTTGGATTTTGTAACAGAGATAATTAAACATTCACTCGGATTTTGCGGGGAGCCACACGGCTTTACGTATTATTTTTTATTTGGAGGTACTTATGTATCTGCAATAGTAACTTACATAAAATTAATAATATTAGGTGAGAGTAATGAGCGATAATAAATTTAAAATAGGAGATAAAGTTTTTATACTTCTCCGGGATAGCGATTTACAGGAAGGTAGTGAATTTTACGATTTTAAGAGAGATACTCTTGGAACTATTGTACGAATATTAGATACCGAAGACTCTCCTTTTATATACAAGGTGGAGATAAGGGAAGGTAGAGAGTCATTTGTTTTACACGAAAAACAGATAGCATTAGTTTCTGATTCTGGCTATTTTAGAGACCGCCAATTAATGCACCACAATAATGAGAATTGGGAATCTGGCGAAGTTAACAGATATTCCATTGTTGTTAAATTTGATAAAGTTAATGAGATAGTAACGTTAGGAACTCCTCGTCAAAAACGCAAAACGATGGCTCTTGACGAGCTTATTGCTGGAGGTCTAAAGCCTGTATCTCTACTTGAAATAGAAAATACACAACCAGCAGACCTTAGATTTATTTTAAGAGGTATTGCCAATAAACAAAATTTTAAGAGACATGGGTGGCATGAGCGATGCATACATTGTCCTGAATGGGTAGGAGATGGTAGTGGTTTCCACATAGAGGGCGAGGGATATTTGTGTTTTGATTGTTGGTCGGTTTATACCTATGAATGCACTCTGTGTAAATATGAGTTTAACATAACAGACAGATCTATGCAGTTGTTAAGGGGTGATAAGATTTGTGAGCACTGTTTTGATACAAGAGTTTATACTTGTGTAGCTTGCGATATTAATTATACTGATGAAGAATATTTTGAGTATGATGCATACAGGTATTGTGGTACATGTTTTGACGAGAGAGCTATTAGTGTAATGTCAAATCCACCGAGAATGCTAAAGAGGCAGTTTATTAATAAAATTTCATTACGCTCGGGGAAAGAATATTCTGCTAATACAAGTAAAACAGCAGTATCCGTAGAAATTGAAGCAATATCAGATAAGTATATTCCAGAAGAAAACGAGGAAGAGTTTATAGAGTATGATTATCCATTTGGCTGGAAAGATACCTACGATGGGTCTATAGACGCTGACGCGGGGAGAGAATTTATTATGTTACCCGAATTTGGAGATGATGCTCTTAAGAAAATATCAAGTTTTTGTGATTGGCTGAAGCGTGAGGAGTTTTATGTAGATAATAGTTGTGGTCTCCATGTTCATACGGATGCGTACTACTTGGGGGTAGAGCAGTTAAAAGGAATACTTCTGGTATCAAGAGCATTAGAGCCTTTTATATATAAAATGATGCCAAAGCGTAGAGCGGAATCCCGATATTCAAAACCAATGGATGAGATAGAGCCAAAGTTTATTTTAGGAGTTAAGAGTGCAAGAGAGTTTTGCGATCTTTGGTATCAAACTATGAATTATACGAAAGCTACCACAGGAAAATATAATGATTCGAGATATAGGGGATTAAATTTACATTCAAGATTTTTACAGGGAACAGTAGAATACAGATATCATCACGGAACTATTAGTGATTATTATATAAATAATTGGGTTTTATTCTGTCTTGCTGTATCAGATTATGGAAAAAACTTCTTAAATTTAGAAAAAAAGTCTGTATTGAATTTGTTTATCAATAAAGAATCAAAAGATTTCTCGGATTATTTAACTGAAATGGGGGTTCCTAATTTAATCCCCTATGTTAAGGAAATGATAGAAAGAAGATCGCCAGAAGATAACAATACTGGTGAAGATACTGTATATACTTATATATAGTTCTCTCGCATAATTTTGATGAAAAAGTTAATAAAAGAACAAAGAGAAAGGAATAATATATGTGTGGAATTTTCGGATTTGCTAAGCGTGAAGGCTGGCAATCTGAATCACAGATGGATAGGATAGAGGATATTGTTAGCAATTTAACATTTGAATCGGTGATAAGAGGTCAGGACTCTACTGGCGTTGCCATCGTTTCGAGAACGGAAAAGTTGGTATACAAAACTCTTACTTCTTCAGATGAATTAGTTTGCAGCGATGATTGGTGCAACATTCTTGAGAAAGTCGATAAAGACACTACTATCTTTCTGGGGCATGTACGATTTGCAACTACAGGCGGTATAACAGAGCAGAATGCTCACCCTTTTGTTAAGGGCAGTGTTATAGGTGCTCATAATGGTATTATATACAACCATAGTGAGATTGCCAAGAAGATTGATAAAACTGTACAGGTTGATTCAGAAGTTATTTTCGGATTACTTAATAAGAAAGAAAAATATCAAGAGGTATTTGACCTTCTTGAGGGCGACTATGCCTTGAGTTGGATAGACGAAGATTACAAAACTCTTCATCTTATGCACGAAGAAGGGAGACCTTTGCACGTTGCATATTGGAAAAAAGCAAGATGTCTGTTTTGGGCATCTACGAAAGGAATTCTCGAGACTGCATTGAGGCAGGCGGGTCTTGTAATTAATACAAACAATCTGCCAACCGATATTGTATATGAATTCGATACTGACAAATTTTGGAAGAAAGCAAAAGCCAATACAGTGGAGGTTGAAACAAATGCTAACTGGGTTCCCAGATCTCATTATTATGGGGCTGGTACTTATAGTGGAGCAGGTTACGGCAATTATGCAACTAAGTGTAAATACTGTCAGGCGACAACCTTTAGAGCAGATAAAATATGTTACAACTGCATCAATAGCGGTAAGGAAGAGATTCTTCGCTTAACAGATGGTGGTGATTGGGTTGCCGATTGCACAGATTGCAAAAGAGAGACAAAAAGCGACAACTTGATATCATTAGATGGTCAATATGTCTGTATTTATTGCGAGAATAAAAATCATACTCATTATGACTATAATTATGACAACTCAAGCCGCATGGAGCCTTGTGTTTTTTGTGGAGATTTTGAACCAGTTGAGGATATGACTCCACGCAATGGCTACAAGATCTGTTCGCATTGTAACTCTTACGAAAAAAATCATAAGCAGTTTGCACTTTAGGAGTAATCTATGAAAAAGAAAAAGAAGGCTGTTTTTGTTGGAGTAGCTGACAAAATACAGATAAAATCTAAAAGCTATGTAATGAAAATGCTCTATAAAAGGGCTAAGAAAAATCCGTTTATGGCTGATAAAACATACGAAGAATATTTAGAGTATATTAAATCTCAGGTTAAGCTTCTTGAAGGAATTGAAATAAAAGCTGATACCGAGGAGGAGATGTATAATTCTCTAAAAAGCCTTGGATGGCTTAAGGAGATTAGTGTTCTTGCTGTTTACATAATAACGGCTAACTACGGAATAGCATAGGAGAAAAATATGGCTAATTCAATAAAAACTTGCCCAGAGTGTTCAGGAGCTTTGGGCAAGGGGGCAAAACTGCCAAAAAATAATACCTCTGGGGTGATACTATGCCAAGAGTGTTATGATAATCTTGGTTTGTGTACAATTTGTGAGGATACGATTCATCTTGATGATTGTGAGACATTTAATGATGAACTTTATTGCGAGACTTGTTTTTTAGAAAACTACTATCATTGCGAGAGTTGTGACGATGTAGAGCACGTTGATGATCGTTATGAATCTGAGTACGGGGGTTCCTATTGCGAGAGTTGTTATTACGAACTTTTTATGACCTGCCCAAGATGTGATTCCGAAATACCACAAGAAGACTCTTGCTATGATGGGTCTCGAGATGAATATATGTGCTCAAGTTGCTATGAACAGCAAGACAGTAGTGTAGACCTTGACTCTCATCGTAATTACCATATTGAGCCACCTGTAGAGGGGGATACATTTTCCACCAATAGATTTGAAAGAGCTGTCGGAGTGGAGATTGAAACCATAGGTTATACCGCTGATGATATTAGGGATAATTTCTCTGCTTTTAGGGTTTCGTGCGATGGAAGTATTGATAATGATCAAGATGAAGAGGGCTTTGAATTTATATCAAACCCAATGCGTGGAGATCATTTGTTTCATGAAATAGATAAAATTGGTAATTATCTGCTTGAAAACGATTTCAGGGTAAATAGGTCTTGTGGATTACATGTGCATATAGATGCAAGAGATTTATTTTACAAAGAGCTGAAGGGGATATCTATGGTAATGAAATCATTTGAACAGGTTGTGTTTAGTATGATGCCAAAATCCAGATATAGTTCTCACTGGTGCAAGAATATGGCAATAGATAAAAAGACAATAAGAGAAATTAATTCAAATAAAGAATTTATACGCTCATGGTATTGGGCTTGCGAACACTCTCCCTCTATGGACAAATATAACGATGCAAGATACCACGGACTCAATTTGCACGCAAGAGTTTATCTTGGGACAATAGAATTTAGATACCATTCTGGAACTAACAATCCTGTTAAGATAAAGAATTGGATTACTATATGTCAATCAATAGTAGAGAAGGGAATAGAGCTTGGTAAAGTAATGGATGAAGTACCTGAAAATTGGGATTCTAAAACACATAAATTAATGACCGAAAATGAGTTAGGTTTAGCAGACTTTATAGAAATACTTGAATTAAGCAGCATAAGTCAATATATTATTGAACGAATAAGAAAGTTCAATAGATATTCGACCGAGAGTGATAGACAATATGTTACTAATAATTTTACTAATAGTACTTCTTCTGTATAGTATATATATATTATATATAGCCTAACCAACAGAATGTATTAATAATTTAAGCCTTAAATGGGAGTTTGTCAAGCAAAAAATGAAAAATAAAATAAAAAAAGTTTGGGAAATAAGAGTCGCTATTCATCAAACGAAATTGTCTTTGAAAGATTTTACAGAAGAATTTATGAATAATTATCGTGATTATGAAAGAATTGTTATGAACAGAAAAGGAGCGGAAACAAGACCGCTAAACTTTTATTATGTAATAGATTGTTATGAGTATACAATGACAAAAAATTTTATAAGACAAAGGGAAAAATTTAAAGAGTCAGCTTTAATGGTGGAAGGAAGGAAAGACTTATAATAAAATTACTTGTTTTATATATTAGCAAGGCGTATATTTATACGCAATAAATAGATTAGAAAGGACAATTATGCCAGCAGTAGGTTTTAAATACCCAGACGGTGAAGAAGTATCTTTTGAAGATATATTCGAGAATGGAAAATTGAAATTAGAAAAAATGGGAATAGTTATGCCAATGTTAAGAGAGTTGGCGAAGCAAAGAGCCCCAGATCGTAAACCATCCGTAACGGAATGCCTCATTGGTACTTGCGAGGCTTACCTTAAAAGAACTGAAGATTATTATATTGACCCGCAAGAGCACGCCTTTGCCTTGGCAGGTACCCTTCACCATTCACGGCTTGAAGGAAACGCTGATAAAGATTCTGCGGAAATATCTATGGAAGGAATGGATATAACTGGTATAGTAGATTTATATGATGAAGAGAGTAAATCACTTATTGATTATAAAAACGCAGGTTCATATAAGGTTTCACAGGCTTTAGGTTTGGATTTCTATTTAGAGGATGACCCATCAGGTGCTGTATATCTGCGGAAGGGTAAGTGGGGACAAAAGGGAGACCCAAAGAAGGTAAGAAGATATTGGATGAACCCAGAGAAAGTAGACCTTGGTGATTGGGAGTGGCAGATAAATTGTTACAGATACATGCTTGAGAAACAAGGAAAAGAAATAAAAAATATGTATGTTCAGATAACTGTTCGTGATGGTGGCATACAAGCAGCCAGAGATCGTGGCGTTGAGCATAAAATCTATTTAATAGAAGTTCCTTATATACACAACGATCATATTTTAGATAAATTCACAGAAAAAAGAGATTCCCTAATTAATTCTTTAACTCTTGGTAAGTTGCCAGAAGCATGCAGTGAAGAAGAAAGATGGGGAGGCAAAAAATGTGAATTCTACTGTGACGCTCGAGAAGTGTGTCCGTATAACAAAGATAAATTTAAGGAGATAAATTTTGGCTAATAAAAAAGATAAAATTGCAGTGATTTCAGGTGGAATAGCAGATAAAGCACTTGTTGAAAAACATAAAAGTATTTCTCAAAGGACTACGCCCAAAGCCTACGTAAAGACGAGACCGGATGGTTTCGATTATGTAGAAGAGGCTTATATGCGTAATCAATTGACAAAAGAGTATCCCGGTTGGTCTTGGTCAGCAGCAGGGGATAATCCAGTACAGTTCTTAGGAGCCGAATGGGTTATAGTAACTGGTGTGTTGAGATTAGAAGACAATGGGATAATGAGGGAGTTCTTTTCTCCCGGCTCTGCAAGAGTTCAATTCAAAAGGGGTAAGCCACACACCGCTGAGTATGTTATTGATATAGATAAAAACTTGGCAAGTGCGAATACCAACGGATTCAAGAGAGCAATAAATAGACTTGGCAATATAGCTGACGATGTTTATAGAAAGCAAGACCTCACGCTATCCGATGAAGATGTAGAAAAGTTAGAGGAGATGATGGAAGGACTTTCTGAGGAGTGGAAGGATAAGATAATGCAAAGCGTGTTAAATGGTGAGGTGATAAAGCCAGATTTGAAGAAAGTAATGAACAGGATAGATCAACTAATAAACGAAGAACAGGAGAAAAAAGATGGCTGATGTCGGAGCAATACTCGAAAGTAAGAATAGTCAGGATTCTTGGTATGACCCAACGCAAGACTTCTCTGGCCCAATGCCGGAGGGCGAATACAAAGCTCATGTAAAATCATTAAATATAAAAAGAAATGTAGTCGTTAAGGGCAAGTTTCTTTCAGATATTTATGAAGTTATATTCACGGTTGCTGACGAGAATAAGGATATGGAATATCAAGATGATAAAGGAGAACCATTAAATGGGGCTGCATTTATCGGCAGGGATTTCCGCTCCAAGGGTTTCTTTAGATTCAAGAAACCAAATAAAAACGAATACCCCAATTTAAGCGAAAATATGGGTTCTAATAGGTCATATATGGAACTTGTGAATAGCTTTGGGTTGGGGATGGAAGAAGTGGATGGTAAGTTCTATCTGCCAGAATTAGATTCAAGTGATATCGAGGGCTTGCCTGTTATAGCAAAGCTCTACCATGACACTTGGGTCAATAGTGATGGCGAGGAAAAGATAACACCTAAAGCTTCCGCTATATTCAATTGGGAAGAAGGCGAGAGAAAAGAAGAGGACTTGCCCTTCTAGGCAGTTAGAATATGTAAGGGCTTGGATGCTTTGGTATAAATCCTATGAAGATGGGCGAATAGGACGTTTAATCTCATCTAGCGAGGTTAAGTATGTTAATCCTTTGCCAAAGGTTCGACTTCCGAGCCCTTTTAATTCAAAAGAGAAAAAAATGAGTAATTTAAAATTTAAAGAATTAGAAGAATACGAGCCGCTATTGAAAAGGGTAAGAATAGAAAAGTCAGAAGAAATGACTGAAAAAGACGTAGAAGATTTTTGTGATTGGGTCTGTGCTAAGGCGATAAGACTTGGGTTTGATGTAAGAGAGATAAGTGAAGATAAAAGAGTGGATTAAGATAGAAGACTCCATGACAGAACTTATGGGCTGGAATGCGGGTATAGACGCTATGTGCGAAGCTCATCGGGAGGTAGCTCCTAAGAAGCCGATCTACGAATTAAGCGAGCGTGAGGATAAAAAACTTATATTCAGATTGAGAAAAAGATATTCAAAATACAAAGAGGATAGTAATTAAAAACTCTTTTGAAACTCAAACATACGAAAGGGTTCCTTTCTGGTGTGTAGGTTGAAATTGAAAATTTGATAATACTGGTTTGGCAAAACTTATCCTCTCTGTCTGGTGGACTGGGGCTCTGGAAGTATATCTATCCCCAGTCTTTAGTTTAAATAAAAAGGGAAACCAATGAAAGTAAATGGATTAGAAAAACATAATTTCGATAAAAGGTGCTCATTATGTGGCAAAAGTAAAGATAAATACACTGTGGTATTGTCAGCAACTCATAATTATATATTATGCCTGCCTTGTTACCCGAGATATGATAAGCTAGATAATATGGGCAAGAAATGGCTAGAAGAAGAATATATGAGTGGCATTTCCGACGAAGGAAGATACGGAGAGGAGGAGTAATGGAGATAAAAAGACTTAAAAAACAGATAATGCTTTGTGGTCATAAAGAATATTACTATAGAGGTGAAAAGGCAGATGACATATGCTCAAGGTGCGAAAAAATTCTTAAAAGAAAAGTGAGGATGCACACCTATGCCAAGCAAAAGTAAAGCAAAAGGAAATAGATTTGAGAGATTATGTGTAAATATAGCACTCTCAAAAGGATTAAAAGCACAACGAGCTTGGGGGTCGGATGGGAGGTCGATGGGTGAGCATCAAGAGGTTGATATAAAAATAGAAGGGTACAGAATACAATGCAAAACAAGAAAGAAGATAGCGAAATGGTTAAAGCCGAGCAAGGAAGTAGACGTACAGGTCGTAAAAGAGGACGCAGGGGAGGTCTTCGTGATCCAGCCATTAGAGAAATGGTTAGAAATGGTAAAATCTCTCTCAGCGCAGAATTAACACCGGAAACCATGAGGCGAGGCACTCGTGATGGTGAGAATAGTAGTTCATACTTTTACAGAAGATTGTGGTTGGCGCAGATGGAAACACTTATTAATTACTTTGACGAGGATTGGTTTGACTTTGAATACATATTAGAAGAGGAATATTCTGGTACACGTTCTGGCGCAGCTAAGACTCCATACAGGTGTCCCATATGTGACAGGCCCTGGTCTAGTGGCGAAAGGGAACAAGAGTATTATAGAAAATCTTTTTTTAATAACATACCTATGGAGAAGAATGTATGCCGAGAATGCGACAATGCCCTACCTGCGGGAGCAAACTAAAAAAAGAAAATTATCAAAAAAGGATACAGAAAAGAAGATTATCTCGCGATAAGATTACGCTCTCATTAATAGATGATGTGCTTGAATCTATATCTAAATATTTCCCAATTGATGATTTAGATAAATTCTCGTTTCTAAAAAATGTTGAGGAAATAACAGATATCGTTATAAGAAAAATGATTAGGCAGTATCTCCAAGAAAAATTTTACAAAAGAGGATGCGGTCTCAAGTATCTAATTGGAATGATAAAGAATGAGAATTCGGCATACGGATTAAAAAAAGAATACGAAAGGAAATCACTTGACAGAATCCCACCAAAAATTGATTAATAAAATACATAATGAGAATTGTATGAACACTATGGGCAGAATGAAGAATAAATTCATTGACCTTATTGTAACCGACCCTCCGTATGGAATGAAATTCAGAAGCAATCATAGAGCTAAACGATATGGGGATATACATTGGGACGATAATTTAGATTGGGTAAACGATTTCTGTGCAGAGACGAACAGGATTCTTAAGGCGGATTCTCATTTATATATGTTTTGTTCTTTCCATAATGTAGACATATTCAAACAATCTCTTGAAAGATATTTTACAATTAAAAATATATTAATATGGGAAAAGAATAATACAAGTATGGGCGATTTAAAGGGCGATTACGCCCCTAAATATGAAATGATATTGTTCGCCACAAAGGGAAGAAGATTGTTAAACGGGAGGCGAGACCCCAATATTGTAAAGTTTGCGAGGACAGGAAACAAATTACATCCCACCCAAAAACCTGTGGAACTTATTTCTTATCTTGTAAATAAAAGTTCTAAGGAAAATGATATTGTCTATGACCCATTCATGGGTTCAGGTACCACAGCTGAGGCTGCCTATACCAGTAACAGAAATTACATAGGGTCTGAAATAATGACAATTTATTATGAAATATCCTTGACAAGATTAGACAGATTAGAAAGGCAGGGTAAATTGCTTGTATAGCGAATCAACGGAAAAAGCATTGCTTGGCTCCATTATGATGGAGTCAAAGAATTTAGACTTAGCACAGAAATGGGTAGAAGAGCCGGGTGTGTTCTACTTTGATTTCCATAAGAATATATGGGAAACGATTCTATCCTTAGATGAACGAGGCGAGGATATAGATGCGGTAAGTATTCTACACAATTATCCACAAAAAGATAGTATAACTAAAGAAATAGCATACAATATAACAGAAATAGCCACATCCGAGGCTACCCCATCACGGGCTGAGTACTATGCAAAGATGCTACATGGATATTGGCTTAGAAGAAGATTGGGTACTTACTCTAAAAAACTTGGCAATCTAACGAAAGATAACTCAAATGATATAGGGGAATTGCTTAACGACTCTCATACCGTAATAGGTAATCTTATAAAGCTTCAACCTTCTAACGAGTTTAGCATGGAAGAGTTGCTTGATGATACCAGAAGATCAATCTTCGAAAGAAAGACAAATATTAAAACTGGTATAAACAAGTTTGATAAAGTAATATCTGGAATGACCAGAGGTGAGATAACTATTATAGCAGGAAGGCCTGCGAACGGAAAGACTACGGTAGCAGCAAACATTGCGAGAAACCTAGTTATAAACGGATACAAGGTAGCTATGTTTAATAGGGAGATGCCTAATACCGAGATGATGAAGAAGTTTATAGCTATGGAGGGTGATACCATATCATATAGGAATCTAAGGCACGGAGTCCCTTCAAGCAAAACAAAAGTAAACGAAGCGATGGATTTCATATACGAAAATTATAAAGATAAACTTTTTATGTATGATGATATAAGAACTATATCTGATTCATTTCACGAAATAAAGAACATAAAACCCGATGTTGTGATAGATGACCACATAGGTCTCATTGAATATCCGTCTAACGATAGGCGTGATTTGAGACATAAAATAGGAGATACGACGAAGCAGTACAAGTGGCTTGCCAAGTCTGAAAATATGTGTGTACTTCTTGTATCCCAGCTTAATAGAAATATAGAATATAGAACCGATGCAGTTCCAAGGCTATCTGATCTTGCCGAGTCTGGCAACCTAGAACAAGATGCCGAAATAGTAGCATTCACACACTACCCATATATATCAAGATACGGAGAAGAAGATACTACTGGTCGTGTATGGACTGAAAATGAATTACAACTGGTAGTGTCTAAGAATAGATATGGGACTACAGGCTCGGTTGAAGTAGGATATTCTGGCGATAGCTGTAAACTCTTTGATGATTTGAAAGCTGCCACAAGCCACGAATTGGAAAAGAAACAATTTGAGATGGAGGTAATTGGGTGAAATTAGAAACTTTTCAAGCCAAGCCGATAGGGGTATCAAGAAAGAAAAATGAAAGCGTTCAAGGGCTAATTTCGCGCTTTAAAAGGGTGTTTAATGAAAGCGGGGTGATAGAAGAATTCAAGAAACAACAATTCTACGAAAAGAAATCCGAGAGAAAGCGTCGAGAAAAGAAGAAAGCAAGGCTCCTTATGAAGAGACAGCTTAAGATAGATAAATAACTTTTTTGGTTACATAATATCTGGGTCTGGGATAGGTTCCCGAGAAAAAATCCTTGGATTTTCTAAAAGTTTTTCAATAAAAGTTTTTCCCCCTGTATAGGTAGCCTCAACATTTGTTTTATCTGCCGGTGCTAAAGCATCTATAAAATTTGATTCTTGAATAATTTGGTCTATACTTTTTGCAGTGGGTCTTTCCTGCAGCATTGGCTTTCTTTCGAAGAAATCATGCTTATCTGGATTGTTAATCATTTCTAAAATCATTTGCATTCTCTCTGCTATAGGGAGATTATCGTCGAACGAAACTTTGTCAAATATTTGATTAATTAAGTCTTCTTGTTCTGGCGTGTAGTATTGTATACTTGTTTCGCCTTCTTTTATAAATGCTTCTTGTCCAGCCATTTTATTTATGTACCTTTTTTAGAAATGCTGTTGGAAGACCTTTATCAAACACAAGCATATCTTTACCTGTTTGCATTACCTTTGGATAACCTATCTGTCTCTTGAAAGGATTTAATCCAAATTTTTTAATATATGCTTTCGGGACTTCAAACTCTAAAAGTCTTGACTTGGAAAAAGGTCTTACTCCTTCTTTATCGGTTGGCTTCCTGTGTCTATAATGAGTACCCGTGGTTATGTCCTTTGTAGTAAACAAAGCACCTGGCGATGGTTCATATAAGTCCTGTCGTCTCCAATAAGGAGAATCTGGCCCAATAAATTTTCCTTCTTTAGCCATCTTACCTTTATGCCAATCCTTTACGCCTCTATACAAAGTAACAGTCTCGCCGCCAAACTTTGTATTCTTTAAAACTTTTGATTGCTGTTTTGGATTCATTATGTCTAGCAATCCCATAACTCCCTCTTCTGCAGCAGGCTCTATTATAACAGGTATCTTTTTATTTCCTGCCGTTTTTAACAAAGACAAAAGTGCGTGGTCTTTGTCTTTAAGCCACTCCATATGTTGAATATCCCTAGGTGTTTCTCCGGGATATTTATGCATTGGAACTTTATTAGCATTCCTTATTTTAATTGCCTTTATATTGCTTGAAGGTATCCCTCTTTTGCTAAAAACTCTTTCCTCTGCTTCAAACCATGGACTTGGTTTCCCAAAAATTGGAGATCCTAATTCAGTTTTTCTAGCAGATCCACGCGGAGAATAAACATACGGTTTTACCTTAGAATCTTTTATTGAGGAAATATTTTTTTTGTCAAATATTATTTGAGCATCCAAATCAGAAGAGTGTGTACCCGGGATAGAAGAATATTCAGGATTCCTCGTCAAAGATATAGATTTGTCCACATTTGTAGCTTTAACACGACCAGTCTTTAAAATATTTTCTGTATGTCTAATACCAGTATTATGATAAAGAGGATTATCTACTTTTACATTGAACTTTTTTAAAAGAGCAGGTGTATTAGTGGTCTTAAGTTTCTTATAAGCTCCCGGTGCTAATGCACCAGCTAACAACATAGCTAATGGATTCATATCCTCCATTTGACTTGCGCCAGTCATAGCAGTTTCAGCTAAGAAATCAAGTGGGCCAATGGGTGTAAGACTCTGCATTGCGCCACCTTGAGGCATAGATGCTAATCTTTGTTGAGACTGCATAGCGCCGATAATACTCTCGCCATCACCAGAAGATTTGCCAGCATACAACCTATCAAGCTCAAATTGCTTGTAGATATCTTGTATTGTTTTAGTCTGTGGTGGCATCTTTATTCTTAGCCTTTTTTAATTCTCTTTTTCTACGCTTATTTAAAATATTAATCTTATGTCTTCGTCGCTTGCGCTCTTTTGCAGCTCGGTTAGGCATTACGGATTAGCCGCTTCTTTTAATTTTCTCGCCTTCCAAACATACCAAGCTGCAAGATTTACATCTTCAAACATTAATGGATTGCTCGATCTTTTCTTATTCCAGTCATTGAATAAATTTGATGCTTGAGTATATTTCTTTTCTTCATAAAGCTCGAATATTTTACTTCTAATTCTTCCCTTTTCAACAGAAATTCCCTTTTCGCGCTGACCCGGTGTTTCTAAACGCTTTGCACCCTGCCTCACGATGCTTCCAAATATAGATGCGTAACCTTTAATACTCCTTTGGAATGCATCCCAAGATTGCATTTCTCCATCTAAATATTTATCAATATTATTAGCAAGAGATTGAGTACCAACATACGCCTTCTCCATATCAGATAGGACAACTGGTGTTACAAAAAATTTAATAGCAGATAATTTATCTTCTGCTTCCAGTATATCGGAAAAGAACCCTACAGATCCAACAGTTCCAGCAGCTTCAAATAATTTTTCCCAGCCTTCTTTATCTTCTCTTACTACGTCTTGACCGCCTAACCATTTTACCAGCTTATCTTTAGCCCACATAACAAAACTCGCACCAAGCATTCCGCCTGCTGCCATTCTTAATGGAACAAACACATTGCCAGATCGAACTTCCCTTTTAAGAACATCCTTAGCATATTTAGCCTGACGATATCCAAATCTTTTAAAGATAAAAAATGGTCTCAATTTTGGATTGTTAAAAGCTAGAGGGTCTTTAAGAATATCTTTCTGCAATTGACTCTCTTTTGCAAATCTATACATTGCGTTTTCTATATTAGTAGTGCTTAAGGATGTTTTGTTATAACTTTTTTCAGAAATTCCAAGCCTAGTGAGATTTTTTGTTGCCCAATCATATTTACTTGAACCCTTCTTATTCTTCTTTGCAATTTTGTGTAAATCTCTTACATATACCTCTGCAGTAGAGGCTGCCAGCATTTGGTTTGCTAAGTTTATTCCTTTAAATCCACTGGCAAAAGCAAGCAGATTAGCAACGTGAGTAAGTCTACTACCTTTATCTGTAGCAATTTTTTTAATAGACTCTTTTATACTTGTCGGATTCATTACTCCCAAATCTGTTCCAAGAAGAATATCCATTACATTGTGATGAGTGGCTCCTGATTGCCTTATTCTTTTTCTTACACCACTATCAAGTAACCTAACGAAACCTTTAGTGGTTCTCCAAAGGCCAGCTTCAACCATAGTGGATATTAAAGTCTGCGTAATATTTGGTATTGTAGCAAATCCTAATCCTATCTTTGTTGCGTATTCAAAGGACATTACATTCTCAGCTAATTTTCTAGCAGTAGGAGACATCTGTTTCGCCGGGTCTACACTGGACAGGCCGGTAAAGTTTCCATATAATTCTTTTAATACCTTATATTCTTCAGGATTCTTAAGACGTAAAGATTCTAATAGAGCCTTTGCCTTATTACCCTTTATTCCAAAAGCCTCTGCGTTTGCAATTCTTTTTCCGAACTTATCAAAATATCTTGTTACAATCTCTTTTGCATTTCTTTCGTAGAAATCAGATGGAAGTTTTATCTTTCTTTTCTTTTCTAAATTTCCAAATGGAGAATACATTTCACCAAAAACATCTTCTCTCAATACTTCCATAGCTTCTTTATAACTAAGCTTTCCATCTTTAACTAATTTATTAATAGCTCTATTTGTAGTTTTGGAAAACTCACCAGCAGTTTGCGCTCTTTCTACAATTTTATTCAGCATTCCTATGTCTTTTGCCTTATATATCTTCTTCTCAAGAAATGCTTCATTTTTAGCAATAAAAGGCATCAAGTCATCAAATATAATCTTTTGTATATCTTTCCGCATCATTCGTGGAAAGTACCCTTCTATATAACCAGATACATCTATTCCAGACTTTTCAGCCATCTTGAATGCCTTGTCAAGCTCAACTTTAATTTTGGATGCTATTTCCTTAGCCTCTCTACTTACACCCTTTTTACCCTCAAGTGCATCTGCTACTTCTTCTGGCTTTTTATATTTTCTAAGACCGCTTTCCCAAATAGCTTTTTGTACAAATGTTCCAGTAATTTCTTTTGATCTGGCATCTGCTTGTGGAATTAAATTTAAACCAAGAATCTGTGATTCTCGAGCTTTTAATCTCGCTTCTGCGGAAAGCATTGGTTGTATCCATTTTTCAGGAAACAATCTTTCGAATAATGTTTTGCCGGGTTGAATTTCCATAAGGCCACCAGCTTTAAATTCTTTTTTGAGATCAATTAATTGTTTCTCATATTGAAGAGATTTCCTATATTTAAAAAGTTCTAAAGAACTCATATCCTTGGTGCGCTTATCTTTCTTTCCGGTAATGTGTTGTTTCTTTTCAGCAAGAAATTTATTATCAAATCCGTATTCTTCTGTGGTAAGCTTTCTACTTAACCCAGCTACTTCTCCAACTCTTTTTTTCCGTAAAGCCTCTGGTGACATCCCCTCTTTATATAAATCAAATTCTCTAAAAAATTCAGCTTTTCCAAGCGAAATAGTTTTCTTTTTCTTAGAGTCAAGACTTCTAATTCTAAAAACATTTAAGCCAGCAGATGTCTCTGCTTCTTTGACTATCTCAGCCTTTTCAAAACCTTTTCTTTCGGAAGTCCATATTTGTCCTTCTCGCTCACCTTTTTGTCTTTGCTTTAAAGTTGATTCTGCATACTCTTGTATAAATTCTGGAGAAGCTTCTTTTGCTTCTATTTTAGGCTGTATTACTTTTTCGCCTCTACGCAGTCTTCCCGGAACTTTAAGAGCCATATTAGCACCACGTATACCAAGTATCATACCGCTTGCATGGAGATAGTCTTGAGGCGTGGGCAATCTGAGATCTAATGCTGGTTCAAGAGTACCAAACGATGCTATTTCCTGAGCTATGCGCACAGATTCACTCGAACCCTTATGAGCTGCTCTTCCACCAACACCACCAGTAACAGCTCCCAACACAGCACCTTTACCGGCTGCCTCAATTACTTGACCGAAATCTATATCATTATCATTTATTTCCTGAGCCATTGCATCTGCTATGCCACTATAAGTACCAAGAGCAACAGCGCCAGAACCCGCAGCCACGCCAGCTCTACCAGCTAAAGTTGAAATACCTTTTTGGAGAACATCTTCTGCGAATTCCTTTTTCACGCCAGCTCGTATCATTTGTTTTAAAGCAGTTTTACCAGCTACTTTAGCAGCTTGACCACCTATTCCTCCACCTGCTGCAAACAAACCTATATCAGCAGGCATAAAGAAACTTATTACACCAGCACCTATGTCTCCAAGAACTCCGGGATTGTAACTCTCTAAATCAAATGGCGCTTCACCCGTGGCAAGCTGTTGAGCCATACCTGTAATAGATTCGTTATATCCTCTTTTTATAAAATCTGGAATATAGTTCCATAAATCGGGGCTATTGGCTTTTTGTTTATCCTCGTACTCTGTGAATATATCAAATAAGTTTTCAGATTCAATTCCTTCTCCAAATGTTCTAAGAGAAGATATTTCATCTTCATTTGTGTCTGAAAAAAGATTAAAGAAATTTTCTTGAGGCATATTATTTTATAGCCGGAAGGAAGTAATTTGGATTATCTTTTCTTACTTGCGCAGAATCTATTTGCGATTGAGTGGGATTACTTTGTGCTGTTACCCGTGAAGCAAGTTCCCCTTCTGCAGGCTCTTCGCCTTTGAACAAAATGTCATATAAGTCCCAAATCCCTAAAGCAACTCCACCAACAGTTGTTACAACAGCACCGGGGCCAGTAGCCAACCCAGCAATAGCGCCAGTGGCAACTCTTTTTGCTAGAGTCTTCCCAACTATCGGAGCAAGTTTCTTATAAGTCCATTTCTTGCCTTTTTTCTTTACTAGTGATTTAATTCCCTTTACAGCGCTAGCGGCTCCAAGCCCAGTAGCCACACCTCCAGTTGGATCTCCAAGCGCTTCCCCTATTCTTCTTGCAGCGCTATATACGCCCCAACCTCTAACTGCTCCAGCGGCTTTTGGCCTAAGATCAATCATATGCTTTTTGACACCTGCAAGTCTCCATTTGTTTGGATTTCTTAATAATTTTTCAATATCGGCATCTTTCATCTTAGTAGAAACCCCACGTTTTCTTAAATTTCTTTTAACTTTATTAATCTGATCATCAAGCTCTGTATTTAACTTTTTCATCTTAAATATATTTTCTTTAGTTTTCTTTTCCCCAGAAAGCTCATTTATTTTATCTAATAATTTTTCTACTTTAGGCATCATAGTTCCAGCTCTCCCCGGAGTATTCATTGCCACTTCATCTAAAAATTTAACAATATCCTGTCCCGGGAGTTTTGTCACAAACTGTAGATGTTTACCAGCGGCAACTGCCTTGTCTCCAATAACTTTTGCAGCTTTTTTTATTGGCTCTTTAGTAAGTTGCCATCCAAGAAATCCAGCCCCAACCTGTCCAGCCGTTGGAACCATATCTTCCCATTCGCCAGTCTTGGTAACTGGTGGTAGAGTATTTTTTTCTTTTGTTATAATATCATTTATAATCTTTTGGCCTGCCGAATCTATCTCAGCTTCCGTATATCCACCAGTAAAATATTTTTCCCTAAAAGGTTTTATTATATCTGCATACTTTTTAAATAACTCACTCGAAGATTCTTTATCTAAACCCGAATCCACAAGACTCTTTGTAAAATTAGAACTAAATTTAAGTTCAGCAGATTTAGAATCAAATGGTGCTTTAAGTTGGTATAACTTTCTAAATGATTTTGTATTATCATCTATTGACTTTTGGAGCCTTAATCTTTCAGCGTTTACGTCCTCACCAAAAACGCCAACCAATTTACCTAAAGAAGTTTTGTCCGTCTTGATATTAGAAAGTAACAATTGTGATGCAGCTAAAGTTTGAGGGTCTTTAAACCTGTTTTTAAAATGATTATCTATTATATTAAAAGCAGCTGCGTCATTGCCTTGCATGTAGAAATTCGAAGCTTGGTCAACATAATATTTCTCCATACCTATATCACTAAGCGTTCCTATATTTTTATTTGCATCTGCAATTCTTCCAGTAAGAAAATTAACTCTAGATTCTGCCAAGTTAATCCCATGAATAGACTTTAATCCCTTAGAATCTATAAGTTTTTTGTAATAATCTTTTTGCCCTTGCAAACTCGATATTTCAGAACCTTGATTAATAAGCCCAACATCTTGATTCCTAGAATCTATCTTCCCTTGCCTTCTTAGTGTATCTTGATAGCGAGTTTCATTGCGATTCCATTCAGATAAAGATTGTCTTTTATTTTCTTCGCGGATACCTTCAGATATTTTCCTATCTTCATCGCGAATAGTACTCTCATATAATCTTTGCTTATCTCTTTCATTAGATTGCGTTACATTATTCATCCACTGCATAAAGAGAGCTCTTGTATCGGATTGCAAATTACTTTGATATGCTAATGCTCTTGCTAAGTCACCGTTTGCCATGATATTCCTTAATTATATTTTTCATTTATACCATTATTGGAGTATCTCCAAGTGGGCCTCCCTTTGGTAATCCGGTACCACCACCACCTGTGTTACCACCGCCACCGTTACCACCGCCACCACCACCGGGATCATATCCAGCCCATTGACTGCCAAGTCCTAATACTCGATTTATATAATCAGAAAGAAGTCCGTATGCTTGCCCAAGCCTTGCATCTGCTTCTTCTTCTACCTGAGCTTCGCCAGCCCTATAGGATAATCCGAGTTTATCTAAAGATTCTCGCTTAGTAGATGCCAATTGTTCCTTAGTAGTTCCGAATCTCTCTAGGAGTGAAGCCAATGAAGTCTCTCTTTCAGCTCCCAAACCAGCCAATGTTGATGCTTTTTGTTCGCCCAAACCTCTCAGCGTTAAATCTTTTTGTTCGCCAAGCCCCCTCAGCGTTGACTGAAGTCCGGATTGCATTCCTCCATATTGAGTCCCAAGTATATCGCTTGCTGTTTGTTTTGCCTGCATTCCAGCTCCAGAGCCTGCAAATGTCTGTCCAACACCTCCAGCCGCAAGCATATCTTGGAAAGCTTTTGCTCTTAAATTTTCTACATTAGTCCCATGTGATTCTCTCGCCCTAGACGTTCCAAGACCAAATTTTTGCTCCGCCTGCGAGCTCCCAAGACCAAATCTTTGTTGTGCCTGCTCGCTTCCAAGATTATACTTTGATTCCGCAGCTCCAGTCCCTATACCATATTGGCTTTGCGCAGACCCAAGACCAGTAAAATAATCTGAAAGGGTAGCGGTTGTCCCAATTTGTCTTTGCTCACCGAGCATACCCATCTGCTCTTTTTGCCAATCCGGTATACCGCTAAGCAAATCACCAAATTGGCCTCCTTGGAATGGGGTTAAATATTGGGCAAATTTTTTCGCTTGCTCATCCGTAAGCCCCAATTTACTTCCTATGTCCGAGCCTTTTCCGCTAAACATATATGAATAATCTGACATACCCATAGCTGCAAGCGCATCCGCTAGAGTTTGCGGTATTTGCGTTTGCGCAGGTGGCGTTTCTCCAGTCTTAGTAAT
>Ga0209128_1000724_pt1 | contig 24224 bp, 27 predicted proteins | sample ETNvirnome_6_100_FD_184072 | JGI IMG/M metagenome (GOLD analysis project Ga0209128, IMG submission 184072) | Marine viral communities from the Pacific Ocean - ETNP_6_100 (SPAdes) (version 2) | ecosystem: Environmental > Aquatic > Marine > Oceanic | place: Pacific Ocean | collected 2013-06-19 | reverse complement strand
CTGTAAATTCAAGCGCGGCATCTAAACCATTGGGAAGCCTCCCTTCCTGTAAAAAAGTATTATACTTGTGTGCCGAACTTAACCTAAAAACGTGAGCCTCATTAATCCAAAGCTCCACCAGTCCATATTTAGAATCACCAGGATTCCTGGGTGGAAATTTTTTTAACTCTATAAATTCTATCATCATAACTCCTAAATTTTGTAAACACTTTCATCTCTCACGGACCAACAATCTCCCCCGCAGTAAACTTTGATATACCCGCTTCCCAATACATGAGTTATAACGCCCAACATTGGACTCGGGGTTTCCATAACCCTTGTGGGAATATTAAACTGCTCGCTTCGGCCTCCTATAACTTCACAATCTAGAAGTGTAACAGCCTGGGGGATGTGTACAAGATCCCCTATTTGATATTGAGTATCCATTAATCGGCGCTGGCCACTTCTGAGTTTTCAGTAAGATTGAGAGAGGGTGACGCAGCGGGTGCTGAAACGGAAGGATCGCTGACGGCTCTCTGGTATTCATCATATCCCTTGACAATCTCTACTACTTCACTCAATCGTGTGTCCAAATTAAAAAGCGCCTTTCGAAACTCTTCTACCATTTCGAGACACTTGTTTACATTAACAACCTTGTCCTCGTCGTTTTCGCCCTTTAACTCTGCTTGAACATCATTAAACATTCCAATTGTTTGTTGCATATCATCAGCAGACAAACTAACGAGTTTAGCTGCCTCCGCCAAGACGTCCTCCTCCTCAACTGTGTAAGATAATTTAACTCTCATTTTTATTCCTTTCTAAAATATTGTTTGCCAAATTGTGGAGAGAACCAAGCCAAGCCCTACTGTGACCACAATCCATAGGATTTTAGTATTATTGTTCTTCCAAGCTTCTAACAGATCTAGTCTGGCGTCTAGTCTGCTCAATCTCGCATATAATCCTTTGTCGGGGTTGTAAACCGCTTCTTTAATTTTATTGATATTCTCCGCCAACTCGTCTTGTTTATCAAGAAGTACTTGCATTTTGGTTGCAATCTCGGTCATCATTACAGTAAGTTGCTGACTATATTGTTCGTCGTCGCTCACAGCAAGCCCTCCGCTATAACATAAATAGAACTATACCTCTATAATCGCATGCGAAGTTGTAATTAAGGTGCCCGCCGCCGAAGCAGCGTTCTGGAGGGCTGTTCTTGTTACTTTTACAGGGTCCACGATGCCCGCCTCTAACATATCAACTACCTCATCATTTCTAAAATCGTATCCAAAATTCCCTTCCAGCTCCTCTACCTGGTGCAAAGTTAAATCAGGTGATAATCCACAATTTGTCGCCATCTGTCGTAGCGGAGCAGTTGCGGCCGCCGTTACTATATCAACGCCAAATTGCTGATCCTCATTCTCAACCCCCACGGCGGTGAGAGCGTTACACGCTCGTAAAAGTGCAACACCACCCCCGAGTACAATACCCTCCTGCTGTGCAGACATCACCGCTTCCAGTGCATCTTCAATTCGATGTTTCTTCTCAATCATTTCAACCTCGGTTGCTGCTCCAACGTTGATAACCGCCACTCCGGCAGCCAACTTTGTAATACGCTCCTGAATCTTTTCGCATTCACGAAGTTCATCCAATGCTTGAAGCTCAGCCTTCAGTAATTCGATTTTCTTATCAATTTCCTTAAAATTGCCTTTACCACCAATAATAGTTGTGTTGGTCTTGGTAATATCGATCGAACGACATTGGCCAAAGTGTTGAAGTTTAATGTCCTTTAGGCGCACTTGGCTATCGCGTGAGATATATTCAGCGCCTGTCGACAACGCCAGATCTGCAAGAATGTTTCGTCGTCGTTCGCCATAGAAAGGCGCCTTCACAGCAGCAATCTTCAGCGTACCTCGAACTGTGTTCATAATCAGAGCAGCGAGCGCTTGCCCTTCAATGTCCTCGGCCACAATAACGAGGGCCCTTCCGTCCCGCGATACAATCTCAAGCGCTGAGAGAATCTGATCCACACTATCAATTTTATTATCGGTGATAAGCAAGAGTGGTGAATCAAAGTGTGCTGCTCCGCGTCGTTCGTCTGTTACGAAAGCAGACGCCGCATATCCAGACTCCAGCCGAAAACCCTCAATAATATCTAGACTCGTGTCAACAGTCCTCGATTCCTCAATCGTGATGCTCCCGTCCTTGCCTGCCTTATCAACTGCCGTGGCCACGAGCTTGCCAATCGTTCGATCATTGTTGGCTGAAATAGTTGCAATGTTTTCAACATCATCCAGAGTTTCAACGTGCGTGGCACTCTTCTTAAGTTCGATCACAAGCTTCTCGACTGCAGCATCAATCCCTCGTTTAAGCTCTACGGGGGATGCGCCGGCAGTAATATATCTTTGGGCGCCCACAAGAATCTCTCTAGCCAATACAGTTGCGGTTGTAGTACCGTCGCCAGCCATCGTATTAGTCTGAGAGGTTGCCTGCTTTATAATTTGAATGGCGGCATTCTCGAATTCATCATCCGCATGCACAAAAGCTGAAACAGTTACTCCATCCTTGGTGATGAAGGGCTCTTTACCCTTCTCGTGAAGGATGACGTTGCGACCCTTGGGGCCCAGAGTTGCCGCTACATTATCGGCTAGGGTATTTACTCCCTTTAATACTTTTGCGCTTAGTCCAAAACGAGACTCAAATTTACACTTGGGCACACGTCACCTCTCTTCCAGTTAGGTTTATTATAACACACTTATTTATAAAGTCAAACTATTTTTATTCTTCTTGGATATATCGTCGTTGTCCGGCGGGAACTGGCCCAGCCATCGACGAAGCAGATCCCGCTGGTGCGCCAGTCTTCTGGCCGCTATGTTCAGCCGTCTTCTTCTGAATCTCGTCAGCGCTGGCGATCGCCTGGATGGCGAGTCCACTGTCCTTATCGCTAAGCCCTCCGGCAAAGAAGCCGTTAAGACTATCCGATAGAGTTTTAAGGGAAGTAAAAACCGTAAAGATCTCGTCGTTAAGAATCTCTGACACTTGCTTGAGCATTATTTCAACGTTTTTGCCGCCGATACTCAGGACGCCAAACTTCTGGGTGTTAATGGGGGGATTGTCTGTGGTCGACTGCGCACGGTTAAGTGCAAACTGGAACGTATCCATATAGCCGAGGGTATTCTTGAGGGCGAGCGCCTTGTGTGCTGCCGGGAGGCCCTTATAAAATTCAACAAGCTCTCCCATGTCGGTCATCCACTCCGTGGCATCTAGTGCCGCCTTACGTTGCTTCTTAAGTTCGGATGCCTTCAGACGCTCGAGGATATCTTCGTTGGCGAGATGAAGAATTTTACTGATTATATTAAGTGCACTCGCGCCTACTTTGGGGTGACTCTCACTATACACGTCTCTTACCACTTGCTTAAGTTCTTTTGAGTGGGGGAGCTTAGACATCCCGCGAAGCACAACTATCACATCCCCACGTTCGCTAGGCGCAAAATATCGGTCACTTTTCGCATAATCGATGGTATCCAACATCTGCTCAAACTCCTCAGCGCTGGGAACAACAGGGTGATCGGGCGGCAGCTGCTTAAGTCGCGCCATCGCGTTGGCACGCCATTCGCTCTCTAATACTTCAGCCGATGGCAAGTTTTCTCGTGCCGGCAATCCTGCGCTATAATCTTTGGCGGCGCCACCACGAACTGATTCTACAAACTCCATTGGGAGATACAAGCATTTCTTGGACTTGTCCATAGAGACAGCAAGAATTGCAAACACGTTATCCAACGTGAAATCAAACTGATAGAAACCAATGGTTCCCGTCTGCTTGAGACCGTCTCCGGTAATGCGCTTGGTGCACAAGACATACCTCATCGCATTGCCGTCGGGATGGTTATACTTGGGCTCTACCAAATCGTTAACTAGATCTGTGAAACTGCCTTCAACTTTTAGGGTCGTTTCGGCATACAACTTCAAAGAAATTGGTATATTCTTACCCGTGGTGAAGTCAGCAATCGTATTGGAATTGGTAGGGATCTGCGTTCCCTTTAACAGGGTGGCGAGAAATGATTCAAAGGTGAAGCCGGCAGAGGCAGCATTAAAATTGGTGACCACCTTGGTCAAGGTCTTATAGAAAACCAAATAAGATATCAGTTTCTTGATTACTTCTACTCGATCGTCGCCGGCGTCTGCCACAATTTGGGACGGCCCATTCTTATAGAATGTTTCCAATGATTCGATTTGTTGCTGGAAGGTTCCGTCCTCTATTCCAATATTCTCAAGGTACTGCTCAAGCAACGCGCGCTGGGGTCCAAGGATTTGTTCCCCCTCCTCGCCGGTGCTTACATCCGACCACCCAATCTCAGAGATTGGAATATCTGGGATCATCGACCAATCAAAAGTGGCCTTAGGGGGCATATTTACATCTGCCTCAGATAACAGAAACTTTAATACCTCGTTAATGAGGTTTTCATTCTCCGCTTTCTTATAAAAACTCTCAACAAGCGTATCAATATTCATAATTTATCCTCGGGCGCTAATACTAATTAGATGATTTTGTCAACAAGACCCATTTCTACTGCTTGTTGGGCTGAAAAATATTCATCCGTATTCTTAGAGAAAATACTGTAATATTCACCAACTGAAAGATTGGAGTTCGCTGCGAGTGCTTCAATCATCATTGCTTCCACTTTCTTAAGTTCCGCAAAACTTGTACGAATAGTAGGATGGGTGCCTCCCACCTCACTAGAACAGTGGTGGATCATAAGGCGCGCGTGCTTAGAAATGTGGCGCTTTCCGGGTGTTCCAAAGGCAAGCAGAGGGACAGCTGCAGAAGCAATTCTCCCATAGCCAAAAGTGGCGATGTCTCGATTGCACTTTACCAGTTCCATTAAATCATAGATGGCAAACATGTCATTGACAGAGCCCCCGTTGGAGGAAATAAAGAATTCAACATCCTTGGTCTCTTTTATAGAACTTGGATCTTCGTGTAATATCTGACCACCGTTAAGGGTAAGAAGACTGAGTGCAATCTCCTTCATAGACTCTTCGTTAATTTCGGAACACAGCCCCAGAAGAGAGCTTTCTTCCTCCTCTTCTTCTGTCTTTTCCTCCTCTTCTGTTACTTCTTTTATACCCTCTTCTTCGTGGGTGCTATCATAAATCATAATTTTTCTTTCTCTCAATTATTGAGGCTTTCTTGGATTCTTCCAGAAACTTAATTGCTTCCTTCCAGTTGGTGAACGGCATCAGCGTACGAAACCGCTTGGGAGCCCCATCTATTAAGGATAGTATAACTGAATTTTTCCAGTTTGTCAAGGTTCTTTGGTCAACTTCCTCAAAGCTGCGAATTTGATCGTCGGTAAGGTCGGACTTTTTCATATGCTTCCGTTTTAGCTCCGTAAGAAATGATATATCCTCAATAATCTTCACACACATCAGTAAACAATGAGCAACAACTTCTTGTACAAGGCGCCACATATGAACAACTTCAAATATTTTGGACAAGTAAACACTGGCAAAGATGCCAGCGCCAAAGCCCAAGACCACAAAAACCATTAATTCTCCGGTTGTTACTTCATACATAAAGACCCCATAAAAAAAGACTGCGAGGTTTCCCTCACAGTCCTTAGTATACGTTAAGAGCGCTTGAAAGTCAAGCGTTTATTCTACTTCTTCGAAAGCGCACTCTTCAAAATTCGTGCAGCAACGCGCTTGGTGATCTGTTCGACGAGTTCGTTGGTGTTCGCGGTGAGGCCCTCTTCGAAGCCGTAGCCCCTGGACCCAGCTGGGGATTTCTTTGGCGTCGACTTGGGCATAACGCTGGTAATACGGCCCGGGGTCTCGTGCTTGGTCGCTTGGATGTGCGCCGCGCGCTTCTTCTTACTGGCAACATCCGCCGGGCCTTCGGGCTCGTCGAGTACAGCCTGCGCTGCTCGAGAAAGGCCTGATGCAGTCGCCTCTTCGAGTTCGTCTTCATCGCCCTCTTCAAGCTCTTCAAGGCCTGGCTCTTCCGGGCCCTCTTCACCAGGAAGCTCAGGCTCAAGTCCAACTTCCGGCTCAAGGTCCGACGGCTCGCCGGTGGACGTCGCTTCGATTTCAAGACCTTCAACACCAGCAGCGCGGGCAATAACCTGCAACGCAGCGAGTACCTCTTCCTCGGAGGGAACATCTTCAGCACCGGGTTCCATAACCTCTTCGGCTTCCGGGTCGACAACAGGAAGATCGACGGCTTCGTCGCCTTCAAGGCCCGGATCGGCACCAAGCTCGGCCTCGGGATCCTCGATTTCGCGCAAACGAGCGCCGGCTCGGCCAGCGTCAACAGGCGCGCCATATCCAGCGGGCCCTTCGCCGCGGCCGCGGCCATGGCTTTCCTCAAGGTCTTCCTCGGTAGTATTACTCTCCGTGAGTCCCTTAACGAAGCCGGGAGTCAGCGGCTCCAGCTTTGCCAGTTTCATAAACTGACGGATTTGTGATTCATTTAATAGATTCTTTTTGTTTGACATCGTCGATTATCTCCTAACATATCGCGAATATGCTACTTTTAAATAGTATTTTCCCTTAGTAATGTCTTTTTTAATTTAAGAAGAGTAGCATCAACAATTTGTTTTATCCTAACGGTACTAACTCCGTGTCTCTTCCCTATTTCTTCTAAAGTCATCGGACCATGCTTCTTAACTGCGAGAATGGTGCAGTTCAAATCTTCTTCATACTCTATAAATAAGCGACATTCTCTGTTTTTACAGCTTGTTTTTGCTAGGTAGCACTCTTTTGCACAATCTCTCATAATTCTGGTAATTCCTCTTCTAATATGTCAAATATATTTTCAATTTCTGTTTCGGTCAGCGCCAAATCTTGCAACATTTTTTCTCCCTTTGCACGCAACTTGCGGGACTTTGTGGTTCTCGCTTTAGATTGGACCTTCTTATTAATTTTATAATCGTCTAAGAACTCCATAAATAACGGATTCTGCTCCAAGTATGATTCAACGCAATATCTAAAAAATTCACTTTGATTTCGAATTTGATCGTAGTAGAGCCTTATCTTTAAATTCTCATGCAATTTGGAATCTATACCAAAACTTAAGATTGAATAATTTTCTCTGTGATCACTCATCGTTTCAAAATATGCGTTGAACTTTCAAGCTGGCCGCTGCCAGTCTGTCTTATAAATTGTGCTTTGCCCTGAAGTTCTTTAATGCTTCGAGCGCCCGAGTATGAAAACCCGCTGCGAATCCCTCTGGCCAATTCCTCTAATACATTTTTTACAGGGCCCTTACAAGGCACAGTGGTGGCAATTCCCTCGACTGAAGACGTCTTTCCGCGCCACTCCACTTGAGCGTCGTTGCTGGCCATTCCTCGATAAGACTTAAACTTACCTTTACGCGTATTAATTACATCGCCAGGAGTTTCATCAGTACCTGCAAGCACAGACCCAAGCATAACGAAGTCAGCACCAGCCGCCAAAGCCTTGACAATATCTCCAGCGTTCCGCAATCCTCCATCAGCAATGATGGGCGCTCGCCGGTTTGATTTAGCACAATTAATAATTGTTTGAAGGCCCGGAATACCGTGGCCAGTCTGAATCCTAGTTGAACAAATAGAACCGCCGCCAATATTGCAGCGCACACTATCGGCTCCCCAATCGACCAAGTCATTGTAACCCTCCAAGGTTGCAACGTTGCCAGCCATAATGTGGACCCCGTCGCCAAACACTTGCCGCAGGGTCGCCAACGCCTCTTTCATTAAAATGTGGTGGCCGTGGGCCACATCAACACATAAGATTCTAACGCCAGCACCAACAAGGGCGCGTGCTCTATCTAAATAGTCACCAGAGGCACCTATTGCTGCAGCAACGTTACCATTTGCTCCCACAATAACCTCGTCGACCAAGGCAGCCTGACGCTCAACAGTATTATAACGATGGATGATCGCGAGGCCTCCCTGCTGCCACATAGCAGTTCCCATTCGAGATTCTGAGATAGTATCCATGGGACTGGCGATGATGGGTAAGTCGAGCAGTACGGTGGCATGGGGCCCCGGAAAAGAATTTCCTATGTTAATCTCTTTGCGACTCTTAATATCAGAATATTGTGGGACAAGTAATACATCATCGTATGTCAACCCTTTTGCTGCGTGACCTTTAATATTCATTTATAACTTTTAACTTTCTTCTTTTCCAACATTGTGCCCCATTTTTCGTAGCGACCCTAACCATTGGCAATGGTTCAACCCGGAAATGTTGAGGTAATGGTTGTATTTCAAACACTTCAATTACAATTCCAGTCATCGCGGGGGCATCTCCGTCTCGGCGGTGGCTTGCTACAAAATCACCCGTCTTCATTTGCTCTCTAAATCTGTGCTTTCGAGCAAAGTATAAGTAAACGAATTCCCAAATTGTTTTTCAGCGGCCCGAGCAGTCATCATAAGCTCCTTGAAATCACCATCGTTTTTAAAGACTTGACAACCTGCGCTCCATTTGTCTACTTGGGTAGAGTTACGGCCCGCTTTGTGGATATTAATTCCAAAATATCCTGTAGCTATCGTATCGTCGTTCATATCGTGGATAGAATCGCGATTGCCGTCGCGCCACACTGAAAGTGGGGATCCCCGCTGACACAAAGCATCATATTTACCCCGATGCTTATCAATCTTATAAGCGCCCCGATACTGGCCCGGGCAAAGTATAGCAGTCCCATTTACATTCATGGGCTTCCTGAGCCAATATAAACCAGGGTCGGTGGTGATCTGATATGAATCCACGAGCCACCTTTTATGGGTATCTCGATATATGGTAAGCAAACCATCATCAAACTTGTTGACGCGACCATCCATATTTCTAATACCGATAATATTTACGTTATGGGAAAGATTTCCATCAAAAAAACCGTAATCTTTCCCTTCTAAAATTCCTTTAAATCTCTCTTTAATGATCTCGGCGTGAAAGCCTCTTATTCTTGACATTCTATTACCTCTTCTATTGTACCCCAACAATCAGGACATGTCAAGTGCACGGCTTTCTTTTCTTCCAACACGGTGATCATCCAAGTTTTAACTGTTGTGTGATCCCTCGTAAATAGTTTTTTACAAACGCAACACTCTGTAGGGTGATTCATCATTAGAGAAGCCTGAGAGGCTAGCCGTTCCTGGGCCTCTTTGCGTTTCTCTTTTCTTTTAGTTGTATTTACTTTTCTTAATTTTGGCCTACTCACGTTCTTTCCAATGGATAAAAATCAGGCGCTAGCGCAACTGGCGATTTGTAGAGCATATCAGAATGAAACACTACAACTGCCGACGGGAAGGGGGCAGCATTGGCGGAGGTGCCAAACTTTAATCGACCACGAACAAGGTGAACTTCTTTTGCTTTCATTACGTAATCGTGCCACCACTTGGTATCGGTTCTGGATGGAATCAACATTACAACAACGGTGTTATGTTTCTTTGATTCTTCATATCCCTTTTTAAGCCACACACCTATGCCGCGGCCATAGGGGGGATTTACAAAGACAGTCTGGCCCTTCCAATCTTGGGCGAGACCATCGTCCTCTTCGGTATAATATTTTTTACACTTAGCGCTCTTGGATGTAGCACAAGGATCTAAAGTGAAGTTAAATTGTTTATCGAGCTTATCGTAAAAGCCTTGGGGCGTATCCCATTCGCTACTTGCCGAACTAAAACCTACAGCACCCAGTGACTGTTTCCATAGTCCGGTTCGAAGCTGGCTCATTTTCCCGTACTTCCAAGTGCGCCCGCATCGCGATCTGAAATAGTGATTGGATACCAATCATAAATATTGGGGTCCTCTGACGCTAAGAAACGAATTGGTATTGCGGGCAAAACAACAGCTTGTGCTACCTTATCTCCGGGTTCCAAAATTTGTACTTCTGAACCAACGTTGTGAAGATTCACAAAAACTTCGCCCTTGTAACCGCTGTCCACCACACACGCCCCCACCAAAAGTTGTCGCTTGTGGGCTACACTCGATTTGTTTTTTATCTCCATCATATAGCCGTGCGGGACTGCAAAGGTGCACCCCGTTGGAATCAGGACGCTTTCTCCTGGTGCAATCTTGAAGAGTGTCTCGGACTCCTCGCCGGGAGTCCAACGCAAATCTAATCCAGCGTCGCTGGGGTTTGCTCTAACGGGGGGGAAATCCCTCCCTCGTAACATATGGTATTGTAAAATCATTTTAAATCCTTTCTGGGCTTTCTGAAAATATGATATTAACGTCCGTATCTTCTAGATACTTTTTAAGATATTGTTTCCACGCCTGCTCGTTTCCTGTTTGTATAAAAATACGATCGTCGGTGTAGGAACGCAAGTTCCACTTTCCAACTTCTCGTAGGACGTCTACTTTGTTAATGATCAAATCAGTAACCCCGTTAACGATGATTGCTTTTCTCAGCATTCTTGCGTCAAGCCAATTACACTGTCGTGGGCGCCCAGTTGTGGAACCATATTCATCGCCAACCTGTTGTAAAAGATCGAACGCGCGGCCGTTGCCATGGAACTTCTTGGACCCCACATAGGTATCATAAGCCTTCGTAACCCCAAATACTCTACGAACTACTTGAGGTGGAATACAATTTAAAAGTGCGCCGGCCGTTGTGCAATGACTTGAGGTTACGAAAGGATAATCTCCCCAGTCAATGTCCAAGCCAAACCCTTGTGCGCCCTCGCAAAGAATCCACGGATCTACTAGTCCATTATAAAATTCACTGTATAAATCAATAAGATAAGGACTGTTCTTTAACTCGGGAACATCCTGCGCCCGGGTGCCTGTACGGTCATACTTATCCCTATAGGCGGGCCCGTTGCCTCGCTTGGTGGTTCCGATTGCGCTTTCGCGACCATCCTCTTCTAAGTGTGCGCTAGTGATAACGTGAGTGTTTTTGGCAATAAAAACAAGACCCGAAGTTTGAACCCCACTCTCTTCTAAATCAGCAATCTCGTTTTTAAACTGTTCAAGATTTACGACACACCCGGGCCCAATAATAGATCGTATTCCGAAGAATACTCCAGCAGGTATATGGTGTGTTACAAACTTCTTGCCCTTGTGGTAAATGGTGTGCCCCGCGTTACATCCTCCATTAAAACGAAGACAGTGGGTATACCCCCCCGATTTGAGTAGGTGGTGAGTTACTTTTCCTTTGCCCTCGTCACCATAAGACAATCCTATTACTATATCAGCTTTCATTTAATTCACCTTCGATCCTTTCCATCATTTGGTTAAACATATCTTCTCTTAGTTCACAGCCTTTAAACTTTCGTCCTGTGTTGGCTGCAGCAACCGCGGTTGTGCCGGCACCCAGGAAAGGATCAATAATAAGATCTCCTTCGTTGGAATGCTTTTTAATTAAGGCCTCACATAAGGACAAGCTCTTTTGGGTAGGCATAATGCGCCACTTCCCTCCCTGAATCGGATACTCGTATATCGCGTTATCATATTTGCTGTTGAAGGTGGGACTTCCCTTTTTAACTCCCAACAGCGCTATCTCTCTACAGTTGGTGAGGTAATTGCGACTGCTGTTTAACGGTTGAGGATTTGTTTTAACCCATTCAATAAACCTAGGTTGCTTGAATTTGTGACATTCCATCATTTCCTTAAGGTAAGATATTTTCCAGATATCAAAGAAAATAATACAAGTGCCTCCAGGACGTAAGACGCGATAGAATTCTTCCACGAACTTATCCATTGTCTGCATCGTAAATTCTGAATCCCACTTACCATAATCAGTACGAACAGCATATTTCTCTCCATAGATAGAACCATACTTAAGATAATTTCTTTTGGCATTCTTTAAAGCTTTGAGGCGCTCTTTGCCCGGCGCGTAACCACCTTGGCGCGCCCACTTTTTCCACTCTGTGGCAGTCTTGAAGGCGCGCCACTGGGCTTCTGTGCGCATCTGAAGATTGTTCTTTTTTACGTTATCGACCCAATCAACCCACTTATCCATTCCCGAATCGCGGGAAGTAATATAAGGAGGGTCAGTCAGCACCAAGTCGATAGAATTATCGTCGATTGTGCGAAGATACTCAAGACCTTCCATGTTTTGTGGTGGAAGAGTGGCCATTTAAAATGTCACGTCTATTACCCAAGGAGTTTGAATCTCATCCTGTTGTTCCAACTCAGTCGTGGGGGGTATCAGCAGCCGGTCAACTGAGTTAGGGGAGACCCCACTATTCCACTTACGAATCTTATCGATACCTTCGATACGCTTGGCGGGAAGCTTAGAAACAGCCGATTCGTTAAAGCAAGCTACCACTACAACTTCATCAACTTCGTTATTTACATTTTTCTTCCACTGGGTGTTCGCTGGAACATTGGTGTGGAGTTCCTTGAAGGCAGTCACAAAATAGACTGCTAGTCGTTTCCCGTTTGGCAGCAGCACTATCGTTCCGGACACTTCTTTACCGGGTGTTAAAGGATTAGTAAGGCCATAAGGATTAAACTTATTGAACCAGTCTACAAGGCTAGTGGCTTTATCCCAGGTCTTGAGCTTCTTTGCTACCTGGGAGATATCGCGTTTCGCTATATTCCAAATTCCTTGAAACTTTCTCCCTCCATAGCTGTTGGCATACTTGTCCACCCAGTCTTTAAGACACTTTCTCTGTTGGGCCTCCTCCAGGTCTTCAAAGTCTGAAGGGGATCCAAAAACCCCCTTTCGGACCATCTCCTTTAGGCTGTTGGCAACGTCTTCTTTGGTTGCGGCGACGGCGTGGGAAAAATTGGTGTTCTCAATACCCTTTAGTTGTTCAATAACAGCGGAGGATTCATCCAAAACATAACCCCAGATGTGTCCATCTTGGTTACCCGGAATTGTCCCACCCTGCGCTGCTGTCTTAACCGCAGCACGGAACCTGGTGTGGCCCCACACCACCCTGAATTTTTGACTAGTCGGGTTCCATTTCAGCCCAATACCGTTTTCTTGACCATTTTGTTCCATGTCATCTTGCTTCTCGGAGACAGAGGAATCTTGAGAGTCTTGAATACGCATCTGGTCTTGTGAAAGTCTTTCGATATCATCCAAAGGAATCTCATACATTTTCTCACGATGGGGCTTGCCATTAAAGATCGTTCGTACAGGACAAGTCTGCTTCTTGGGCTTATACCTCGCGAGCGGAGGCGACACCACGAGGGATGTAGGATCTGAGGCCACTTGTAGATGTACCTGGTTCTTTGCTTTTGCTGTCATTACTTTATCTTCTTTCCGTTCTTAATAATTTGAACTCCGCCGTTGTTTTGTATATCTCTCCACGAAACGGTGGCACTAAGGCGTGGATCTTTCTTGCTTAAAACTGTATTAAACTTCTTGCTAAGCTTGGGTTCTAGAATATCATATACCTTCTGTCCTGTCAACATCCAAGACTCCATTAGCCTACTTTTTTCAAAGCGGTTGAAATAGTGCTCGGGGTACTTCACGATCTTCTCTTCAATGAGATAACGCTCCTGTTCTTCCCGTGTAGGCTGCACTGAGATACCTGTGTATGCGCCCTTGCAGTTCTTGGCAATGGTTGATTTATATTCTACTTCCTCTTTCTTTTGGTTGATAGCATCGGCGCCTGAATAGTCCGGAGCAATTTGGTGTTCCAGTACAATTGCTGCATAAATCTCCTTACTGCGCGCGTAACTAAAAGGGTCGCCCCATTCTTGTTCTTCGCAGAGTCGCCCCATTCTTTCATAAAGGTATTTGTATTCTTGTTCGGGTGTCATATGTGCTGTATCCGTATCCTTATAGTATCACTTTCTTTAGTGAGTGTCAACCCAATAATCTTAAATTTCTTCTAATGGATCGTGTGGAAAATCCCCACGCCGGATCAAAGTCTAACTTGCCCATATATGGACGGTTAATGTGAATCCTATCCTTACCCTCTATAATACCCCAACACCGGAACTTTGTCAACACTGAGTTAGAATCAATTACTGCAACAATCCAATAGGGCTTCCCATGCTTTGTTTTCTTTTTAATAACTTCGCGCGGAATGAACCACACAAGCCCAAGTTCTGGGTCATAATCCGAAACCGGCGGCACGTAGTAGCTATCCAATCTCTGTCTGACATCCTCAGTCATCACTAGATGCATTGGAAAAATACCGGTTAGTGTTGTAAGATTATCAATCTCTTCTTCGTTGGTGAAATCGCCTTCGTCCTTATAGTTCTCGATGTTCTCAAGGAACTTCTTCTTGCTATAGACGCGATCAACTGCTACAGCAGACCAGAAGTGCTTACGTCCAGTGAACCTCTCATCGATTAGTTTATTCAACGCCCCAGAACGAACGAGTACATCCAGAGCCTTCTTGTTCAACTTTGAATATATAATGTCGTCATGGAAGAGGAACTCCTCAATATCGTTAAATGGTCGGTTGTTAACAATTTGTTCAATTGCTGCGTCTCCCAATCCCTTCAAGCCCGCCAAAGGTTGTACCAAACGCTTCGGGTTGTCGGGATCGATCTCCCACACGAACGACGACGTATTAATGTCCGCCTCCACAATCTTAAAGCCATTAGACTTCGCAATGTTGATAGCCTTCTCCTTGCGCTTCTCTGGTTCCTTATCAAGAAACGACGCCATCCACTCAACTGGATAGTAGTTATAGAGCCACGCGCACTGGAACGAGATTGCCGAGTATGATACTGCGTGCGACTTATTGAAACCATAGCCAGAGAAGTATTCGAACCTCTCCCACATATCGTCGGCCTCGCTATGGCGGATCCCTTTCTCAACGCACCCATCGATAAACTTGGTGCGGAGCGCTTTCTTTACTCTCGCTTCCTTCCCCGTTCCCTTCTTGGTGAGTACCTTCCTTAGCAAGTTTCCCTCATCTAGGGTGAGTCCCTTTCCTAACTTGTGCGCCAGGAGGGCAATCTGTTCTTGGAAGATAAGGAACCCGTACGTTTCCTTGGTCACATCCTTCACGTGCTCATTAATGTAATCGATGTTGCCCGGGCTAGCCTTTGCTTGAACATATTGCTCGTGCACATTGGCCGACAGTGGGCCGGGTCGATAGATCGAAGTGATGGCAGAGATATCAATCAAGGACTTCGGCTTTGCGTTCGCACAGAATTCCTGTGCCCGCTGCTCTGTGAATTGAAAAATACCCGCGAAATTACCTTTCTGAAAAATGTTCTTGTATACTTTTTGATCGTTAAAGTCAATTTTGTCAGGATGCAGATGTTTGTTGTAGAACGCCTTTACGTCCTCAAATGTGGGGTCTGGATTATTATGGTGTCGCTTTAAAATGTGGCGAATTGCGCCCTCGATCATACGAAGTGTAGACAAGCCCAGCAAATCAAACTTAATGAACCCAAGAGGCTCCAGGTGCCGAACGTGCTGGCCCTCCGCCCACGGTGACTGGCGCACTCCCCCCGAACTAATGATTGGCATATGCTCGTTCAAGTCGTCGGCAATCAGAACGCCCCCTGCGTGACGGGAGCAGGAACGAACCTGTCCAACCAGCGCCTCGACGTGTGTCTTAATGTGTGGATACTTTACTAGGTAGCCGCGCAGGGATGGAGACAATTCCATTACTTCTTCCCAGGTTGGAGCGTAGACGCCCGCCTTAATGCCGTGTAGTTGCTTTGCTGCTGGTGTTGCTTCTGCGATCATAGAAGAAGTAACTCTGTTAACTTCTCCGAACTCCACTCCATAAAACTTTGAAATATCTTTAATCAAAGACTTAAGTTGTAGTGTGTTCCAGTTTGAAATTGGAATGACCGAGTTCTTGCCCCAGTCTTCCATCAGCATTTCCTTGAGTTCCATCGGCTCCGCAACATCATAATCAATGTCGGGGTAGTCCGTCGCATCCTTGCGCAGGAACCTCTCGAAAAGGAGTCCGTACTTGATTGGGTCAATCTGTGTGATGCCTAGCACATACGCAGCCAGCGAACCAGCAGCAGACCCTCGGCCTGGGCCAGTCAACTGAGCCTCATTGGCCTTGTCGGCGATCGCCTTCATTGTCAGGAAGTACTTACTGAATCCTCGATCCCCAATAACATCAAGTTCCTGTTGCAGTCGAGTGGTGTACTCTTCGTTCTCGTGGAGGCCGCGCTCTCGCAGGCCCTCCAAAGCATAGTTCACCAGTGCTTCCGCATCTGTGAATCCCGCGGGCACCACAAAGTCAGGTAGCCTTACGGTAGTATCGGGGACAAAAGTCTCAATCCGATTGAATGCGATGTTGTGTGTTTCGGTAATTGAATTCATTACCAAGTCATCGTCGTATTCCATTCCTAGGTTCTCGGAGTATTGCTTATATGATTCCCAGATTTCATTTCCATTCTTAGGATAGAGTTCATAACCGATCTCTTCTACGCCCCGGGGCAGTTCCGTATTGTCTTCCGCCCACGCCGGGGTTCCCTTGCCTAGCCAACCTAAGCGCTTATAAAGCTCCCGATCCTTCCAAGCTTCGCGATTGGGATAGTGGCTATCCACTGTTGAAATTAATGTAACATCAAACTCCTTGCATACCTCGATGATGTGCTGGTTTAGTTCGTGTTGCTCTGGAATGTTATTCCATTGGAGTTCCCCGTACCAACGGTCACCAAAGACCTCCACGAAGCGTCGAGTCGTTTCCCTCATCGCCTCTCTCACAGCCTCTGGGCCCTCCTCACGGTTCTCCCAGTAGTTGCCAGCATAAGGGCCTCCCAAGCAGGCAGACGCAGCGATGACGCCCTCAGAGTGCTCAGCGAGCATCTTATAATCTACACGTGGGTAGCGATAGAAGTTCTCCTCTCTATATGAAGCTGAGATTAATTTGAACAAGTTGTTAAGCCCCGTCTGATTCTGTGCCAGAAGGACGAGATGTCGTCGACGATTGATAACAGACTTGATGGCTTTCTTGGAGGCCTCTTCATCCTCAACGGTTGCGCCGGAGGTGTCGCCCTCTTTTGCCAATGATTTGGCGAGCTTCGCGTCTTCTTTAATACGATTATAATCCTCGCGCCACTCATCAATGGAAGGCAAGAAATATGCCTCGACACCATAGATTGGCTTAAATTCTTTTCCTTCGGCCTTCATCTTCTGCCAGTGTAAAAACTGGTGTGAAAAGCCATTCATATTCCCGTGGTCCGTCAAGGCGAGAGCTTCGCCTCCGTTCTCATAGCAAAAATCCATATGCTCATCTGGATACCCAATAGCATCGAAGATTGAGCCTGCCACGCTGTGGGCGTGTAGCCCCACGAAAGGAATCTTTTTATCTGTCATTTACTTCTCCCTCTATACATAGTTTTGGTTCCAGGACGCTTAGTTCTTTTTCCTAGATCCGATGATATAAATTTAACATATTCAGCCCACGTTGTCAAGTCATAAAACTCCTTGATTTCTAATTCATAGCCCTTGGGGCCGTCGCCAAAAACGTCTTCCAATGAAAAGCTGAGCGATTTGCGTCTTTCCTCCGGAGGAAGCTTCTCGCTTGGCATTTCGCCCGGTGGGGGGAGTTTATATAAAGCTGCATTTGTGGTTATCGTTCTTTTTGCTCGACGCCATTCTTCGGCTTCCAAGACGAAACTAATGGGCGCCCCATCTTTAACTGTTTTTCCGTTATGTGAAAAATAAAATGGCACATTCTTTTTAAGAGTTGATTTATACTTGTATACTTCCCTAGGGTCAAGGGCACCCATAGGGAACGACACATAATATTGATCAGGCTCGATCCAGCGACCCATTTTAATCATAACCCAATAGGCAACGTTAATTCCGTAAATTATAGACCAAGAATAACAATCTACTTTGTCTCTATGCCTAGGATGAATCGGAACATAATAAATTGGAACTTCTTTGTGCTTTTCATTACCAAATCGAATATATGTGCCGCGCTCAATGCTCTCTACATCGGTTGCCCATTCACCAATTCTATGCTTAATAAGAGGAGCTATATCATCATTGGCGACAATCCAAATAGACGAACAACCAGCGTGTAAACACTCATAGATAGTTGCCTCAATTGCTGTATAATTGGACCCCACCGGAATCAAAGAGGAGTCCCATTCCATACCAAACTCTGTATTCATGCCTGCCACCGGAATGATTGCAGGCATATTCAATTTACTCATGCAGAACTATCCGTTCATCCAGAGGCCCCACCACATTAAACGAAAATTCATTTTTCGCCGAGTGTCTGAGGGAGTGACGGAGCTTAAGACTACGGCCGTTGGGTTGTTTGATGTTCCTATCGCGTAGCTTGCGTTCTACCAGAAGACGGACGACCGTTTCAGAAAAATCAAAATTTATAATATCTTCATCGCGCAGCACACTCTTAGTTATAATGTCTTTAAAGTCCCCCCCCGCATTGCGATCGATTCTGTTTGATGTTACAAATTTTATAACCTTAAGGAATTCGTCGTGGAGAAAAATACTGAGATCCACTCCCAAACGCGAGCCCTGTACGATGTCAAACATGTCATGGACTATATGATTCTCAACAACTTCTTCCACATTTAGATTGGTAAAATTATCTACATCGAAAAGATGAAGCTCCTTAAATGCCAGCAGCACCTTAGTATTATTTTTGGTTATAATCTTAAGGTGCTCGTCTTCAAAACCTAGACTCTGAACATCAAAGGGAATTGGCAACAGAGACCGCATGCCCAAATCAAAAATCCCCTCATACCATTTATGCTTCACATCTTGGTATCCCACAAAATAGTGAAAGGGGCGTTGCTCGCTATTAACGATTAAAGGATAGCCGTGCTCTCGCGCAAACGAAACTGCCTCCTCTCGCCAGCCCACCACAACATTGTCCAGCGTATATCTAAGAGGAGGCAGTTCCATTATAGTGCTAGTATAGCACCGATGAATGGTTAGGTCAAGGGATTATTTATTCTCTGTCTTCGGGGCTGAGATAATCTTTTCCTCCGCCCGCAAAATACTTCCGTGCACCCTCGGGGTCGACGCCGGCCGCTGTCCACTCTTCGTCGGGCTCCGAAAGGGCAGCGGCACGTCGCGCGACCTTCTCCGCAATCGCATCCCCAAGGTTTTGAAGAAATGCATCATCCACCGGGGGTACCTCAGCGCCAGGCTTCCACCCCACCGAATTTAAGAAGGCATCCGCAATCTGAAGAATCGCCTCTCCGCTGTCTTCGATGTAGGCCTCTTCTAGTGGGAACGAGATCTGCTCATTAAGGAACTTTCTCCAACTTTCTGTGATTAACTGGTGACTTTTAAAACTGGTATACTTGCTCATCGTGGTATCTCCGCGTATTATAAATAGTCTAACTATCCGATAAGATACCGATTACGTGGTTTTCCTTGATGACGGTGAAAGTCTCGCCGTTATGCTGGATGTCTCGGAGCATATGTGCCTCCACTACGATCTGCAATCCGGTGCCCCACAAGGTGCCGTTTTCGCCTGAGCAGTTGACTACCTCAACCACCGCAAATGGGCTTTCTACCGCCCGGTAGTCCTGGGGCAGCAGGATGCCGCTATCTTCTGTTTCGGTGTCCTCTACTGTTCGTACCGAGAGGTAGTTATTTACTGGTGTTAGTGTCATTTGTTTTCCTTTCTATCCACACTTTGCAAAGCCGCAGTTCCTACAGGTCACGCAGCCTTCCACATAAATAAGGCCTTCAGTTTCACATTCCGAACAAGTCTTCTCGGTGGCTGTCTGGCCATCGGGAATATAGTTCTTTAAAATGCGCGAGATACACTTGGCAAAACTGAACATATCACTATCACGATCCTTTTGTAGTTGCTCAACTACGTATTGAATGTTGGATCCATGGCGGAGCCCGAGTGAAATCATGCGGGTGAAGGCTGAATGATTAGGATTATCAAAAACTTTAACGAGATCCTTTATTACTACTGTATCACCATTCTTTCCAACTTTCAAGTCATAAATAGAATTAACTGTTTTACGTGGATTTTTAACTAGAATACCCTCGGCCTTGTCGCGAGGGATCTCGATCAGATTTGAAAGACCGCCCATAACTTCGTACGGTTTCCCACCCATCAAACCAACAACGATAATCCACTTCTCTCCCTGAATAGTAGTATGATGAATATTACAATCTAATTCAATGGGGCGTTTGGGGGCACGATGTTGAGGAAACGCCCCACCACCCTCTGATTTCGGAGCCACGAGAACACCACTGCGAGATCCCTCCACATACACTGTAAGTCCTTTAAGGCCTCGTTTCCACCCCTCAGTATAAAGGGAACCCACCACTTCTGGCGCTGTTCCCTTTGGGAGGTTAATTGTAGAGCTAATGCTATGATCTATATGCCGCTGAATTGCTGCTTGTACAGCAATACGTGCAAAACCGTCGATATTATCTGATTCCATAAAAAAATCAGGGATTTTAGAGTTTTTATCCGTTTGCAAATTTAGCCATTCCTGAACATTGTGGTGTAACACTTCATACTCCACCCATTTGTCTCCCAAGTCGTCCACGAAATCGGCTTCGAGGTGTTGTTCATTATGAGAGAGTTTGCGGCGCCGAATATAAGAATTACGGAACACGGGCTCTAACCCTGAAGAAGTCTGGCTCATAATTGATACGGAGCCCGTTGGAGCATTTGTAAGAATAGATATGTTGCGGCGACCAAAAGTCTCAATTTTTTTAGAAAGATTTTTCGGGAGCCTTTTTATATATGAGTTTTCTTTCTCCTGTGGCCAGGAGAATGCCGGGAAGGCGCCGCGCTCTCGGGCCAAGCATACACTTTCCTCATAAGCGGCGTTACGAACAGTGGCATAAATTTTATCAATGATTTCAATAGCTTCGGGCGAGTCGTATGCTAGGTTGAGTCGCGCAATAGCATCTGCCAAACCGTGAGTACCTAGGCCAGTGCGGCGCCCGTGGTAGGCGGCATCCCACAACTTTTCCCACAATTGTTTCTCATCTTTACTGTCGGCTGCAGCCCTAATTTTATCTAACTTTTCCAGCTCAAGTTCTACCAGGTTATCAGAGAGACGCATTCCTACAGTTGTTATTTCTTTTAACTTATTGAAATCGAACTTTGCTTTCTTCGTGAAAGCGTCTTCTACTAAATGCTTGAGATTTAAGGAGATTAAACGGCACGAATCATAGGCTGATAGCGGTATCTCCCCGCAAGGGTTCGTGCAAATCGTTTTAAATCCAGCATACTCGTGCGCCGGCAAATTATTTATAATATTGTCCCACATTAGAAGCCCAGGTTCGGCTGTTTTGGTGGCAGACTCAATAATTTCACTCCATAACTCGCTGGCCTCAATTTCATCAACAAATTCCGGGTCGCCGTCGACTGGAAACTGCAGTGTAAACGATTCATTATTCTCGACAGCCTTCATAAAGCTATCGCTTATTTTAACCGAGACATTTGCGCCCGTAACCTTCGAAAGGTCTCGTTTCATCTTGACAAACTTAAATATATCGGGATGACGGACGTCCATAGAAATCATAAGAGCGCCGCGACGTCCATTTTGGCCAATCATCCGACAAATGTAAGAATAGAAGTCAGCAAAACTCCAAGCACCAGTGGTGGTGCGCGCCGAATTATGTACAGGCGCTCCTTCAGGGCGAAGATTAGAAATATCAAGACCAACGCCACAACGACGTTTGAACAAATTAGCCAAATCTCTCCCAGTATCGATAATAGACGAAACATTGTCTTGAGGGCTGTCAACCACAACACAATTAGATAAAGATACATTAACGTGATCATTGCCAATACCCATCATCGGGGATCCTTGGGGCACGATATATTTAAAATCTTTCAGGAAGGAGTAAATCTCATTTTCAGTAAGATAAAAATTTTTGCCCGATTCAAACCTGTCTTCTACCCTTGCAAACTCTTTGGCAATGCGTCTGTGCATGTCGTCTGGAGTCTTCTCAATAAAATTACCCTTCTTGTCGCGCAAACAATACTTGGTCATAAAAACGTTAGTGGCCAGTTCGTCACCATTAAAATATTCAAGAGTGGCCTCTCTTACGCTGCTTTCTTCGTACATCCCTATCCTCCCTTACTCTGCTTAAACTTTTTATACTTTTCAAACAGATCTTCTTTTTGTTTCTTAGCACTTACTTCCACCATTCCGGCTTCTTCAGATGGCTCAAGCACCTTAATACATACATTACTCGTATCCATAAAAAGCGGAAATACTAGACCATCGGGGCCATTCCGATTCTTGGCAACGAACATTCGTCCACCATTAATATTTTTATCTTCTATCGTACGAGAAATAGTAAAAATAAAATCTGCAATGAAGCATTTATTAAATGCCTCAGAAATTGATTCCATCGTAATGACTTCTGCGTTTAGTCCAGACCGATTAGTCTGGGATGCTGTCCACACTGGAGCCTCGTATTCTGCGGCAATACCGCGTAGTTCTTCATAAATAGATTCGAGTTCGTTCCTCTTCTCTTTTAAATACCGAACTGGGCGAAGTAAATCGCCGTAGTCAACGATGATCATATCTACTTCAATGCTTCTCATCCGTAACTTTTCTAAATGATTCCGAATAGTTTGAGTGCTGGCAGTCTTTGTGGGATATTCTTTTACAATAAGTCTGCCTTCAATGTCCTGTACCTCTTCATAAATTTGTTCTTTAAAGGCGGCGAGATTTTGAATGGGAATTTTAGTAAGGCACGAATCATAGCGAGAAGCTACCACCATATCTTGTAGTTCTAGGGTGTAATGAACCACCGTCTTTCCCTCTTTGAGAGCCTGTGTACCCAAATGAACAAGAGCCATTGATTTCCCGGCGCCGGTAGGCGCAATGACCACACCCAATTCTTTTTGTCCCAAGCCCCCCTTGCAAACATTATCAATTAGGTCCCACCCAGTTGTAGATGGGTTGCGAAAGCGAGGCTTAAAGCGTTCCTCAAAATCCTTTTTATAATCGTAGCCCTCATCGTTGTTCATACCAAGTTTGAGCGAGTCATTAATAACCTGAGAGATCTCATCAAAAGATGAATTCTGCAGCAACCCGATAGACTTAATCATCGCCGACTTTAAATTCTGTTTCTTACAAAAGTCGAGGGAAGTATCTTTAATATATGCCACGTCTGTGAGATCTGTAATTTGACTGCGAACATAAAACTCGCGAGTTTGTTTTGCGGTAAGCTCGTTTTCGTCATCAAGTTCCGAACGAAGGATAGTTTTCATAATATCCCTAGAAGGATGAACTTCATACTTCTTACGATAATCAAACACCTTGTTTAAAAATAATTTAAGATAGTTTAACTCTAAGAAATTTACATCAAGCACTTCTTCAATTTGATCAGCGAACGCTCGATCATCGAGGATCACCATACACAGCTTCTCTTGGAAAGACTTTCCGTACTTGGAAAAGTTTACAGGCTCACCGTTCAATTTCATAGCTTCCCTCATGGCTAATAATACTAGCTCCTAAGTGCTTTGTCAACACAAATTCTATTCATTGTTGCGTGAAGGTCATCCCAATTAAATACGCCAAAACCATCCTGGTTCATCATACGAATGACCTCGGTTTTGTTATAATCATACTCAAAATTATCCAGTGTATAATGTACCTTATCCCGACATTGTAAAGAGAGCGCCGGAGCACACAGTTGCATCAATTTATAGTTCTCTATAATTACATCTCTATGAGACAAAACGTTCGTGAAAAACTTGGCTTTGGAGTCGCTTTTGAGACAAAAATCAAAAATCTCCTGCAATGTCACGTCCTTATCCTCTTTGAGAAATTTTAAGTTTTTTGAAATACTTTTCAGGCCTGCTCTGGGAACACCCTTAAGATTATCGGAAGGGTCTCCGGCAATTGCTCGGGCCATCGCAAAGTTACGAGGATGGATATCAAAATCCTCCACGATGTTCAGCTTGTTGTGAACCTTCTTTTGGATGGGTCGAAACAACACGGTTTCATCATTGCACAGCTGAAGAAAGTCCTTGTCGCTCGACACAATTACCTTCTCCCAGCCCTTGAGTTGCTCGACTTGCGTAGCATATGCTATGACGTCGTCGGCCTCCACTTCATCAAAGCGGAGTTGCACGACCGGTAGTTCATTAAGGTATTCCATAAGACGCAGTTGTTGCCACACCATATTGGAGCGCTGTTGTTCGTCAGTCATATCGGTTTGCCGATTGACACGAATCGGCTTTCTTCCTGCCTTATAATTCTTGTTTTGTTCGCGGCGCTTTCTGCTGCCGCCCGGACCATCCCAGATAATCATTACTGTGTCTGGCTTGATGTCTCGACAGAGCTTCTGCAGGATGCCTAGGAAGCCCTTGAGGCCACCGATGGGCTGCCCGTGAGTAGACAGGCTCGGGGTGACGATAAACGCCCTGAAATAGGCGTTGAGGGCGTCA
>Ga0209128_1000715_pt1 | contig 24340 bp, 17 predicted proteins | sample ETNvirnome_6_100_FD_184072 | JGI IMG/M metagenome (GOLD analysis project Ga0209128, IMG submission 184072) | Marine viral communities from the Pacific Ocean - ETNP_6_100 (SPAdes) (version 2) | ecosystem: Environmental > Aquatic > Marine > Oceanic | place: Pacific Ocean | collected 2013-06-19 | reverse complement strand
GTTCAAACACTTGGTCTGAATCTATCCACATAATATAGTCGTAATCTTTCTTACCTTGCCAGGGGGCTTGATATTGACCAAAGTTTTTATCTCCCCCTAATAATAATGACCTAACTTGATATACATTAGGAATATATTGACTTAAAAGTTCATATTCAATACCTCTTTTATGTAATTCTCTGGTAAGATTAGTCCAACATTTCAAAAACCTATTTGAAAAACTGTTTCCTGGAATACAAAATATAACTTTCATTTATTAATCTTTGTTATTATCTCATACCAAGGACTAAACCAATTCAATACATCTGTTTGACTTCCATACACTTTTAACAAATCTCTTTTCTTATTCAATATATCTTTAGGTAATCTTTCTCTACACTTATCAAATTGCCATAATATATCTGGTCTTAAATGGTTTAATATCTCATGAAGTGCTCTGTGTCGTGGATGTCCATATTCACCTACCTTATTATGTGTTACTACCTTTATCCAGTTTCGTTCTCGTAATACTCTCAATAACTCATAAATAAGTTTCTCTCTACGATAATCTTCACCACCTTTGTAACCTGTCCAATGTTCATATTCTTTTATTCCTATAAACTTCATGGACGCTTTTAATTCTTTTCTTCTAATCTTACTATGATACTCATCTACTACTACAACTTTATATTCAGTTGGATGTCTTAATAACTCCGCCCCACCAAATAGTGCTTCGTCATCAGGATGTGCTGTAATCATTAACTTATCAATCACAGTAAAGGGCCTCCATATTATCGTGTATTTGCAAAATAGATGCTGGTATTTTTTCTGTTATTTTACCAAACATCGCCTTATCTAAAATACCTTTCTTTTTCTTACCTTGTGCCATTACTAATATTCTTTTTGATTCCATAATAGTTCCTAATCCCATAGTAATTGCCCGTGTTGGTACATCATCTATCGAATCAAAAAACCTTGAATTATCTTGTATAGTTTGTTCAGATAAATCTACTACTCGTGTTCGTGATTCAAATGAAGAACCTGGTTCGTTAAATGCTATATGTCCATTAGTTCCTATACCTAAGATACATAAATCAATTCCACCTTTTTCTCTTATTTTATCTTCATATGACTGGGTATTTCTATCTGGAAAATTATAACTATTTGGATAAATATTAGTTCTATCAAATAAATTTTTTCTCATATAATTTTGATAACTTTCTGGATGATTTACATTCATAAGATAAACATCAAGATTGAACGTTATTACATGACTCCAATCTAATTCTCTTTTAACAAGTTCATCATACATACCAAGTGGTGTATCGCCAGTTGGAAGAACCAATTTAGATAGTGGTTGTTTTTTAAGTTGTTTTTTTACTATATCAGCAACAGTAGAACTTAACTCTTTATAATTTTTTAATACTTTTATTTCCAATATACTTCACTCCATATTTTAGTTGTTTCAGGAAAAACTTCTAACATAATTTCTTTCAATACTTTTGCATATTGTTGAATTTCCCATTGAGCTGTCTTTTCATCTCTTAAATCTATAAAATTCATAATAGATTGAAATGATGCTGTCCAATATACTTCGGTGTATTGAGATAATGGTAATACAATGCGGGCTTGCTCTTTTGCCATTCCAGCTTCTATCATTCTATCATAAGTCATCTCAACTTGTCTCATATACTCATCATAACAAGATGCCATTCTCCTTTGCTGTAAATCGTCTAATACACCAGCACTTGCTTGTTTATTATCTTCTGATTGTTTTCTCCAAACCTCTGGTATATAAAAATCTTCAACAGGAACATATCTTCCTGATATTTCATTCCATGGTGTATCTTTAGTTGGATAGTTTGAAGTTGCCTCAATTCCCACTACATGGCGAAATAATTGTCTCATCACAAATTCAGGAGCTTTAATATTAAGTTGTATTTGTAAATGCCTAAATGGACTAAAATGTTTATTTTTTGCTAAATATCTAACTAATTTCGCATCCTTTTCATCCCACACTTCCTTCCTTTTACCAAACGATACTCGAGCAGAATTAACTACTGTTAAATCATCTCCCATAACACCTTCTATTCTAATATGCCCCTTATCTAATATTTTTATTTCTTTACCTTTACAACTTTCCATTGTTTATATTCTCCATATTTTAATAATGGTTCTGACCAAACTTTACCTTTTAAGTATTCACAGATTGACTCTCTACCATAAAATTCTTTAACTGCACCTGTCGGTGATGTTAAAATAAAAGTTCTGGTCGTTGATTTTATCTTTTTTTCTATTTGTTTTTTTGTTTGTTTTTTTCCACTAACTCGTAGTGAAAATTTTTCTTTGAATCCAGTAGAATTCCACATCTGTTTAGATTTTTCTCCAATTTTTTTCTTAGTTTCGTCAATATGTGAATGTCCCCATTTTTTATACTTACTTCTATCGGCTCTTTTCCAATATTCTTGTAACGATTCTTTAATTTTCCGTCTATGTTCTTTTGAATGTTTTACTCCCTTTTTAGCCATACTATAATTTTTTCGTATTTGTTCTTTATTTGGATTATTAGTAAATAAATCTCCACCAGTTCCCCCTATATGAATATTATATTCTGGATTTAATTTTTCTATCCACTCAATTTCAGCCTTATCTACTTCATCCTTTGTTTTACATTCTTCTAAAATTACACAATCAAAATTTTCTCTACCATATTTTTTGATTGCTTGAGTTAATATTTTCCCACTACCTATATAACGCATACCACTAACAGTTCTCATATTATTAGTATTTTTATGCTGGCCTATATACAACTTACCATTTATTTTATTTATAGTTTTATACACTGCAAACATACAACTTCTCCTATATTTATCTAATAATAAATATAACAAAAGTAAACTTTACATTTAACTATCTACAATATCTTTTCTCTTACCAAATGATACACGAGCTGCATTAACAGGTGTTAAGTCATCGCCTAACTTATCTACAACCTCAATATAACCTTTATCTAAAACCTTAATTTTCATTACTATAACCTTTGTTTATATATATCAAAGTAAATCTTCAAAATGTAAATTAATATCCCACTTTTTCTTCCTTTTCTTCTTTTTATCAAACAACTTAAAGGCATTTTCTTTTAGAAGTAACTTATTAACCTTATTAAGTGTTTCTTCCCGTAAAGATTCATCACCATCTATATAACCTTCACTTGGATTTAAAGAAAATTCTAAAGATTTAAATCCTTCTCTAACCACTCTATCTATTTCATCAATGTTATCATTTATCATCATTTGTCTATTAATATCTAAACTCCACACCATCTCTTTCTTTTTATAAAATGGAGTTTTTTTCTTAAAACTTGCCTTTGAAATTTCAAAAACGGGAGATTTTAAATCATTTCCCTGTCTTGCAAAATATCTTCTTGCGCGTCCTATCTTACGATGTTTATTAGTAACTTTAAATTTATGTTTATCTAAATAATCCATTCCTTTTGATGGTTGTTTTAATTCAACATACTGACCAAAGTTGGTATTCCCTTTTACTCTATCAATTATCAAAGAAGTTTCATTGTATTCTGTTCCAGTCATATAAATTTCTGATTTTCCTATCCGTGAATAATGAATATGATAAGGTTCTCCAACGGGAACTGTACCACCATCTTGGTATTTAAAATCACCAAACTTTTGAACTGTACCAGCATTATTTATAATTCTTTCTTCGTGTTCTTCAGAGATTACTTTATTTAAATCATGAATTAGGGGAAGTAGGTTCACAGCACCATATTTATCAGTTCGTATTTTTTGATGTGAACTTTTTTTCTTCGATCCCACCTTAGTCAAATCTAACTTAAATTCTGTCATTATTCTCCTCCTAATTGTGCTAGGTTTTATTAGGCTAGCGAACGATCTTTTGGACCGCTGATGCTCCCATAATATCCACTTTCTGTCGCTACGTCTCGCAGATACTTATTCTTCTTATATTGAACATGAGCGTAGTCCTTTTTTGTCCAGTTTCCTCCCCACTTTTATTTCGGTAGCCCCTCTAATAAAAACTATTAAAGTCGTGAAGAGTATTAGGTAGATTATTTTTTTATTCATTTTAAGCTTCATAATAGTATTTGTCGGGCCTTTTATTAAGGGACGCTAATGTTTTATGGTTAGGTAGACCAATCCTTGACCAGTCGAAATTGGGAGATGGGTCCCATTTACCACTAGTTGTGGCTTGGTAGTGGGCTAAGACATGTGCATCGTCTGCCTCTATTGATGGCCACCTATCTGCAATGTCATTTATCAATTCTGTTATTGCGGCGTATTGAGCAGCTGTATAATCCATATTTTTTTTCCCAGTGTGAACAATCTCTATTCCAATTGACCAATCATTCCATGCTCCTGCATGGAAGGCCTCTTTCTCTTCAGGTACTGGATTATGGATTGTCCCGTCAAGGTCAACTATGTAATGGACTGATAATCCCAGTTTGGATTTGGTAGGTCTATTTCTCAAGGTTTTCCAAGTTTGTACTGCTGATGAGTCTCCTGTATGATGAAGAATAATTTTATCAACTTTATAAATATCCTTACTTGGCCTTTCGCCTGAATTCAATCTTCCTAGACTGTTGTCGTAACCCAAGTGAGATGTGTCCATCGAGGGTCCCATTTCATCAGCCCTGGGGTCCTTTCCTACCATTGTCTTAAATGAACTGTTCACGTAGTTCGCCACGTTGCCAGCCGTCTTTATGATCGACTTGATCGACCCCTTGAACTCAGCAAACTCCTTGTCGTGTTTTGCATTTGCGTCATAATCTGGCGCCCCAAGTATTCCTCTTACATCCACTCTTGGCAATCCCTTTATAGTAGTAGTCCAACCACCACCAGCAACACTATGATCCACTTTTATCGCCTGAAACACACAAAACTTTTTATATCTGTCTGGAATATAATCAACATGAAATGCGTTTCCTGGAACAATACCTCCAATACCATCAATTGTTATTTCCAATTCTATTGGTATCATGGGATCTCCCGATTCTTCTATTTCTTCATCTTGAGTTTGGCTAAGTCCCTGTCCGTGTATATAATCACACATGCTTCTATGCATGAATATTGGAAATCCTGCCAATTCACTCAATATTCCGTCATGTCGATAGACATAAAAAGTTTCCCTATCGTCCCGGATTGTTCTGGGTTTTTTCAGTACAATACTTTTGTACCGGTCGTATTTGCCACTGGTAGGCTCGTCACTATGTGGGTGTAATTTATGAAAATTATCATCGGCTTCAGCTGAAGCTGCTTCATGGTCTTCCAGCCTCTTTGCCGCTTCTTTGGCCTGCTGCGAATTCTCGTCGGTCTCAGCAACGACTCTCTCGAGATATTCTTGGTACTTTACCTGAGTAAATGGAACACCGTGCCCAGGCCCGAAACCACCTTCATCAACTTCACCTGATGGAACTGTGGTGCCGGCAGAGTTATCACTTTTGAGCCAACCACGTCCTCCTTGTTCCCAGTAGGTCTTATCAGGTGGCAGGTATTTTCTCTCTTCTTCAGTACGATTATAAAAACTGTGTTCTCCCCACGGGCTTTTACTTCCAAACACCTTCCGCCTACTTATTTTACCGGCCGGTACAATATTTGGTTGAGAGTGATCTATTCCTGATTCTCCAGCTAATTCAGCAATCACTGTTCCATGAAGCGTAGAACTTTTTCTTTCTGTCCCGGGAGCCGCTGATCCCGCGTACATTGCAGATACTGCCATTGCACTTGGAAGTTTTGCTGCTAAAGTTTGAGATTTTACTATACTTTTTTCACCCCAAGACGGGAATGTAAATATTTCACTTTCAGGATTTCCAAATTCATCATTTTCGTCTTTATTCATGTATTCCTTACGCTCAGTCAACAACCCTTTGGGCGTACGACTCGATACGCCTGAATCTACTACTTTAACATTACCATCTATATAAGGATCATCAACTATTTCAAATCCCCAAAACCCATCAGTATCATTATTTAATTCATTAAATAAATTACTCATTCCTTGCTTTACAGTATTTGCATTTTCAAATGATTTTGTTATCAAATCATAATTTAATACAATATTCCTTAAATATCCTTGTTTAAGATCACTTTTAGGGACCGCAAACTGAGGGAAGAATTTATTCTCATTAACGGCAGCCCCAAGTGCATGGAGGACATAAAAGTGATCCTCCCAATCCTCCCATCTATTAAACTCCATAGTCTTGATTTTGAACTGATCGTTGTTTGGTAATACCCATCTAAACGCATCAGTAGTTAGTAACCATTTACTATTTTTAATTTTAACTGATTGAAATCTTGCTTCGTGTATATTATTTGTAGATGTAATACCATCATTCTTTAAAAACCCACCACTACCATCTGGATGTAAAACTGGTTCTATACTTCTAAACGAATTAACTACCTTCCCACTATCTTTTTCATACCTACCAACAAATTTACTTAAAATATTATCTTCAAAAAATCCCCAACTGACCCAAGGACCTGAGACCTTATTAGTCCACCCCCAGGTGTCAATTTTAATGTATAAGCATCCGGGAGGTTGGAGTTTGGAGGAACGCGTCCAGTTTTGGTTTGAATGTAGTGATAGATTTCTAGCTTTCCCCATCAACCACCCGTCCTCCTCCGCACACAAACCAATAATATTTTCTCGTAATATTCCAACAAATTCACTCGCAGTTAACTCTCTATTCCCATCTTCATCATTGTGTGAAGTATCATGGCCAGAAATATCACCATCAAGTATATTGACTCCGCGAGATACAATTTTAGTCGTACAGTCAAATCCACCATCATCTCTTAATTCCCATTCCCAATTAGAAATTATTCCTGCCATTGCGTCATAATTACCACCTAATTCTACTATCCTTTCCTTTATTTTAGTATATGCCTTTCCATCAAGCATATCCTGTTTGCCAAATGTAACATATTGATCAACTTCTGGAGTAGAGTATCCCCACTCTATCAAAACACCTTTTCCGTGTGCCATAAAATGTGGTGATAACCTTTTTATGTCATCAAACGACCAACAAGTCCAATTTATAGTTGCTGTTCTAATAGCCGATAATCCACCTTTATAGTTAATATCTATACTTCTAATGCCAGCCATTGGTCTTTTTAATCCAGCTGGATCCACTTCCAATTTTCCCGTCTTATTGGCCGTTCGGGGGGAATAAATATCATCAAATCCAAACAATATTTCTTCTTTTTTACTGTCTTTTGTTTCTCCACCCATTATGACAGCGTTTTTCATTCCAGGTTTCATGCCTGGCTTGGATTCCCAAATCTCTTCTTGGAACATAGCTTCCTCCTGGATTTTTTCCGCAACGGCGGTACTATCTACCGCAGAAAACATTCTACACCAAACAGTTTTTGTATATGATTCTTGCAACCCACTTTTAGGATCAAGAGGATTATTTTCGAAATCTCTAGAAACTGATTTGATTTTCTTATTTAATGTATCTCTTATACTTCTATGTATTGGTGATAAACTTATCATAACCTTTAAAAATCCTCATTTATTGACCTTAAATCACTTATTATTTGTGAAATATTTTTTGGTATCCTTAATTTTTCAGTTGGACTTAACGCAAACGAACCATCACGGATATCATTTGCCTTTGCTATAATCCACCATAATGTAGTATCTCCATAGTGTCTATATGCAAGATTTTCTACTCTGTCTCCGTCTATTGGATATACAAATATATCCCCATCTGCAATTCTTATATCCGGATATAATGTTGTTTTAAGAACTCTGTTTCCAGTATTCTTATCTATTTTCATTCCTGTATGTTTATATCTACTCATAATTTATTATGGTGTCCAGTCGCCCATTAAACCAGTTAATTGTCCTCTTGGACAAAATGTTCCATCACTTTGATTATATCGTTTGAGAAACGTCTTATCTTGTCCACCGAAATCATAATGAGTACCCTGTGATGCTAATGCATGTTGTCCGACATGAGTAAATTCACAACTTACATTTATTGCATGTGGTAATTGAAGTCCATCATCAATTTCCCAAGGTGAATTATCATCAACTGTAACACTTAAACTACTAAAAAATCCAGGAACATCGTTGTACATATCTCCAATGGTTAAACTAATAAATGGGGCTTCCATTCTTGTACTATCTCCAACTTTCTTCCAAGATGGGTATGTAAGTCCAACAAGATAATTTAATTTTTCCCATAATATAGGTAATTCTTGTTTTGTCATTGGAACAACCATAAATTCAAAACTCATTGATCTATCTACTCCTTGATAAACATGAACACTATCTGGACGACCAATGTATCTTTCTGAACTCCATTCTGGAGTAAGTGATTCACTTATTCCACTTAATGTCGCTCTAAAAATAATATACTTTTTATTTACTAAATCAAAAAATTTAAACTTGATAAAGTCATCTACACCGTCTGGTAAATCGTCTTTACCATATGGATGCATATTAATTTTATCAACTAAATCAGTATTATACCGGCCTACTTCAAGTAGGCATGCCCCTTTAAGTTTTACAGTTGCTCCTAATTCTGGATCATATACTTGTGTAACTCCAGGTGTACCAGGATTTCCCATATCCCATACTTTGCCAGATCCTCCTTTTCTATTATCCAATACTTGTTGTGCATCTGCTGGAGTCATTTTACCTTGAAAACCAGTTTCTACGGATTCTCCCGCACTTGCCCAGGATTTCCCATATTTAGTTTCATCTCTACCTAAATCTCCATATTGCAAAGTTTTATATCTTTTAAGTGCAGTTTGATTACCAGTTGGAGTAGTCTGAGTTGGTTCTATATTTTCAGAAGTTGTATATCCAACTTCTAAAAGAACAGGAGGAGTTTCAGCACCACCCTCGGTTAAAATATCTGGTTTATCTAACACATTAACAGATTGTTCAGGAACACTTATTACTGCTGGTGCCTGTTGGCCAGTATCGTCTTGAAATGTAGCGTCTGGATCTGGTTCTACAACTTGTGGTGCTAAATCATTACGAGATACTTTAGCTTTCACTACTGTTGGAATTACTACGTCTTTCCCATCAGCTCCTTCAACTGTAATTACTTCAAACTTACTTGTTTCTTCCCCATTTTCAACTTTTTTAACAGTTGTTATTGAAAGACTTCCACCTTGAACTCCTAATTTGTCCCTTTCATCTCTTATCCGACGTTTCATATCATCAATTCTTTGTCGTCGCCATACTTTTTGTTGTACAGGTGTTAACCTTCTTTTATACATTATAGGATTTTCACCTGGTCTCATTTGTGGTAAACTTACATTTTCAGAATATGTCATAAAACCATATCTTTTTCTTCCGTCAGGACCATATAAATTTCCCTGGAAATTCTCTGGACTACGACCTACAAGAAATAACGTTGACCAAGGAAAATCTTTATATTGATCAAGTGTAACTACATTATCTTTAATAGGTACTGTTGTTCCTGCGGTTAATTGTAAAGCTTTTGAATCAACTGCTGCTAAATTTGATGTTAAATGAGCTAAACTATAAGTAAGTTGAGGTTCACCCTTACTATCTAATATTAATCGTGTATGTTGAAATTGATGTGGTTCTGTCTCAGCAACTGCTTCATATTTTTTATATAAACTACCATAAGTAACTGAATCACTATATAAATCTGTAGCAAAAACTGTAGTACTTGCACCATCTTTATCTTTATGCGAGAATATATCTCCTTGAAAATCAGTACCCAAACCTACACTTACAAACTTAGTATCACTTGATCCTGATCCAACAGTCGGGAGTTCCCCCTTGTCACTATAATGTCCTAATTGACCTTTATACAAGAATCGGTTTTTTAAACGTTTTAAATAACTACTACCATCAAAACTATATATATTACCACCATCATGATAGACAGTTTTACTTACTATTGTCTGATTATGCTTTTCCGTTCCAAATATTTTAGAAGGTCTTTTATGAAGACGGCCGGAGGACGTCCGGGCGGACGGGTCAAAATCAGTTATTCCTATAACCTCACTTCCATGAGTATGAATACCAAAATTATGAATTGTTGTTGTTTTTGTCCCTATACTTCCTGCATAACCAAGATATATTGGACCATCTCCTTCTGCCACCAATGGTTCACTTGGTACTCTGCCTGTTGAATCAAAATATTTATCTTTTCCTTGTTTTGTTAAAGCTGTATTTCTGAAAGGTCCATACAAATCACCTTGAAATCCATTATCTACTTTTATTCTATCACCGAAAGTAGTTCCTCCAAAAGTTCCTCCTGCCCCATCAAGTGAAAAAGTTTTAATTACTCCTGATTCTACTATATCTCCTGATATTTTATAAAATTGAATTGGTCTTGCCTGTGGATATTTTTCACCAGTAATAGAATGTGCAGGACCAAGATGAACACCATCTCCTATAGATAATGTCAAATTCGTTTCATTTGTGATTAAACTATCATGATTTGGAAAATATTCACTACTTGGAGGATCGTATCCAAGGTGTGATAGATCTGTCACACCTGTAAAAACACCTGAAATTTTAATTTGGTTTGAAAATGTCTCTCGTTTTTGCTTCGGATCGAAAAGTTTTAATTTATCCTCCATAACAATAAATTTATTACTACCTGCATCTGTCCGTGAAGGATCATGATTAGGATCTTGATAACTTCGATTATATACTACACCATATACACCTTCGGAACTTCCTCCAATCTGTACCTTTTTGGTATCTCTAATACCTTGAAGAGCTATCGAACCGTATCTTTTTCCGTCTTTATAAACGCCTGTTTCATCTCCATAATAATAATTTTCTTTAAAATTATCCCCAATAACGATTGCCTGAGCCAAGGGTTCTGTCCAAAATGCATGTAAGGCAGAAAGATTTGCGGGTAGTGACCAGTTTTCTGTTCTTCCTCCATGTACATTAGCATCTCCTGTTGCAAAACGAGCTAATGAAACTCCCCAAGCCCCATCTAATTTGATTCCACTTATTAATGGTGTTGTTCCTTTTGTAACTGGATACTGATAATCGTGTCCGTATATCGGCCACAAATCACCTGAAATATGAGTTGGAAATGAATATGATCCTTGCATTCCAGGATAATATGATGCCATTATTGCTGCTAATGGACTATTTAATAATGGTCCTGAAATTGGAATATTTGTATTTTTCTGTTCTAATGAACTAAATCTATGATCTGGTGGTTGTCTTTCTTCTACTTCTAATTCACTACCCCACCCACCTGGTTCTCCTTCAAGTGCACTTGAAATTGCTGAGATTCCCCAATTAACTGATGCATTCACCATCTGATGTAGACCTTCTGAAACTGTCAATGGTAAACTTGCCAAAAATCCAAAAGGACCGTCTGGTTTAGGTGTTCCCATTATACCGTCTTTTGTTAAATAAACATTATTTCCACTATCGTATTTGTTAAAACTAAGTTTTTGAAATAAATCTTTAATACCACCATCAGATTGTTTTTTTGCTCGTCCCGTTACTTTACTTTGAGAACCTTCTATCTTTTTTGAATCTTTTACTGCGGCCGCAAGTCCTCCTGCTATTGGCCACGTATATTTATTCGGATTAACTGCAAGCAACCTCTTATCAACAGGAAGTTTTGAACCAAAAACAGTTGCTAATGGAGATTGAAATTTAATTCGGCTATCATCTAATAATGTAAGTGCATCAGTATATTTGTCTCCATATATCGCTGTTGGCGCGTGCCTCTTAATATGAATTAAAGGAACAGCAGAACCAAGTGATAATGGATTCCAAACTTTTGTTTCCATTGTAGGATTAAATGCCTGTAAAATAAACTGTTCTGCTATAAACAATATACCCTTTGGAGACTCTAAAAATTTAGCTATTCTGGTAATATCTGCTTTAGCTCTATCTATCAACACATCAGGTGGGGCTCTTAAAAATTCACCAGCTATATCATTTATAAATCCAGCAGTTTTACCTAAACTACTTCCTGTAAATAAATCTGTATCACTATATCCCCACACATCTCCAATATCTCTTATTACAAACGGCTGTAAATGTTCTTCACCTAGTTTATGATATGGAATATTATATGGAATTGTTGGTATTGCTGGAAAATCGAAAAAATCATCATTGTCTGGATCAAAATTTGAATGAGACCAACCAAAATTCGAATATCCCGCAGGATCTATTTTAATTAATGAAGTTTCACTACGAGTAAATTGATTAAAAACAGGAGTAGATGGTTCATCAATACTCGGAATATACATATTATCACGATCAAATCCACTATCAATATCAGTTTGATAATTATCGGAAGAAAATTGACTTGTATAATTTGCTAATGGTGTAATGGAAAAATCACTTCCATGTGCATCTGCTGCCACAGGAGTTAACTGTAATATACTTTGATACTCCTCATCACCAAATGGTCCACTCAAAGTTATTTGTGGAATATTATGAGTAATTTGTGTATCGTCAAAAGTGGGAATATTACTTGTTCCGCCTGGAGGTAAAGTATTTATTCCTGATTGTGGAACTTGATATGTTCCATCATCTGCTCTATATATTGAACCTCTTGGTGTTATTGAAACTAAACTTCCATAATAATTAACACCTCCACCTACTACTGCTGGTCCTGTATGTCCACCAAGTCCAATTACAGACGGTGTAATAGGTACAATATCCCCTTGTGATCCCATATATAAACCATTATAACCTGATATTGGTAGAGTCATAAAATCACTACCATATGCACCTGCTAATTTTGGTGTATTACTAAATACTTTTGAATCTGTTTGTGGACCTGTTGCTGTTATTTGTGATATTACATAAGGTAAATCAGTTCCAAATTCAAATGGATTAAAATTTGGTGATGTCAATCCAATTTTACCAAGTCCTACACTGCCACGAGTAAATGATTTAAATATAGGAGTGGATAATTCATCTATATTAGTAATATACATATCACTACGATTAAACCCCGATATATGAAATTGTGTTCCATAGCTCGAATGTAATTTTTCTGTATCAGTATATTGTGAACTTATAATTCCTTCTACGGTATTAAACTGACTACCAAGTTCCTCATCATATCGTGAATAATCAATCGTAAATGATGGAGATGGTCCAACTTCAGGTATTGTATGTCTTAATGTATCTAAACTTAATACAGGTGGAGTACCAGGTGATAATAATGAATCGGCCATATTAAAAGAAAATCCGAGTGGTAAAGTTTCAGCCCCCCAAGAACCTTGTACACCACTTAAAAAATCAACTGGTCCCGTTTTAACTCCACTACCAAATGGAATATATGGAAATCCAACTCTATTTGTCATTATAGTAATAGCATCTTGATTAGGTCTATCAAAAGTTTTAATTCCCGTAATCGTATATCCACGAACATCAAACGATTGTGGATTATCATTTGGTGCTACACCAAAACCTACACCATCATCAAATTTAGAATGTTCATCTGGATGTGGTGGTTGTGCTGGAGTTGGTCCTGTAGTTCCACCGTGGCGACCGGCTGCTTTACTGGTATTAATTCCAGCATTATCATAATCTGTATATTTAAAATTTGATAAATCGGTTAATAATTCTTTTAATGCCATTATATTATCCCGTTTGAGCTTCTTCTGCAATAATTACAGTATTCTTTTTAATACCACTTAAATTTTCTACCATAATTCCATCTTTACCCATTAAAGCAATTAACTTATCTAATTTCATATTAGTTTCTGTAAGTTTAATTTCAACTGGATTTTCTTCTTTTGACTCTGTTGCTTCTTCACCACCACCAAGTGAAACTCCACCAAACATTCCCATTTTATTCAATGCAATTAATACAGGAAGTGCAGGAAGTAACATAAGGGCTCCGAGTGCCATAGAACTCATACTTCTTCCTAATACAAAAAATGACTTTGCCAATAACCCAATATTCTCATACATTGATGCCATTTCAGTTATTTCTTCAGTTATACTCGAAAAAGAACCTGAAATCATTTTCATTCCCGTTCCAATTAAAACTAAAGCAACTCCAAATCCCAATAATGCAAGACTCATAATACCTAATGCCCACGCTCCCATTATAATAAATGGTGCCATAAATCCAAGAGCTCCAAGTGCAAGACCTAATCCTAACATTGCAGCTCCACCCAATGCAACTTGTGCAAAATCAATTCCTGTAAATAATCCTAAAGCTACTGCAAATGGTAAAAGTGCCACAGCCATTATTGCCATGGCCGCGGCTCCCATCATAATAAATGGTGCCATAAATCCAAGAGCTCCAAGTGCAAGACCTAATCCTAACATTGCGGCCCCACCCATCTTAACTTGTTCTAAATCAATTCCTGTAAATAATCCTAAAGCTACTGCAAATGGTAAAAGTGCCACAGCCATTATTGCCATGGCCGCGGCTCCCATCATAATAAATGGTGCCATAAATCCAAGAGCTCCAAGTGCAAGACCTAATCCTAACATTGCGGCCCCACCCATCTTAACTTGTTCTAAATCAATTCCTGTAAATAATCCTAAAGCTACTGCAAATGGTAAAAGTGCCACAGCCATTATTGCCATGGCCGCGGCTCCCATCATAATAAATGGTGCCATAAATCCAAGAGCTCCAAGTGCAAGACCTAATCCTAACATTGCAACTCCACCTATCTTAACTTGTTCAAAATCAATTCCTGTAAATAATCCTAAAGCTACTGCAAATGGCATAAGAGCTATACCCATAATTGCCACGGCTGCGGCCCCGGCTATAATAAATGGTGCCGCAAATCCAAGAAGTCCCATTGCTAAAGCAAATCCTATCATTGCAACTCCACCCAATGCAACTTGTGCAAAATCAACTCCTGTAAACATTTGTAATGCGAATGCAAATGGGATAAGTGCAATCGACATAATTAACATTGCAACCGCCCCTTGTATTAATTGTCCTTTCAACTGACCAAGTATGGCAAGTACAAGAGTTAATCCAAGTAAAGTTACTCCTGCCATTGCTATTGCTGTCCAAGTAACTTTTCCAAACTCTTGAAGTGCTTTCGCGGCGACCCACATGGCAGCGGCCGCTATTAATAGTGCAGCGGCCCCTTGTATCATTTTTTTAGGTTTAATCTTTTCCATAAATCCAAATCCACCTTTTCCACCTTTTTTACCACCTATTGATTTTGAAGTTTTTGGTTTTTTAACCGCTTTAGTTTTATCTTTTGTACCTTTACCTGTAACTTTATCTGCTGCTGCTCCCATTTTTTCTTTGGCTTTATCTTTTACTGCTCCCATTTTTTCTTTGGCTTTATCTTTTAATGTATCAGTCATACCAGTTAATTTTTTTCCAACTTTATCTAAACCAGGAATCCATTTTAAAAATGATCCTCCGATTCCCTTAGAGCTCATCCATGCTGCGGCCAAGATTGCTGAAATAACTGTTAAAGCCGTCCCAACACCTGGGAGTTGCTTATTTAACCAATTAAAGGCCTTTACTACTAACATTACAGCTCCTATAGCTAATGTTATTGGGAAAAATGCAATTGCTAATGCTATACCAATTCCTTTAATTACCGGCCATAAATTTTTAGCGGCAATTAAAATCTCGGCCCATAAATCACCCAAAAACATCATTATATCTGACATAATTTTACCAGATTCTTCTTGTTTCTCAGCCCTTTCTTCTTCCGCTTCAATTTCTGCCTGGGTCATATTAGCTAATCTCGCCTTTTCGGCCATCATATTACCAACTTCACTTACTTCCAGTCCGAATGCCTTTGCTACTGATTTTCGTTGGGCTATATTCAGTGCATTCCAATCTGCTTGACTACCAAGCTGTTTAGAAACCTCTTTCATCATTCCTTCTGTATCACCAGCTAACATTAATTCTCTTGCCCTATCCGTATTTATTGCCCGACCAGTCATCATAGACGCTTCCATTTGAGCCTCAATTGAACTCTCAAAATCTAATAAACTTTCTGCTATTTTTTCGGCAGTTCCCAAATTTAAACCAAGTTTTTTGGCTGCTATTGCCGTCTTGAACATATTATCCCCACCATCTTTTGCAAATCCAGCAAAAAATTCAGTACTTTCAGCAACATCTGCCATAATAGCGGCCGGTGCAACTCCACTTGCTCGAGCTAAATTACCAACTGATTCTAATTGTGCTGCCGCGGCCTCTCGGCTTACTGACCCAACAGCCATCATTTGAGTGACCAATTTGGAACTATGTTCTCCAGATATTCCAAATTCTGCATTAAGACCAGTTAATAGAGATATATTTTCTTCTGTTGCTTGACCAACTCCACCCCAATTTTCTTGAATACCACCTACTACACCCTTTACATCTTCTGCAGAAACACCCATAAACTTAAATCTTGCTGCAGTTATATTAATATTTGATTGTAACTCTGCTGCTGCCCCAAATGTTAATCCCATTTCTTTTCGAAGTTCTGTGAATCCACCGAATAACTTTTTCAGTGCCATTGCTGCTGCTACAATACCTGCTACCATTAACATCATTGGGTTGGCCAACATCATCTTAAAAAACCCCTTAAATCCAGCCGTTAAACTCTTAATTGCCTTCTTACCTTGATTTTGAATATTCGTCAACATTAATTTATTTGTACCACCACTTTTAAGAAATGCTTTCATACTCTTTTCACTTCCTTTAGTGAAATCCTTCATAACATCATCAACTCCAATAATAGATGATGCCATTTTTCCCATAGGAGTTGACTCTAATATACCCTGTAACTTTTTAAAAGGACCAGTAATTAATTCTGCGGCTGCAGCCGTTTGTTCATGAATAACCTTTTGTTCTTTTGCCTGGGCCACATTAAGTTTTGCATCTGCAAGATTTCCTCGTTGTACTTTTTTAAGTTCTGCTAAAGTTTTAACTAAGTCCTCAGCTGACTCTCCGGCTGATATTCTCAGGAGTATTTCTTCTTCAATCCCCGGTATTAATTCATTTTTTAAATAAATTCCTTGTTTTTCAACCAAATCTAACTGTTCTTCAGCCGCACCCGTTAAATCTTGAAATGTACTCCCACCCAATTTATCATAATTTTTCATTAAATCTTGAGTTATAGTAAGACTTTTATCTTGACTATCAACAAAACCAGCGTAATCCATCCCTATTTTCTTTATCGTGTCATCTGAACTTTCTAATAATGATGCTCCGAACTGAGTTGATTCATTCATTCTTTCAACCCGGTTTCCTATTTGCATTTCAGTTTCGAGAAATTTATGTGCAGCAAATCCTTGTTTATAATATTCTTGAGTCCTTCTAACTATTTCCCCATTACCATCTTTTGAAACTGATAGGAATTTTTTACCTAAATCTAAACGCATAGCGTCAAGTTCTTGTGCCTTCATAGCATAAGACATTTCTTCTGATTCTCTTGCCGACTGTTCTTTGGCTATAACTTTAAGTTTTTTTCTTTTAGTGTCAATCTTTTTTAAGAGTGCATCAAGAGCTGCTCCGTCAGCTGAAGCAGCATCCTTTTTATGTTGAGAAATTTCTTTCTCAAGTTTAAACCTTTCTCTAGCTTGTGCGGTTGCTGCTTTTTCTTTTTTTATGTCAGCGTCTGTTGCCATAAGTCATTCTCTATTATGTATGATAAAATTATTACTTTTGGTAAACTTACTTATTAAAATGATCTATCAAAAAAACCTCCCGGAGATTCTTTTCCGGTTTTCATTTTTCCTTTAATTCCTTGTTTTCTTAATTCTTTTTTTAAATTATTGTGGGCTACTGCCACTTCTTTACTGGCCTTTTTTAATCGGGGATTGTCTGCAAGGGCCTTCGTAACTTTATCTATACGTTTATTAAGAATTCCGTTGAGTATTTTTTCAAAAATACCTTCTCTAAGTTGTTCTTCTGTTAATTTATTTTTGGACGAGGCCATTTTTCTTCTCCTACATATGAATTTTATTTTGTGATTTCCATTGGTTAAACAGGATAGTATAACTCACTAATAAATATCATATATAGGAAAAAATGTTAGCCCCGGGGGATACCTGGTCGTGAAATACCAGATTTTTTCTTGGATGCTTTGTCGTATTCTTTCTTTTCTTCTTCGTAGAATTTTGCGGCTGATTGTATGTAAAATCGGCGCAGATAGGTTGGCATGTTATACACTTCGGTAAAGTTAAATCCTCCTTTCCCGTGGAAGCACAGGGAGAAAATTTGGTCGTGTATTGCGGGCTTATCTTCTGCCCGCAGGCCAAAAAAACTCAACATCTAATGGGATGTCCATCGTTGTATCTTCACCAGTTTGATCACTTGTAAAAGTAAACGACATATCCACATCAGGTGTGATTTCTATAAGATATTCCCTAAATGCAAGGGAATCACGAGATAGTAATTCATTCTCCACGAACTCATTAACTCGTTTTTGTGATGTGTCACCATCAACTGAAATAATTGCCTTTTTCAATCTTGTAGTAATTTCTGATGTGATGCCACTCTCTTTAGAAAATTTCTTGTATGCTTTTAATTCAGCATCAATTTCTTTTTCTTCTTTGTGTGTTAATAGACGAAACATAATTTTAATCTTGGAAGCCGGTAAATCAAATTCAAATTCATTTTTACCACCTTTGAATAACTTCTCATCAACAACTTTATCTTCAATCTGAGTTAAATCAAAAGTTTCTTCTTGTTTATCTCCTGTCGAAGGATCAGTAAGTTGAACTGTATATTCCTTACCATATCCAAGTATTCTTGTTGCAATCATAATTGCATTTTTATCACCTAACAATAAATCATTGAGTGATACACTTTCATCTACAATAACAGATTCCAACAGTTTATCTAAAACAATTCCTTTTTGAATTAAATTCCGAGAAGTTAAAATATCTTCTTCTCTTGCGGTCATATACTTTAACTCAATTGTTCCACCTGCCAGTGGTGAACCTTTTGAATAAAGTTTTCCCTTAGAAGGCAAATCAACTACCTCTGTTGGAAACTGGCGTTTTTCTTCTGCCATGTTTTTTCTCCTTTGTAATTTCTATTGAATAGTTTTTAGTAACCTATACAATATAACCAATTATAAAACTTTTACTGGGGATATTAAAATCCCCAGTTTAAAATACTACTTACTGTGGAATTATGCTTTTCCAACAGCGTCACGAACTCCGTACAAACCAAATGCCGCGAGTAGTGTCCAAACAACTTCAGGTACTGCTTCTATAACACCTGCTGCCTGTGCTACTCCAACAACACCAGCAATAACTGATGTCCATACTGTCTTTGATTTATACCAAGCTTTATCTGCTATGATTGCCATAATTAACTCCTTTTGTTATTATTAAAAATTTAAACTCGGGTGTTGTTTCTTATGATGTTTATAACACAAAACAACTCCACTTATTTTGTTATGAACATGATAATCTACAACCTTTTTTACTGGATTACTTTTGCCTGTAAATTTCTTTAATATCTCATTCATCATTTCTTTGTTGTGGTGAATATGTAAATCTTTACTACTACCACATTCTTTACACTTAAAACCCGCCTTCTTTAAAATTGGATATTTCCATTCTTTGTATAATTTGTTAGATGCATATACTCTTGCTGATAATGGTGATGTTCCGCCTTGCCATTGTGAAGAATCTTTTCCGTATAAAACTTTTAAATTTCCAGATTTCCATTGCTTCTTCATATTAGATGATTTAACCTTTTTAGCCTTATTTGATGTATTCCACTTAACAAGATTTTTACAATTTTCTTTTACTCGTTCATCTTCAATAGTTAATCCATCATTCCAAACTTTTCTTTCACCATTCTTATATTGTTCTCTACGAGTTTTAGCTGAATTTTCTATTGACTTTGAATTGTGTCCCCAATTATTATGAACTCGGGAATAATGTCCTTTTGACCATTCATTTTTAACAGTATCCCCACATCCACATTTACAACACTTAACCATAACCACTTAAAGTAATACTTTAATTAAAATTGTAATATAGCGTAATCATAGCGAAGTGTCAAAGTTACATCAACTGGGTCTGTTGCATTTGCCCAATCTAAATCACCAAATGTTGCGTTGGTAATCCAAGTACCTTTAAGTGTCCACTCTTCAACCTTATCACCTACTGGTCCTAAAACATTAATTGTTACATCCTTCTTATAAAAGTCTGTATAACCATCTCTACCTGTTACTGATTCGTGTGATAAACGAACCCATTCCATAACTGCCTGTGCGGCCGATGGAACAACAGGATCATAAAGAGTAACTTCAAGTTCTTCCCATGAACCTTTACCTTTAACATATCGTTTTACATTAATATGGTCAAGTTCAATAGTTTCAAATGCTATTGTAGGTCTATTCGCTGTCTTAATAAGATAAGCAGGAATACCTTCAATATACATGATGTACCGGTTTTTAGTTTTCGGTTCAAACGGTGTGAACATTATTTCAGAAGGATCTAATAAGTCTGGCATCTTTAATCTCCAATATAAGTTTTTAATTCTTCAACTATAAATATCAAATTTCTAAAAAATCATCATATTCATTTTTCATAGTTTTTTAGAAGTTTTACTTCCATGTCATATATAAATATATCCAGCAACAAAAAACCCCTCAAAAAAGAGGGGCTTTTTATTTATTAATCTATGTGATTAAACTTACGCTGGGAAAGTTGCTCCCGTTGGAAGTACCACGAAGTCAAGTACAATAAACTCTGCGGTTCTTGTAGGTTGGATAAATATCTGACCAACAAGTTGATTTCTATCAATCACATCAGGTGTGTTATTGGAATCATCCATAACTACCTTAAATGCTGATAAACCACTATTAGATTGTACTGATTCTAAGAACGGATTCACAATGTTCAAGAAACGATTTCTTGTTGCTGCCGTGTTCTGTTCAAAGACTAAGTATCTACTTGACGAAGCGATAAACTTCTTCAGTTTAATTAACAATCTCCGTACATTAACCCTATCAAGTGCTGATGGACGACCTTGTAAGGTCTTTTGTCCCCAAACTACTACACCTTGACCTGGGAATGAAGCGATTGGATTAACTCGTGCTTCATAGAGTTCATCTCTTTCGTCATGAGTCAATCTTGTTTGTGCTTCAAGTACAGTTGTTAAACCACCACGATTTAAACCAGCTGGTGCGAACCATTCGTGTGCTACTTGGTCTGTAAATGCTATTACTCCAGGTAGTACAACTGATGGTGGGACCCAAACTGGTAATGCTGTATTCCTATCAACAATCTTTACCCAAGGATAATAGGTTGCTGCGTAGTTTGTATCAAGTGAGGATACTGCTGCGGTTGCACTTGCAATATCACCACCTTGTTTACCACAATCAAATACATAGAATGCATCACCACGTTCTTCACACTTGGCTATTGCATGATTTGTAATCTTTGGATGTAAATCATGAATAATACCAGGTGTTATTAACATATTGATATCAAACTCATCAGGATTACTTACTGCGTTAATTGCTTTCTTGTAAGCCACTGCTCCAGTTGCTGTTGCACTTGAAATGTCAAACCCTTGTGTGTTTGATGCCACTATACTCGCTCCTGTCAATTTCGGATTTGCTGGGTTATCACCATTGTATCCACCTTGAAATGGAACAATAAACTTCCGTTGTTTCAAGTGTGATGTAGTCAATGAAATAGACGAAGTAGCGGATGCATAATGAAGGCCTTCTGTTGTACCCAAAACTGATGCATCATCATGTCCATTCATATTTTCCAAACTCATACTTGTATTTGTTCCACCTGTAAATCCATTGGTAGGACATAAATACTGTTCTGCGTCTGCATTTCCATAATCATGACCATAAAGTACATTACTATCAAACTCACCTTGTGCGTTTGATTGAGTTGTTTTAAATGGCCATGCTGGCATACTAGCATCATTTAACGGTGCTTGAATTGACGCGTGTCCCATTGGAACTAATACCTTTGGAATTGAACCATCAGAAATAGCAGCGAAATCGGAAAGATAAATATATTTAGATCTATTATTCCAATCACCATTATAAGTGAGTTTTCCAGTAGAAGCAATAGTTACATACCTATCTCCAATCCTACGAGCGAAGAAATTCGTACTCTTAGGATCAAAATTAAGTCCATCAAATTGTTCTACAACATTATCTGTTGTTAATCCATTATCATCCATACCAGTTTGTCTTACTTGAAGTGAAAACTGTCCATAATCACTACCTGCAACTGTTCCTGCTCTCTTTACATTCAAAATAGCAATTTTATATTTGTTATTTACATTACTACCGTGTGAACGTGTATTAACCTTAAAAAGATTATACCTTGCACTATTAATCAATTGTGATTGAATGTATGGTGTTGATGCATTTGCATAACTGGCGTCTGTAAAATCACCTATACCTCCAATTGAAATTGAACCACTATGGTCTGCTGCAGTTCCTGTGCCCCATCCATATGAACTCTGATGATACTTAAAGTTCTTATACAAGTATACGGCTACAGTTGCAGTTCCTGATTTCTGTACTAGCGGATCCGAACTGATTACTTCATCAATATAATTTGCACTTGAAGTGTTAAATGATATTGTATAATTAGTTGAATCTACATCAGTACCATTAACAGTTAATGTTTGTGAAGTATATGCACTTTCAGTTGCTGCGAGTGCACATAAACTTAAATCACCTGCTCCGTTTGAACCACCTCTCGATGGTGCCAATACTGCTACAGTTCTACTCATTGTTGCCGCTGAACTTGAAAGACCAAGTGCGACAAAATCTGGTGTGTATCCACCTGTATTAAGAACACGAACAATCGTAACTGTTCCTGCACTCTTTAAATATTGTTCTACCGCGTACGGTGTGTAAAATCGAGAATCCGTAGATCCAAACATTTCTTCAAACTCTGAGAAATTACTAACTACCGTTGGAACAAATGCGGGACCCTTAACTGTTGGTCCAACTATACATGCTCCAATGGCTGCAATTCCTGCAGGTAGAAATGATAAATCCCGTTCCCGAGTAAATACACCCGGACTTACGATTCTTTCTCCCATTGTTTTTCTCCTATTATATGTTAAAGAATTAGTCTAAATAACTAAATTATATTTGTGTAATTATTTCAACTATAAATATAAAGTAACTTTCTCAAACGATATGTTTGAGGGAGACTATTTTAAACAGTTTCTGATGCTTCTGTTACTTGGGTAGTTGTTGGTGCTGGTGTAAAAACTCCCGTTGCGGGGTCTAAATTACCAGGACCATACTTTTCATTCAACGATTTAACAATATCTTGTTCCTTCTTTTGTAACTCAGAATAATCACTTTCCATCTGAATTTCAGTTGCATCAAGTGCATCTAATTGTTGTTGAACCAAAAGTTTCTGTACCTTTAATTGTCCAAATTGAGCTGATTTTTCAGAATAACCATCTTGTAATTCACGTAGTGATTGTAATTCTTCATCTGTGAATTTAGTTTCTGATGGGTTTGTCTTTTCTTGTACCTTTTTAGCTAAATTGGATTCTTCTTTGACAGCCATAACTTTTTCTCCTTATTATTGTTTATAACTAACTATACTATAAATATCAAGTAAATTGTCTTAATTCACTTTTTTCTTTAAATTTTCTACTTCTTGTTTTAATTCTTTTATGGATTCTACTAATAATGGAATTAATCGTTTATAATCAACTCCTAAATAACCACTTTTTCTCTCTACTACTACTTCTGGTAAAACTTTTTGTACCTCTTGTGCTATAACTCCAACATCGTGTCCTCTTTCTCGTGCCCATCCAGGTGATTTATCATTCCAATCAAATTCATAACCATTAATTTTACCAATCTTATCTAATGAACCTTTAATAACTTGTAAATTGTCTTTAAGTCTTACATCGGAAGAATTATATGCTACAACATCACCATCTGCTAATACATCTTCACCAATATGTGCATCTTTAGCAATAACTAAATGACCAAACGAACCAGTTGAAGATGATGATCCGCTTATTTTTGCATTTGCAGTTGGAAATATAACATCACCGGAATTATCTCTCGGTAGAAATATATGATCAACATCATTACCTGTCTCTTGATCAGACTCAGAATGAGTCCCAAGTTTAAACATATTATTACTTGTTCCATCATAAGTGATATATCCACCTAAGTAAAAAAGTGGCGATTCTGTGAATCGTACTGTAGCAGAATAATTTGCATTAGCTGCTGTTATTGATCTTAACCATAATAATGCATTTGTAGATTCTATAATTGAATCACCTGTACCACCAGCATACAAACTACCAAACGAACCAGTTGAAGTTGATGAGCCGCTTACATTTCCACCAAATGTGGCGTTTTGAGAACCGTCAAGAGTGAGAGCAGTAGTGCTTCCACCAGTTTTGAATTCTAAAGACTTTCTTAAAGCT
>Ga0209128_1000714_pt1 | contig 24352 bp, 27 predicted proteins | sample ETNvirnome_6_100_FD_184072 | JGI IMG/M metagenome (GOLD analysis project Ga0209128, IMG submission 184072) | Marine viral communities from the Pacific Ocean - ETNP_6_100 (SPAdes) (version 2) | ecosystem: Environmental > Aquatic > Marine > Oceanic | place: Pacific Ocean | collected 2013-06-19 | reverse complement strand
GGTCGACGCGTGGTCGAAGCCTGCCGCCTGCATGTCGAACTGGTCTTGCCGCGCGCGCTCCTCCTTGTAGCGACGAACCAGCCCGGACATAAGCGACGGTATCGCCACACCTTTAGGGCCGGGGCCGTGTTGTATCGTGATTGGCATGTCTACCTCGTGTAGGTTGTTTTCTTTCGTTTCGTCATCTTGCTCACGTAATTCCGCAGCGCGGTCGCGGCGGCTCGATTCCCTGCAGCAGATCCGGTATCAGCAATGCGTCCAGACGCGCCATACCCTTTCTCGAAAGCTGGACGAAGTGGCTTTGGCTTCTTCTTGCGGTTCGCCTCAAAATTCTTCGTTGCAGCATAGAGGTTCCCTCCGCTGGCGAGTGTATGGTGTTGTGGCGGCGGAAACTGAGGGCCACCACGGTCCCGCACGCTCCAGAAATCCGTCTTCTTCGCCGGGCCGCGACGTCCGCCCGGATACCGCTGTGCCTCACCCTTGGGGCGGCCACCCCCTCCCGGATATCCGCTCCAGCCGCCAGATCGGTATATGACATCCCTGTCAACACGCTCCATCGTATCCGGGTCGTACATGCCCCCAGTAATTCCTGGCACCGGATCTCTCTTAGTCCCACCCCCAGCAGATGCGGCGGGCGGCCTGTTTTTCGAGTTCGTCTTGCCCCAGTTCTTTTTCTTTAACCCGCCACGCTTCGGGCCGCGTGGGTGATCGGGGCCTCTCGGTGTGGCCTTGCCGCCATACACCTTGCGGCCACCGCTGCCGCTGCCCGATGAAAGGCGCCCGCCTGAAGGACGTGGCCCGCCGTAATAGTCGCCCAGTTGGGACATGGCCGCGGCGAACGTGCCCAAGTCCGGATACGCGTCCGTGCGCCGCTCTTGGAACCCGGCGATCGCATTCTCGAATTGCGTGTCGTAGCCGATCCGCTCACGCTTGAGGCCCGCGTCCAGACGGTTCATGGCGTCCTGCTGCTCGCGAGCTACACCGGTGCGCATATTCGGCATTGCCGTCGTACCCGCCAGGCCCGCGCTGACGAGGTCTTGTGCGCCCCTCGTCTCCGCTTTTCGGTAGGTATCGCGAAGGTCAGCAGCCTGCTGTGTGCCGATCTGGTCGAGTAGGCCCATGTTGCGATCGCGCAAACCGCCCAAGTTGCCGAGAATCTCCTGGTACCGGCTCTCGTTCGCAGCCTTCGCCTCGTCGTGGCCCTGCTGCCATTGAGCGAGCAGGCCCTGCGGTGTACCGGGTGCTGAATGACCTGGCTGTGTGGAATTCATGTGCAGGTCGACGGCTCCCGCAGGAGCGTTGGCTGCAAGCCGCCCGTGCCGGCTGGGAGCCATTCCCGACGCCGGCCCCGTATTGCGACCTGGGTGCTGAAGGGATACCTGCTGAGGTTTCTTTTTCCTTCGCTCAGCCCACGGCTTGGCGCCGTAAATTCGCCCCGATTTCTGTCCGAATGATGATGGCATGATGACCTCCTTTAAGGGGCGATCAGTAAAAGTGGCAACGACCCCGAATCATAGGTCATTGTGGTATTCAGCGTATTCGTGCCGAACAGCGGCTTGCTTGGAACGCCGTTCGTCGGGTCAGATCGGTTGTGCGAATAGCCGCTTAATTGTAGCCCGTAAATACTCCCAGAGAGACTGGTGATATCTACCCAGAATGAATCGACAACCTGCTCCAAGTTATCTGAATCCGTATCGGTGCCTGACGCGGCGAACGCCGTGAAGAATTTCGGGTTGAGTCCGACGCTTGTCCCGCCTACCGCTGGTTTCGTGTTCCACGTGACCGTATCCGGGTCAAAGTCTGCGGTAATGGTGTTGACGAGTATGTCGCTATTCTTCCCCGTCGTTGCACCGCCCGGGCTGAGGTCTTCCGTGCCCCACTCCATAGTATGGGTCGGATTATCCAGCACAAGGTAGTTATAGAGGGCGATATTGATCGCCGTGCTGCCAAAGTAAATCAGGTTCCGCTTCTCGTCGGAACTGGAGTAAATGTTCTCGATTGTGCCGATCGCTACGTTGTTGGTCGGGTCGGCTGAATCTATCCCGCCTATATCTTCGGCGGTCAGCGACGTCCACCCCGGAGGCATTGGCCCCCATGTCGGCCCCACGGGGAACGTCCACCCTGCCGGCCACCCGGTAGGCCCGATTGCCGCCGCGGCCGCTGCTGCTTTGTATGCGATTGCGTAGCTCATGCGTCCTCCAGGCCACTGCACCATTCGGGCAACGGCAAGATATCCTCAGTCGCTGCAAGAGACTTCGGATACTCACGCTTGACGTCCCCCAACACACGCCTCAATGCACCCAAACCCCCATGATACAGAATGTCGATCTGCTCTCCGACATCAGGATAACCGGACTCCACACGCTGCTGAACGTAGCCTGGCGTCACTACCGTCTCGCCCTCAACAATCCCTAAACCGCGGTCAGCCACCAAGTCTGCAAAAACAACAAAATCCCTGTTGTCCGGATCGTGGGGGAATTCAGCACCGTCCGATAATCGCAACACTCGCTCGCCATCAAGGATTTTGAACATGACTCCAGACATTTACAGCTCCGCATCAAAATGTGCAATACCACCATTCATACGCAAATGCCAAGAAGTGCCGCCACTAGCTGGTGAACCATTGGATCCTACGTTCACCCCAACAAAGAATCGCTGAACGTTCGAAGCCGCAACATTGGCGTTCCCGTCATTCCACGAACCGCTGTCGTAATACTGCCAGGTGCCTTCTGTCGTTATGGTTGGAGATGCCCGCAACGGAACCAAATGCGTATGATGGGAAAGTGCCCTGTAGTTCGCTGCAACACGCGTATCTCCATGAAAAGAAGTAAATACATAGAATTGATAATACCGCATACACAGCATTTCTTGGAACGCATACGACAACTCCTCGAAATCCGTTGCCGTTTCACCAACTTCAAGTTGCAAGCCCGTCATAAAGAACGTGTTTGTATTCGATGAGCCCAGATTTGCCTGTGAACCATGAACGCGATCTGCTGCCGTAGTATGCCAGGCATTGCTCGCAAACGTTCCGCTTGTGAAATTAGAGCCGGCGCCAAGCCAAATATACAACATGAAACTGTTATTTATGTCGCTGTCTAAAGAGCCGGTCGTATCGCCGTCAAACGAGAGCGTTTTCTTTTCCCAAGTATTGGAAACGTCTATCGTGAAACTTATCCCGTTGTACCGGGTGTTGTCGTTATCAAGAAGCTCTGCTGTATAAGTTCCCGTGACGTTGCTCTTGACCCAAAAAGATAGAGTCAGCTTCTTGGCGTCGCTCGTTCCTTTCAAGAGATGTTGTAGGTTTTGACCCTCTAAAGACTGGCTAACAGCAAGGATGTCGCTGGCGGCAGGGCTGGCGTCAGCAGTTGTGCAAGCCATTTTAAGGGAATTACCAAAGCCATCTGGCGCATCAGTTTCCTGGGAAACTGTCCATGTGCCAAGATTAAAGATGGTTTGCTCAAAACGATCTACAGTCCAATACCCTTGAACAGTTCTACCTGTTTCGCTGGTGCTTCGTTGCGCAACACGCATCGCGCCATTGATAAGCAAGTTGCGTGTCTGGGCGGCCGCCCGATCGTCCACATACGCCTTAATGGATTGCTGCGTTGCCAGCTTGGTCGCCGAGTCGCTGGACAGGGTGTCTTCGTCTAGCACATAGCTATTCCCCGACACGTCCGTATCTGCGTTCATGGTCGCCCCGGCGGCATTAACGTTCGTGTTGTCAGTTACATCCGCTGACGCCTCAATACCGCTTAGCTTAGTCTGCTCCGCGTCGGTGAAAGCGTTGGTGTCCGCCTCCCCCTCGTAGGCCGTTTTGATCTCTGCGCCCGTCTGGTCTGCGGTAGCGCTTGTCTCTATGCCGTCGAGCTTCGTGCCGTCCACAGACACATCGCGTCCGTCTACGGTCTCCGCGCCCGCCATTGTTATATTGCCTGTTATCTGCCCCCCGGCCAAAGGTAACAACGTGTCCGCATACGCTTTGACCGACTGCTGGGTCGGCACCTTCGTATCCAGGTCAGACGCCATGCTGTCCTCGTCAATGACGAATGACATGGACGCCGTTGTCGTGTCGCCCTCCATTACGGCCCCAGCCGCGTCTACGTTGGTGGCGTCTGTCACATCCGCTGCCGCCTCAATGCCGTCAAGCTTAGTCATCGCGGCCGCAGTCATTACGCCCTTCTGCCCGGCGGTTGCATCCTGGATATCATCCGATCCGTCCGTATGGCTGGCCGCGTGTGTGCCGGCAACCAGCGCGGATCCGTCTGCTCTTGTGTAGACGGTGCACCGCCAGTCGCCTGTCGCATACTCGACGAACTCGGCCTCGTCTCCTGCCGCAGTAGTTATGTTGGCAGCGGTTGGCAGAACCAGATCCGTTGCGTGATGCGTTAATGTCAGGATCCCGTCGAAGTGGAGCTTGACGAGCGTGCCGACGGCGAGCGTTCCTATCGACGTGATCGTCGTGGTGCCTGTGATATCGAAATAATTGCCGTCCGTTCCAAGAGTCAGGGCTCCGGCGCTCGCAACGTCCGATCCTTTAGACCATCTAATCTGCTGGCTATTACTATCGAGCGGGCCGCCAAGTTGAGGCGTTGTGTCTTCCACGACGTTGTCGATGGCGTTGGGGTTGGCGGTGGCGCTGGCGGCTATCCCGTCCAGCTTCGTGATCTGTGTCGCGGTGGCGAGCCCCTTCTGTCCTGACGTCGCACTCTGAATATCGTCCGTCCCGTCCGTATGATCTGACGCGTGGTTGGCCGGAGCAGAAGCGACCACCGTTGTCCCGTCGGCCTTAGTGTAGGCGATGCATCGCCAGTCGCCCGCGGCGTATTCAGCCATCACCGCATGGTCGCCCGCGGCGGTTGTGATATTTGCGCCGCCTGGAAGGATCAGGTTTGTAGCGTGATGGGTGAACGTCAATGCGGCGTCGAACTGAAGGACGACGACTGTCCCGATGGCCAGCGTGGCGATGCTCGTGATGGTGGTCGTCCCGGTGATGTCGAAGATGTTTCCATCTGTGCCAAGAGTCAGAGCGCCGGCACTTGCCACATCAGCCCCCTTTGACCACTGGATCTGCTTGCTGTTGCTTGAGAGCGTTCCGCCCAGTTGAGGGGTCGTGTCCTCGACAACGTTATCAATCGCGTTGGGGTTGGCGGTGGCGCTGGCGGCTATCCCGTCCAGCTTTGTGATCTGTGTCGCCGTTGCGAGACCTTTTTGGCCAGATGTCGCGTCCTGAATGTCATCTGACCCGTCCGTGTGACTCGCTGCATGCGCGGCAGGCGCGGCGGTAGCGGAGTCAACGTAAGCTTTAATGGATTGCTGGGATGCGACCTTGGTGGCATCGTCTGAGCCCATTGCATCTTCGTCCAGGAAGTAGCTATTCCCGGCCATTGTCGTATCCGCATTCATGGTGGCGCCAGCCGCATTAACGTTGGTCGTATCGGTAACGTCCGCGCCGTCCTCTACGTTGAGAATGAGCAGCGTCTGCGCCTTCGTCAGATCCTCCGGGTCGCCCGTGCCCGAGCCGGACTGACGACCCCTGATCGTGTCTTGGGCCATATTGGCCATCTTCGTAACGTCTATGGCGTCCGTCGCAACCGTAGGGTTCGGATATGTACCGGTCAGGTCGCCACCCGCAGCGCCCGTCGGGTTCGCGCGCCGGGTCTCGGCAAGCGCCCTGCGGATCTCGACCTCGCTGTCGCCCTTGGGGTTTAGCTGTTTATTTCCACTGGCCATACAATTCTCTCTCTATGCGAGCTCTTTCTTGAGCTTCTCGATTTCTGATGCTTGGATTTCGCACGTGGCGCGGGCCCTGGTCTCCTCCTGGTCGAGCACCTCGTAAAGCTTGATCGCTTGCGATGTGCGAGTCGTCGCGTCCTCACTTAGCGTCTGGATCATGTTCGCGTCCGTGGGTTTTGACGAATTCAAGGTAGTCTTTCTGGATTTCGTCTCGCTGCTTGATAACAGCCAGCTTTTCAGCTTTTTCAGCATTTAGCTGCTCCTGTAATTGTGCGAGGGATTTGTCGCATTGGCTTTCCCATTCGGCCCGTGATGCGGCCAACGACTCCCTCATTTCGGTGGCTTTCGAAAAAATTAACTTCGCGATAAACGCAGCCTCCCCGGCAATGGCCACTCCGGCCCCTCCGAGGAGCCATTGTGTTTGTTCCCATGATTCTGATTCCATTTTTCATTCTACCCCCTCGGCCCAAAAGTAAATTCGCCTTCCTCAAAGTACCCGTTGCCTACCGAGCTGCTGCACGACAAGCGTAGCGCCCTCTACCGCCCACCGCTGACCATCGCCGGTCAACTTCAATACCGCCGCAAGCCCTCGCGCTCGAGGACGTTCCACATAGTTTGTACCTTCCGACCACGTCGCACTCGCGAAGGAGCTCGCCCCCTGTGCCGTCTCCTGATCGTCGCCCACCTGGAGACTCCACGTCACGCCGCCGCTGCCCTTCGCCAGCCGCCCTGTAATTTCGTTCGCCAGCCCCTCATTGTAGTCGTTCGGCGAGAGCGCAAACGGCCCGTATTGGATGTAGCTCGTAACCGCCGTCGACTCGTCCCGGTCGTTGCTGTCCATGTAGCGCCTCACGAAGCCGTCACGGCCCCCGAGCAGCACATGAGCGTTGTTGGGCACGTCGGACTGGTAGCGCAGCATGGCGGTCGGCTCGTAGTCACTGGGCAGGGTATACGGCCACCAACTCTTCAATTCCCAGTCGAACCAGAAATGCAGCCCGACCCCACCCGCGTCGACAGGCGTCACATAGACATGGACGCCGCGATCGCGAATGTCATAAGCCAGCGAGACGTCGAACGAAGTCGCGTCAATGTCGATTAGTTCTCGGGGCAACGCCTCTCGAGATAAGCTCACCGGTGCGCTGGATGCGCCGGACGGCAGGGCATAGACCCCGTCCCGACTCAGGAAAACCACTTCGCCATTCGGCCCCTGGCAATAAGCATCCCCGCCAACAATGCCAACGCTGTGAGACAGGTTGTCAATCTGACCGTTAAATGCGGGGTCGCCGCGGAGAACCCAGAGGCTGCTATCACAGCCAAACAGGAGATAATCATCAGAATGCGCCACCAACGCATTGACCGGTTCGCCGACAAGCCCCGCTTCCGACGTGCTTCCGGCAACCGCTCTTTGTGCATCATCAAAGTCCTGCGAGTAATCCCAGTCATGCGGGTCTCCCTGCCGGCTCATATACCATGCGTGCGGATTCGCCTGGTCGCGCGCCGCGACAAGCCGGTCTCGATACCGCACGATTAAGGAGCAGCCGGTGGGGACTTGTCCTTTACTTGCCGTGGCTTCCCATAGAGCAATCGTATCGGCGGCGGGGTCGTATATCTTCGGCCCGCGTTGAATAGTGTAAGTGCAGTTGCCGTCGCTTGGCGAGCCAACCAGCGTGACATAATCCGCCGCAACGGCCGATATCTGATATGTACCGGCCACAGTCCCACCAGAAACATCCGATAAGACAACCACGTCATCGTCAGTGTCGATTCCAAGGGTAGTCCAATCGGAGACTCCAGTATCGTCAAGTCGGTTAGTGGTTCCGATTGTTCCGCTGGTTCCTTCGGCTCGCGGATCTCCACGGTCAAGTATGTACAGCTTCTGCCCGCGGTCGATTCCGTGGATTCTCCGGTCGGCGGCCAATGACAGGGAACTAGATACGGCTGACAGCACCCCATGAAAACCCTCCTTGTAGAGTGAGCCGTTCGCCGCGGCCATGAGCATCTTCCGTCGCGCCTTGCGCGTATCGGTCGCCTTCTTGTATTGAAGTTGGAAGTAGTCCACCGCGGCCACCTCGCCGGCTACCGTCGACTTGATGCCAAAGCCCGTGCGTTTGCCCGAGTGCGCGCCGACCGTAGCCGAGGCGACCTGGGTGCCGAGCCATGAGCACGTTACGGTCGTGCCAGTAATGTGAACCCTGAAGATGCCAGCCTGGGCGCTCGTATCGTCTCCAGTTGAGAAGTTGGTTGTGGTTGGAGTGCCAGAAACATAGCTCTTCAGGGTTCCCGAATAGGCTCCCGTCGCACCGGACAGGATCAAATTCGCTTCGATACCGTCCGCCGTTACGTCGGGGGTTGAGTCGTTCATGCGCGCATAGATCCGATACTCGCCGTTATGCGTCCCGGATCTCGGTGCAATGAACAGGTCTATCTGGTACGCCTGCGCCGTATCTATCGACTGCGCGTCGAGCACTACCCCCGGCTCCTCATCGCCGGCGCTCGCTACTGCAATGTCGGCGACAATCGAGGGTGAGTCGGATAGCCACGACGCGGTTGTCCAGCGCGAGTTGAGGGCTGTACCGTCAAAGCCGTCCGCGAGATAGTGGAACCCGCCGTCCTCGACATGGGTCAGTTCGGCCAGCATTCGCACGGCACCACCGAGGTCGTCGTAGTAGGCGCGTCCTAATCCGGGACGCGAACCGCCCCTCTCCCGCTCCCTGATCGTTCCATCAGGTCGGACATTAAGGCAGTCAGGTGTACTGAACGGAGGTTGCTCACGAAATGCTCTGCGCCGATTCAGCCCACCCGCCGGCCAGCGAAGGGTGAGGGTGCGCTTCTTGGGCATTACGAATTGACCTGCGCATCAAAGTTGCAGGAAGACGTATCCCCGATATTGGTGAAGGTGGTAGTGTCCAGCGTGCTGGCGTCGGTGTGGACAAAGATGCACCCCTTCCCCCATCCAGTGCCGGCGTCCGTGGGAACGGCGTCGCCGTAGCCCAACAGGTACCCGTGGCCGGGGACGTTAATAAGACCCGTAGCCGTTGCCGGATCGGGCAGGTTGTTCGGAGTCCGCTGCAGCAGCTCCTTGAGTTTATGTTCAGCCATGATGGCCTCCTTGAAGAAAAAAAAGTGCTTAACTGATAGTGGCGTATTGACCGCCGCCAAACAGATCACCGTATTTTTTGTTTACGCTCTGAAGGTTGGCAGCCGAAAGCTGGGCCGAGCAAATGAAGAAGTGGCTGATGAACACTTCCGTGTAGTTGGTGCCGTCCGCGCCAAGGTAGGTGGTCGAGGTCGTTGCAGTCGGGTCGGAGGCGGCGTCAACCGTCAGCGAAGAGCCATTGATATAGCACAGGAAGTCCGTGCCTATGGTTGGGTCGGCTCCATCGTGAACGATGAGCACGTTATAGTAGACCCAGGGAGACAGGGTGAGGTCGTCTACAAGGAACGAACCGTGGCTGACATTTGCAGAGCCCCATGAAAAGTCAGGGTTCGTCCCTGCGGAGTCTCCGCACGTGATGATCAGGCCGTCGGTGCTCAAGTCGGTTGAATTGATGGCGGCGAGAGGGGTGTCGCCTGAAGGGAGATCGGGAAGCATAAACCCCAGGCCAATGGTGTAGGCTGCGTCTATGTTGAGGAGGTCGGTGCTTCCCTCGCTTACTTCTTGCGAGTTGCTCGCCCCGTCAAAGTAAAGCACTGCGCCCTTGGCCCACCCCGTAAGGTTTGGCATAGCAGCCTGTACTGCCTGGGTCAGGTGCGTGCTGGTCGCCGACTGGTCGGTCAACGAGCTCACCTTTCCGGCAGTGTTTGTCGATGAGGTTGCGTCGTATAGCACCGTGAGGTTTGACAGGGTTGTCATGTCGAATCCGGTGCCGGTAAGATCGTCCACGTAGGCTTTGACGCTCTGCTGGGTAGGCACCTTGGTGTTGCTGTCGGAGCCCATTGCGTCTTCGTCCAGCACATAGCTGTTCCCTGACACGTCGGTGTCGGTATTCATGGTGGCGCCCGCGGCGTTCACATTCGTTGCGTCTGTTACATCGGCAGCGGCCTCAATGCCGTCCAGCTTGGCGCCGTCTACAGACAGGTCGCGGCCGTCGAAGGTCTCCGAGGCAGCGCAGGTAATGTTCCCCGATATTTCGCCACCCGCTTTGGGCAGCGCCGCGTTAGCAGTGGTGTTTGCCGAATCGGCAGTAGTGCCCTGTGCCTCGCTCGCAAACGTTCCGGTGTCAGGTGTAAGGTCAACGTCCTGATCGGGCATTGTAAGCGTCCGGGTCGTGCCGGTCGTAATCCCGTCCGCTTCGATTTTTACTATCTTGGTGGCGTCAGCAGAGCCTTTGACCACGCCAGTCGTGTCAACAATGGGAAGCGTATCGCCTCCTCCGCCCCCTCCTCCTCCTCCTATTTTAACACCCATGATTAAGTCCCCAGTCCAGCCATACGAAGAACACGAATCGTTCCCGACGCGGCATTAAACGTAAACACCGTGCCCGGCAGGTTTGTCGACTCGAATGTGATCGAGCCCCCTATCGGAATAGGGAAGATTTCTGAGTTATCGGTGGGGTCGATCAGGTTGATTTCGAGACCGTCCGCATGGAATGTTACGGAGTGCGTCCCGGTCGACCTGCCGGCAGAGTCCGCCGCCACAACCGGCACCGTGTAAGTCTTGTCGGTTCCGTCCATTGCAACGGAAGCTACAACATATCCATAGGCCATTTGAAACTCCTATACGCTTGTGGTGACCAGCGACGTACGCCGCCGCTTAAAGTTTTCGTGTTCGACACTCGGGTCGTGCATGATCCCGAAATGCTCCGGCGCGTTTGAGTTGCGCTCGTATTGAATGCTCGCTCTCAGCCGCTCCATAAACATTGCCCACTGGACGCCTCGTTCTTCGTTGCGCCTCGTCTCCGCCACGGCCAGGCACGACTGCATCAGCAGCTCGCCGTGCATCATTCCACCGAGGGGATATGGCAGGGCCGTGGTCAAGTTGCTGACCAGCACGTTGTAATGGTAGTCCAGCGTGTAGGACGCGTCAGGGAAGGGCCACAGCAGCGCCTCAAAGCGCGTGCCGGTCGTGCCGGCGTGGGTCTTCACTCGTACGGCCACCCTCTCCGGCCGGGACGTAAAGCTCGAGGAGCCGTTGCGGCTCCGGTATGTCAGGATGTCGTTAACCGGCACCTGCTGGATCGGTATGTTGTAGACCGTGGCCGTATTGATGAACATGTCGCCGATCAGGCCGCCGAAGTCGTCAGGCAGGTCGTAGTCCTCGGCAGCGGTCGTAATGGCCAATGTGGTCGCCGGGTGCAGGAACATCCACACGTGCTGGCTATGCTCACCCTCGAGTACTGGCGGCACGAGGAACTGGCGATACCCCGCCTGGATCATGTCGTCGGCGTCGTTCGTCTGCGCCGCCGTGTAGTCGTCACTGTCCCGTCCATAGCCCAGGTACGTACCTACGGCGATGAGCAGTTCAGGATATCCAAGTGAAAGGGTTGACTCAGCCATGATTATGCGGCAATGGTTTCCTTGTCAGGCTTCTTCGCGGGCGTCTTGGCGGGCTTCGGCTTCTCCTCCGGCTTCGATATATCGGCGAGCGCCAGGATCATGAGCAAGTCACGATCGTTCAAATCACGCCGAATCTTTTGCGCGTACTTGCGCACCTCGTTATACGCCTTCGAGACATGCTCTGGCGTTTTCGCGTCGTGCTCCAATCCGAGCATGTCGTGGAATTTTCTTCGTACCGAATGGTTCATCGTTGATTCTCCAAACCGCTTGAAAGTAGTGTCCGGGAAGGGCAGCGGTGCACCCCTCCCGGACAGACTATTGCTTACGCGATGGCCGCGCCCGCATTGTGCATGAGCCTCCACCCAGGCACCCCGTGTCCAGAATACTGGAGCACAGATACCTCGTCGGCTGCGTCATACGTCAGCGTGGCCAGGTCCGTAGACCCGTCAAGCTGCTCTCCGCTCGTTACCGTGATCACGACGTTGTTGGTCGTGTAGGTGACGGTGCATGAGAACATTTTCCACTGGCCGGCGTACGTCCCGTCTGCGAGCGTGAACGTCGCATCGGTTGCGAGCGTTACGGCGGTCTCGAAAACGGTCTTTCCTCCGACCATGCATGTGATGGCACCACCGGCGGCGGCGGGGCTGATGAACTCGACACCACCGGACTGGACGCCACCGTCCACGAGCTCAGCCTGTGCCAAGCCGTTGACGGTTGCCTGCGTCTGGAGGCACTTTGCAGCGCCCTGCCCGACGAAGCCCTGAGACGTGGTGAACTCGCCGGCGTCAGTGCCGCCGACCACCATGAACAGGTACGATACGTCACCAATCGTGGTGGCTTCTTTGACTCGCACCTGGCAGATACTGCCCGGCACGAAAATCTTGATCCGCTGGCCTGACGCATTGGCCGAGTAGGCCCTGCTTGTCACGCCTGCGAACGCGTGGTTGTTGCTTTGAGAAGGCAGCGCTGTATTGACTCCACGGTTGTCGTCAAATGCCGTAGCCGTCCCGGTGTCGTGGTCGTAGCAGACCGCAACACCCTTGTTCAGCGCACCAGTTTCGGTGCACCAGACTTCGGTGGTATAGCCTTCAGCCTCGTTTCGATGAGAGACTAGGTTTCGTGATCCTCTAGGCATCTTGTCCCTCCTTTCTTACTTAGCGAAAACGCTCAGTTTGCGGCGATTAGTACATCTGAGATTCCACGTCATGTCGACATGAACCTCAGAAACAGTGTGCTGCTTCGCGGCCTGCTTCGGCCCCGTCTCCACCAGGTATTCCCCTTCGAGGAACACGGGGTAGAAAACACTCCAATCAATGCAGTAGATTGGGTCGGTCAGGTTGGTATTGGCGTCGAGCTGTTCGGCGTATTCGATGGGAATGCGCTTGAACGTCACAACGTCGGCCATGCTGGCGAGGTCTTTTCCCAGGTTTTCGTTCTGGGCTTCGCCGTAGTTCTCGAACGCTTGACAACTGGTGTCGTTACAGTAAATGACACGCTTCGTCGAGCCGTTCGTCGGCTGCTTGTGATTCACTCGCGGCGGCGCCTTGAACGCAGTCTTCCGGCACGCCGTGCGCATGGTCTGAATCAGATCGTCGCGCGTGACGTTCGTGTAGTTGCCGGTGTAGTTCTTCCAGCGCGTCACGGTATCGGAGTCGATACCGCCGACGGTGGTGAAACCACTGGGCAGGCTACCGTTGAAGCCGACCGTTGCGTTGTAGACCAGCCAGTAGTCGATCCCGTACGGGGTCGTCGTGTCTGAGCTGTCATCCGGTTTGTCCCAGAACGTCTCTTCCATGAGCTGGGCGAGTGCTGCCCAGGACGAAGAGCGCTTCTCCTCGACCATAGACAGGATGCGAGCCGGGCGGCGGTTCATCGCGAGTTCGCGACGGTCGTACGCCCAATTCGTCGTGGTGTGACGCCAGGGGATACTCCCCTGATCCATCGTGTTGCCGACCGCGACATCATCTTCCGCATAGAGACCGACATGGCTGGCTTCGTTCCCGTGCGATGTTTGAGCGTTCAGGCGAATGTTTTCGCCCGAGTCAATCTTCACACGGTTCTTAACCAGCAGTTCTCTAGCGGCAACATGATCTGCGAGGTCGGTGGTCAAGTCCGTCCATTCGCCGCGACCAAGGTCAGCCAGCGTAGACAAGACTAGATCATCGTAATCGGCAGATTGTAGTGCCATGATTTAGAATCCTTGTTTATTCGTCGTAATCGTCATCCAGTCGACGCATATTCGCCTTGAGGTTGGCGAGGGCGCGTTCACGTGGAGGACGGTTATCCTGAGTCTTCTTCTGTGTCGGACGCTCCGTCAGGCGTTTGCCGTTCTTTTGAAGCTGCCCTGACACCGATTTCTTCTCAGCATTGACGAGTGTTTTTGCGTGTAAGCTGTCGACGGACTGCTTGAACAATTGCTCAAGGCTCAGGCTGGGGTCGGCGGATAACTTCTCCATCCGATCCATTACCTCGACACGAGAATCCAAGTGTTTGCTGTCCTTGCCGAGATCCCACGTATGGCCCTCACCAAAGACATCCCTGAACTCGTCTCCGAGGTCTTGAAACTGAGCGCTCACCCTTTCGTCCCACTGCTGGACTGCCATACCATGAAGCTGTGCATTCATGTCGTGCAGGCTCTCCAGTGCGGTGTTGATCTGGGTTTGGTAGTGCTTGTTCATCGACTCGAAGAACTCATTCATCGGCTCGTCGAGCGCTTCTTTGATCTCATCGGGAACGACGAACGGCTGGAATGCCGCCTCCGCTTCCTCTGAAGTCTGCTCGTCGGGCGTTTCCGCCTCCCCGGCTCCTGAATGGTTCTGCAGCAACTGGATCCCCTGTATAAGGGCCTCGTCGTTGCCAAACGCCTGTACCTCTTCCCCCGTCATACCCACCGAGTGGGCGATAGCGGCAAGGCCGGCGTTAATGGTGGACGGGGATTCGTCACCCGCCTCTTCGTCCTGGCCCGCAGGAGATTCTTCATCCTCCGCGCCCTGAGTTTCGTCATCGCCATCCTTTTCGTCCGCGTCCGGCTCATCCTCTTCGCCTACCGCGGCATTGTAGTCGTCCTGCGTGAAGTAGGGGCTCTCTTCGGTTTCGACTTCAGTCTCAACCGGTGCCTCGGTCTCTGGTGCTTCCATTACGGCGGTATCGTCTTCCATATCAGTGCCTCCTATTTGTTAAGCGGTTCAGGATCACCGTAGCCTGCGTTTCGGTCGTACATGCCTATTGCTCTAAGGCATGCGCTCCTATGCGCGCGGCTTGTGTAGACGGGATCGCCCGTCTCCTTGTTGAAATCGCAGTGGACGCCGGCCCCAGCCAGCTCCGCTTGCGCTTCGGGAATATCTTCGGGTTGCACGCCACTTGCGTTGCACTCCATAGGCCAGCCCGCGATCTTGCGGCGTCCGCCCCATTCGGCAGTCATATCACGGGTCGCCGTTCGCCCGTCCTCCAGCGTGATCGTACCGTCCTTGCGCTGGCGCCTTACCATGCGATCGGCGGTCATCTGCACCTGGTGGACTGCGCCGTCGTCGGTTTTGTAGCAATAGATTGGCATCATCCAAATGCTCCTACCTGGGCCATTTCGGAGTCCTGCACGCCCGCACCCATAAGCGTCTGCATCAAGGCGGCATCACGACCGGTTCGAGTGCCTCCGGGGCGATTGATGCGCACGCTGGTGTTCGGGCCGTCGTCCGTGGGCGCGGGTGCGGGCGGCTGCCCTACTGGGCCGGTCGGCTCTCGCCCCTGCGGAGATCCGCCGAATTCAAGGATCTCTTCGATTTCCGGGATATTCGAGTACTTCGCTGCGATCCGTGCGAGGTTGGACAGTTTTACGGAGACGCTCTGGTCGTAAGGCAGCAGCGGCAGAATCAAGTTGCCGACGACATCCTTAATCTTCGCGAGGCGGTTTTGCGGGGTCTCGTGCTGCATTGAGTAGGGGTCGATCTTGAAGTTGTAGTCGAGGAAGTCGCCCTCCCTCTGTTCCGCCGAATAGGTGACCGGCACTTCAACCCCCATAGAGAACTTGCGGGTCATCGGCACTTCGATCAGCGGGTCATGGAACAGGTGCCAGCCGAGCGCCTCGCAGATACCCTTCGTGAATTTTAGCATGGACGCCTGCATGTCCTGCATTTTCTTACTGGCGCTGGCCGTCAACATTTCGTCCTGCCCGAGAGTCTCGCTCTGCGGCCCGAGCCCGCCAAGCGCGTCCAGGTTACCGGCCATCCACGAATATCGGGTCAGCGCGTCAACAGCGAAAGCAAAGTTCATTTGGTTCGGCCCACCCCAGGATATTTCCCGTGCACCGTCCGGGTGATCCGACCGGATACCCGCGCCGTCCTCGGCACTGATGATCCGCTTGGCATCGTCGGCAGCAGCGCCCGCCACGAGCAAGTTCGTCTTCTGCCGCTTCGCCTGCTTCCCCAGTTTCACGTAGAGCTCGTTAATCAACTCGTGTTCGTCGATGAGCTGCGCAATAGGCGGCAGGGGCACGGTCTGGCCGGGCACGTCGGTGTAGCGGAGCACATGATACGGGCCATTCTCCGGGCCGTCGTAGTCATCTTCGCGGAGCACATGGATACCCTCGTCGTCGGCCGGCGCCGATACGGTGAGGATCGAGTTCTCCTCCGGCAGCCACAGCTCCCACACCTCGACGTACTTCTTCCATTCGCCCTCTTCCTGGGAGCCGGAACCTCGCGATATTTCGCTGGCGCGAGCGTCGCCCTGTTCGTTGTGCGCTTCGATATGAGTGCTGGTAATTTTGTCTTCGTCCCAATTGTAGAGGCCGCTGTTTTTGACGTAGTCCAGAGGTAGCCGGATCTTGCTCCCCATGTATGAGCACTGATCCCAGCGGCGGGCGGTCATGTCGTGAACCCAGTCGTCCTGTTCCACGATATCCGCGAAGGGCTGCCCCACGTCGTGCGTATACCCGTTGACCTCTATCTGGCCGGCAGGGGCCATACCCACCTTGACGATACCCATGCCGAACAGGCCCTCGCCCGCGGCCATGCGCAACGTATCCTCAAGGAGCACTTCGTCGAGCAGGTGGTTCATAGCCATCTCGAACATGAAGCTGTGCGGTTTCAGATCCATGTGATCTGTGCTGATGAGCACCTTGGGCATATGCGCGACCAGATGTCTCAAGTAGACATTGGCCGTCATTTCAATCATGTTCAGTGGGACTTTGTCTTGTGCGCCCGTACTGCTGTAGTTGGCGCCGACATATTGTTTGAGGAAGCGGACGCGATTAGCGCGGAACGGCTCCATCTGCTTCCGAGACCAGCGCAAGGATTCTGCGAGCTTTGTGATCTGCATTGAGCATGTTCAGTTCCGTCTGGCCACGCTTGCGCATTCCCGACTACGGCCTGTTACCAGCGACCTTTTACCAAGGCTGCTGCTCGCCTCCGCGCCCTTCGTCCCATAAAGCTGGCGACTGGGGTCGGAGGCTTAGGCTTCTCTCTGCTATTCAGCCCTCGCGAGACCACGAGAGCCAAAGCGTCTGCAATTACACGGTCGCCGTGGTTATCACGAGCGCCCGAAGGGTCTGTAGAATCCAACTCCTTGACGTGATTAACTCCTCCGTCAGGCGTGTACTGGTACTCGAGACACTCGTCGAGTGCTGCAAGGCTTCTGTTAACGAACGTCTCTTTGGCCAGCGCCCGACGATAGTCCCCAAGCAGGAGGATCTTGTTCTGCCTGCTTGAAAACCAGCCTGGCTTGTCACTCTGAGTCTTGCGTAAACTCTTCTCATCTCGCCGATAATACACATTTCGATAGCCCAGTTCAATGATAACCTTGCCAAAAATCTGACCCGGCCCGTTGTCCTCCCATGCGATCTTGCACTTATTCTGCGCGCCGCCGAACCATTTGGCCAACGAATACGCGTAATATGCGAGTTCGTGGGGCATGACACGAATCGTTACAAATTCGGCCACCTTTTCGTTCGTGCGCGTGTCCAGAATGGAGACCACCGAATTGGACTTGTCGCTCCCTGCGGAGACGTCTACACCCATTGCGTAGTCGCGGTCACCGAGCGGGGTGTCCTGGGGGGTCAGGAAACACCACAGGCTTAGCCGGCCGTCCGGATTGCGCTCGAACTCGCCCGGTTCGCCGGTTTCGCTATCGAATACCAGTTCGCCGCGGATCAAGGGGTCTCTGGCCTCGCCGCGGAGTTTCTCGATTGTGCCGATGTCGAAGAATGGGCTGCCGGACGCCAGGTAGTCGATATCCAGTTCCTGCGCGATCTCCTGGGCCGAAGCGCGGCGCCTGCATTCCCTGTCGTACCAGACGCTCCGGAGTTTCCCGTCCAGGACAAACTCGTAGTCCTCGGGAAATTCGTAGTCCTGGTCAAGGATCTCGAGGTCGTGGCTGCCACCCTCATTTTTTGTGCTACTGTAAAGCCCTATATTCTTACGCGGGTGCTCCGACCAGTGGAATCGGAAAATCTTGCAGTCGCCCTTCTGTCGGCGAGCGTAGAATGCGTTCCCCGTCCCCTTCGGCGTCGAATTGAAGAAGCGGCAGTCGGTGACGTCCGCCGTGGAGCTCTCAACCGCATACCCTTCCGGGACACTGGCGAATTCGTCGAGCATGATCGCGGTGCGCCGTCCGCCACGGGCCGAGTCGCCGGTCGTGGACGTACCGTCGATCGTGGACCCGTTGTCCTCGTTCTTCAGGTGCAGTTTCATGCGGGTGAAGGTCGGCACCATCCAGCCGGGCAGATTCTTCAGTGCGAAGTCGAGTTTCCACATCATCGCGTCCGGGTCGTCGGCCTTATCGACCAGGTCTTCCTTCCTGGACGCCAAAAGGAAGGTCAAATAGGGCACGAATAGCCACTGGTGCAGGAACACCATCTCCACGATCCACGTCGCGCCCATATCACGGGACTTCTCGATAAGCGAGTCCTCGACACCGAGCGACTCCATCATCTCCGTAATCGCCTTATCCTGAAAGTCATACGTAACAAACGGTTGCCGGGTGGGATCGGGCCGTAGCCGCGGGTCGAACGTCCATACGAACGCGTTCATCCAGAACAGAATATCCCGAGACGCCAGCACCCACATGTCTTCCGCAAAAGCTGCATCCGCCCTGCATTTGCGCAGTATCTTGCGTCGCCATAGCAGGTTAGCGCGCTTGTCCTTCGGTATTCGTACCCCGGTGGGGCTGATTATATAGTTGGCGGGCACTTTCGGGCCTCCTCAATGACGGACTTCCTGGCCTTAGATCGCGCCCTCAACATCATCCGCTCGTGGGCGCGACGCGAGATTGAATTCGACGGATCAGTATGTTGCTTTGCCTCTTCTCTGATTTTTGCATTTCGTTCGGACGCTATCCTCAGCATCCGCTCCTCCTTTTCCCGCGCCGCCCTCTCGTGCTCCTCTCTCTGCCTTTCCATCTCCCCCACCTTTTCGTTGGCGACCCTCCTAATGGCAGCCGCTTCGGGGCTCGCGGCTCTCTCAAGTCGTCGTTCTGCCCTCTCCCGGTCCCGAAGAAGGCAGCCCTTGCGTTTGTGGGCGGACCGCATTATCCGAAAACACAGGTACCTTTCAGCCTCTGACTCCGCTTCGAATTTGGGTGTTAGCCGAACGAAGCCCCTGAAATCGCCAACCTCTTCGCGAATAGCTTTCGTCGCCTTACGAAAGATGTTGTCCATCGTAGATTCGACATCCCAAACGCCATCGCAAACGCCATCCCCATCCCCCGCTCTTCTCGCCAACTGGAAGCCGTCTCTCAGCTTCTGGTCAAACCCTTTAAGCTCCGGATAGCTAAACCCTTGTGCGTCTATTTCGTGGCCCAGATGCTTCATATGATCAGACACTGTATTACCAGCACAAAGATTACGGCGCCGACCGCGCAACACGCCAGAAGGGCGGTGGATGCCAATACAGAAGACGCCTCGGTCATTATATCTTCCGTCCGATCCTCCATTACTTCCCGATACGCCTTTTCATACCTGTTCCAATTCTCCTCCATGCCCCTCTCATACCTATCAAATGCGGCCTTCACGCTCTTGCAGTAATTGCAGGCGCAGTCCTCTTCGTGTCTATGGTTCATTCCGACTCCTCTGGGCCCGTTATCTAATACCCAAATTTTTCCATCAATTTTTAGCAATTTTATGCTTTTTTGTTTTCGTCAAAAAGGGTAGTTGTTCTTTTTTTACGGTAATCAATCACAGAAAATGTGCCTACCTTTGCTTGTTCACCAAAAATCATAATACACATCGCTGCCCACAATCCTCTAGGTTCATTGTTAAAATTTACTTCGCCGTTTATAAATCTAATTTCACTATCGACACAAACCTCTGCCCACCATTTAGTATTTGCTCTAACAGGAAACAAACATACCTTTGTTCCACTATATCTCTCTGAATGTGCTTTTCTAACCCATGTTCCCAATTTTCTGTCGAATGGAGGATTCATCCAACAGTTACCATCCCAAGTTTTTGATAATGCGTCATCATCAATAGTCCAGTAATTATCTAATTTGTAATTTTCTTTACTTGCACAAACATCTCTCGTTAAAGAAAATTCTTCTATGAGAGGATTTACTATTTCTAATGGTGTGCTGTATTCTATAGATCTACTTGCACCAACAACACCCATTCCTATTTGTTCTGTTCCCATCATGCCTCCAAATGCTAACAACGTATAAAGTGCAGTTTCCGTAGGTCATTCCTCGCCCTCCCCAAGCAGGTTAAGGTGTTCGGATATAAGGTCTTCGAGCGGGCGACCGTCGTCCTTGTACTTGCCTTCGCCCTCCAATTGGCTGCGGGTAGGCACGAATTTGCTCCCGAACAGGGTTAGATATTCGCCCCGTAGCTTGTCCGTCCTCGAGAAGTGCGCGTATTGAGTCCACGCGAAAGCGCACGGCGCGTCTTCCGGCCGCATTTCTTCGATCGACAGGTGGTCGAGTACCCAGCGTATTGCGTCACGTTCAGGGTAATTCTCGTCCCAGTGCCCCGCTTCGACCAGGCCGATCTTCTGCTCTCTCGAGACCTTGGCGATCGCCCCCTTCTTCTCTGGCGGCGGTTTGGGCGGAGCCTTCTTGTGCCCGTTGACCGTCTCCCTCTTGCCGAATACCGAGCCTATGCCCTCCGCCTCCCTGCGCCGCTCGATCTTTTCCTGCCGCGATAAGGGCTCGAATTGGCTTTTGAGCAACTCCCACATGGCCCCTTCGGCCAATTCGCCGTATTTGTCGACCGCCTCGCGCGCCACCCGCTTGTACTCCTCCCAACGCCCCTCATCCTTCAGCCGCTCCCTTTCGCTTTTCCAGCTCATGAGCACTCGACCCCCTGCATGGCGTAGTCGCGCACCCCCTTGTTGCGGCGCATGCACCTCTTGCAGAACCGGTGGCAACGGGTCAGATTCTTGTGCACCCTACCGCATCCGAGGCACGAGAGGGCCTTTTTCTGGAGGTTCAGTTCTCGGACGTTCATTTGAGGTGCTCCTAGTATCTGGCGGAGGGCCTGGGAGTCGAACCCAGGCGTGGGGGGCATCCCTTCCCTTGCTAAGCGCCCCGTAGAAGCTCCGGCCTCCCTCCTAATGCCCGGAGCACTTCCTCTCTGAAGCGCGCCGGGCGGCGAACAAGTGGAGCGACCGCATTTAAGCATAACCGCATAGATATTCAAGGGGGTTTTGGCGACCGGAAACGCAACTCGTTTTGGAGAAGAGGTCACAAAAGGCTACAAAAGCTCACAATCGCGCCCCGCCGCGGGGTAGCCTGCCGCATGGAAAGATTGATAACCGTAATTGAGGTTGCAGACCGACTGAGGGTGTCGACGCGTGAAGTGAATCGCCTTGTTCGTAACAGCGAAATCCCGCATATCGTGCTTCCCGGAAACAAGGTGCGCTTCTCCCCCGCCGAGGTCGACGAATGGTTGAGCCGCCGGCACTCATAACTTGACCGTAAGACAACTGCGATCGGGGCAGATTCCCGGATCCACGCGAAGGCTATTCGTCGAACGCTGTTTTGGCGACCGCTTCGGCGTGCACCAATACCCGATATCGAGCAGGTTGGGTTGCGGTATCGCCCATACTCCTGAAATGCATAAAACCCGGATCCCGCATCTCATATTTTCTGTACCAAATACCACAGTACAGACCCCACCCCATATATATACCGCGTCATACCAAAACAGTCGTGCACCGCGCATAAAACATTCGCAGATAGTGCATTAGCTCGTCGTTCGCGGATAAGCCATTCGCGGTGAATACAGGCGTGGGGGGTAACCATTACCCTTTCGTCCCATTCGGCCCAGGGGTATGGTCGCGATCTCACATTCGCGAATCCCGTACTGCTCTAATCCACAATATATAGTATGCGCCGGCCCTTTTCGCGGCGTGCACCGTTAGATGTCGGGGTCCGCGTATGTGGTCAGGCGGGCGAAAATTGCTATGCGGCGGGGAGCTGGATAACGCGGCCACGACATCCTAGGCGTTGCTTGCTTGGCCTACCTGGTTATTCGCTGCCCTATTCGCTCCCTGTTAATCCGTTAATCTATCGCCGTGGTAATCTGCAGCGCGGTTGCATGCATGCTGGCGCCATCGTCGCGGTTGTAATGCATGATTGTAACATGCATGTCAAGTCTGTCCATGAAGCCCAGGGGCATAAAAAAAAGGCGCGCCGATAAAATCGGCGCGCCCTTGAATTGGTCGCGACCTTCAATCACCGCTGGCCTAGATGCCGCCTGAGCCATAGGCTTCAAGGAAGAGCAGCTCTTCCGCGCCGAATACGCGGCGCTCCCCGCACGATTCGCACGTATAGCCGCGCGCGTCCGGTGCGACCCCGTACGCCTCTGCACCGCAGGCGGTGCAAAATCCAAGGCAGTCGTCCTGCAGCACGGCGGCGATAATATCGTCCGCGGTAATGCCGGCGCGGCGCACTTCGGCGGCCGTGGTCGTAGCGTCATTCTTATGGATTGCGTAATAAGACATATGAAGAGCTCCACTAAAAGTAAAAAACCCTGCTACAATGCAGGCCCTCGGGCAGGTGTCTACCCTCGGGTGTGCATTGGTGTAGGGAAGGCTAGTTACGCACAGTCCCACACTGACAGCCGGCGCGCGGGCACAGCTCCCGTGTAATCCGCGCTACCTTGCGCTTTGCGCTGTCATCGCCATCAATCGCCATCCACTGAAGATATGACCATGCATTCTCCGCGTGCGCTTCCGGCACGCGGACACACACGCGCGTGCCGTGGAATGTATTTTTCAGTTCTACGATAATTTCGCGTTCAGACATGTCGATGCTGTAATTTCGAGTCAACGCCCCATCCCAATGCAAATCGGCTTTCCGCGCCGGTGACAGGGATTGGTATCTCTTGAGGGGCGTTTGATGATGGACTTTTCTACTCATGGCAATGCTCCAGGTGGATGACAGGCGCCCCGAATTAGAGCGCCAATAGTGGAAGAATAGCAGACTATTACACGGGGCGCAACTTATTGGTGTCTTTTTAGTTGACACGCCGGAGCGATTATGGTTTCATTCCCGCCATGCAAAGAACGCGATACAACCTACTAACCGAGAACAGCCCGAAAATGATTCTCGGGCTGGCGCACGGCTGGCGTAATGCAATCCTATACCTTGCCCCGTGCAACGAGTCCGGCATCAATACATGCCCGCGTGCCAGCCGCGGATGCCGGGCAGCTTGCCTATATACTGCCGGCCGCGGTTCATTCGAACGGACCCAGGCGGCGAGGATACGCAAAACCAGGCAATACCACGCCAACCCGGCCGCGTTTATGCACCTAGTCGCGGCCGACATCCACGCGCTGTGCGCGTCGTGCGAACTCGACGGGGCCGCCTATCGGCCTTGCGTGCGCCTTAACGGTACAAGTGATCTCGAGTGGCCAGCGGAAATATTCGAACAATTTAACGAAGTGCAATTCTACGATTACACGAAAGTCGAAAAGCGCATGGACACCTGGCTAGCTGGCAAATGTCCCGCAAATTATCACCTTACGTGGTCGCGAGCAGAACGCCGCGACAGATACGCGCTCAGCGTATTACACCGCGGCGGTAATGTTGCCGCGGTATTCGCCAACCGCCCGGATGAATGGCGCGGCTATCCTACGGTGAACGGCGACCAACACGATTTAACTTTCCTTTACCCCGCCGGTCGTGTCGTTGCATTGTCCCCGAAAGGGCGCGCCGCACATGACACGACCGGTTTCGTTATCCAATAGAAAGGACATATTATGGACATATCATGCGCGCACGACGTGCCCGAGGAGCTGCACCGCACGGAACCCATATGCGCGGGCGGATGCGGCCGGCGTACATTCGACAGCGATTATGCTTTGTGCCCCGACTGCCGCGCTCCGCAGCAGTACCAGATTGAATCAGTAGTAGGCGGCCAGTGGGTTGCCGATGCTGTAGGTGAGCCAAACTTGTTCAATTCGCCGGACGAAGCTGAGACAATGATCGTTAGGCTGAAAACGTTAGGTGATGATTGGGCGCGCGCCGAATATAGGGTGTCGCCCGTCTACATCGACGCGGGCCCGGTCGAGGAACCGACCGCGGCTGATTTTCTCTCACCACACTGGCCGATCTTGCGCGACGCGATAGAGGCCGACAGAAAGGATCCCAAATGAACCTGATTGCACAGTCGGAAATAATCGAACATGCCGGCGTACTGCCGCACGCGGTCGTACTGCGCCGATGCGACTATCCCCAGCGCGGGGCATCGCAATATATCGTGCATATCAAAACATGGCGCGCGGATGAAGTTGGCTATTCTGGCGGCTGGTATGGTCGCACGCATCACGGGGATACCGGAGAACACCTGCGCGCGGCTCTTGAAGAATACACGAAGCGTTGTCGCCGGTTCGGACTAGATTCACCGGTTATTGCGTATGACGCGTGGCAGTATGCCGGCGCGAATGACGGGGGCGCATTATGAGCCTTGCCGATAAATACCGACCCCAGGTGCTCGATGACGTAGCCGGCCAGCCGAAATTGGTCGCACGTATCCGGGCGATGGCCAGCCGCGACCTGATTCCGGGTAATGCGTATTGGTTTTCCGGTCCCAGCGGACGCGGCAAGACCACGATTGCGCGCATTGTCGCGCGGATGGTCGCCAACGATCTATGCGTGCATGAATATGACGCGGGCGAGGTCACCGCGGCACGAG
>Ga0209128_1000704_pt1 | contig 24484 bp, 45 predicted proteins | sample ETNvirnome_6_100_FD_184072 | JGI IMG/M metagenome (GOLD analysis project Ga0209128, IMG submission 184072) | Marine viral communities from the Pacific Ocean - ETNP_6_100 (SPAdes) (version 2) | ecosystem: Environmental > Aquatic > Marine > Oceanic | place: Pacific Ocean | collected 2013-06-19 | reverse complement strand
GAAAGATGAAGGTTGCTATCAATGAACATAAAATTCATTTAATAAAGCAGGTAGAACGTGGCCCCAGAAAGGGTGCTTCTGATTTTGTTCCTGTCAGGTTAAGATTTAGATCTAAAGATGAAAGGGCTACTAGTATTGGTACCATGGAAGGAATGAACTCTCTTGATGTACGTTCTAATTTACAGGGAGATCATGATGGAGACAGGGGAAGAGGTACTCATGATTTCTCACGTGTTGATGGTAAGGAATTAAAGTGGGGATTCTTGAAGAATTCATTTAAACTATCAAGCAATAATGAAGAATATAATATACTTGAACCTGGTGTGAGAAAAGCTAATCTTTGGGGTACTGGATTTGATGCTAAGGGTGATCTAATGCATGCAGGAAGTAGGGTTACAGATAATATACATAATTTAAAGGCTGATATATTAGCAGATCAAAGAGCTGTTGGTAAGGTTATTGGTATGCAGTCTGCCATTGAGTGGGCAAGTTTAGGTGGTCTTTCAATAGGAAATCAGAATATAAATACTAAACTAGGATATGATGTTGATAACTTGGTTGCTAATGGAGATTTATTTAGAAGACTAGAGAAAGGTAATCAAAGTATAGTTGATTTTATTAAAAATTTAGATCCAACAATGAGGGAAAAACCATATGACTATATGCTTCTTGCCGAGAAGGAACCTGAATTGATGACAAAATTGATGGACTTTGATCCCGGCAGTATACAAGCTGATATCTTATATCAAGTAATGGATGTAATGCGTAGACCTTCTTCAATATTTAATAATCAATTTAGTGAGATGGGTGGGAAGCAAGCTACTGCATATGATATACATTCACATTATGTTCGCATGAGAAAGTTTTTTAATGATCCTAATAGTTATATATTTAGAGCTTTGGTTAGGAAATTTCAGAATGCTGATGTTGATATGACTGCTAAATTAAATGAACTCATACCATTATTTTTTAAGACAACAGATAATAAGGAACCTATGGCACGTGACGTTATAGGTCTTAAAAGGTTAGTATTAGAGGGTAAGGCTACGCCTACCAATAATGTAATTAAGTTTACAGAAAAAAATCTTGATAAATTAATGAAGCTAAGTAATGCAGGACGTGTGATGGATGGAGTGGTGCAGAATTCTATGTTTAGAACTGAAGAAATGGATTTGGCATGGTCTCATCATAAAGATATTAGTGACATGAAAATTAAATCTGAAACTTTTCTTGATCAATTAAGCCTTATGAAAGTGATTGGTATCTCTCATGAGGAAATGATAATTCATCATGAAAAAATATTTGATGTGGCTAAGAATCAATATCTAAGGATGGATGAAAATGCAGCTTTACTATATGATCTCATCCTGCAAGAAGAAGGTTTCCTTGCTAGCAAGCTAGAGTATCAATTAGGATTTAAGAATGGAAATACTTCTGTGATATCAGGGATAGTTAATCGTATGGATAATGCTGTAGCTGCAAGAAATATAATTGAATCCATTAGAGGTCAGGAAACTCTTAAAATTATTAGGGGAGAAAAGGGTGAGGATGGCTCTTATGCAGCTCAAAATAAATACACTGTTAATAAAAAGAAAGCTGGCTTTATAAATAATCCTACAGATAAACCTCAGACTTTATATAAAATTGTTGGTAATTTATATAGTAAGGATGGTACTCCTAATTGGGATGCAGTTAAATATGTGGAAACAATACGTGCTAATGGTAGATCTTCTAAGAAGCGAAGTGGTAAATTTCTTGTGTTAAAGAATCCTATTGTTGGACATAGAGCTTCTCGTGAGTCAACTTTAGAAGGATATACATGGCATTATGTACACAATAGTACTCCAATGTTTGCAAGTAAAAAAGCTTTTGATAGATATGATGCAGATTCTCAGGAGGTAGCACAAAGGTTAGTAGGTGTTTGGAGTAGGGCTCTTAATAGATGGAGAAAAAACAGAGCTGACTTTGGCCCTTTTAGTAAAGCATCTAATGAAAATACTTTACTTTTGGAAAATTATTTTAAAAAGTCTTACTCTCAGGAAGGAGAACCAAAAGTATTAGAGCAATATCAGTTGGGAGATTTTGGAGAAGACAAGGCATTTATATATTATAAAGCAAAGATGCTCTTGCGTTCCAATGTAGTTCCAAGACATTTTGTTAAAGGTGATACAGAACTACCATTTATGGCTTTAAATAATAGAATCTTTAAAGAAGTTTTTACTTGGCTTAATAACAATGGACATATGGATGTAGCTTCTGAAATAGCTGGTGAATATAATAGAATAAAGAATTATTTTGCAGGCTATAGTAATGATCTGACTTTTGATTTAAGACCCAGCCCATTATATCAAACAAAATATAATTTAGATCCAGTGAAGGCTAACAATGTTTTACGATCTGTACTTGATGGCGTTATTACTCCAGACATGGAAATTAAACTACAAGGTATGGGGATAGGTACTTATCGTGGTGAGGTTACTAAAGTTAAGGAGGGTGAGTATCAAATCAGGGAAGTAAGAAATATGTTCAGCAATTGGAAGGAAAATAGAATAGATAAGAGGAAAACGTGTAAAGGTGGGCTTTAATCAAATGAAAAATAACGAAAATTCTATACCACATATATCAACTTTTGATTTTGGTTTAAGAAAGTGGCCCTACCCAGCGTATAAAGTTTTGAAACCTCTTGTACCTTATGTAAGATCAGTATGGGGTCATATAAGGCCCGTAAAGGGGTCTAGAAGGCCGTTTCTTTCTTTTCTGGACACTAAGTACCACTTTAACAATAAAGGAGCTTTAAATGAATAGTTGCTTCTATGGTGAGCGTAATAAGGATTTTGAAGACATAGTAAAGCATTGGAATAGTAAGGCTATTATCAGGAAACATTTAGGTGAGATAGGTGGCAATAAAGCTGAGGATCTGCATGCTGAAACTTATTTAAATGATGTAGCAGAGCATTTGTTCCGTCTTCCATTTAATAGTGATTTTAAGTTCTCTCAAGGTATGGTTAATCGGATGAAACGTGAGATTGACAATATAGAGGGTAATTATAAGAGTGGGAAGATAGGGGTATTTAGGAAATATTTCTATGTACCTGATGCTATTGCCAATAAATCTCCAGTTACAAGAATGTTTTATGAAAATGTAAATATGGCCATTAATTATGAACGTAATAATATGGATCAATATCTTTCATATTCAAAATCTATCTCTAAACATATAAGAAATGCTCTTATTTCAGAAACAGGCATGTCTAAGAAAGAAGTTAAAAAATATCAGACTAGAATGCAGGAGCTTGAAACTAAAATTCTTAGTGCAGGTACTGAAGATAATACAAGTGAGTATTACAGAGAATATACTAATTTATTTAATCAAAATGGTGGAAAGGTTATTGAAGATTACATAAAGCTCATGGAGATGGACAAGAATACTTACTCTGCTGAAAGTGGTAAGTATTCTAGAGATACTCGTCTTGCTGTAGAGGAATCTAGGGAATTGCTTGATCGTATGGGTAAAGTTATGCTAAATGGGTTGGAAAGGATGGAAAATGTAGTCAAAATGACTTACGATTCTCCTATTTTACCTAAAAATGCTCGTAATTATATAAAGCGTATCAAGGAAGCACGTGAACGTATTAAAGTTGGGATGGATAGAGGTGGTTATTTACCACATTATGTATTAGATAGTGTAGTTGAAATGAATTATAGAATGCGTGGTCTGATGGAAGCTAAGGATGTAAATTCTAAGAATAAAGCTGTAGAAACTTTAATTGGACGTATAGAAACCATGATTCCAGATCAGGCTAAGGGAAGAAATGAAAATATTAATAATATATGGGCAAAGAACCCATTCTTCATCCTAACACAGTATTCTAAAGATGTAATTGCCTTTAATAAGATAAACTTTATTCAAGAACAGTATATTCCTGCTATGAGACGTATGCAGAAGGAAGATGTAGACATAGAATTTGTTAGGGATATGCGTCATTTTATTGACGATACATTTCAGATAGCTACTAAAGGATTAATGGAGAGACCTGATTGGGTTAATGCTACTGTTAGAGGATTGATGGCTGTAGAAACATTAAAATCTATGGGATTATCTGTTACTGGTGCTATACGTAACGGTGCAAGTGCAGCCTACTTCTTTACACAAAATGGGGTTTTAAGTGCTGCTAGGGCGGTAGGTAAATATCATTCTCATTATGAGGGAACACTCTCAGAAATAGAGAAAGAACAGGGTTTTAAGTTTAAGGAAGCTGGTAGAGAATTGGTAGCAGAGGGTCTTATCCCTTCTGAAGGTGTAAATGTATCAGATATTAAGTATGATCCAATTAGAAATACAGTTTCATATAGAGATAAGGGTGTGTTAAAGAAATTGGATCCAAGAATTGATTGGGCTGTTGGTAAATCCTTAATGTTCCACAGATTTACTGAGAATGCTACACGTCAGTGGATGTTTCGTATAGCATGGGTGGAAGCTTATGAGACGCTTAATGGTCATAGCGTAGTAGATGCTGCTAAATTTAAAGATCCAGGTAGTGCTAATAAGAAAGCAATAGAGCGTATGGCTACTAAATTTGCTATTAAGGCTGTAAATACTTTTGCATTTGAGTATGCAGCACATGCTAAAGCACGAGCTATAGGAGGAACCGCTCCACGTTCAACGGAACTTTCTGCTGATGGTAAGCCAAAAATGCAAGCAAAAGATTATAATACAGCATTAGGTGAATTAGCATTTCAATTTATGCATTATCCCATGTCTTTTTTAAACTTACAATCTAAGATTGTTAAAGGTTCTTATGATGCATTATTGTCTGGTCAATATGATGCTCCAGAACTTAAACAAGCATTGAGATTTGCTGGTATTTATACAGCTGTACAAGCTTTATCATTAACTACAAATCTAGATCTTACTAATACACTAGAAAATGATACCGTAGAACGTTTACAGGATCTTGCAGAATATTTTACTGGAGATGATGAAAAACTTGAAAGAAAGCGTGGAATGGTTAATGATTTTTCTGGCCCAATAGTAGGTGATATGCTATATGCGTTAAATATGTTTCAGCTTTACAAGATGCCAGATAATGAATGGGCTAAAATGTTAACTGGATATATAAATTACTATGGCAAAGGTGATGTTCCTGATTGGGTAAATCCAAAGAAAAAGATTGATACTGAAGAAAAGCGTAATATGTGGAATAGGATGAATGTAGAGCTTGCAAGGTGGCGGACAAAGAATATACCTGCACTTAGAGATGGTAGAGGTATAGACATAATACGTCATGAACTTGGTTGGTATCCACGATCAGAAATTAAAGAAGGTCGTAAAACTATTAATAAATATTCTAAGAAATATTTTGGAGTTAAACCATTTAAGAAGAAAAAGAAAGATAATGTTGATGATAATTTGAGAAGATTGATACTTGAACTTCAGAATAGATAAGGGCCCGATTCAAGATCGAGCCCTTATTCCAGTTTGCAATTTAAAGAATATTTCACCATCTCCAATATTTAACCCGATTCTAAATCCATAATTCAATATATCTATTGTTATATGTAGTAACATAAATGTTACTAATAATGAGTATGTTTTTACTGGCTCAATATACATCATACTTATTCCAGCTAAACAATGGTCACCGAATTTAAACATAGTGTGCATTATCTATCCTCCGGCATTGAACAAATGAATCTTTCTTCTAACCAGTCATCAAATCTCATAATAATAAGGGTCTCACCTCTATCCTGCTTACATACTACAGCATCTACATGTTCAGTTGGTACTAGAAATGATGCTAATTTCTTCCTACATTTAGCTTGAATTTTAAAGTCTTCACCTAACAGGACATCAACTTCTTCATGCATACCGAGAGCAGCTCCATTACTCCCCCATGCACGCTTACATTTATTGAATCCTGAACTCAGAACTGTATTAACTATTTCTCTCTCAAATCGGTTGCCCTTGGCTTTGCTTGGACTTGGCATCTTTATTGATCTCCTTTTTTAATTTGGTTGTGAATCGCTCCATTGCAGTTTTAGCTTCTCTAGATATCTCAGCAAATCTAGTTTGCAATGGCTCTCTTTTTATGGATGGCATTTCTTTATTATATAATTTAATTTCCAATTCTTCTATTTTATCAAGTAAAGCATTATTATCTTTAGTTAATTTATTTATCATTTCAACAGCGTTTTCAAAATTAAATCTTAAATAATTTCCTAAATCACCTTCTCTTTCCATTATAAACCCATTCTACCTGTTACTACTTTAAGTTTATTAGCAATATCAGATACAGAAAGCTCTACTTCATTAAGTCTTTCAGACAATTTAGCTAATTCTTCACCTATAAAATCAACATCAGACTTCTTAACTTTTTCAGGGTATGGTGTTTCAACTTTCATATTTGGTAATTTTACTTTATGTCCTGCATACTTTTCTTTTACTGCTGTTTTCTTAGCCATTCTTTAGTCCTTTCATCTATTACTTTATCTAGTTTATTTTTCTTACCGTGTTCTTTTACGGCACACTTTTTGCAAATCCTTTGCTCTTCATAAGGATGCTCAGGTGGGATAGCAAAGTTTCCCCAAATATAAGAATCCTGTATTTTTGTGGTGCGGCACATAAAACACGTGAATAAAGATTTAGGTAACTTTGCATTTATTCCATACATAATAGTTGGTGCTAATTGGTTAGAGGAAAGCACCAGAACCTACTTCAATGTAAACGTTAGCCCCTCATCCCGCTATCAGGATGGTAACCGTGTGTGTTTATAGTCTGACACAACTCTCGTCAGAGTACATTTTACATGCCCAGCATTTTTATGAGGCAACAATTGCCCTACCTCATTCATCGGTGCGTTTACAATTTAAATACATTGATCTCCTATACATTCATAATCAGGAAGTTTTTTTTTACTCTTCAGCTTTGCTTGAATCTCAATTAACTGACCTGCTAAATATACAGAACAATCAAGTGCTTCTTCAAGAGCTTCTTGAATAAAGTCTCTACCATCAGATGCAATATTCTGTTTACCGTATCGTTCTTCACCCTTAACCAGGCGTTTTCTTATTAGCTTTACTATTTGATTATTCATCCTTTTTTCTCCTTGTTAAAATTGGTAAATAAGAACGAAGTATCTCCTCAAGAACACGAACTTTTCTTTTCAGTTCTACATTCTCGAGGAGAACACGTTTAAACATATCTTGCAGTGCTTTTAAGCGACCGCCTGACATAGACCATCTACTATTGTAGAGTTTTGTCCATAACTAGCAACAGTAGGTTTCTTTTTGTGCCAAAGAAGATCTGTGGCAGCATTAAGTAATGTCCAACCATTATGAGGAACATGGTTATTTGGATCAGTATAACGATCCACTATATTACCCCACAATTGAATTGGAACATCCTTCAAATGATTATGTCTAAGTCTACCTAATTCTTCTGTAGTAACATTTAAGTTACTAAGAGATCTGAGATTTCTAAGAAATTCATCTAAATTATGAGATCCATTGCTTAAATTATTAATATTAGTTACTACTTCTGTCAAGCTATCTTCCCAGTTTTCATTAGATGGTTGATGTTTAAATCTATAAGTATTGAAATGATCTTTACTCATCATTCCATTGGTACATATGAGGCGATAAAGCATCATAGCAAAGCCAAATGCTTTAGAACCGTCATATGAGTTCCAAAATTGCATCCCTAAGGCCACATCGTCACCTTGGGCAACCTCACCTACCACATGATCAGATTTTAACGAATATGCGTAACTACGGCCGTTAAAGAATGTTTTATCATGTACAAACTGAAGTTTAGATTCTTCTGCTACTTGTTCTGCAGCTTTTCTTACACTATCATTATCTACTAAAAGATAACTATGTCCTACTACACCTGTTTCTTTCCATTCAGTATCTAGAGTACCTTTTCCAGATTCATGTTGCATTTGAACTGCATAAGCAGATGATGATATACCATTATAATCTAATGGTACTTTTCTTATTGGTAAATAAGGGTTCATTGGGGTTCTCCTTTTGTTTGTTGTTTTAATTTTGCTATGTCTTTCTCAAGTATATCAAGTACTTGAATTATTCCGTCTAACTGGTCTATAACTCTAGATCTGAAAGCATTTATTCCATCTTTCCAATCAGCTTCTTCCATCATTTTATCTCTCATTTGATCCTTTGTCTAAATATAGCTTTAGCTCCTTCTGAGTTAGTTCTGATAGTGGTAGTCTTACCGGTAAAATTGGCAATATGTTCTTTCTCAATCATCAACCACTCACGAACAGTGATATAAGTTCCTTTATACCAGGTTTCATCATTAGGATTTAGCCATTTTGTGATCTGTATCATTTTATTTCAGTCCCATTTACAAGTAGTTCTAAATTTAGAGTTTCTCTTTCTCTATTGGCTGTACATACAACCTTTAAAGATTTGATAAGATTTTTATCATCTTTATATGGTGTGAGAGAGAGCACTTTATTAGCATTATAACCAATTCTAAATGATCCTTTAGCTGAAGTTATATCCATACCTTCATGGAATGCTTGCTTAGTTATTTCAGATACTGCAAATACTACTACATTATTCTGAATTGCAACTTCCATAAGAGCCTGAGATACTTCTTCAACCTTCATATTATTGTCATGTTTCTGAGATTTAAATAAACCCATGTGATCTACAACAACTATCTCAGGTTTATATGGTAACATCATGATACGTTTATTCAATTCATGAGAATAACAACTATTATAATCGATAGTAAGCCAATCGAAATTCTGAGAAATTCCATTAGCATACTGTTTATAATGAGCTTTAAGTTCATCTTCATCCCAACCTTTTTCCATCATAACGAATCTCATCCACATTTGACGTGGTGACATTTCCATTTCAATGAAATATGTTGGACGTTTAAGTTTATGTATCCAACTCTGTAAGAGCATGGTTTTCATAGACTTAGGTGGTGCTTGTAAAACTACTACTTCACCTGGATATATAGGAAAATCTTGACCATATAATTTACCTATATTTATTGGATCTAGATCTCTTGTAAAAAAATCAACAAGTTCTTTTTCCATAGCTTTAGCATCCATCATGTGTTGAGACTTCTTAGCTTTATAAAGCCTACATGTAGATTGACAATGATTATCCATATGAACATCAGTACAGCCATAATTATAGCCATTACCTTTATGTCCTTCATAACAATCAGTTACTATCTTATCCATTTCTTTCTTACTAAATGAATGCATAGCAGTATCTAAATCAACACGTTTTCTCCAATCTTCCATAACAAGCCTAACTACATGTTCCGGATATCTCCATCTTAAAAATCCTGCTACACGTAAAGCTATCTGATGTCTTGATCCTTGACCAGCACCAGACATCATGGTTTGAATACACGGATACCATACAGGATCTGGAGTTCTACCAAGAGTAACAGTTTCAAAAGTTTTATCACTTGCAACAGTTTTACGTTTCAATACATCAAACACAGGTTCACATTCTAATGTTTGCCATTGATAAGTGGAGCGTTTATTCTTTGCTAATTCTTGTATTACAATTATTGAACTATGTAATTCTTTCTGTAAAAGAGGAATTTTCCATAGATTTGATTTCTGATTAAGAGTATTAACTACTCTTATAAGTCTAGTTTTATCAGATACAGATACATCTGCATATTCATAAATACCTTTAGCCATCATTTCATCTTTTACCATTAGGTGCAGATTAGGTGCAGGTTTCCATCTAAAAGCAGATCCAGGTATACCTAAATGAAATCCAGTTCCAGAAAAGTAAATTTGATATGGAACACATAAATCATCTAGTACAATACTTAATCCGATAGTTTTCTGTCGAGCACTTTCTGGATTCTCACCATCTATATCAAGAATAAATTCATCAGGCATATAAAGCATTCCATCATATGATGCAAGAGTACCTTTCTGTTTAACATAATCAATTACATGATTATCATAATCCCATAGGGACATGAAAGTATCTTGTGCCATACCTGCCCATTTTTCAATATCGTGTACATCTCCAAAATGATGTCGATTTGCTAATCCAAATGCAAATTCTTTAATCATCTTTTTCTCCTAATTCTTCATCTAAGAATGGAATACTATTTAAAAAGTTTCTAAGACAAACTAATTGTTTTAAATCTAATTCTTCTGAAATAACTTTGGTTTCTTCTTTATCCCAAAGTTCAAATAATTTAATATCTACATGACGATTTTTATCGTTTTTACCAAGCCACACATTAAAATTTAGATTTTTTATAGCGTTAGCTTGCCCTTTTATGTTCTCACCAACATCCCATTCATATTTAATTACGTTAAGACTCATTATTGTTTACCATCTATATGAGCAGCATTTATTCTTTCTTTACGTTTTTCACTAATTAACTGTCTATACTCAGGTGATACAGCTACAGCACATTGAGCTTCTTCAAATACTTCTCTTTTTAATGATCCACGACAAGATTTTATCTTATCAACAACAATAGAAGCAGCTTGTTGAGTGGGATTTCTTCGTTGTTTATTAGATAAAGCAGCTAATATAGCATACTCTTCTTCTGTTAATTTTATTGTTAAAGTTTTCATTCTTTCTCCTTTATTAAATCTTCAATATCTGGAATATTATCAAATTCTTCAAATGATAGAGGATGTTTTGTATATGGATTTTCTTTTTCTTCTCGTATTCTCCTATACATATTGAAACGAGTAGCTTGTGCCATTTCTCTACTTCTTGACGAACCATCCCTACAAATACCATGAAGTTTTCTAGATTTTCTACTACTTATTTTAGATTTATCTTTTTTATTTAGACTTCTATTTATATTAAATGGGATATTTTTAGACATCTTTCTCTTTTAATCTTTCATAAAGTTTCCACATTATATCAGCAAAGATAAATTGATTTTTCTTACATTCCCGCATATCACCCATCTGAGTTTTATACCATAATCTAACTATATCATCAAGATTCATTATCTTCTCCTAGAAATTCTTTAGATTTACTAACTAATAATTTTTCAGTTTCAGATAAATGACTATTCATATATCCAACCCAAGCTTTAATTATTTCAGTAGCAACTTCTAATTTGACACATATTTTAGCAAATTCTTCTTCTTTATCTTTTAATTTATTTAAAGCTTTCCATAATTCATTAGCTGATTCTTCAGACATTTTTCGCATATATTCTCCTGGAGGGGAAAAGGCCACATCTTTAATAATGTAGCCTTTTCCCAGGGTTTATTTAGAAGGGTAATTCTGCATCACTAGTTGTAGTAGTTTTTGCTGTAGTATGATGATTAGTATGATCTACTTTATCACCTTTTACTCTAACAAAATTCTTCTCTGCAGAAGCTTTAAGTCTTGCAACTTGATCAGTTGTCCATGTTACATGTTCAGTTACTTGCTCAACAGGAGCTACAGTATCAAAAGGACGACTATATTCATTACCATCATCAGCTTTCTTTTTATAAAAGAAAACATTGATTCGAGTACCAACTAGATTTTCAGCTTCATCATCATATTGAATTACTGGATTCTTACCTGTAGGATCATTAAGAACATCAATAATACCAGCACACGCATAACGAAATAGATTAGCAATTTTAAACTCTATATTAGTTTCTCTATTCTTAGCTTCGTAAATGCGAAGATCCATATTATCATATCCTTCAAAATGAAGATTTACATATCTCTTCACTTTACCATCAGGACCTGTCCATGTATCATAGGCAGCAGAACTAATAACGAGTTCATGCCAACCTGCATCATATAAGCCAGTACTTGTATTTTGTACCATTGTTTTTACAGCCATTTTGGTTCTCCTTATACTGTAGTTGTTGTTGGAATATCAGTACCACCACCATTAACACTTGCAACTACTTTAGGTGTTTTTGTTTTAGTGGTCTTTACTGTTGTGGGATTTAATGTGCGAAGTGAATATGTTTTGCCAGTACCAGGTGATCCTATTACTAAGATTTTAGCACCATCATATCCACGTTTATTAGCAGCATTAATTACAACTTGATAATCTTGAGGAATTTCATTGTCAAGTAATTGAGTTCTATCTTTTGCATGATCATACATTGAAGTATGATTTGTACGCCATACATATGTATTATCACCATTTGGTTTATTAACTGTAGCAGCATATAATACAAAATCAAACCATTTACTAACATCTTCTTTAGTAGAGCCATCAATATAAGGCAATACTTTATTTCCACCAGTATCCATAGTTTGAATTTTGCTATGACAATTACATATAAGAATGCCTGGAAGAGCAGTTAGATATTCAAGTAGACCATCTAATTTATTCTTCAACTTTCCCCAAGATGATATTTTCATTGTACCACCATCATCTCTAGTGAGATTTCTTTGATATTTCTTAGATAATTCTGAAAAAGTATCAATAACTAAAGCATCTATTGGGAATGTAGGATCTGCAAGAGTTCTTACTATGCGATGTTCTTGTATTTCACGATTTCCAATTAATACAGAATGATCATCTTCGGTCTTATCATAAAGTTGAGTTATTACTGTACTGAAGTCTTCAAAAGATCCAGGTGATAACACTGGTAAGCCAAAAGATTTTTGTATATCTCCTCTATTACCAAGCGTCTTACTTCCATTTTCGAGATCGAATAATAATATATTCATTTGGGGTTTCTCCTTGTTATTTAGGGTTATTTATTTTTCAGATATTTACGTTTAATAAGGACTAACATTCTATTCTTTATTATGTTTATAAATTTCTGTGGTCTTGAATCATTTAATGCACGAAGATATAGCTCTAAATAGGATTTTATTACGATATCTTCTAAAACTGACTCACTTTCCATAGGTAAAAATACTGTGACGGGGAACACATTTACAAGTATTATTTTGACTTTTCTTCAGTTATTTTAAGAGTTAAATCAGCAGCATTACGTAAAAGTTCATTAGCCATAAGAATTTCCTTGACATGTTCTTTATTTTCAGCACCAACTTTGATTGGATAAGAAATTATAACATCATACATCTTTATTTCGCTCATTAAACATATCTCCATACACGGACACCCCGAGTCTTACCGATTACTTCATATTTAGTAATAAAACCTCTATCTGCTAAAATAGCATCTTTCTTCTTACCAGTAGCTCTTAAATCTCTACGCCAATCTTTAGACCATCTTTTTACAGCTTCGACAGTTCTATTTTCTACAGAAAATGATTGTCCAACTTTCATAGTTTCAAAGAAAGTTTTAGCTTTAGCTTTATATATTGCCAAAGGGCCTCTACAACCCACTACAGGCATTTCTACTTTAGAAGTTAATTCACCAACTATTTGTGTACTTTTACTCATTTTTTCAATCTCCTTATGTATTTTTCATTAATCATTGATTTAATAATGGGTGTAACTCCTCCGGTATTTGGATTAGCAAGTTTCCGAAGGAGTTTATTAGCCCATTCAAGTTCTTCTTTGTTACTTTTGAACTTACGCATTATGTCATTTTGACAGGAGGAATATAGTTATCACTACTTGATATAGCATTCCATGTTCGACCAGTTTGAACTAATCCATCACCGTCACGCCAAGATAAGGCAGCTTTTACAGTAGCTTCTTCTATATGGGAATTACCCCATCCTCTAGTACCTTCAACATTAGCTACACCTTCAAAATGACTTTCTCCTGTAGAAGGATTAATCATTTCAAGATATAAACCCCATTCATGACGTTCTTGCCCAGATGCTAAATCAGGAATCTTTACATTAATTAACCTGTAAAATCTTCCATCTATAGTATCTTCATCTTCAACTTTAGTTTCTAATGTTCCAAGAACTTTCTCTAAACCATAGAAATTTAAAATATCAGTACGATATTCTACATTACGATGTTTAAATACATCATCCATAGGAAGTAAAGCATAGTTACCTTTAGCTGCATGGTATCTAACTAAAGCTTCAGTATTATTCTTATTAGCTATACGATTAGCTTTACGAGCTTTGCTATCAGTTTCTTTAGCTTTTCTATAACTTAGAGCAGATTGATGAGTTGGTTTATTGACAAGTTTACCAGTTAATAAGTTTAACTTCATTCCTATCCATGGAGTAAATTCTGTCTTATCACATAATTTCATAAGAAATGCTGATCTGCAAAATCTTATTTTCCAATGCCGTTTCCAATTTTTATTCATTACTCCTTGACGCATTAACTGTTTGACAACATAACCACAATTATTATGTTTATACCAATAATGACAACCATTACTGATCATTTTTAAAACATAATCTTTTATAACAGCTATATGTTGACCATTAGAAGTTCCATGATCATAAACATTATAAATTTGATGAAAATCTACAACATTCTTATTTCTTTTGGTAGCTATATAAATGGTATATCTATCACCAGTTTCACCTTTAAAATATACATTTTCACGTATTTTACCATGTTCAATAAGCCATTCAACTTGTTTATTTTGAAGATATTTGGCTCTATAAGCTTCCATCTGTTCTCTTTGACTAGTCAGCGACATATCTTGTCCTCCCAGCTATATGATCAAACTCTTGAACTATACGTACAAGATATTTACCAGGTGGTACATCAATTGGATCATGCTCTTCATGAGTAAGAGTTACAGTTTCTTCACGCACTTCAAATCCTTGAGGTGTATCTTCACCAACTGTACGAAATCTATTCATATGAAGTGTAACTTCAGCTTTATCTAACATATCTTTCATACGAATTTGATGTATATGACCAGTAGCTTCACCAAGTGCTAATACAGGATTATTATGAGATTGAGTATTATAATGATGAATGCTTGCTTCGTTTGTAGCACCATCCATATTCTTTTTAAATGTTTCATCATCTACCTGAAACATTACTACATCACCTTGCTGATATTTCTTATAAGTTATTACTTTTTTTTCTTTGTCTGACATGATTTACCCTTTCTTATTATTTTGATTGTTGGTTTATTTTCTTTTTCAAGAAGTTCTTCTTTACGACATTGCATCCAAAATTCATAATCAGCAGAACCATCATATAATTCTGGATATTTTGCCATATCTTCTATTAATCTTTCTTTCATTTTACTCATTTTTTATGTAACTCCTGAAATTTGCTGTTTTCTTTATCTAATGGTATTATTACTTGGTTACCATCTTTAAAATTAAAATACCAATATAATGTATGATCATTAGATTTATTCCATACTTTTGTAGGATATAAAATGCCTTTACATGTTTTCCAAAAATTAGGATAACCCTGTTTTTCCATATACATGTAGAATTCTAATTTTAATATTTCTAATCTTTGTTTTTTTATATTAATAATTAATTGTTTCATTATCATCTCTGTTTTAGGTGTACATAATTTACTCATCTTTATCTCCAAATATTTCATCGGATATAGCTGTATCAGCATGTTCATGACATTTACTACACATATCACTATCAGGCCAACCAGGATATGTAAACTGAGCTCCACAACAATTACTTACTAAATCGTCATCAATAGGTCTCTGAGCTTCTGGGCTTTCAGGTTCATCTTCTTTAGCCATACATTCAGGACATAAAGTTTCCATTGTTGGTTTATCACATTCTACACAATGATTTGGCATTGGATTCATTGTACTTTCTAACATCTTTGTAAATACTTTCATTATTTTATCATTCATTTATTTCTCCTAAATTATTGAGGGGAGCGAATCGGTTAAGAGAACTACTCCCCTCAGCCTAATCATCTTTGCCTCGTACAGAGATGACCAATTAATCACAAGAATTATCACAATTCCATCTTGCTACATTATTAATACAAGCAAATCCATAGAAACCATAACCCGCAGGATGATACCCCGCTTTCTCTTGAAGTTTCATAGCACCATCCTCGGTTATGTTACCAACATACTTAAAGTATATGCTGCCTGGAAATGTGTAATCTTTCTTGTATAATAGCTTTCGTTCCATAATCTTCTCCTATATCTTCTTCTGCAATAATCTGTGCATATACATTTTCTAACTTTTCAGATACATGCATACTTTCTAATGTTGGTAAGTTCACTGTCTTTCTCCTTATGTTGGTTAAATAATTTGAGCAGGTAGCTATTAGGTAAGTGCGAATTACGCCATCAAGTTAACAAAGCGTACCTGCTCGGGTATAATACTAAGCAGTACGCCAAACACCTACTACTGTTGGATTTTTGCATGTTCCATGAATAGTTCTACAAGCTACAGTAAATTTCTTATTTCTTGTAGTTGTTCTTACATGCTTGGCAATTGCATAAGCTGCTGGTGCAAGAGATTTAGCTTTAAAAGCTGGAGTATCTCCATTAACTTCAAAGCTTTCTCCTACTTCTAATGTACTTATAAAGCCATACTTACTATAAGTATTTCCTCTTTCAGGACAAGGCAGCTCTACATTATTTCTTATCTTTATTTCCTTAGGAATCCCATGACCTAATATGAGATCTTTTTGACTTAGTAACATATTATTCTCCTTATGTTATTGTTGGTTGTTATTATTGAAAACATTATGTGTCTAGGCAGGATTTAACTATTACCTGCAAGGCTACCGCTTCTATAAGTATCACGCCCTTTCGTTAGATTGTCATCCTACACTCATATCCCCACATTAATGTTAGGGAAATACATTGTGCAAGGCTATCATAGCCCATTGAAAGTATATACTACCATGAAGCATGGATTAAAGTATATATAGCGATTGGAAAAGACTAGTTATGTCTATTTTTTACGGCTCCTACTTATCATACTGATTAGGCTTCACCCTACCATTTGGTAAATGGTGCGAGCACAACCTCTATTAAAATACTTGCGAGCGTCTTCATCCACTGCTTTACACAAGTTTCTAGATTTGCTAGACATGATAACGATCAATTACCATGCCTAACTCACACAAATTTAATTTTAATGACCTTGGTCTCCACCACCTTCGAGAAGACTTTCGGCTTGGTATTTTTCTATTTCCATATCAGTTGGATATGTACAAGATGTGATCCACTCCATAAATGTGCCCAATCCATCACCATCTTTATCACGAAACCAAGTTACTTTACCTGGACCATCACATACTCCACAATCATCTAATGTATTAGATCTACAATTATCATCTGGATCATCATTATTTCTAACCCATCCAAGATCATTGACATGTCTAGCTACAAATCTATCAGGGATTGTAGTTATTTCGGCCAAATTGGTGGTATACTGCTCACCTCTCCACCAGAACACATGTCCTTCCCCTTTTGCTTTATGTTGCACTTTAAACGCATCTGTGAAGGTCATATCATCAAGATTAATCTTAACAGTAGGCGGAACTTCAATTTGGTTTACATATTCACCACTAGATTCACTTGTAGCTTCAGCATCACCACAACATACAAGCATAAATATTATGGTTGACATCATTACTTTCTTCATTTGTTACTCCTTTTGTATTATTTGTTGGTAATTATATAAAACTAAAGAGTAGCTTTCAACACCGTTGATGTGTATACTAACTATCACTGCAGCTTGGCTTCATTATTAGATTAACACAACTCCAATTCAAACTACTCTCTAATTTTATCCATCCTCTTCCGAATTAATTGAATAAATATTGCACCCATCCATCTACATGCCTATCAACTGCTACTATAAATAAAGCAACAGCTACTGATATTACTATAGCTATGAATATTGCTACAATATATGCTATTGGTCGTTTTTCTTCATCGGTAAATAACCATTCATAACAATTATTTAGAAATGAACTTTTATGTTTATTCATAGTTATTTCTTCCTAAATCTATCAGTTAAACGTTCTAAAGCAGATCTATTCTTGGTCTTTATATTTTCTATAACTATTTCCTTTTGCATTTCTTCCGTTAAATCATCATTATCATCTAACTTATAAATACCGTTAACAAGAACAGGCTTTATCTTGCCATCTATTACTTCAATCTCACTACCATGAACATCATAAATCTTTTCATTCATTATAAATACTTTCAAATTGGGATCAATGTCATGTATTTCTTGACGCTTATGTTTATTTGATATACGTCTTGCACGAGATTGTTCAGTCCTCTTGACACGCATAGCTTTATTACGTCTTTTCTTTTCAATAGTCCTATCTTTAGAGCTTCTCATTATTATAATTCCTTTACATTTATGTTGGTTGAAATTTTACAGTGGGCACTCCACGCAAACGCCATGAAGCTCGTGTATTGGTGTCTAGAACAATAACACGCACTAACAGTGGGTCTCACTGCTCGCCCATACTCTGTCTACTTAAATAGCCACTCACCTGTATACGTTAGGAGTTTTGTGACGTTAGTTTACCTCGATTGTAGTGACTCGACTTCTGCTATTCTTTCGATTTGACATCTAGAATTCCTGCAATACTAATAAGATTAGCTTTAGAGCCAATATGTTATTAGCGTGAGCACGATAAATTATTGCTAGTCCCCTGATCAGAGTTCTCCGACTGTTCCGCCCAGCGAAATTAACCGCCTATTGGCTTATCCAGATCTAGAGTTGTTAAACTAGCAAATATAAATTATTAGATCAGGTCTGACTCTCACCAGACTGTACATTTAAAGGTAATTTAAACCCTGACAAATATAATTATCTGTCTATTTTGTAGCTGATCATATTGCTTCCCATAGTCAACGCTCCTACTACAATAGGATTGTTTCACCGGTTCAAGATACTTGTAGGTAACTTGACGCAAGCTCGTGCTAACTTGGCAATCCAGAGGTTAGACTTTAAATTATTACAGGGCCTCAATCACATATCTCTAGAGGTACGAACTTGGTGCAAGTCTTTATCCTGTCTTTGACTTATGTTGGTACATGTTTGGTATAAGTTGGTACTTATCTTATCTCCTCACGCTTGGATGTGCATGTGGTTGATAAAGGACAAATGAATGCCCCTTATACCATACTACCAAAGAATTTACCAGCTATTGTTCTGACCAGTAAAGATCCTACGGTTCAACGCTTTAATCTCTTGATTAAGATTAGCATTGAAGTCCATATCACCAGCTATACGAGATTGAACAGCTAGTTCCACCAGATCATCAGCATACAAACGCATCAATGTCTTACGTTCCTCTCTACTCTTACACTTTTTTCTGGTAGATTTATATTCGGCCTTAGTTTCTTCATATTCTAGCTTGGTATCACTAGCTAATACTGCATCATCATACTGACTGGTTACTTCATCTTCAACTACATCATTGGTTGTTTCATCTGACATTTCTGTCTCCTTTATTAATTAATAGTTCAAATATAACTAAAAATAATCAAATCAAAAATAACGTAATTGTGTTAACAAAAAACCCCCGATAAGGGGGGTACCTATGATGAAACCCCACACACTAAAATGCTATAATTTTTGAAAGTTCGGTATAAGTGTCGTATATTTACCAATGGAAAAGAGATTGAATCTACTGATTTTACTATGGGTTCTCGACAAGGTAATCATGATATTGATATTGCTACTTCTCAAATAATATAAAAGTATTTGCTTCGTTTTATTTATCGTTGTATATTAACACACCGGTAGTATCAAAGCTATCACCCATCTAGTACCCCTGTAAAGGTTCTGCTATGAAGGGTCAGACGTTGGGTTGGCACTCTATATAAGAGTTAAGCATTCCCCCGACAACCGGCAAAAATTGCTTAAATATAAACTGAAAGTATGGGAGATAATTACTGGCTTTTGGTGAAGTTTTAAGTTAAAGATCCAAAAAAAGAGCCCCTGCTCTCAGGGGTTAACTCTATCTAAGATGGAGGGTTGAGTATGAAGAAAGAGTACAAATTGTCAATTCTATATGATGATAAAGGTGATAAAGTTGATAGCCTTTCTGAAGTATTAGAAGAAGTTGATGATGGTAGTGTTTGGCTTGATACTGGTGAAGAGACAGTACAATTACCAGCAGAAATAGTTAAATACCTAGAATCAGACGGAATATTAGGAATAGCTTGATCAACCGAACCCCCTGGCGGGGTTCGGAGTCATCGAAAAAATGAGACATTATACAGTAAACAACATACAATATACAGTGTTTGAATCAGAGGATGAATTGCCATCTGATGTTAATCCAAAGAAGGATTGGCGTAAAGGTGGTATATTTGACTGGGTATTAGCCGATGATGGCTGCTACATTCAGATACTACGTAAAGGAACAATGAAGAAACCTAAAGGTGCTGTGCGTGAAGTTGCGTATATAGGTACCTGTACTGGTACATTCCTTGTTTCTCCCAAGACAAAGATGGATACTTCTAAACATGTTAACATATATTCATTAGGAGGGGACATTGAAAGAAATCAAAGATTGGACGACAGAGAGAATCTATCTACAAGGGAAGAATTATTTGTTAAATATTTGTCAGGTGGTATGGATCCACGTGAGTCTTATATTAAATCCTTTCCTACTAATAACCCACATTATGCCGGTATGCGTGCCGGTCAACTTATCAAAACTGCAAGAGTAAGGAGTGCTATGAAAGAAGAGTTAAAGCCCTATATGGAAGAATTAGGTCTAGATGAAAACTATGTACTTAGTAATATTAAGGAGGTAATCGACTCTTGCGACAAGGATGATACCAAGCTAAAGGCCTTGTTTAAGTTAGCAGATATTATGGATATGGAAGATAAGAATTCAACAAAGGTAACCACAGTAACTGGAGCATTATTTCAAGGATTTACTCCAGAGAAGCTGGAAGAGGTCGAAAGACCTAAGGAGTTAGGTGACGGAGAATGAGGTCTATCCTCATACAAGTATTAGCTCAAAGTGCCAAAGAATTAAAACTATGGAAATGGGTGGCAATAATAAGTATAGCTTTACATTTATTAAGGAGTTGTTAGATGGCAGATTTTAAAGGTGCAACTATAGATGATATCTATGAAGCTTTTGCATATGCAGAAACTGGTGGAGAGAAAGATCCATGGATAAGAACTAAATTTGCTCCAGAAGAAGGATCTGATGCCTATGGGCCAGTTCAGATGTTAAGTAGTTTCGTAGAGGGAGCCACAAAGCAGACAACAAAAGAAGGCAAGTCTATGATAGATTTTTCTAAAGATGAGTCGGCATTTATAGATAGATTTCAAAAACAAGGTGATAAGTTTTATGAATTTGGTAAGGAACCTACTAAGGAAGGATATGATCCTAGATATGAGTATGGTGGTTCTGGCGATCTCTCTAAAGAAGATAGAAAATTATACGAAAGTGTTGCTAAGAAAATTATGTCTTACGAATTAAAGAGGGTAGGAGGAATATATAACTTAAAACGATCTTGGAGGTTTGGGCCAAAAGGTGGTGAAGATCCAAGATATTTTAAAGATTTTGATAGAAAGTTAAAAAGTATAATAAATAAAAAGGATACTGCAGTTATGTTTCCAGATGAAACCTTAATGGAGAGCATGTTGTCATGAAGAAAACCCCAGCACAAAAGATTAGAGATTATTTCAAGCAGCCTAAGTGGGCGGCATTAACTAGAAAACAAGAGGAACGATATGGCAGAATACGATAATAAGGCATTTAATGCTATGAATAATGCAAGTCCGGATATGGATATTAGTGGTGGAGCAATGGATTATTCTGAATATGAGATGGATATGTCGCCTAAAGAGCAGAAAGCTTTTATAGAAAAGAATAAAGCTTTATTTAAAGGTTTGTATAATGCAGATCCTTTGGCAGATAAAGAAAGACTTCCATTTAAGGAATGGGCAAAAGCTCTAAATTCAGAGCGTATAAGGTTGCTTTCAGAAGATTACGAAGACACAAAAGCTCCTCGTAAAACTGAGGCTGTTCTTGCTAAAGATATAATGAAGCAGGCAGATAGGCATTGGGGTGGGAAGTATGGCTTTAATGCAATTAGAAATATGGTTTTAGGACCATAATGCCAAATTGGTCTAAACCAGATACATTAGTAAGAGCTGCTGCAAAGAAGGTTGGCCTTATAGATCTCCTTGGTGAAGATTTATATAGCATACTTGAGAGTGGTAAGGTTGAGAAGGATATGCCTTTTGGACTTACATCTAGACTTGATCTTCGTAGGCAGGATATAAACTTTCAGAAAAAGTTTGGTGAAGACCTTATGTTTAATTTTGATATAAATAAGAGATCTCCCTATGGCGGACATAAAGATCTTCTAAGATTAGGAATAACAAAGAAGTTTTAATGGCAAATATTAATACACATAATGTATCACAAGCAGAAGAAGAGCTTCAATTAGCATATAAGGACTTAATTGCTTTTGGGAAGCTTTTTCTTCCGGATGACTTTGAAAGGTCAGAGACACCCTTCTTTCATTATGAAGTGGCAGATGCCTTGCAGAATGAAGATCTTAGACAGCTCGCAGTTATTTTACCCAGGGGTCATGGAAAGACTGTTCTTACCAAGTGCAACATCCTGCACGACTTTTGTTTTACAAAGGAACCTTTGTTTTATGGATGGGTGGCTGCAAGCTCTAAGATCTCTGTGCCAAATTTAGATTATATTAAATATCATATTGAATTCAATGATAAAATACGTTATTACTTTGGAGATTTAAAAGGAAGGAAATGGACTGAAGATGATATCGAGCTTAAAAACGGTACTAAACTTATTTCTAAGAGTAATCTTTCTGGTATTCGTGGGGGTGCCAAACTTCATAAAAGGTATGATCTTATTGTCTTGGATGATTTTGAAGACGAGAACAACACTATTACTCCTGAAAGCAGGGCAAAGATTTCCAATCTTGTTACAGCTGTTGTCTTTCCTGCACTCGAACCAAAGACAGGACGACTCAGAATAAATGGTACACCTGTGCACTATGATAGCTTTATTCAAAAGATTTTAATAGGTCACGAACAATCTGCTAAGGAGGAGGGGGATTATTCTTGGCATGTAATAACGTATAAAGCCTTAATGGAAGATGGTAATACTTTATGGCCCTCATGGTTTGGTCATAAAGAGATGGAAAGAAAAAAGAAATTCTACGCTGATAGTGGTACTCCTGCAAAGTTCTATCAGGAATATATGATGGAGGTACAAAGTGAAGAAGATTCAATTTTTAATCGTGATCATATTAAGTATTGGGATGGCTCTTTTACTAAGGATGCTGATACTGAAGTTATGTTCGTCATCCCTGATGGAGATGACCCTAAGCCCTGTAATATTTTTGTAGGAGTGGATCCAGCTACAGATAGTGCTAGGAGAAATACTGATTTTAGTGTTATTATTGTGATAGCGGTCACAGCAGATAATAATATTTATGTTCTTGATTATATACGTAATAGAACCTTACCTGTACTTGGTGTTCCTGGAACCGACAATAAAGGAATAGTGGATTATATATTTGATTATGCTAAGTTTTATAAACCTACATTATTTACAATTGAAGATACAAGTATGTCAAAGCCTATATTCCAAGCTATACGTGCAGAGATGAGAAGACGTAATGAATTCATTATACCATTTAAGGAAGAGAAACCTGGTACTAGAATGAGCAAAAGAGATCGTATTCAAGAGATTCTTGCTCAAAGATTTGCAGTAGGACAGGTTCATATTAAGAAGACCCAATATGATCTGCACAGAGAGATTATGACTTTTGGGCCAAGAATGGCTCACGATGATACAATAGATGCTTTAGCTTATGCATGTAAATATGCACATCCACCAACTGGATTACAAGAATCTAGAGATGGTTGGTATAAGCAGAAACCTAAGGCCAGATCCTGGATAACAGCATGATTGGGACTATTATACTTGTTGCCTTCTTGCAAAATCCCGAATTTTCGGAATTACAGTTTCGGAATCCCGAATTTTCGGAATTACGAATTGAAGCAAGAAAGCGTAGTGGAAAAGGCCAAAGAGGTCGAAGAAGGGGTGGCAGTGGGTTGCGATAATGGCGGAGCATATTAAAAAGACACTCTCAAAATTGTTAGCTGAGTGGCTGAAGAAAGACTTTGATTACTTGATAGATGAACCCACACCTAGCGATATAGAAAAAGCTTTAGAAGAGTGTGAAGAATAAATTTGTAAATAAGGAAGCAATGACACAACAAGCAATAGAAAGGCTGGAATACTTGGAAAGTATGCCTTTAAATGGAAATAAAAAGAGATGACATGTTCCAAGCAGCACGTTGGTTAAACTTAATGGTGGGTATAATAAATATTTATTTATATACTCATGGTGGGGGTTACCATCTTCTAGGAATAGCTATGCTCAATGTAGGGGCGTGGGCTTTTACCCGGGGAGTTCATAAATGAATTGTGCTATGGAATATATTATTCGGATTAATATTAATAGGGACTGCTAGGTATGGCGATTATATTACCACAGAATGTCCGCAGGCGAGGTACAGCTGTCCAAAAATTTGTGACGTAGATCACATTCACTTACCAATAGAGGGATGTAAGAATGGCAAAACAAAACAAGAAAGTAGACCAGATTCGACAATTATACCATCTGGCAGACAGCTCCACAAGGAGACAG
>Ga0209128_1000703_pt1 | contig 24487 bp, 21 predicted proteins | sample ETNvirnome_6_100_FD_184072 | JGI IMG/M metagenome (GOLD analysis project Ga0209128, IMG submission 184072) | Marine viral communities from the Pacific Ocean - ETNP_6_100 (SPAdes) (version 2) | ecosystem: Environmental > Aquatic > Marine > Oceanic | place: Pacific Ocean | collected 2013-06-19 | reverse complement strand
GAGGAAAAGCGGTGGGGTAGTTTGCAAATATATCGCCTGAAGCAGATAAAGCACCGCCAATGTTTACAGAGCCGGTGAACCGATGTATGTTAGTTGTCTCGGCTCCAAACTTTGTATCACCACTAGCAGAAAAGTTGGTTATTGTTTTATTAACAACATTAACATTTATCTGATTTGCACTGGCGGTTCCAAACACTTCCATGGTGCCTGTTAGTGCTAATAAGCTTGAGGCAGTATGGAATATTAATTTGTCAGAACCAGTGAGGCTTGTGTTGCCAGCGATATCATGCGTCTTGAATTGTATGGAACCAGTGGGTCCACTGGCACTTAACGCTGAGTCTTGATCTATATATGCCCAAGGAAAGTCGCTCATCTTCGCCGCGAGCCTCCTTTAAATGCTGTTGACACCTAGATAGATGTGAACATCGCCAGTAGAGGTATTATTATAAGCTGTGCATTGGACGGCAATTCTTTCAATACCTTCGATGTTGAAAATGTTATAAAGATCTACATTGTTGGGAACGACTATCGATATAGCGCTGCCAGATCCATCTGTAACATCTAATACGGTTAAGGTACCCCATTCATCAAAAGCTGCGTGATATCCCCACAACTGAAGACTGACGTTGCCACCTGTCGCATTGTTTTGGACCAACATGTGTAATGTTTTTTGCAATCCAATATTTTTGAACCCATCAGTATCTGCTGTAGGGGCTGCGGTGGCTTCGGTAATCGTGTATGCTATTTGTTCTGGCTGCGGGGCACCATTGGCATCTGTCCCAATGTTCTGAACTGTGCGGGAACGTCCTCCAGCCCTATATGCGGTAAATGTTTCTGGCATGTTGTAAAAACTCCTAGTATTTCTTTATAATTAGTTCTTTTTGTCTCTTAAGTTCTTGTTTTTTGCTTTTTCTCTTTTAATACGATTGTTTCTTTCGTTACGCTCGTCTGATGGTTTGCGATAATACCGGCGACGGCGGACTTCGCTTAAGATGCCAGCCTTTTTCACTTTGCGAGTGAAGCGACGAATCATACGTTCAGGTGTATCATTAACCCTTTTGCCTCGTCTATTGTTCTTAAGTGGTTTTACTGTTAAATTAGATGCTCTGCTCATTTTATTTTTCCTGACCAATTTTTATTTACGCCGCCGAATAATTGGCTAATGTCAACGCCGGAATCAGTTGGGTTCACACCAGAAAGAGGATCGCCGTTCTTTGAGTCTGCGGGGGTAGAACTTGGAGTGGTGCCTGCAAAAAGATCAACACCATTATAAGCATCTTTACCAACAGCATCTAACATACGCTTTCTTGTTTCTTGTAGCTTTTGTTTAGCAACACGATTCTCTTCCTCATAGTCTCGCTGTGGTTGTGGGGCTGGTTGTTGTGTTTCAACAATTGTTTGTCCTCCGAGACCTTGTGCCACTTCAGATACAATATTAGATAAAATGCCCTCTTCAAAGATTACCTCTTTAATGCATTCTTTGATAAGGGGTTTGAGAACTTGTCTTAGTTCTGATTTTTTCATTTTTCCCTCAGTATGTCATTCAATGCTCTGTTAATACGATCAGCCTTAGTAATAATGTTGGGCTGTTTGCCTTCCCGCATCATAAAAGCGCCTGTAGTTGAGGGCTCGGATACAAAGTCAAAACAAATCAATTGGAAGTCCTCTTCAACAATTGTCTGTCCGCCTTGTTCATGAACCGATCCCATGCCTCGGGAAGAGATGCCAAGTTTAATGTTATCCCCACAAAGAGAACGTAGAATCTGTCCAGCCGGTGTATTAAGAATTTGCACCTTACCCATAACAGCATCGCCATCCCACCAAACTTCAGTTACAAGATGTGAGGCATTAGCAAGGTTGATAACTGCGGAGTCAGGATGATCCAATTCTCCAAGTGCTCGTCTTTCTTTCACAAGCTTCTTGTAGTTCTCAACTTCGCGCTCCAAGATGGGCTTGCTATAAACGCGGCGGTTTCCGTTTAGGTGGTTTGCTCTTTGCATGACACCTGTAAGAAACATAGCGTTCTCCTCGCGGACCATACGCTTTTCTTCTTCGGTCAATAAGTCATCACAAATCCCGTTAGGGCAAAGTTCGTAGTATTCTGTTAATAAATATTTGTTCATCTTTTTATCCAATTGCGGGCGCTACCCGCGTGAGTTAGGATCCCTTGCAACAGCGTCTGACGGGCTGTAACATCCATTTGTTTATCCAGTTATCCATTATTTACTCCTATCTGTATACCCTTGTCGCTGAATATCATATTAAAGATATATGATGTTCCTGACGACAGCCAACCTAAGATTAATAAGTTGACGAGGTTATACTCGTATGTAAATAGTTCTGTCCAACCATTTATTCCAAACAAAAGGACGCCGACCCAAAAGCCAACGCACATGGGGCAAGAAAAAAGATCGCCAAACCATCCGGTGGTCGGGCGAACCTTATTAAAAATACTTCCGTAAACAAGCATTTGTGTCAGCCCGTAAGCGGCTAACACAAAATATATCAAGTCCATTTTAAGTCCTGTACATCATGTTCATACCATATGGACCTCTAATCCATCCTGGTCTGATTGAGCCCTTAGTTGGTTCTTGCGGAACCTCTCCGAGTGGCGTGGAATCTATTGCAGTGGGCTCAGTAAGATAATCATCAACTGCTTTTTCAAACTCTTCAATGTGTTCAAAGTATGGCTGCTCTTCAAGTATGAATTTATTAATTCCAAGAAGTGCCAGTTGGATCATGTCATAATCTTCATTCAAAAACATTTGACCTTCCATAGATCCATAAACATAGCCAGAGCGAACCGATTGTGGTTCAATAATCCCCTCATTTCTTAACAGCAAAAATAGACGATCTTGTGTATCATACACCTCTTCATTAGTACGATGTTTTGCGAGGGCTAAGATTTTACTACTGTCTGGATAAATAACAATGTCCACATCTGGATGATCTTCAACAACAAGTTGATTTCCCATGGTCTTGCGAACTTTTAGCTTGATATCTTCTTTGATGCCAAGTTTCTTTGGTTGTTCTGGAATCTTAACGATAATACTCATTATGTTGAAATCTCGTGAACTAAGTTCTGAATCTTAAGAACCTTTTCGACAAGGTTTTTATCAACGGGAGTATTTCTAAACTCCTCGATCATGTTGATAACCGAATTGGTTGATTCGGTCATGGCACTATCTGACTTGACATCATTTGTGCTTAGAGCTTCTTGCAAGGCTACATGAAGTCTGCCAAGCTCTTCGTTAAGATAAATTTTCATATCGGTATCAGAGCTAAACGAAAGAATATAACGATTTAACAATTCTTTTTGTTCTGAAAGTAAGCCGTTGCCATAGACTTCATTAAACTTGCTGGTGAAAGTTTTAAACACAATATTATCAATTGGCTTCATTTCAACCTTTGGCTCTTCGGTTGTATCAGAGGTTAAAGTCTCTAAAACATTTTGTTCTAAGATAACCCCTTTTTTAATCCCGGCGGCGCTGCTATCTGCACCAAATAGTTGCGATACAGTTGCGATGCTTTTATAATTTGGGACAAAGTTGTTATAAACTGCTGAACCAATTTCTTTATTAATTCTATTAATCACGGAGCTTTGTGCAGAATAAATCTCCTGCATGTCGAGTGCGGCATATGCCTCACGAATCTTGTAAAGTAATTTCTCTGCTGTGATTGAATCTAAATCCGTTGATTCAAGAATTGCTTGATAAAGCTTTAATTCTTGTCCAAGAATCTTATTCGAAGAAAACGATTCCTTCAAAATATCAATGATATTGTTTTTGCGCTTTTTATCTTGAGAAACAACTGCCTTTGTCATCTCTCTGACGAGTGCTTCATATAGAAAAGCGGTATTTCTTTTTTTATTGTGTTTTGTTTTTGCCATGTGTGTCACCTAACTTGCTGTTATCCAACTCCGTAATTAGTTTCTTCATCTCTTGTTTGACCTCAAATAATTGTCTTTCTTCTAAATTATCCGCTGGTTTTTCATCTTCTTGATATAATCCAGCCTTTCTGAACTCTCCTGAAAGATTTCCAAGGTGCCCTAAAGACTCATAGCCCTTGCCGCCTGGGTAGGTTGTGCGGGGTGTTGCGATTTCTACTCCGCGTGACTTTGAGCGAGTGCGTCGTTTGCCTGGACCGCTTTTGCCCATGCGTCTCTGATCGTCTCGTTTACCGGGGGATGCGAGAAGTGTATCGTCTTCTGGCTCTGCTGCGGGTTCATCTGCTGCGGGTTCATCTGAATCCAATTCAGCTTCATCTCCGCCGAGCACGTCGTCCATGTCTCCCATGCCTCCAGCTTCATCTCCGCCACCGAGTGCTCCACCACCTGCTTCGCCTTCAACTTCGGCAGCAACGCCTTCAAGCTCTGCATCAAGGCGACGATCAAAAAACATCTCTCGCTGATTGCGGATAAATTCTTCTTCGGAAAGGTTAAAGATGTGGTCAGCAACCCAACGACGAGAAAAGAATCCATCGGTAGCAGCGGCTGCAACATCAAACTTTGTTTTCCAATGTTCAAGCTCTTGAAGTTCTGCGAGCTTTGAAGGGTTATTGAGGGACAACTTAAAGCTAATAAGATCCGATCCTGTATATCCAAGCGTATAAAGGTGGATAATTCCAACCTTTTCTAATTCTGCAACAATGGATCGCTGAAGACGTTGGATTGTTCTTGCAAAACGAATATCTTTTTGTGCGAGTGTGGTTTTGTCCTCGTCTGCTCCCTCCATATTGGTTAAGTATGAGGCGGGCACCTTAAGTGCGGAGAACAATTTATCGCGGAGATATTTCACATCGTCAATATCTCCTGTGTATGTGCCGCCGGGTAAATTTTCGATTTTTGAAGAAACTCCGCCTCGGACAGGAATAAAATAATCTTCCTCGGTGCTCATTGGATTGTAGCGAAGATCAACACGTCCGGTATTGGAGTCAACAACTTGGTTACGCTTCATCTGAGTCATAACCTTTTGCATATACTGCTCAACATCATTTGGCGGAACATTTCCAACATCGATGTAGAAAACACGACGCTCGGGAGCACGAACAATGCGGTAAGACATCATTGCGTCTTCAAGAAGGATCAACTGGCGGAAGATACGGCGTGCGGGTTCAAGAACAGAAGTTCCATATGGGGCATATTTGTCATTGCCAAGGATGCGGAAGTGAGCCATTTGCCAATTTTCAAATGTTAGTCCACCAGAATTCCACTGGAATTGTACATACTTAGGATTACTTTTGTCTTCACCTTCAAGCCGTTCAATTTCGTGGGTGGGTAACCCAATTGCCGATGTGACACCAAGCCTTTCATCGATATCAAGGTACAAAAAGAAGTCGCCGTACTTGCACATCGAACGACTCCAACCAAAAAGATTGAAATCAATGTTAAGTACAGTATGATAAAGCTCGCTAAGGACTGCTTTAATCTCCTCGTTATGGCATCTGATTGTAAGAAGTGGCTGGAGGTCTGATGAGGTTGTCATCTCATCGGCATAGATATCGAGAGCAGAGGCAATCTCTGGAGTGTATTCCATTTGTTCAAAGTCTTGATATCTTTCTGCTCGCAACTGGTTAGCCATGATAGCTGTAGAAAGCTGCTCGAAAGGATTATAAGAAGATTTCTTGAAGTTTAAACCAGAAGCAGATTGGAACTTAAATTTGTCCAACTGAACACGGGAAAGTTTTCGACTAGTCTGTGTTCTGTAGTTTACAAGTGGACCAGAAAGCAAACGTGTAAGTTGCCTAAAGAGTGCCGATTCATTATTTTTTGGGTTTCTTTTATTCTCTGCCATGTTTATCCTTTAAAGAGCCAGCCAAACTGTTGCATATTTTGCATTGCTTTTTGACGTTGTTCTAACGTGTTATCGTCTGCTCTGTATCCCTCTTGTCCTTTGATCTGTGTATTTAGTCTCGTTGAAGCAACAAACATTGAATCAACGAATGCTTCTCTGTATTGTTGCTCTAATTTTCCTGCTTCAAACGCTGTATCCCTTACCCAACAGCCAATCGCGAGAGCCATTGTTAGGTCATCATTGTAACTTCTCATTGCCTCGGGGCGACCATTGTTCCAAATAAACGTCTTGAACTCGTTAAGAGTTCGCGAAGAATATATGGTAATTAGTTTATTTCTTATGAATTCTTCCATTTTTGCGATTATAAGTGGACGTGTCTTGGAGGTAGTGGAAAATCCAGCGATAGCATTGGACATATGTTCACCGCGAACTTGCTCTACATACTCGTGAGTTGATTTAACAGAGAAGTATATGTTATTATAACCCAGTTCTTGTAGTTTTGATAATACTGCAAAGCCAACTGAGTTGTTTTCCACAACAATCATTCCATTGTTAAATTCTTTACCAATACTGTTTAGCATATCGGCGTAGACATCGGGTGTGGGCTTGCCTTGGTATTCTGCGACAAGCTCCATTGTCTCAAGTTTTATAACATGTAGCGTAGAGCTATCTTTTCCATCGCCTCGTGCTACATCGGCTGAGAGTAAGTAATTGCAGCCATCGACCGCTTTTTCCCAAATCCAGAAGTTGCGATCAAATCCTGTGCGATATAGGGGCTCTTTAATTGTGCTTTCAATCCAAGTTAAATCGTCGGGGTGGATAACTGTCTCACCAGACATGTTGAAATTACATTCCAACTCCTGTGCGATTTGACGACGAGACATATTTCTGGTTTCTTTATCAAACCATGTTCTGTCGCGGTCTGGGTGGACATCCCAGGGGAGATTAGTTGGAAAGAAGTCATTCTGTTGTTGCTCGGCATCGACATATGTTTGGTGGAACCAATTGCCGACACCATTAGGAGTAGAGAGAGCAATGCATCGTCCACCTGTTGATAGTGTGGGATACAAACCTGTCCATAGCTCGTCTAACCCTTCAACATGAGCAGCCTCATCGATGACCAACAAGGAGAGTGCTTCCGAACGACCAGCATCTCCTGATGTTGAGGAGGCTTTAATCTCGGAGCCGTTTGATAACACGAACGATGCTCGGTTGTCAATGTCAATATTTGCTATCTGCAACCAAGGAGGCAAGTTTTTAATAATATGTTTAACCTTCTTTACAAGGTTTCCTGCCGTCTGGAACTTGGTTGCGATAACCAAAATGTTTTTGTTGCGGTGAAAAAGCATCATCCATGCAACATAAGCAGCCGTCGTGGTTGAAATACCCAACTGGCGTGCTTTGAGAATTACGTTGAACCGATGATCATTAAAATCCCTTAACAACTCTTGTTGAAAGGGATATAACTTAAATGGAATCAACCCCTCAAGCGGGTGGGAGATTCTTGCGTAGTTGTCAATAAAATAGACTGGATCTTTGCCGCTTTTCAGTATCTCTTTTACTATTTCTTTCTTAGTGAGTTCAAAGGACATCTAACCATCGCTTATTGTTTGCCGAGAGAGATAAAATCACGAATGGATTTATCAAGTCGTTCTTCCGATGGCAAGCCAACTTCAATAACATCAGCAAGGTTTCCGACTTTATAATTGCGTTTTCCAGTCACAAAGACACGAACCTTTGAAGTGTTCTGTACAAGCACATCAACATCGCCTTCAGCGGTAAGGGTAAGCGCATCGCCTGTAATCTTCTTGAATTCTTTCTTAAGAAAATTGGCAACATTCTGAATCATTTCTTCCACATCTGCTTCGATATCGCCAGCGTATACATCTTTGAGTTTGATATCGCTTTGATATGAGATTGTAAGAATTGGACCGCTCATGCGAACATTAAATCCGTCAACAACACGAGAATCAATAATAGGATCTCCCTCTTCTCTTTTAAGCCCGATCTTTCGCGCCTCTCCATCAAGGGAGTATTTTTCGTCCTGAGAGCCATCATAAGCGTTTGCTGCTGCTTGTGAGATTCCCCTAACGATGTCTAAAACTGAAGCCATTATTTATTTTCTCCTTGGTTCGGACGCCATCCGGTCGTCCAACGGTCTTCTCTTCCTTCTACATATGTGATATAACACACGCGACAACAAGTGTATTTTGTCATGTATACATTATCCCTTGTATCAAAAGAATAAGTATTACATATAGGACAAGACCTATTGCTATCTTTATTAAGTAGTTTTTTTGGCAGTAAAACTCCCTCTACTTCTACTTTTTCAAGTTTTTCTGATATCTTATCCAACTTCTCGTTCAATAACTTAAGTTGTTCGAGGTAATCTTCCTCTTTTTGTGGGTTCCAGTCGCGCTGTGGGTGTTGCACAGTTTCTGCACCATACTTTTCTGTGATAGCATGTTCGATTGTTAGTGCGTAATCTGGGTCTCGTTTTGATTTGCTCATTGTGTTATATTTGTTGTTGCGTATAAAGTTCCTAAAGATAGCCCGATACCAACAACTACTCCTCCTGCTAACCACCATTGATTGTTTTTATTTGGTTGGTCAAGAGCCATCTCTCTATAGGTATTTATCTCGCTATTCTTGATATCCATTAAAAGTTGATGTTTTTCTTCTAATGCATCGTAACTTACCTGGAGAGTGTCCAGTTGTAGTTTCATTTCAATTCTTGCTTTTGAAACCTCGTACTCAATTTGCAGATCGCACTCTTCTGCCGAAAATTGACTATCTGCAATCAATTGTGCAAGGGCTGTAGGGTTGAACAGAGTACCAGTGAAAGGGGCTAATTCTCCGCTATCAAGATGTGTGTACTTTGGCTCCTCTAATTCCTGGGCAAATAAGGGAGCAGGAAATACCAACCCAAAAGTTAATATTTGTGCGATAATTTTATTCTTCATATTTAAATCCGAATTCTTTTTCTAAAATTTTGCCAATACTCTCTGGGTCTGAGTCATACATTTTCACAAGTTCAAGATACCGGGAGCGTTTTTTGATATCAAGCTGATGTTTGTCACCAGCGTATTTCTGTTCAAGTTTCCTAATGTCTTCGTTATGCTTCTTGATTACCTCATCTCTTTTTTGAAGCTCTTGTTTGTGGGAATCTTCGATAACCTGAACTTCTTTCTTGTAATTTTCAATCGTCGTGTCCAAGACTTTTTTATAGGCTCTCACATTTTTTCTGGCTATCAAGAATACAACAAGAGTCCAAAGCGCGATTGCAAGAATTTTCCAGTGGTGCTTGCACCAAACCCATGCTTTTTTAGAATATAAGAGAAGTGTTAACCAAGTCATCATCCGTGCCTATATGTGTGCATGGCGTCAATAGCACCTTGTGTGCCAATATAAACCATAGCGATCATACCCCAAGTGTCACTGGAGAGATCACTCCATAACATTAATCCCGTTGCGGTAAGAAATGTAAATAATTTTCTGGAAATGGCTTTTGCCATAATTTTGTCTAAAACTGCTTGTTTGCTCATAATAATTTCCTTTATATGTTAATTCTAAAAAGCTGATAAATAAATTTTCTAATTAATAATTGTTTTTCTTCTTCGGTCTCTGCTTCTGCGAACCCGTAATTATAACTATTCTTCTTTTTAGAAATAAGCTGTTGATTTTTTTCCTCTTCTCTTTTCATCCAGCGTGTTTGTTGTTTGTAGTTACGAGGTGTTGATACTGCATATCTTTCGGCTATGTCTATCAGAGCATAGTATCTTCTTTGGTCGAGAGCCTCGTTAGCCTCTACAAAATGTTTTGCTCTTAGCTCTTTTTCTTCATCTGGCAAAAACTTGTTTATCCTGTCTGGATGAAGTTTTAAGGCAAGTCTTTTAAACAATTTTAAAAAAGAGTCGTGGATCGCGATTTCATCTGATGTCATTTGATATTCCTCGCTTTCCTCTTGGTTGTTTTCAAAAAGCGTTATTGAAGTGTCACCAATGCTGCCAGACAAAATAAATTCGTCAGTATCCTTTTCTGGTATTTTTGCTTGCTCGTAATAATTTTCTAATCTTGATTTGTTCTCTTGCTCAAGTGATGGAATGTTAATATTATTTTCAGCACAAAATCGACGATAGTATGATTCAAATTCTATTGCCGCCTCTCTTGAAACCTCTGATACATAATTCAATTCTTCGTATGAATATCTTAGCTTAGATAGTGCCCTCTTCCATTGTAAATTTTTAACCGCTGACATGTCCTATATAGAATCATACATTGACTTTTGCGTAGCCATCTTCTTTTTCAACATTGATAACATAGTCAACACAATCTTTTAGCGTATCAAGATGCGAAATCAAGACGACGATCTTATAATAGTTCTTAACCATGTCCAGAATACGAACAAAGCCATCCATGTTTTCGGCGTCAAGTGCGGTTCCGGGCTCATCCATGATAAACACGTTTGGAGTTGGTAGATTGCTTACTTGTAGCAGTGCAAGGCGGATAGCCATGGATGCGATGGTTTTCTCAGCACCAGAGCCCATTTCAATAGGGCGTGGCTCGTGGCTTGGATGTTTAATATAAACATTTAGCCTGTTACCTTCGTTCTCGAAGAACACTTCAAAGTTTACAATATTCGCAAGAATCTTTGCAATCTCTTCGTTGATTGCTGGTAGTTTTTTCTTGATAATATCATAAGAGATTCCGCTGGAATGCATACATCTCATAAACAGATCATAAGCAGAGTATTCTTCACGGAGATCGGCAAGTTCTTGCTTTTGATCTGCAAGATTCTGCAATTTTTGCTCGTAAGAGCCATGAAGTTTATAAAGCTCGTTTAATTCTTCTTTGCAAGCATCACACGCTTTTTGCGTCCTACTAACGAGCACAGCGTGCTCATTTCGTCTTGCAACAAGTGTTTCAAGGTTCTCAATTGCTTCTTTGTTGTCCTCGTAAAGTTGAATGTTCTTTTCAATGCCAACAATTTCGTGCTCATACACCTGCAATTTTGATAAGTTAGACTCTATTTCAGCCGTTGCAACAGATACTTCTTGACCGACATCCTTCTGTCGTCCAACAAGTTGTGTGTATTTGTCAATGTAATCATTGAGCTTATCCACATCAAGCTTATCAATCTCATCCAAAAGTGTGACGGTTTGTTGCCGAAGTTCCACACTCTCTGCAAGCATATTTGGTAAAGCACCTTTTGCTATGTGGGCTTCTTTAACAAACTTGTTATCAGAACAATATTTGCAGTCAGGGTCGTACTCGTGTGTCTCTAATAGTTTAACCTTTTTCTTATAATTGTCAACATCTTTATTTTTAATTTTTAACAAAGCAACAAGCTCTTCGTATTCGCCTGTTTTATTATCAACCTTCTGCTTTTCGACATGCAGCTTTTCAACATCATATTGTTGTAAAAAGCTTGCAAGCTTGGCAGAAAGAGCTTCGTTGTCGGTATTTGACTTTTGTAACTCTTTATTCTTTTTAGCAAGGGTGTGAACTTCGTTCCGCTTGCTCTTTAGCTTGCTTCTTGCAGATTCAATATCAATTACATCAACTGGTATGGAGGTGATTTTGTTTTCTATCTCATCTAAAAGTTTTTTAGTATCGCTGATAGTCTGCTCGTATTGTTCACATCGCTGTTTATGTTCTTCAATTGCCTCCAGACTTTCTTGCATTTCACCCTGGGCTTGTTCTATATCCCGATCAAACTCTCGTCCTTCAAGTCGTTTGAGAGCGCCACGAGTATCAGCAGCATCGTCCTTTGCCATCTTAAATTTCTTGTCAAAGATCTCAAGGTCAAGGAACTTAGCAAGAATCTCTTTGCGTTTTGTCGAACCTTCTTTAATAAAGGTCAACGAATCCAACTGAGATGCCATTGAGGTTAACAAAAAGTCGTCGAGTGTCCCAAACATCTTGCGAATGTTCTTGTCAGTATCATTACGAGACAAGCCATTGTGACTAATAGCTTCATCCATCACGGCATCGTACTCAAAGAACTCAACATTTGTTTTGGCTTCGAGTGTCTCTTCACCTTTTAACTTCTTGACATATTTTTCGCTTTCTCGTTCAATAGTGAACTGGCGATCACCAATGCTAATATTGACCCGCCCAAAGGCTCTCTCTCTGTTTTGATTAATTACATTAAGGTTTTTGCGTTCATTTTTCGAAGTGCTGTTGAATAGCGTATAAAGGGCAGCATCAACGATGCTGGACTTACCTGAATAGTTCTTGCCGAAGATTCCAACAATACCTGCGAGGTTTTCAAAGTTAATTTTGTTATCTTCACCATAATTGAACAAATTATCAAACTCAAACGAGTTGAGTTCCCAGTTAATATTACGGGCGACTTCTTCGTTTTCTTCAACCGTTGTGTTATATCGCTCGTTTAGTGAAAGAACGCGATCAAGAATCTCCCCTTCAACTTCGTAATCCTTCAGATACTCAGTAATCAGTCTCTTCTGGACAGAAAGATCGCGGAGGTTTTCTTTAATAAAGTCGTCTTTAGAAAAACCAAGTTCGGATCGCTTACCAGTTGCCCTGTTTAAGAAGGTAATGCTCTCTGGATTAAATCTATGCTTTGCAATATCAACTGCTCGCTTCATTCGATCAAGGGGCAAGTTGTTATTAGATACAAGACGAACGCGGGCACCTTCAGTTATATCAACGCCTTTGGGCATTTTGCCCTTTGGTGTGAGTTCGATAGTGATAAATGGCTTCGGGTTGATAAGTTCAACATGGCGGTAGCTAAAGGTTTCTTTATCTTCTATTTCCCAGATGCCAAAGCCCTTATCGTTTGTTTCGCCGTGGTTCTGCTGCACAGTGGAACCACAATAACGCACCCGTCCGTCAAAGTCAAGCACTTGTGCTTTATGGATGTCGCCAAGCATGGCATAATCAAATTTATTAAATATAACAAGCTCATGCTCGCCGTGTTCCATCACCCAACCAATGTCAGTCTTGCAATTTGAAATTGAACCATGATAAAGAGCAATATTAATTTTGCTTGTATCGGTTGGATCACTCCAATTATCCTCATCAAAAACCGAAAGAACATTAAAACACAGATCTTTTGTTGCGTGGAACTCTCCTGAATTCTTAAAAAAGTGGATATTTGGGTGCTCTAAAGCTTGAATAATAGGTGTGATTGCGTCTTGGCGGCTGCTATTCTTTAAGTTCCCGTCGTGGTTGCCTGGAATAATTACCAAAGGCGCGATGTCAGCCAAGTTTCTCATAAACTCTGTTGCGAGTTCAAAATACTCAGGCGATAGTTGTGTTTTTGTGTGTGCGAGATCGCCACAATGAACGATGAAGTCGGGAGCTTCTTCTGCCAACTTCTCGTATAGTTCTTTGAAGATAATACGATACTCGTAATGATACTTCAAATTTTTGATGTGCGTGTCCGCAATGTGTGCAAGCTTATACATACAACTCCGTTAAATATTTGCGATTGCCTGTTCTAACAGGTAATCGTTTTCTACTACTGCAATAGCATTTTCTTTTCTTTTCAGAAACTCTTCTCGTCCCATCTCAGCTACATCTTCATAGCCACTAGTATCTATTGTATACAATTCTACGCCATAATTCAAGAACATTTTTATAATTCTTTGTTCTTTTTTAATTGCATCTGGGTCAAGTGCCAAAAAAACTGGTGTGTCATTCTGGACAATCTTCATAAATAACTTGGAATTTGGACGGAGTGTTGAGCCAAGAATGGGTACCGCATTTGGACCTGCTACAATCGCATCAAAAACGCCCTCGGTAATTACAAGGTCTGTGTCCCATTCTAAATAAAGTTCGTTAAATATCACATCCTTGGAGCAAGGGGGATTGAGATACTTGCGCGGATCAGAAGAAAAAGCTCTGGCTATAAAGTAATTTAAATCGCCATTGATATCAAAGGAGGGAACAATAACCCTTTTGGCATAACGACCCTCCATGCAATAGCCCATTTTCCAATACAGCATGTCGCCCTCTCCAACGCCACGGCGCTTAAGATAATTTAGTGCTGGTGTGGCTGATAATGAAGGTTTATTATTTAGTGAAGCAAATCCTGTTGGCATATCTAATCTTTCTGGTAGTATCTCTGGTTTATCATACTCCGCAAAGATATCATCAAAGTCAGTGATGTTGACACGGTTTGTAAGCGTGTCCCACTCTTGAAGTTGGCTAAAATCACCAAATCGACGGACGAGGCGACGGAGGTCGCGACCAAGCGTTTCACAGATCCAGCATTTGTATACATTTTTCTCAACGTTGACTGACAGCTTTTTCTTGTGGTGCTTGCAATATGGACAGGCGAAAAGATATTCATCGTTTGACCGATAGCTATCACCAAGAATCGCGGATATAATCTTAAACTTCTTCTGCATAGCTATACTATAACATAAGTTTCAACCTTCGTCAAGTAAAAGTGGACCAGAAAGTGCAACAACAAGTGCATCAGCCCGATCATCGGTTCCAGGCTGGGGATTACCATGGCGTGTCATGTTATAGGAGAAGTCCTCTCCAAACTTTTCAGACATTCGCTCGATAATAAAGTTTTTCTTTTCTTTCGCTGGAATGCCTCTCGGCACTTTAATACCAAGCTTGGAGCGTGCAGAGATCGGATTGATTAATTCTGCCTCCATCTCAAAGACGATATTCACAACATAGCAGCACATTCCATTGAAGCGTTGTAGTGTCGCCATTGTAAACGCGGTTGTTTTGCCGCCCTTAAACATCATGGCAGGTTGCTCCACGAAAACATCGTAAACAACATGTTGTTCATTAATTTGTCGCATTCGCTGTTCAAAAATTTCAGCGCGTTCTTCCAAGGACATATTTGATTTAAACTTCAGAACTTCACTGATAACAATGTCGTCTTTGTTTAAAAGTGCGATGCCTATCTTGGAGGAACTTATGTCAAGTCCCAGTATTTTCATATCAGATATCTAACTTCATCTTTATAGTATACTCTAAATCCTCAGTTTTTTTAACTGGTGTTGCAAGTTTCGCAATGCCAATCAAGTTTTTGTTCTCGTCGTAGATTGCGACTGAGGATATGTATGTTGTCTTCTTGAAATCCGCGTAGGGATCCGAGTATGAGGAAGAGACAACATTTTTAATTGTCAAGTCATTTGGTTCAACATAGGCGTTTGATGCCGTCATTGGTTGTTGTCCTTGACCATATGTTTTATAAGTTGGGTTATTTGAGTGATTAAGTTCGCCCTTTTGAGCATGAGCTAACATTGTAATCGTCTGTGTCTCCGTTGTACCTTTAAATTTAAGACCAAAACTGGATGTCACAACATTTGATATCGCCAAACCATCATTTGCTCCGGCTCCAAAATAAATCCACTTTGGCTTTAAAACAGGTGCGCCAGTATATTTTTCTCCAGCAAAACCAGCGTAAGGTCCGCTTGCCAAGTCCCAGCTTCCTGTTAATAATACAAATCCCTCTTTATATAATACCACGCCTGCAACCGAACCGGAGCCCGTGGAACCCTCTGGTCCTATCTGGACTAATTCTCCATTTTTTCTCTCATCTTGTAGTTGCCCAATCAAATTACCACTAACAAAGAATTTTAGGTCCACAGTTCCCTTGTCAATCTTTGAACCAAAAACAATGGAGGGTATGCTTATAAGATTTACATCCTGCGTGCCCTTGTCTCCGAGAGAGCCACTGAAGGTGTAGTGTTTACTAAGCGGCTGGTAATAATTTAGTGTGTTGTAGAGGGAGTTAAGATGATTGTTTGATCCAGTTCTGTCAGTTGTAGTGGAGGCAAAGAACTCTCGCACGATACTGGCGGAGAGCGGATAAGAGCCCTGCATCTCGTCACCATATAAAAACTCTCTAAACTCTGTGTTAGAAGTCGTCTTAAACGATGATAAAGAGCCGCCCTTAGTAATGAACGGATAAATCTTTTCGCCGGATGCCCGGTCAACATTTAGTTCATACAAGCTGACATGCCCTGTTGGAACATCGCCCGCGTTTGAGACGAAAGCTCCGCTAATGGCTCCGCGTCCGTTAAGATAAATCCTGCTGTCGTAGATTACAAAATCACACTCTGGGTTCATCTCCAGGGTGTTGTGAAATATATCATTGCTTTTGAATTTTTTGTATGCCATTCCATTGCAGATGCTTTAGTAATCTAAACGAACTCGAATTGTAAGTTCAGTGTTTGGATCTTTTTTCAGCGGTTCTGAAAGCTTGGCGACAGCAAGTAGTTCATTGTCAGATGAATAAAGTCCAACGGTTGTAATATAGGAAACAGGGTTGTCCGAAGTCGTGTTCTTGACACGAATTTGACTCGAAGACAAGTAGGTTGGATTTGCGCTGTAGTTAAATTCGTTATTATTTGCTCGACAGAAGTAAATGGTTGAGTTTAATTCAACTGTGTTATTAAAGTTGATGTCTACAAGTCTGTCTCGGATTGAATCTGATAATACTTGAATGCTTGATCCAGTGGCAAGATTTTGATAAGATGCCGAGGGGAAGCCAGGTCCAAGATTTGAGAATGGTTCAGAACCAGTTTCGGCGGTGTGTTTCTCACTGGTTGTTCCCATAAAAACAGAAGCGCTAACAACTGCGACACCTGCTTGGTAGTAAATATGTCCAACTGGTGATAGGGTATCAGCGGAAGCTGTATATAGAAGTCCATATTCGCCTGCCGGAGAGTTGACTAAATAGCTGCTAGCAGCGCCGTAATCACCAAGGGTTATGTTCAGGTTTTTAAGGTTTCCAGCTTGTGAACTTGTAGCAAATGTTAACCTAAAGCTGTCTTTTTTAATTTCGTCTTTGCTCAGTAGTCTGGAGAAGTTAAGAAAAAATACTTCTTCCATTTTTGCGCCTCCGCCTGCAATGTCCCCATCTTTATCAAAGAGTTGAATGGAGCCTGTAGCATCATGACCAACGAGTACAGCAGCCATTTGGTTATAAACATTAATCTTTTTGGAATTTTGAATATGGGCGGTGGTTCCAGAGAGGTTAGAGGTGTTAGAGTATCCGTGAGTGATGTCAAAAATATGATTTGCGGAAGAACTTAAAAACGGATAATCAAATACAGATTCAAACATACCATGAGAAAATGTTTTAATATTTTCGTCAGTATAAGTACCCGAAGCGATTGTTCCCGTTAATGGAATTGCCTCATGGAGCAAAGTCCTTGTATTTGTAACATCATTTGCTGTTAACGTTTTAAATGTGGTAGCCATGTTTAAGTCCTATATTATTGTTGTTTTAAAAATCTGATTGGAATGTCTACTCTAAATCCAGTTGTAGCACCTGTGACTCTGATTGTAGTGTCAATGTGATATAAATCAACTGCGCTCGCGATTGGTGTAATCTGGCTTGTGCTGCCGAGTTGCGTAAATAAGTAGGTGCTAGAATTTAAGTTTGTCGATCCTCCAACCAATAGTGATAAACGATACCCGGCTGGTCCGCTAAGAACAGCGCTGCTTTGAAGTGGTGCAATACTAAAGTAAGTTGAATTGGTTGTCAGGCTTAAATAGTAGCTGGCGATATTGTCGTCATCGATGAAAGAAGGGGTAGCTTGTGCGCCAGTGGTTGGATCCGCTAAAAATCCGAGGCGATTGTCAATTTCAACAATGTATTGTGTTTCCACAAGATCAGCGTCCAAAGCAACTTTACCTGTCGCTCCAAGGGCGTTGCTAACGATACCTTGATCAAAAAGCAATCTTTTCTTATCAGTGGTGTTTCGGTCAAGCTCTGCACTATCAATGATTCCAGCCAAAAGGTTTCCGCTGCTATCTTTCAAGGCATCAACTGTGCTTTGGTCAACGGCGACAGAAACAATGTTATTGCTTGAATTTTGTGCAATACCATCAGTGGCATTGTTTCTAATCTCTGGGAGATATAACAAGTTAGTTCTTGAAACAGACATTAATTTAGATTTCAGAACAGAAGTGTTGTTTGTGAATGCCTCTAAAACGGGTGATTGTAAAATCTCGACATCATAATAAGCAGAGCCACTTGGGTGGTTCTTGTCGTAAAGCTCGTAGTTAATCTCGTCGTCTCCGAGAGCAAATTTTGTAATGTTAAAAGAGCCGTCGCCTTTTGCTAAACGAAGTCTCCCTGTGTCTGTTAAAACGGCGTCAAGAATAATGTCGCCAGAGTTATCAAGAAATGCCATAGTTAATTATACCTCTTTCGTTATGTAAATAGTTTCTAATAATATTAAAACACCAATTTTGTTTTTATAGTCCATAGGGGTTGAGTTGTTTTTGTATCTGCTTTAAATTGTCACTATCAATGCCCTCATCTTGAGCAGCACTTGCCACTGGACCTGCTTTTTCTTGTTGTACGCCTGATTGGGTCATATCCGAACTAACTCTGGTGCGAATATCTCCAACTTCTTTATCCGATAAAACAACATTGTCCCTTGTGAGATCGGCAACGGCACCAATTTGTTCAAGAACTGAAGTTGCTGTAGATTCTGTAGATTCTGTCATAACTCCTTCCGTCGTCATCTGGTCATATCCAGTTTGTGCGATGGCAGCGATTGGACCAGGAGTAGCAAGCGGAGCATTATCCGAGTTTTTAATGAACTCCGTCTTGCATGTGAAGTTAATATCAAACTTTTTTCCAGAGTTCTTAGATGTGATTCTTACTTTAAATCTCTTGTCCCAGACAGATGTGTCAGCCCTGCCAACAGAAACGCTGGTTGCACTAAAAGCAGAGCTTGCGTCTCCATTTGGAAATGTTTTTTCATAATCAATCATACTCTGAATAAAGTTTGGATTGATTTGGAAATATCTTTTAAAAGATTTTGTCGTCTTGACATTATTATATTTTATATTACCAAATTCATAAATTGATTGATTAAAAAATATCATACCATCATATTCTACAAGTTCAATTACATAAATGTCTGTTGGATTAGAGCGGTTACCATGAACATCTATAGATCTAAAAGTATAATAATATTTTGTATTTGGAGAAATATCATCGACAAAAGACACTGATGTGGCGACATCTGAAGAGACTGTTGTCAATAATTTATTACCGAAGTCACTATATGATTTTGGCGGCTCCATGGACCTATAAACCTCGAACTCACTAACGGGATCATCCGATTCATATAAGATAGGCTGGGAACTTGAGAGCCCCCTATTTGCGCGATAGCTCTTTACAAAATCAGCATCAGCATCAGTAATAATAATTGGATCTAACTCATAACTACCCATGTTGCCGTTTAAGTTAACTAAGACACGATTGGCAACACCTTTGAATGGAACAATATTTACATCTGGAAATATTGGGGCAGAGTCCAGAATTTTAACTTCTTGGGTAAAAATTGGCAGTCTTGCAATTTGAAGTGATGGCTCATACTCAACAGCACAAAGTGTTTTATAGCTGTCGCCTTGTTGGAAAGAGCTATTCATAGGTACTGCATTAAAATTATAATATTTATATTTGGTCCCAACAATCAGTTGGTGTGCATAAATATTATATGTGTACGCTGTATTATATTTCACTTGTGTATCAGCATATTTCATAATGTCCAATTCTTCAGCGTTTGCAACAAAAAATCTTTGAGGAGATTCTCCGCCTGTTCTAACAATTTCGTACATTATGGTTTCGTTATATGCTTCTTCGCCAGCGAGCATTTCTTCAAAAGTTCGAAACCTATCGTTGACAATTTGTGAAATTTTACCAGATAAAAGTAAACTTTTTAATGTCTTCAGAAATGCACTACAATCATCGGATGTTTCAGCCATGTTGGGATCAACACCCAACAACACTGCTACAGAACTAAAACTTGTATTAATATTATCAGGACCAGCTTTTGAAAAATAAGATAAAAGCCAACTTGACAAGTTTACAAGGGCAATATTTTGATCGCCAACATCGGTGTTTATAAGTGTATTATCATTATTATAGGTAACAATTTCTGTTGATACTGTAAAGTTTAAGCGATTTGATTGTGCAGCAGATGCAATATCACCTGGATATATAATATTCTGATCCATAAGGTGCTTAAACAAATCGTCTGTCATACCTGTCTCTGTAGCTGATATCATAAAAGGACCGGCTGCCTCTGTGCTAAATTCAATGTAATTTAATAACGAATATAGATCATCTGTATCTGTGATTTGTTTTACAGCGGGCACAGAGGATTTTGGAATTCCAATGTTTTGAAATTTTTCTGTTATGTCATATCCCTGCTGTTCTTTAAGTGTGACTACATTAGTTACATATCTGTAGTCCGTACCTAAATCATGTAGTTGTTGCTGAAGTTGAGAGCCGTCTCTTGTAATGTTTGAAAATTGGTTTTGTAATTGGTATTCGCCAATATTTGCAGAAGCGATATATTCTTCATAACTTTTTACAAAAAAGTTATACGTTGGATTTACTTTTCCATAAGCCGGATTGTTAATTGCATTTGCAAACCGCTCCATTTCTTCATCGTTAAATAAAGAATTTATTTTGATATAATGGTCAGTGTATGTTTGTGTTGTGTCAACAAGTGCAGATGGTCTACTAAGACCCGTATAGCCGTCTGTTCCTCCGAGCATCAGGACATCCCACGCAGTTCCGAGTTTTATAGTGTCATCGGGTTCAACATTGTCTATAAAATTAACACTCTCAATAACAAATGATTGTTGATATTTCTTAAATAAATCGCTACTAACTGATGTTGGTTTCGACCCTTGATATGGCGAAATTTTAATTGGTGCGGGACCATATTTTTCTATATTTTCGTTATTAAAAAATGTCAGTTGTTCATTTGAATCTAAGCTGTAAAAACTTCTGTATTCGGCACGGAGAGTGTCGGATATGTTGGCTGGTCTTGTAGAAGTTATGGTCCCGTTTCCAAAAATCGCATTAAACAATAATGGTTCTGATATTGTAGCATATAGGGGTGACTCAACGGCAGTAATTGTTTTCCCAAGATAGGCATTTTGCTTCTTTTTATATTTATCTAGTGTTGCTTGTAGTGCTGCTTGTATCTCTTCGTCTTGGAGCGCTGCCTGGACCGTCTCGGGGGTTGCTTGTGCTAATGCCTCCATGGCTTTATCGGCTAAGTTTTGAGATTCAGTATTTATGTTTACTTCCCCTGAGTCTGGTAAAACTCTAGACGACTCAGACGACTCTTCTGTTGCCCCTTCTGTTGCCCCTTCTGTTGCCCCTTCTTGTTCTACGATGTCATCACATTTTTTAATTGCCATTGTTTCTTAACCTATAATAATTTGTTTGCTCCACCAAAAACACGAGAGATACCGATGGTTTCGCCTGTGATGCTTGACTTTGGTTCAAACACGGCTTGTAGATCCGCGCCGATGGCTGCTGCTATGTTTTCTTTAGGCATCATCTCGACCGAAGTGAAGCGTTCTCGAATAGCCTCTACATTACCTGGACCTGGACCTGTATCTGTTATTGGTTGCGGTTCTAATACTATTTCCGTCTCTTCAAGCTGGAGTCCAGTGACTGGGCGCATAAAAAAGTAAACATCAATCACCTCTTTATTTCCCTGTTGTCTTTGTCTACACAAATAATAAGTATTTTCTCGATCAAAAGCCATTGTCAAATCTCCAAGTTTTTTAACTTCAAACTGCTCATTTCTCATAACATATGAATTATCAGTAACATTCGAACCCTGTCTTGAGAAAGCTGTTAACACTTCAACTTGTGTTTTAAGTTCCTCGGCTGTTAAAGTATCCATATCTTCAGCAACAACGCCTTCTTTAACTAATACAGATGGCGTGCCAAATTGTCCATAAGTTGCAAGCGGGGCATTTAAGTTTGTAGCGACTCCTGTTTTTTCCAGATCTTTGGGACTTAAGTTTTTGGAGTTTAAATTTTCTGAACTGCCAAGAGAACTTTGTCCTGTAAATTTATTTGAACCAATTTTATTAGTTGACGGCTTAGGTTGTAACTCGCCATCTTCATTTAAAAACGAATTGAACCTACTTTTTTCGACAGATGGAAGAACATTAACAATTATTCCTTGGGATTCTGCCGCTTGCGGAGTTCCAATAAAGATTGAATTTAGTGGATTAATTTCTGTTACTGATGCGTCTGCAAGATCACTTGCACTATAAATTCGAAGACCTGGAGCGCCTGGGTTTCTTCGTATTGGGCTAATATTATCTACATAAGTATCGTTGATAAATCTTGCACCAATCGTATGGTCAAATATTTCTTCTATCTTCATTGTTGTTTCTTTTAAATAAACCTGGGCTGGGGGTGAAGCTTCTCTTGTTGCTTCGACTCCCACACTATTAGAACCAACGCTCAAAATATCGCTAACTTGTGCAATTAAATCAGATAGCATTTTTTGAAACATTATAATTCCATCAACCGACCCATTTGTGGGGTTAATATTTCTATTAATGTTACCTACGATTGATTGCCTGATGGTAGTTCCACCTCCATTCTTTATTTCCGTATCAAGTTCAAGAAAATAATCTAAAGCGGTTGTGTAAGAGTCTATGACGGTTGCTAATCTTGAGCCGCCTTTGCCCATAGGGTCATCCCAAGCACTAAGTATCTGTTGTCCGAATGTTGTGTATTTCCTTGTCTTCCAATCATAAACACCAGGAATTTGTGTAAGGTTTACATATTCGTTATAGGTTGACAATGATAAATCAATGTATTTTAGTATCTGATTTAAAATTGTAGTAAAAGCTGAAACTGCTTCAATTTCAATACTGTATTGAAAATCGCCATCGGTGTTACCTTTCAGTCCGAGATCGACTCCCGTAAAGTGTCTTACTAAAGAAGTGTCACTGGATTGTCTATTTGTTAAGACTACATCAATTTCCTTAATGTTGCTATCGTTCAATGAGGTAACCACGGGAACTTCAATTGTTTCGCTAGATTGAACTTTATTTTTTACAGGTGAGCCAAGATGGTTTCGTGCTGGTCTTTCTTTTACCTGTCTTCTTTTTACGACAAACTTAACTAAGTCTGCATTTTGGATTAATTCAGCTTTTGCTGTAAGGGTCAAGGTTGAGATTATATTTGCGAATTTATCCTCTTGTAAAATAAACTTGCCATAATCAAAAGCAAAATAAAAACGCCCATTTCTAGATTCATCTTTTGTTATAAGAATTTCCGAAAAATATGAATTCTTGGAAAACGATTTGTTTAAAATATCACGTTGTTCTGGAAATTTATATTGTACACTTTTGGAAACACCTATATCGGCAATAAGAACACTAATCTCATCGCGTATTCTAAAGTCTTGCACATTATTGGTTGTTATACTATTTTTTGTTAAAACTCCGTGGGGTATATCAGGCGTGTGAACTCTGCCTTCCATATAGATGGTGCCGCTACCAGGGTCGTGAACATGAATGGAGTCATCCCAATAATCGCCATCTTCTGTTGTAAAAGCTGTTAATCGTGACACAACAAGCGAATTATCGAGAACAACCTCATCTTGATACCTACCAACAATTGCTTTAAAGCCAGTAGGAAAGTCAACATTAACATCTGCCTCTAAAGCCTCGACATCAAGCTGAACAAAAGCAAAAACTCGCAAGTAATCAAAAATATTGTCTTGATCAAAGTCTCCAAACTCATAATTGCAAAGCACTTCTATAATATTTTGAGCATTTATATGTGTGTTGTTGAAGTCGGTGAGAGATTTCTTTGCGGTATAATATCTCTCTTGAGATTCTGGCTGTGGTAGAGAAAAGTAAGCATTAGTCTCGGTGTAGTTTCCATTTTCAAATTTACTTATGTATTCTTCTGCCAGACCTTTATTTGTGAAAACAACACAATATACGTTTATATATTCTTTAAAATCTAAAATACTATCGGCAGTTTGTATTTGAAGGGCGTCTCCTAAAATACTAAAATTACCACCAGATGATTCAGAGTCTAAAACCTTTAACTGAATAGAGACTTTTGGTGTTTGAAGGTCCACTACGCCATCATTGTTTGTGTCTGTCTGTGACTCTTCAAGTGTCACTCTATCAATGTAAACATTGGGGATTAAATCACCAAATAAACCGCATGCATTAGCCATTATGTATCACCACAATTGTTTGAGTCTTTTTGAGAGTAAGGGTTCAAGACTTGATATTCTTTTTGGTTATCAGGACAAGTAAAATCTTTTCTAGCAAATTTATACAAATCCTGATCTGCTGAATCTATAATTTTGCACACAAGCGCCGAACTTATTTCGTCATCGGTTGATATTTCAAAATAGTAATCAGCAAAACTACTATCAATATCAGATGAAGATAATGATCTGCCGTCTGCCTCGTCAACTAAAATATCATTAATAATTAGTTCTGGTTCCACAAGCATTCTTAATTGTTTTAAATCAGTTATTTTTGTAGTGTTTTTAATAGCTCCGTTTGCGTCAACATCTTCAATTTCAAATATTTCAATCTCAAAATTATCATTACCTTGTGGTACATTTTGTTCCACAATTTGAAATATTAGTTTCCCATTGGCTAAGTCTTTCGTAACTGTAAAGAAAGACCCATCTTCAAAGGGTCTCGCACCGCCTGTGTCAATAATTGTGTCGGGCTCCAAGACCTGTTCCAAGATAGACTGAGGTATCATCTCACTGCGCCCCTCTTGAATATCTTGTATCTCTTGTGAAGTTAGAGGAATACCTGTTTCAGCCTCGACGCGATAAACCATTTCGACTTCAATTTGCGGGATGTTTAATATGTTTGCAGAGCTACTGAGAGTTAAAGTGGGGCTTGTAGAACCAGTTAATATT
>Ga0209128_1000701_pt1 | contig 24509 bp, 35 predicted proteins | sample ETNvirnome_6_100_FD_184072 | JGI IMG/M metagenome (GOLD analysis project Ga0209128, IMG submission 184072) | Marine viral communities from the Pacific Ocean - ETNP_6_100 (SPAdes) (version 2) | ecosystem: Environmental > Aquatic > Marine > Oceanic | place: Pacific Ocean | collected 2013-06-19 | reverse complement strand
CATACAGATGAACAGGAGGACATTGCTCAGGAATTGACGATAGCACTAATTAGAGCAGGGTCATATTATAAAAGACAAGTTTATATTGAGAAGTCTCTTGATTTATGTCAAAAATTCGTAAAAGATAAGTTATTGAATTTAATTGTTTTAGAGTTGAAAAATCTTTGGGCTAACAAAACACGTCATGGTGCTAGTCGTCAAAAATTCGGACCATATCAAGAAAAAATTCTAAATAAAATTCTTAGGAAGGTGGTCCCAGCTAAGGAGAGACCTTCCAGAAAAGCGCCTTTGGAGATTGATGGGAAATTTACCACATATTGCAAGGCTATTACGTGGAATGCCCAGAAATCTATGGGAAAAAAGATAACAAGGGAAAAAGGAATTAGACAAGCAATGGTCTCGCTTTCTGAATTTGATTATCTTGGTTCATCAAAATTAGAATTAATTGTTTGATTATTTTTGGAAATAAGGTAAAATAAATCGTATGGATGAAATTGAACAATTACCCATAGAGTTAACTAAAGAAGAAGCGGCAGAATTGTCTAAGCTAGTTAACCCTGATGATGCAGAGAAAACTAATGTCTATAAATGGGATGAGGATTTTCAAAGAGAATTACTTGGTCTTCTTTTACATGACCGAAATTTCTTATTAGAAAGTTTAGCTATTATAAAACCTAATTATTTCATAAATGAAAATCATCGTCATATTTGTGAAATTCTTTTTAAACATTTTGAAAATTATCAAACGCTTCCCAGTAGAGTTCAAATGATTAATGAACTTAACGGGAAGCTTGATGGCAAAGCAGATGAGATTAAAGTTCTCCATGTTGGAGAATATAATGAAATTATTTTAGACTATCTTCCCGGTATGGAGTCGAGAGACTATTATAGGGATAAGATTGTTAATTTTGCAAAGACACAAGCTTTAAAGCAAGCATTTCATGAATCTTTACAGGCCATCAAAGAAGACCCAGAATCAGATGACACATGGGAAACTATTCATGATGTGCTTAGAGAAGCATTGACTGTTGAGCATAATTTTGATTTTGGTTTAGATTATTTTCAAACGATAGAAGAAAGATATGATAGGATGAATAAAGATGTGGAAATGCAAGACCGATTTACTTCTGGTTTTAAAGCTATTGATGTAGCTCTTGCTGGTGAAGGTATGAAGCGAGGAGAAATTGGTTCTTGGGTTGGATTAAGTGGAACGGGTAAATCTTTAGCTTTAAAAGTGGCGGCAATTGCTAATATTACCAACAAGAAAAAAGTATTATATATATCACTTGAAATTGACCAAGATGGTGTTGCAGAAAGATTTGATGCTGAATTATCTAGTATGATTCAAAATCCCGATGTTGGGGATGAAGATAAAATTACGATAAATAATTTACTTGATAAAAAACAACTTGTTTTTGATTTTGTTAAAGAATACCAAGATGATGTTTGCGAAGAAGAACGAATGTTGGTAATTAAACAGTTCCCCGGTGGTCAGATGGATATGGCTTCATTTCGTGCATATCACTCTCAGCTAGGGTTACGTGGATTTCATCCTGATTTAGTCATAATTGATTATATTGGAGAAATGAAAGATTATGCTGGAATTCCAACGCATGAATCAAGATATAGAATGACAAGAGATTTACGTGGATTTGCTGTAGAAGAAAATGTTTTAGTTTTAACCGCAATGCAGCCAAATAGGTCTGCTAAAGAAGTTATTAGAAGTGGTCAATTGATTGATGATGAAAATCTCGGTGATTCTTATGCACAGATAAAACCGCTTGATGCTATGTGGACTATAAATCAATTGCAAGAAGAGAAAGATTGTGGTCTTGCTCGAATATATGTGGCCAAACATAGGTCTGGAAAGAGCAGATTTTCTTTTCATGTGGAAATTAATTATGATACGTTGACAATTAAAGAGATTAGTTATGAGAAATATTCAAAGATATTAAAAGAATATCGTAACACTAAAGAAGAAACCACAACAAGTATAATGAACGACGACCAGAAAGTAAGAAATTTTATAGACAATAATCAGAGGGAAGTTAATTTTAGAATGGAAGGATAAAAATGGTAACATTAGATGATATTTTAGATGGATTGCGAACAATAAAAGTGGCTGGTCAGGACGTAGTTATAGACCCTAAAAAGCTTACGTTTTCAGAGGTCACTCTCACCAAATATACAGAAGAAGAAGGTGTATGGTATAATTATTTTGGTCAACGGCTTGCGGACGCTGATGCGGAGTGGCAGGTTTTTTCTGCTAAACATGACCAAATGAGTTCAGAAAAGTTTGCCCAATTCAAATCAGAAGGTGGCTCAGATAAATTTGTTGAGGCACGGGTAAAAAGTGATGATGAAGTCAAGAAGGCCAAGGACCATGAAATTGCTGCTCGACATAAAGTTAAGGTATTACAGCAGCATTTACGTGCGTGGGATAAGTGCCATGAAAACGCACAAAGTAGAGGACACATGCTTAGAAAAGAAATAGATAAGCTAAATCGTGACACCTTTGCAAAAAATAAGATGGATGGCAGTTTAGACCAAGAAGTAGATGAAATTATAGCTTCTTCAAAAGATGATTAAAAAAATTATAGTATTAAGAATATATAATATGCCTTGGTTAGTTTCGTCTTCAGTTTTAACAAAGAAGGCGAATGTGTCTGTTCGTGTGGATGGCACATCGTTTTGTTAGGGCAGCGAGAAGTTAACACGAGGGTTGGATGCTTTGTAAGGCACAACTCAATGGAATCGCAAAGAGATATACAAAATCTCGGGCCGAGGTAAGGGGGTTCAAAAGATTGTTTCTTTTGGGTTCCCTTTTTTTATGGATATACAATCGTTACAACTCGGATTACAGGAAGACCTGAAAAAACAAACAATAAGCTCCAGCGTTTTGCTTGGTAATTTTCGATTACTTTCAGACAAGCCTAGATTAACTGGAGCTTATCAAGACCCTTTATATTTTCCTTTATATTATCATTTAGGGAAAAGAGTAGGTGCTAAGAGCTTAATTGGGTGGAATTTTAATTTGGGTCTTTATAGTGGTTGTTTTTTGAAGGGGAACAATACAGTTGAGAATATGTTTGTATTTCATGAGAATACAGAGAAGTTTTATTCTTCACGTATGGGGGTTTCCAACATAAAGAATAATTATCATAAAAAATTTGATATCTGTGAAGGAACTATCGAGGAAGCTCAAGAGGGATTATCTAAAGATTCATGGGATATTGCTATTGTAAACGGGGAAGTTTCTAGTGAAGACCAAATAGCCAGATTAGATATTTTATGGGAGCACATTAAGCTAGATGGGTTGATAGTAGTTGATTACATAGGGTCTAATTGTGGATTTGATGATTTTTGTCATATAAAAAATCGTGTGCCTATTATTTTTAATACAAGATATGGAATTGGAATAATTCAAAAATAAACATGTTTTTTATACTAAGTTATTTTGAGGTAATAAAATGGGATACGAAGTAAAATATAAATATTACACCAAAGATGAAGATGGTGAATATGATACAGATGAGACTAAAGAAGGAAGCATTAAAGTAGGTTCTCCTTATGAAGATTTGCCACTGGATAATCTAGCTGGAAAGGTTATGTCCCTTCTTGCTCGAAGAAACATCTTGGTTACAGAAATAGAAACTTATGAATATAAAAAGAAAAAAATAAGTTTTTCGGAAGAGGAAAACGGAATCAAGATTAAGAATAAAAAATTTAAGTTTGATGATGGGCCACCTGTTCAATGCTCCGAAGAGAGTAATGTAAAAGAACAGCTTCAAGCCATTATAACCGCTCATCCAGAGTTGTTAGAAGGTGCCCCAAGAGTGCCCACAACAGCCCCACAACAGGCTGTAAGCCACTCTAATGAGAAAGTGGAGTCAGCACCCCATAAAACCAGTGAACGGCCTATAAGACGTGAATATTATTGGCCTGATGATGAGAGTTGGGTGAACTATGCCAGAGGTACTAATCCTAATATGTCATTCACTCGAAAAAAAGCGTATCCTATATATGCTGAAAAAAATGAGGCAGAAGGTCGTAATATTTTATATAAAACTAGAGATGATAATGGCAGCTTGATGTGGTGTGTTGATATAAGTTGTTTTCGATGGTAATGCCAAGAGGAGATTTAACAGGAAAAACAGACGGAGGGTTATCTGATTCAGGATTGGTTTGGTCTGGTGCCCAAAACGATAATATCCCAGCTTTAAGGTAAAAAATGAATAAAACAAGAAAAAAAGATAAAAAGAAAAAAGAGAGAACAAAGAAGAATAAATCTATGTTTCTTAAAAAGAGAATGAAAGACCGTGCTGAAAAAAAGAAGGAGCGAGATATCGAAAAAAGAATAAGGGATGCTGAACCCAAAAGAGAACCATTCCGTCATCCTTTAACACCGGAAAAACAAGCGGAGAAGGATGAAAAAATCAAGGCTAAGTTACAACATAATCTTGAAGTTCTAGAAGCCCTTGAAAAAGAATATGATGCGGAAAAGGCAAAAAGAGAAGAATTAAACAAAGAACTTGAAGACCAAGGAAATGTAACTATACAAGAGAAGTTGAAAGCAATAGCTGAAAAGAACGCTGCCGATGCTGAAAATATTGCCGAAGCTGAAGTAGAAGAGGTAGAAAAATAAGTAAGAATAATTTACTTTTTAAAAGGAGCCAGAAAAATCTGGCTCCTTTTTTTTTAATTTTATTTTTAGCTTAATTAACTTGCATTTTAAACGATTATAGTTATAGTAGACAAATGTAAACCATTAACTTAACTTTTAACAAGGAGAAACAAAAAAATGGGACTAAATTTAGCAGAAATACAAAACGAGAAAGAGAGACTGGCAGCAGGCGGCAAGAATGAATTCCTAGAGAATTTCGTAAGAATGCCTGATGGTAATGGACATTTAACACTTCGCCTTCTTCCCCCCGCTGACGATGGCATGTTTGAGAAAGAGACGAATCCTTTCGTTGTAAGAACAAGAATTCACCGTGTAAATGGTAAGAGTTTGCATTGTCCAAAAGAGTTGGATGGTAGACGTTGGGTTGGAGAGTGTCCGATTTGTCGTTATTACCACTGGCTTTGGAATGAGTCCAAAAAGAAAGACCCATCTGAGGCAGAAGCAATGCAGGCAAAAGCAAGGGACATTAAGCCAATTGAGCGTTATTACTACAATGTATTAGTGCGTTCTCAGTTTAATGAAGAAAAGCAGGCAGTAGAGCAGAATGTTGGTCCTAAGATTTTCAGTTGCGGCAAAACTCTTTATGGAATGATTGTGAGAGCTATTTGCGGTGATAAGGAACTTGAGGAAAAGCCTCTTGGTGATGTTACGGATGTCAAGGGTGGTCGTGATTTTAAACTGATGAAGACGATGAGGCAATCGGGTCAAAATAGTTATCCAAACTATAGTGATTCTAAATTCCTTGAGGAATCTCCATTAGGAGAGGGTGGAGATGTAGAAAAATGGTTGAATGGTCTTCACGACCTCTCGCTTCTTCGTGTTCTTAAGCCTGAAGAAGAGTTGAAGCATGAGCTTAAGGTCCATCTTGGACTTGAGAAGGATGTTGATGATGATTTCGACCCTTCGGAATTCCAAAAGAAGGCACCCGCTGAAGAAGCTCCTGTTGTAACAGAAGCTAAAACACCGGAGCCAACACCGGAGCCTGCGGCAGAAGCAGCAACGCCAGCAACACCGGAGCCGGAAGATGATGCGTTAGATGGAGATGAGTTCATTGAAGCGTTGAAATCAATGTAATAGTGTTTTATGAATGCTAACATGAGGGCCATGGGAACGGAAGCCCATGGCCCTTTTTCTGAATGAATGTATTGAAAATAAAAAGGAAAAATATGCCAAAGAAAAAGAAAGAAACAGACACGGATTTTTTTGCTGATTTAGCAGAACATACAGGTGGTCGTGTTTTAAAAGGATTGGGTGATAGCAGATATTTTGTAGATAGTGGTAATTTAGCTTTGAATTATATTAATTCGGGGCGTTTTATGGGTGGCGGCTGGCCTACAGGAATTATAGAGATTTTTGGTCCTCCAGCATCCGCAAAAAGTTTATTTGCCTATGCAGCATTAGGAGCTTGCCAGAGAATGGGAGGAATATCTATTCTCTTGGACTGTGAGCGTGCAGCAAATGAAAGGTTTGCCGTTAGTGCTGGTCATGTAAATGAAAATCAATTAATTATTCAAACACCGCTTTTTATTGAAGAGGTGGAGAGAAAGATTTATAGCATGACAAAACTTATTAGGGATAAAAAAGGTGATGATATTCCGATATTTTTTGCATGGGATTCTATTGGAGTATCTTCTTGTGAACGGGAATGGAAAGAGACAAACCTTCCTGAAGAATATACCCAAGAACAATTTAAAAAGATTGTTGGTGGAAAAGAACAGCCCGGAGAACGTGCGAAAGCAGCAGGCCGACTGTTAAGAAAAGTAAATCCGTTCTTGGATGAAAACAATGCTACTTTGTTTGTTATCAACCAAACTAGAGTTGCGATAGGTGCATATGGTGACCCTGAAGTTACAGCAGGCGGTGGTAAAGCACTTCCGTTCTATGCCAATTGTCGTGTTCGAACTTGGCCAAGAAAACAAATTGAACATAAAGAAAGAAAAATTCCAATTGGAGTTAATATTAACTTAAAAAATAAGAAGAGTCGTTCGTTTTGTCCGTTTTTAGGGACAACTAACGTACAGCTATATTTTGCGAGTGGAATCAATCCTCTTGGTGGTCTTTTAGAAGTATTGATAGGTGCAGGACGAGTAGTAGGAAAAGGTACGTATACAGTTCAGCAGCCTTGGGCTGGAGGCGAAGAAATTAAATTCAAAGCATCGAAGGAAAGAAATGATGTGCCAATGGATTTGATTTTAAGATGCCCAGCTTTAATAGATGCTGAATCTAAAAAAGAGGTAGAAGATTATTTAGCTGTTTATTCTGATGCATACAAATTATCTATGTCGGATGATTTAGTGGAAAAAGATATGGCAAATGATAATTCTGCTGATGAACCAGATATAGATAAAATATTAGACCTTTCATAATTATATCTGCCCATAAAAAAAAGCCCACCAAAAGGTGGGCTTTTTTATTGGTATAATACTATTCCCATCTGCTGTCTTTAGGGTACTTTCTTTTCTTGCGGGTTGGGGCGGTTGCCCTCTTTAGTCTTCTTACAGTTGATTCACTTAACTTCTTCTTTGGTTTTTTAGCTAACTGTTTCTTTTTGATGCAATCCATCACGGACAATGTTCTTTTTTTCGGTCTATCATCTTCGATTATCCTATATTGTCCCTTCGCAGTCTTAGCTACATTATAGCCTTTTTCTGATAATTCTTTTCGAACTGCCAAAATATGGTTTTTATAAGTTGCAAGAAGGAAGTCATATGTCTTAAAATGGTAGGCGACATCGGTAGCAGAAACATGTTTTTGGCATAAAAATAGTTCTCTAATATGGTTCCTAATGGTTTCTGCTTTTCTTGTTTTTTCGGATGTGACGGTTTTGATTTTGCTACGAAGACGCTTTTTGATTTTAGTTTCGATTACAGTATAAGGAACATCAACCTTATAATCTTGGTTTGTTAACGCTTTAGCTAGGTCAACAAGGTTAAGCAGTGGTGGTATAACGTCGGCGGCTATTGTCACCATAGATATTTCTGCGTTTAGTTTATTTGCGAATTCTATAAGCTGTCGGTAATTTTTGACAAACGTGAAATACTTATAGCCATCGCAATCTTCAATCATCATACATTTTTTAGTTTTCAAGGTGAAACTCCTTATTTCTGTATTGCATTCTACAGAATTTTGAGTAGAATGAAAGCTCAAAATTAGGAATTAGATAAATGGATTCAGAAAATGTTTTAAAGTTCGATTCTTGCCGTAGGTTTGGAGCGGAGATAGAAATATGCTCTTTTGACCATCGGGATTTCAAAACTAACCCCCTACACGGTAATGAAATGCCTGTGGGTATTGACGAAGTTGCAGAAACCTTAATGGAAGGGTTGAATGCTCAGGTCGTCGTCAATAAGTGGGAGCATACTCATAATAATGAATCATGGGTATTAAAGCCCGATTCATCGGCTGGCATTGAGGTGTGCTCTCCTGTCATTAAAGGATGGCGTGGCATCAGAGATGTATGTACAGCCGTTGAATTGATGAAAACGAACCCTGAAGTTGCCGTTGATGATAAATGTGGATTTCATATTCATGTCGAAGTAGCTGATTTTGACAACAGGAGTTTGGGTAAAGCCCTTGCTTGGTTTGTTAAATGCGAATCTGTATTTATGGATTCTGTTCCAGCAAGAAGAAAAAGAAACAAGTATTGTGAACAGGTGGGGCTAAGCGCAGAGTTCCAACATGATACAAAAATTGATGGAGAGTGGCTTGTTGAACTATTAGGTGTAATGAAGTATTACACCATCAATACGTATCACTTATGTAAAGGTAAAAGAAAGACTATAGAGTTTCGAATTATTGAGGGCGAAGGATGTCTTGATTCTTATCTAATAAAAAATTGGATGAGGTTACTCATTCATTTTATAGAGATGGCTAAAAAAGCACCATGGCCTAAAAAATATAAAGAAGGCAATCCTTGGACTGGATATTTATGGTTAGATTTTAGTGATGTAATGAAGTTTCTAGGATTTGACCAACCTTTATCAAAAGGGTTGGAAGAAACAAGAAACTGGTTTATCGCCAGAATACAGAAAAATATACGTGAAAATTTATCTGGTTCTTTATCTGAAAAAGCACGAGAAATTTGTGCTAAACAGGTTGAAGATTTTATATCTCAGCAAGGACTTGGCGACCTTTCAAAATGGCTCGTGCCAGAAAATTTGGAAGAGGCATTATATTCAAAAGAAACTGCTTTATAAAGGACGTTCATAATCGTATATAAATTGTGATAACAGAGTATAAAGAATTAGACGCTGCGATAGAACATATAAGAAATGTAGGGGAACAATTAGTTCCATATAATTTTCCTCAAGCAGACCCTCAACTTGAAGATGAGATGGGCATCTTGAAGACGCAGGAGTTATGCGTGGATGGATATCATATCATCATACATTTTAGTAAAGCTTTTCATAATGACTATTATTTAGAAACTTTACAGATATTAGGGAAGAAGGTTCCATTTCTTCCTTTCAACCTAGTTGTTAAATTAGCCAAGAAGTTTTTGGGGTCGCATCACCTGTCCCTATCTGAGATATTAAGAGATAATAGGAAAATTTATTGTTGGACTATAACTGTAGACGCAGAAGGTCATCCACTTCCTTCAGCCCATGAAGAAGCCAAATTTCTTGAGTTTGAGGGTTTTGAATACGCCTACATAGACGCTCAGTTTATTAATTTTTATTAATCTTTTTTATATGTTTTAACTGATTATTTGACGTAGATATCTTTAGAGTTTAATCTATACGGGAGGAAAAGTTATGGATAAAGTCACTAAGATTCAACATCTTTTAATCGACCATCTTCTGGAAAAAGGACAAATATCTTTATTGTTACCGGGAGGAATGTCTGTAGAAGTAGGAATACTTCAAGAGGGAAAACACGGTCTCCAGAATACCGACGATTATTGCTGGGTGACAGCTAATCAAAATAATAATTCAGTAAATATAGATTCATATAATAATTTATATTTGCAATACCCTGAACAAAGTGGTAAAATGTTAATCGAAGATAAGTTTGAAAAAGAAGGGATACCTATAATGGCCCTACAAGCTTGTTAGGCTTCTTTAGTTTGTAAATGAGTAAATTCTGAATCAGATAGCATAAATTCGCTAGTTATATTTTTGTTGTCTATGGAATACTCAACCCATAATATAAATCCCTTAGATGTGAGTTCAAATCTTGTCATCTTAAGAGTATGTATAGTTCCTTGTATATCAAGGTGTTCATGAGAAGACTCGGCACAAAGAGAGAGTAATTCACGATAGTTCGTGAACTGAGTCCAAGAAGTTAATAATAAGTTTTCAATTTTGTCTAGGTTAAGTAGCAAGAGGATTTACCTATGAATGATTCGAATTTAAGAGAGTATGCAAAAACTTTATCTGATACGGATGTTTCTTTTTTGTACATTCGTTTTCAACAGCGTTTAGGTGGTGACACAGAAGAAATTAGCCAAGTTTTGGCTAGAAGCAGAGAAGTAGATAGGTGGTTAGCATCAGCAAAAAGTTATGATGAATGGGATGTGATGTTTGAAAAGTTGGCAAAAATAATTGCTGAATCATACAAAAGTAGAAAATTAGACCGTTAGAAGATTCGACTTCGTTCGCTTATTAATTTTACATCTTCAATATGTTCTTCACTGGCTAGGTTTTTTAGCGTGAAGTCAGAAGGTTTATAAGTTCCGTTTTTTAAGACGAGAATAAACCCACTAGGTTTGTTCTCGTCTATTTTTTTAGTATTCAATACGTATTCGTAAGTAGGGAAAGGACATGGTATTTGTGTTATGTTGATAAGTAGCAGGGCAATCCATTTGTCTTTATATTGAAAAATATGTCTATCTTTTTTAAATACTACAGGATTTTTGGTGCTTGTAAATACAAAATGGTCTACAGTATCGCTCATCCAGTTTATTAAATTTTCGTTTGATTGAATAGTATCTTCTGGGTTGATGATATCCACATCTGCTTTGGCTTTAAACAAATCATCCCCTAGCTCAATTGGGATATAATGATTTTTTGTTATTTTTACTGCTAAAGATTTAACAGATGTAATTGGAGTTATTGGTGCTGGCAAGGCTCCAATTGGCAAGTTTTCAGGAGTAAAACCTTCGGGACATGGGAAGTTGTTATTTTGTACATTTTCTACTATAAAGTCTTTTATTAACACCTTTCGCACCGATGCCATATTACGGCAGTTGCTACAATGTGCTCTTACTTTACAAAAATTACTATCTGAAATTTTTTGTTTTTTCTTAACGCCTTTTGGATATATTTTAGCACCCATTAGCTTATCGTTGCTTTTATCAATTCTTAAATCTTCCCCTATAATAGGCATAATAAATTCATCTGCGAATTTATAATCATGATTTTTTACAAAGTGATTATGTGTGGAGTGCCATGTCTTTAGTTGTTCTGCCACTTTAGGTAATTTTCCGCCTTTGACTCCCCATAGACCGCCTAAAAGGTAAGGCTTTTTTCGCATCGAGGAAAGCACCCTAAATCTATTTGGATATATAATTTGTGCTATTTCTCCTGTCGTCATCCATTCAGTCACCAGTTTTGCCTCTAAATGGCCCAATCTACTGTCTACATCTCTAAAAATTATATAATCCGCATTTTCATCTGATGCTGCGGCTTGTCTCCAATCCAATTTATCATGAGTGATTATAACTTCACAACCACGCTGTTTAAGTTCATTAATAATTTTAACATTTTCATTTACATAGTATCTGCACAACCACCCCGGATAAAAAGTACTCGCTAATGTAATATTTTCTAGAGCACCTTTGATATAGAGCGGGTTGTTTCCCCACAAACTAAAACTGATTAAATTTCTATTCATCGTCTAATTCCTAATCTAATTCACAGTGCCGGGATTCGCACTTAGCTTGGAACTGAGAACGTCACTGTAATACTAGTACCTCCTCCTACTCTAGGCAAATCGAAACTACCTATTAGTAGTCCGTCTGTGCAAACCAAATCAGTAGATACAACACCAGCGTCATAATCTGATTCGCATGGGCAGTCAGTGCCAGTGGTATATTCTATAGGTGAGACGCCGCCTGTGGAAAAATAAGCACACCAAGAGGAACCATAATGCCACAGAATTAGGTATTCTGCCCCCGTTCTTTCCCAGACCCATCTGCAATCACAAGCGTCATTGTCGTAATAAGAAAAATCTTGACCGATATCAGATATTGTGTAACCTCCTGAAATTCCTACGTCTCCGTATGTAGAATATTGATACCCGACTGGACAATCATCACAGAGTCCATCTGGTTCTTCTTCACAGCAGCAATCACATAGAATAGTTTTGCATGGGTCTGCTTCTAAACATGCTTTGATAGCGTTTCCAATTGCCGCCCCGTTCGTGATAGGAATAAGTGCCATATTTTATTTATGATTCTTTATCTCTGTTTCCAAAAAACCCTTCTGGATATTCGATTTTAACAGTTCCGTCCCCCTTTGTTTTTTTTCCTTTTTTATCTTCTACCCAAAATTTGACTTGCTGAACTTCGGGTTTAAATGATTCTTTATGTCCCTCTTCATTCAAAGCCAGAAATTCGTTTTCAAAAAAGCAAGAATCATTCTTCGCTACAGGTAGATTAATTTTTTCTCCCTCATGAAGAATGAGAACACGACAGATGTTTTCTTTTGAATCAAATAATCTGCATTTTCCACATATAGGTTTTATTTCTTTTTGTTTACTGAAGATTTCTTTTATTTTTATTATTTTCTTTTGCATTTTTTATAGAAACATATTTTATTTTATGTTAAACTTAAACTAATTGAGTAATGTAGAAGAGATTTTAGGAGAAATATGAAACTTAAACAATCTGGTAGTGATGAGCAATTTGAAACTGGTGCTGTTCGGGATGTAGCCGAGAGCAAACCAAGACCTGATTTAATTTCCCCGTTCGCCGAAGAACGGTTGGGGGAGTGGTTGCGATTAGGGGCCAAACGATATGCTGAGAGGAATTGGGAAAAGGGAATGCCTATGTCTCGTACTCTCGCTTCTTTAAATAGACATTTAATGTGGTTTAAACAAGGAAAGACGGATGAAGACCATCTTTCAGCAATTATGTTTAATGCCATGGCTATTATTCATTATGAAGAAATGATTAAAAGAGGGGTTTTGCCTGAAGAGCTAGATGATTTAGAAACATTTTCTACAAAAGGTTTAAATGATAAAAAAACAAAGAAGGTTACGCCCCTCAAGAAAACCGATAAGAAAAAGAACAATAAGAAGAAAAAAGGATAATATGAAAAGTTGGAAAGAATTATTAAAACTAGCATATGAGGAAGCTGTAAAAAGCCCAGACCCATCAACTCAAAATGCGGCTTTATTGATAGATGATGGGTCTATTATTTTAGCAGCTATTAACGAGTTCCCGGTTGGCGTATTATATACAGAAGAAAGATGGGAAAGACCTCTTAAGTATCAATTTGTGGAACATGCAGAGAGAAATTTAATTTATAAAGCGGCGAAACAAGGGATTGCTACTGATGGATTAACAATGGTTTCTCCGTGGGCACCATGTACTAATTGTGCCAGAGCTATTATACAAGCTGGAATAAAATGTTTAGTTAGGCATAAAGATGCAGAGAAAAGGTCTCCAGAATTTTGGGCTGAAGAGATACGAGTTGCGAATCAACAGTTAAAAGAAGCAGGGGTGGAAGTGTTGGATTATTACGGGAAAATAGGTGGGCCGGAAGTACGTCATTCTGGACAAATTTGGAGTCCATAATATGCCAACTTACGAATATCGTTGCGAGTCCTGTAATAAAAATTCAGATATATTTCATCCAATGATGGATAAATCAAAAAAGAAATGTCCTAAATGTGGCAAGAAGCAATTAGTTCGTGTTATTACTTCACCACCAGCAGTTATATTCAAAGGACAAGGTTGGACACCTAAATATCATGATTAATAAAGAAGAAATTGTAGTGGGTCATAAAGAAGTTATAACAAGTTGTCCATTTTGTAATTTTGGCGAAATAGACATATTACACCAAAACGAATACGCTATTGCTTTTAGAGACCGATTTCCTGTTTCTAAAGGGCACACGCTAATTGTTCCAAAACAGCATGTAGTCAGTTTGTTTAGTTTGTCTTCAGAAATTCAGCAATCTATATGGGCCTTCGTGACTGAAATACGTCATAATATTTCCGTAGAATTACATCCAGATTCTTTCAATATTGGCGTTAACGATGGATGGGCTGCTGGGCAAACTGTCCCTCATGCTCATATACATGTGATTCCACGATATAAAGGTGACGTTCCTGACCCGAAAGGTGGGATTAGATGGGTGATTCCAAAGAAGGCTGATTATTGGCACGTTCAGGAGCCGAATCACTTCAAAACTTAAATATTGTTCCTTTGATTTTTGATTTTTTTCTTAAGAAGGTCGATTCCCTTTTCAGTTATCACAACAAATTTCCACCCTCTATTCTTACAAGCTTTATTAGCTGAACGCCATTTGTTTTGATTCACTTCTAAGAAAGTTTGGTTTGCTGGTTTGATTTCCCAAACTTCAGTACTGCCATCTATAAATTGCACAATTAAATCTGGAATATATTTGTGTTCTTTTCCCTTGTGCAAGTAGGCAATTTTGAAAGGTTCTACATTAAAAGCGTTTACTTCGACATCTGCATCTAGGCATTCGTAGATTGTTTTTTCATATCCCGAACGATAGTGGAGAGGCTTATTCATTTTAGAGGATTGAAAATATCCTTCTCTGAATTTAGGTTTACGAGTTTTTTTTCTTTTTTTTGATGCTATATCATGCCACACAATAGATTTCATCATTCCTTTTTTAGGAATTGATTCGCTAGGGTGTTTGCACCTGAAATGTGAACGAACGTCCCTCACAGGTGACCTACAGCGGCTTAACGGGCATATTATGTAGTCTCTACCCTCTTCATGCTCTTCGATGATATGTTCTTTGAATTTTTTAAAACCATCATTATTTTCGTTGTCGAATTGTATGCCGCAAACGAAACATTGGTATTTGCGTTTGTTTTTATTTGGGATATTGAATGGTAGTGGCATTAAAGGTCTCTAAATGCATTTTCTTTAGAAATAGGTTTTATTTTTTTTAAATCAGATTTAGAAAAAATCTTTTGTTCTTTATGACCTTGTTCTAATTTTTTAAGATTAATTCCAATGAATGTGGCATCTTTAACCCATGATTCATCTTCTTCTTCGGGAGACTTCATTCGTGCAAAAGCTAGTCGGCTATCTTCTGTTCCTCCATATACATTATCGTCTAATGTGAAGAAGAAAGAGATATTATCATCATCAGCCATCTTTTCTAATTTTTTATCTTTTTCAATATTCTCATCCCACTTATCGAGTAGTTCACGAAAAGACGAGAAATATGGTGACGTTTTTTACTCATTATTTGTTCCATCGCTGGTATGCTCTTTGTTGATAGCCTGAGTCGCCCGGTCCATTTTTTTATATTCTTGCTCCAGAAGATATTTTTTAAATCTCATATCTTATATATTGAGGTTTTTAATAAAAATAAAAACTATATAGAGGTATGAGACAGCTATCGTTTAGAAAGTTTATAGAATTAGAGAAGGTCGAGCCAGATTTTCTAAGTAAGACCGCAGATGAGTTGGCTGTAGACCCTAAGAGTTTTAAAGCGGCTCCACATTGGCTTGGAGCAGCCCAATTCGGTAGTTATTATTATAATGGGATGACATATAGAATTAAAAATTTCCTTCCTGAAGACCCAAAATCTGATGACGAAATAACTGGTGCTGTTTTAGTTGCAATGCCAGCAGCAAATACTCAGCGTGCTTATTATCAAGATAAAGACGGTTATACTATTCGTATCCCTGATAATGACCCAGAAGCGGGAAGAGAAATCACCGTAGATAGAAAAACTTTAAATGACATGATGACACAAGGGATGAATCAACAACAACAAGCTAGTGGTATGCCCGGAGGTATGCCCGGAGGAATGATGTAATGAAAGAATATGTAGACATACCTAGAGAAAAGCCGGAATTCGCATCACCAGAAGAACTTGAGGCTTTAAAGAGAAAACCTCCTCCTGCTCTTGCAGGAAAGGCTTTGTCTGATTTTCAAAGAAGCACAAAAGATAGAGAACAGAGGTTGGCATGGGCTGCTCAAAATAAAAAAAGAGATTATTCTAACTGGAAAGATGATGCTTATCACAAACAGTATGAAGGTGGTCTTAAAAGAGGGCAACGCATAAAAGTCAATTATAATTTGGGGCAAGAAGCATCAGATTCGATTTCAGGAAGGATTGTTTATGTTGATGATGCAACAAGCATGTTCCCTTATGTAATTATAAAACCTGATAGAAGTAAATATTATTATCATGTTCTTACTGATACACATCAAGAGTCAGAATTAGAAGGGGATACCCCACAAGACTTTTATTGGTCAATGACTGCTGATAAAGTTGTTCCTTCTAAAAGTAAAGAGCCTATGGATGAATTTGAATACGCTCAAGAACTCGCTTCAGATGACCATTGGGACAAACTCTATCCGAAGGAAGGTTTGAGTTTTAAGCAGTTCATGAAATTACAAGAAGTAGGAACAAGCACAGGCGATGTAGCAGCTTTTAAAAGAATGACTATACCGGGGCAAATTAAGAGACAATTTCCTCCTTGGGGGGACGAAGACCCGTTTTTCAAGAAGAAAAAGAAGAAATTGCTTGGATAGTTGAATAAAATAGGCTATTATACAAGCAGTGTTTGGATAACAGCACCAACACTAAACTTGGCATACCCGTGTCAGCGGTTGTGGAAGCCGACTTTTGTTGCAGTATTTTACAAGTGAATAGGATAAATGGAAATTTTAAAGTTGATGCTGAAGACTATACTGAGGCAAAGATGAAATTCCTAAAAAATAAAAAACCCACTTAAATTTATACTTTAAGTGGGTTTTTGTTTTGTAATTTATTTCAATATAAGATATAATTCTTTCATGGAATCAGAAATAGAAATTTCAGAACAAACTCTGCGTGATGTTTTAACGATAAGAGAAATGTCCAAAATACCGACAAAGACACTTCGTGAAGTTTTAAAAACGGTAGATAAGTCAAAAAAAAGTTTAGTAGAACGTATAACAGAATATGCATGGTTTAAAAAACGGGCCAAAAATTGGTCAATAATTTAGATATTCTTATTGTTCGAAAAAATGGGACTAATTATAGAGTTCATTTAGGATAGAATTATGAAAGCACTAGAAAACGTCTGGGATTTAGTTAAGCAATTCACCGCTAATCCAAAATATGTGGAAATTAGTGAAGTGTCAATTGAGTCTTGGATTGATAAGATGAAGGAAGTAGAATTAAAAAATGAAGCTCTTCCTCCAAAAGTAAGTAATGATATTGAGTTATTGGAATATGAACTTATAGCTGGTGCAATTAATTATTGCTATTGGTATGGGTCTTCTAAGATAAGGCCGTGTGGTGCAAATGCATGGGGTATGTATGATGTTTTAAATGAGGTATATGACCCGAGTGGAGTAGATGTTATACAAAACTTTATCTCATCTTTATCTTTAAACAGGTTCCCCCTTATGAATGAGCGTTCATCTCATTTGATGGAATTAATCAATATAGATTATAAAATGATAGCGGTACAATTGTATGATTCCCGAGGTGATTTAGAAGATTGTTTAGAAAGTGTTCTTGTTTATCCGGGGTATGCAAATGACATGTTTTTGAAACGAGCATCTTTGTTCTTTATGCAAGTTGCAAGAAAATCTGATATGTTTAAATCACAAGTCGATATGTTGCCAGTTCCCGCCGATTATCAGATTCCCAAGATGCTTGAACATATGGGGATTTTACAGTATAGTGATGAATTGAAAAATGTTATAGATGAAGGGATATTAATTCCTTCTGGTTCTCTTATGGAGTGTGAGATACGAGCATCTATGATTGCCGCATGTAAAACACTTTGTGAAAAATCTGGAAAGAATCCAAGTGTTGTAGATTATTGGCTGTGGCTAAACAGGAAATCATGTGATAATAATTTCCATTTGACTATTACTACCGATTACTAGGGATATGAGATGAGAAAAATAAATTGTAATTGGCATCAGAATGATGAAATTTCAAATATTGATTTAGAAATTTCAGAAACAATGATGCGTGATATTTTAAGAGCTATAGAAATTGGCAAAGTAAAGCTTAAAAAATCGGATGAAAAAGATAAAGTGGTCTATTTGCAGCTTTATAAGCACGAATCATACGAAGGAGTAAATCATCAAAATAATTTCGATAGATATAGAAACAACTGGTACTGACCACGATACCCATCAGATTTTGGAAGTCGGGGCAGTTATAGATGACCTTTTGGCTCAAAAGCCTTTTGAGGAACTGCCTAGGTTTCATACTTATTTTACTTATGACGAACTTATAGGACATCCATACGCATTGTCTATGCATCCTGTTATTCTTCGTCGTATTGCAAAAAAAGAAAAGCCATATTCGTATATTGAACCCAAACAGTTTGGAAAGAAGTTTGTAGCTTGGTTAGAAAAATATGGTATAAAAGGGTCAATAACAGCAGCCGGAAAATGTTTTGGCGCTTTTGATTTACAATTTCTTAGAAAGCTTCCTCGTTTTAATCTACATATATCAAGTCGTGTTTTAGACCCTGCAATCCTTTATTGGGAACCGGGGGATATAAAGATACCAGATACTTTAGAATGTATGAAGAGAGCGGGGATAGAAGGTGAACCAGCACATACAGCATTAGAAGATGCTGAAGTTATTGTAAAACTTATAAGAAAAAAATTCTCTAAAGAGGTTTAGTAAATGAAAGTTTTATTTTTAGATGATAACCCTAAACGGCTGTTCGAGTTTAAAAGTAATATTCCATCTGCTGTTTTAGCTGCAACAGCGGAAGAAATGATACAATTGCTTTTTGAATTAGAAGAAACTGCTAAATGTGTGTTTCTAGACCATGATTTGGGAGGGTTGGTTTATGTTGACCCATCCAGCAAAGAAACGGGAATGGAAGTTGTTAGGTGGGTAGTTCAAAACAAACCTGATGTTCAAAGATTTGTTATCCATTCTTTAAACTATGAAGCGGCTCAGTCCATGGTAGAAAAGTTAAATACGGCAGGATATAAGGCAGAGTATGTCCCATTTATGAATTTGGATTATGATAGTCTTTCTAGTGAGTTTAAGGATTGCGAAGATACAGATTTTGAAGATACAGATTTTGATTGGCGGTCACAAGAGCCGACATGATAAAAATAATTTTATTATTTATAAAAATGAATATACTCACACTATATTAGTGTGAGATGTTAAGTCGATTTACAAAAAGATTAGCTACAAGAGAAAAAAGGAAAACACAAACTTGTAAAGTTTATGTTTGTAAAATAGACCGTTCTCATCTATCAATCTTTATTCGTAAGCGATTATCAAGTTTGTTCAAAGAAGCAAAATGGTTTTATAATTACTGTTTATCTAATAAAAACATCAATGATGCAAACTGCACATTGAAGAGCGTACCAGTCAAAGTTAAAGATGAATACGAAGATAGGAAATTTAATGTCCTGCAAACTCAACATCGTCAAGCAATAAAAGAAAGATTATTTACTTCGTTAAAATCCCTGTCTTCAAGAAAGAAACAAGGATATAAAGTAGGACGATTGAAATTTAAAAGAGAACTCAATTCAGTCCCATTAAGAGAATACAAACGAACTTATCATATTGATTTTGAAAATAAAAAAATCAAACTTGCTGGCATGAAGAAAAAATGGTTAAGAGTTAATGGGCTTGAACAAATACCTGACAATGCTGATATTGCTAATTCAACCTTAATAAGAAAAGGCAAAGATTACTTTTTACATATTACCACTTATGTGGATAAAAAAGTAAGTATTATTCCTGATATGAGTATTGGAATAGACTTTGGTTGTGAAACACAATTAAGTTTTAGCAATGGAGTTAAAGTTAAATTTCAAGTTCCAATTAGCAAAAGAATTAAAAGACTTGACCGTAAAATAATGAGAGGTAATAGAGTTGCCTCTAAAAAGAAGGAACAAGATAAAAGAAAAAGAAAAATTGAATACGAATATCTTACAAATAAGAAAAAAGATATTAGACATAAATTAGTTTCTGCTATTGTTAAAAACAACAAGTATGTTTGCTTCCAAGATGAAAGCATTCATGCTTGGCAGAGTGGTGGTCACGGAAAAAAGATACAAAATTCAGATATTGGTGGAATTATTGGAGATTTGAAGCACAAATCTCATACGCCGATAATGGTTAGTAAGTTTTTTCCAAGTACACAACTTTGTCCTAACTGTGGTAATAAAAATAAATTAAGTTTAAGCGATAGAATTTATTCATGCGATTGTGGATTTGTGAAAGATAGAGATTGGAAATCTGCAATTTGCATTGAGGAAGAAGCAATGAAACAAATACCTGTGGACGACAGGGATTTTAAGACTAGGGAGATTTTAACCTCTACTTTTTTTGAAACATTGGTGGCAATCAATGGTATTAAAGTAAGCAAGTTGGAGTCAGCGAGCTAGAAAAGCCGTAGATGTTGCGGTACGTCATAGTTTTTATATTTATAATGAGTCTGATAAAGGAGACATAGAATGCGTGCTTTAAAATATTCAGATATAGGATTGATATCAAGAAACATTTCTACGTTGGATAGTAGAGATGAGGCAGATACATCAGTAGAATTTGCGGGGCAAAAATTAACTGTACCATTAATCGCAGCCCCTATGCCGGATGTATGTGATGGGACAATGGCTGGTCATTTATTGCGGCTTGGTGCTTATGGATTTATTCATAGGTTTAACACTATAGAAGAACAAGCTAATGAATATAAATTGGCAGATTGTGATTGTGGGTGTGCTATTGGAATTAATGGGGATTGCTTTGAAAGATTTCAAGAATTAGCATTTGCTGGATGTCGTAGTTTTTGTTTAGACGTGGCAAATGGAGCAAATACTAGAGTAAAAGCTACGTTGGAAAAATTGATGAGCCTTTATTCAGATGTATATTTTACTGTTGGAAATGTAGCAAGTAAAGAGTGTTATGAATGGCTATGTGATTTAAATATATACGCAATTAGGTGCGGGATAGCAGGAGGTTCGAGTTGTACAACTCGTGTAGAGACAGGGTTATTTTATCCTATGGCGTCTTCTGTTTTAGAATGTGCATCGGTTAAGTCTAAAACAATGTTGATTGCTGATGGCTCAATAAAAGAGCCACGAGATATATGTAAAGCTTTAGTTTTGGGAGCAGATATATGTATGGCAGGTTGTATTTTTGCTGGTACAGAAGAAAGTCCCTCTAAAACACTTAGATTAGATGGACAATTAATGAAAATATATAAAGGGGCGGCATCATTTTCTACACAAAAGCAGGTAAATAAGAAGCCAAAATATGTAGAGGGTATGGAAACATTAATTCCATATACTGGTCCTTTGGAAAAAATCATACACCGATTCCGCAATGGCCTTAGAAGTTCTATGAGTTACATGAACTCTAGAACCATTGCGGAATATCAAAAAAAATCAGATTGGACTATAATTTAGTTCTCTACTGCTGGAGGGCCACCGCAAACACCATTTGTTTCAGGACAACATCCTGATTGTTCGGGTGGTGCCAGTGTTGTTTCAGTCTGCTCTGCCTGTTTGGGTTTCAATTCCGCAAAGATTGAAGATTTTACCTGATTCAATCTAGCCTGAAGAACTTCCATCTGTACCATTATTTCGCCGTATTGTGAGTATAATTCTTTTAACATGAAATTAGTATAGTGTGTTTTTAAAAAAAATTTAACTAAGGTCAATTTTCTATAACAATAGCATCTTGAGCTATTTTTCGTTCATATCTAGTTACTGTACGTTTAAGATGGTCGATAACTATTTTTTTTGACCATACTAAATCACCAAATTCATTTATGAATTCTCCGGGGTTTTTCGGGTCTTCTATTTGGGGTATAGGATAAACTCCTTTAATTGCTGCTAATAATCTGTCTACTTTATCGGCTGGTATGTTAATTTCTAATATTGCCATTTCATTTCCTTTTAATATATTGTCGAACCATAAAAGGTGCTATCGTAAATGGTGGTGGCACCTGCTGGTGCTACTGATAGTTGCACTGTAATTTCTCTATCTTGATTCATAGCGACTTCTCTTGAATCTACAGTATAGCCACCAGCAGATACATCAATTACATGGACTAAATCTCCTGTTCCATCTGACCATTCAACAAAATTGCCATTGCTATATTCTTCTCTCTCAACTAAATAGATATCTTCATCGTACCCTCCGCATCTAATTTGCCCATTTGAGTCGGTATAAAAAGCCCACTGTTCTCTTGTGGCATCTTTTTGTCTAATGTGAACGATAGCGTTTTCTAACGGGTCACTATTTTCATCTAATACTGTTATGTCTAATTTTCTAACGTGGAGTACAGTTCCCTGTCCTCCGTATTTTATATTGGCTGTAGGAGCTACTGGATATGTTGTCGTTCCATACAAAAGAACGGTAGCGCCATTTGCATATATAGGATACGTTTGGTTGTCGAAAGTACAATTTTTAAGAAGAATTGGCGTGTTAATTGAGTATATCCCATAAACACCACTATCTACATCATCAAAAGTACAATTCTCGAACACAATCATATTCTGATTTACATTCCCAGAAAACACAATAAGGTTCTTAGAGGTATCATAGTGTGACATATTAGGAGACCCCGCCACTGAGGCTTCAGGACGAACCAGGTTCGACATATTTTGAAATGTAGAATTTGTAAATTTAAGAGTAGTCCCGTATCTAATATACATATTACTTATGGCTTCAACGGTCCAATTATCCATTGTCCATTTGCCCATGTCAGTGTAATAAAAAAGGAAGTCGCCAAAATTAGTTGCTGCCCCAGTTCCTCTAAATGTAATATTATTAAAAACATGAGCTGTAGACGGTCCATTAGTAGAACTATGCCCAGTCTGGAAAGTATACATTAAATAGTTCTTAACTTGTATAGTATTTTGCCAAATAACATAATCCCATTGCCAAGGAGTCGTATCATACATATAGAGATAATGGTGTCCCATGTTCTGAAATATTACTTCATTCCCCTCTGTACCACTACAATTAACTGTCCCATAAGAATACATTCTACCTTGATGTGTTCTGTTTGTATCAAAATCAATAATTGTATTTTGAGCTATGTTTAAAATAGCTCCAGCCACGACATCTAGCACAGGTGACAGATTTGCGGTTGGGTTCCATTGAAGCGTGTCTCCATCTGTTGTGTTTAAAGTTACTCCACTAGATATTTCTAATTCTCTGTTCCCAATTACCTCAAAAACTTGCCCTGTGCTAGTAAAAATGCCAGCATCATCAACAGCGGTTTCTAAGTCAGACAAATTGCCTGTTCCTGATGTGATGTCTATTTTACTAGATGATGTTGCTACTGTAAACGCCATTAGTTATCCCAGTCCTCTTTCTGTCCATTTGTTTTAATTTTTTTAAATTTCCAACCTTTACCGTCAGACTTGGGTGTAACTTCCACTGAACCCATGCAATGTTTATTATCATCATCGTTGCAGTTAATTACATAGGTTCCAGCCTCTAAATCTGCATCATCGTGTTCTTGTATGTGCCCGCATATAGGACATTTTATTTTAAGTATTTCGCCTTTATGTAGTTTTTCTTTATCTGTTGCCATAATTATAAATTAGTTATCTACAACTAAAAGCTTGAACTTCTATTAAAAAATCTCTTGTAAACTGTCTACTCATTTTAATACCATCCTTCTGTACTTTCGTACACTATTGTTAATGCCTCATCAGTTGCTAAAGTAAAGCTCGAAGCCGAACCAAGTAAAGACTCTCCTTCAGCAGGTGTTATTGTTAAATTATTACTTCCAGTGTTTATTATTCTATATCTTGTTCCATTTACGCCTGCTGGTAATGTAACTATGAAAATTCCGCCATCTGTGTTGCAAAAAACTTGGTCATATTGAGCGGTCAAAGCAGTATTACTGGTAAGTCTATTTGTTTTTACTATTCTACCTGTATTAGTATTAACCGTATCAGCAGAGGCATCTACGACAAATGCGGTTGATACGCTTGTAGTAGCTGCTCTGAAATCATCAGTAGAAGTGCTCCCATTGTCATTGTTTACAATTAAACCGCTGGTTATTAGTGATTGGCCTGTGGTCCCATCTGTCGAGGTCAATGTCCCTGTGGCTGTTATATCTCCGTCAACAGTTAAAGTTGATGTTGCGTGAATAAAAGTCAAATTCGCAGAATAATCAAAATCATTCCCAGCGGCATTAACATAAGGTATTTGGTTATCTGTGCCAAATGTGACGCCTGGTGGCGGTGCCGGTGCCGCTGCCCAAGTAAGAACGCCATCACCATCAGTCTGGAGAAATTCGCTAGCACCACCATCATCCAAGGGCAAGGTTAGTGTATAAGTCCCAGCAGCAGCAGCGGATTGGATAGTAACAGTTCCAGAAGTAGAACCGTGCATCTTTAGAATCCCAGTCGTCGCTGCTGCAACACCTAAGTCCAAAGAAGAAGCACCTGCTATGCCAGTAGTTGTTAAATTATCATCATTAAAGCTAATAGTTCCTGTGCCACTTGTTATTGTTGCTGCATCTATTGTTATATTATCAACAACAAGAGAGGTGAGTCCTGTTAAATCACCACCTGTTAAAGTGGCAGTTCCATCAGATAAAGCAGTGGCTGTTAGTAATCCTGTTGCGGAATTAAATGTTAAATTTGTTCCAGTTTTAGCTGAAACCGTTCCTGTTGCGGCTGTAAAGAAAGCTGGAAAGCATGTAGTATCT
>Ga0209128_1000699_pt1 | contig 24526 bp, 34 predicted proteins | sample ETNvirnome_6_100_FD_184072 | JGI IMG/M metagenome (GOLD analysis project Ga0209128, IMG submission 184072) | Marine viral communities from the Pacific Ocean - ETNP_6_100 (SPAdes) (version 2) | ecosystem: Environmental > Aquatic > Marine > Oceanic | place: Pacific Ocean | collected 2013-06-19 | reverse complement strand
ACGTCTGGTGCACTTACTTTTTCACTCACTGTCGTTGGCATCTCTATTATCTCTTCGATCATCCGGATTAAAGACGCCGGATCTAAGACATTGGCCGATGCTTTTCGGTATTCTTCTTGGAGTATTTTCTGTAAGCTCATTATATAGACTCTCTTATTTTAAACAATTATATCAGCGATCCCTAGTTCGACCGCTTCTTCTGCTGATAAATAGACATTAACCTTACGATCCAACATCTTTTTAAGTTGTGTTTTCGACATTTTTGTCTCTGCTACCAAACAATTTATAAACATTTGTTGCAGATCCTCGATTGCTTCCATCTCATTTAGCATGTTATGAAGGGCACCGTGGTTGCCCCCGACTACTGAGTGGATCATGACGCGGCAGTTCTTGGCGATCTTGCGTTCGCCCTTGGTGCCAGCAGCCAACAACAAGACACCTGCGGACATTACCTTGCCCAACCCAACTGTGCGGATTGGCTGTGTCTCTCTCGTGCTGCGCATCACATCATAGAGCCCAAACATGTCGTCTGCCGAGCCGCCGTATGTGGAGATATAGAAATCAACGGGAGTTCTTTTCTCTTCTGGTTGGCGCTTGTTTTCTTCACTAACTGCCAACAATGCGTGAACCAGCTCAGAAACCTTTTCTTCCTCAACGGTAGCAAAGAGTCCTATAAGATAAGACTCTGCCGCTGGAGCCTCGACCGCCTCTTTTAGCGCGCTTGGATCCATGATAATTATTTTTGGTTTCTCTTCAGTTTTTTCTGGGTCTTCACCACCCGAACCAATTAACTCTTTAATACGATTAATCATTGTTCGTCCCCCTTAAGAAAATGGATCACAATCGACTCATTTCTATTTAAGTATCTCATTGCGCCGGCCCAATCCTCAAATTCTAAAAGATGTTTAAAAAATTGAGGGTGTAACTCTATGATGTTTTTAATTGATTTTTCTTTGAAGTAGTCTATCTCTTGATTCGTACGAATCGAAAAGGCATCAATATTGTGCTCTGTTTCGCCAGACTCGGCCATATGGCGCATGCGGAACATTCTTGCGTAATGAAAATCTTCCATTGATTTTGCCAATATGGCAGTTGACATAAGATGAGTAGCGCGTAGAACAGATAAGCTCAGTCGTGCCGCTCTGAAAAAGTATAAAGCTTTACAGGTAAGATATCCTAAGATAAATGTGATTGCAAATAAACTCCAACTCATGGGGCTCCCTTTCTAAAACCAAATTAGCCGCTAAAGGAGCTATCCTCAGCGGCTAATAAGTTTGCTCGTAAATAGTGTTTTGTTTTTACTTGGACTTTGATGTCAGTCGATCGAAAATGCGCTCGGCTAACTGGTCTGCAACTGTGGCTGTTTGCTTTGCGCTCTTAAGGCGTGCAGCAACTCTGCGTACTACTTCTGCAACCATGGCTTCTTCGCCGCCAGCCTTCGCTGGATCGCATTGCCTAAGCTTGGCATTCCAACGTTCGCCTGGGGCGCATGCTGACTCAGGGTCGCGTTCAGCGCTGCGAGATACGCCGGGTTCCCGGGTTTTGGGGTGTCTTATAGACGCCACCTGACCAACTTCGGCGAGATCGCCTTCATAAAGCTCGTCTTCTTGCATTGGAATTTCTTCCTCTGCTTCCACATCCATACCCATTTCCTCATCGGGGAGGGGGGCTTCGTCTTCTAGCTCGGCATCTTCAAGTTCATCACCTCCTTCGCCGCCGTCTAGGTCCATTTCAACACCGTTCTCTTCAGCCCAGTCTTGAACGCGTTGAAGAAGACTCATTACAAGTCCTTCGGCGCCTTCGTCTGCTGCTTCGAGTCCCATGTCTTCTTCACCGGGAAGTTCGTCGACGACTTCTTCCTCTTCAGCAGGAGGAAATTCGTCAACAACGACTTCTTCCTCTTCTTCCTCTAGGGTGTTTGAAAAGTAGTTTTCAGAAAGGGCACCAAGATTGGCCAATTTCATGAATTGCCTAACCTCTCCCTCAGATAATAGTTTTTTACGAGCCATTTAGTATTCTCCTTAGAACATATATGCGTTCAACTCAAAAATAAATAGTAATGTGTTCCATTAAAGTCAAAAAAAGTGCACTTTTATAGTTCGGGGTGCTCTTCTGCTATCATATCAAAGATATCAATCACTTGTTGCTCGCTTAATCCAAGAGATTCAACGGCTGTTTTACCCTGCTTCGACAACTTACGAGTTTTAGATTTTCTTCCCTTTGATATTGACGACATATCTTCAACAAAGCTAACGATTCTAGAGTCTCCCTCAATCAACCCAGTGATTACCCCCCGAAAGAAGGCGCTCTGAGTTAGACTAGCTGACTGAAGTTTAACCTGCATCTTTGCTTGACGGTGATCATTATCAACAAAAGTAATCTTTTTTGTTAACTTGCCATAGTCAATTGATGCGTCGGAATCGTTGTCATTCATTACCAAGTTCTCCCCATGATGTGAGGGTGACCTTCAGTTAGTCCAGATGTCGTTTGTTCAATGAACTGAGCTTTTGCATGCAGTTCTTCTATATTGCGAGCGCCTGTATAGGAAAAGCCGGAGCGAATGCCACGACGAAGATCAGATAGCACCACAGACACACTACCGCGATAGGGTACTTTGGAAGCAACTCCTTCGAGGCTGGAGTATTTTCCTTTCCAGTCTGTTTGTGCTTCTTTGGACGCCATCCCGCGATAGGTTTTCCACGTATCTCCATTAGAAGAGCGGAAGACCTCTCCGGGTGCTTCAGTGCAACCGGCAAACAAGGAGCCACACATAACGGCATCTGCGCCGGCAGCTAGAGCCTTTACAATATCGCCGCTATTTCGGATTCCACCATCAGCAATAATCTTAACATCGCGATCAGTCTTCGCGCACTCAAGGACTGTGTGCAGTCCGGGAACGCCGTGTCCTGTTTGGATGCGTGTCGAACAAATCGAACCACCACCGATATTGCAGCGCACACTGTCGGCACCCCAATCAGACAGGTCGTTAACCGCTTCCAAGGTCGCAACGTTGCCAGCCATCAAGTGTAGATCGGGATATTTTTCCCTTAGTGCAGCTAGCGCCTCCTTCATAAGGAGGTGGTGTCCATGGGCTACATCGATGCACAAGAAGGCCACGCCTGACTTGACTAGTGCCGCGGCTCTTTCCAGATAATCACCAGTAATGCCAATTGCGGCGCCTATATTAATGCCAGTATTCCTCGACAAAGCTAGGGCGCGGTCAACAAGGCCCTGCTGACAAGCTACAGTGTTGTATCGATGAACAATGCCACATGCACCAGACTCCCCAAGAGCAACAGCCATCCTTCCCTCTGTGACTGTATCCATAGGGGAAGAGAAGATGGGAGTTGCCAACACAAGCCCTCGTCCCAAGTCGGTAGTCATATCAATCTCTGAACGAGAGCGGATATCGGAATACTGCGGCTGCAGTAGTACGTCATCATATGATAGGGTTGTCATTTCTTTGCCTTCTTTGTTTTTGATGCTGTCTTCTTGATTTTTTCTTTGGCTTCATTGCGCCGCATTGTTGCCGACATCTCCGGCGTTACGACCATTGGCTCTGTGCGTGTTGGTGCTTGTGTTGGTGGGGGCTGCTGTGCCTTCTGCTTGCAATCGCAAGATTATCGCTTCGTATGCTCTTTTATTGTTTATCATTGATCATCTCTCCTTTTCTATAAAGTCTTTTATATCGCCCACACGGAACCATGTATGTTTGTTGGGATTATCTGGGTCCTCAAGTGAGGCAACTGTTGGCTTGCTGTTGGTGCTAGGCAGTACTTTTAAGATTGTCGGTACGCCATTAATCCCCAACTCTTTCCTAATGTGGGGGGAGTCGTTAATGTTAAAGGCAAAAAAGTGTATACCGTGTTCGCCGTCGTACGACGTTGCGAGAGACTCATAGTATTCTTTAAGATTATGACACAAGTGGCAGTCGTTCGAGTATACCTTTATAATGCTCGTGATGGGCTCGGGAGTGTCTCCGTCCAAGATTTGTTTAAATCCGGAAGTCGAGAGCCTTATGACGGCTTTTTGGTCGGGCTTCATCCCTCTGCCTTCTTTGCGTTTGTGATGCACGTGGGGCAAAAGAGTCTAACTTTCTCTTGCTCGGTATGCACAACGACCTGCCAATTGAGCGCTTGAGTCTTGCTTTTCTTGTCAAACGGAGTATCGCAAGTGTTGCATTCGTCCGGCAACTGGTCAAAAAGGAAAAATTTCTGGGCAAGCGCTTTTTCCTCTGGAGATTGACTTTTCTCTTTCTTCTCGGCGGCGCGGCGCTGTTTTCGGTTCATCGTGTTAATACCCCCATCGACGGCAATGCCCCCGCTGCCCACGTGGGGTGCTTGCGGAATACCACCACGGCAGATGGGAATGGCGCACAATTCTTGCTATCACCAAACTTGAGGCGGCCCTTAATGAAATAGACATACTCTGCCTTCATCACATAATCATGCCAATACTTGGTATCGGTTCGTGCCGGAATCAACATAACGACCTTGGTGTCTGCGTCGGCTTCGGCTGATTCATAAGCCTTCTGAATCCACTGATCAATACCGCGGCCATATGGGGGATTAACAAAAGCCGTATGCCCTGTCCAATCCTTGGTAAGCCCGTCGTCTGCTTCTGTGAAGAATTTTGCACACTTTGTGTTTTCTTCTGACGCACACGGATCAAGACTAAAGGGTCCAAATCTCCAATTTAGTTTGTCGAAAAATTCTTGGGGTGTCGACCATTTGCCAGTGGCAGAGCTAAACATTGTCCTTTGCGTTGCTTCGTTCATAGTTTTTTCTTAGTTTCCTTATAAAATTTAATTAATTCGTGTTTTGATATGCTGGGGTTTCCGGCGGTGTCAAATTTGGGACTCTCTCTGTCATTCCACCTAATGAGCGACATAATTCTTTCAACCCCTTCTGTTTTTTGCTTGATATAATAGTGGCTTTTCCAGTCTCTATATATAATATCATAATCTTTATATATTTTGCCGGCGCTTCCACCAACACGGCGTACGCAGAAGTCTGAATTTCTACACTGAAACTCCTTCTGTTGTTTTGTTGGGCTGTTTTCGATACGCACAAAATCAAAATCCGGGTGGGTAGTAAAGGTTTTAATTTTTGTCCTCGGGGCTTCTTGGCGCTCCCAAACCTGAAAGACCGTTGGTACGGCGCGGGGTTCACCCGCCGGAGTGTAGAACGAATCACTCGGCAAGATCTTTTGCTTTACAATATGAAAATTCTCATTCAAGCGATTAATGACCGATGGTTTTCTAAAAGTTCTGGGCACAATAAATGCGATACAATCTGAAAATTGTGCCGCGTGATTAAAAAATTTTATTGCTGTGCTTGAGTTTTTGCCAAACGGTGGGTTTCCAATTGTGAGTGTATTTTTCACTCTCTCGGGCGCGAAATCAAAAAAATCTTTTCTCAGTATTCCACTTGTGGCTGGTTCTATGTCGAGGCCGATACTTTTATCTAGCGGCAGTCTCTTCAAAAAATCTCCGGCACCTGCCGAGGGTTCGACAATCAAATCATACTTTGATAAATCGACCATCTTAAGCACACTCTCTACGATTGCAGGCTTCGTGTAAAACTGATCTAATTTAGGCTGTTTGGGCACCGAATAGTTCTCCTCTTTCCGATTTCATAATTGTTCCTTTGGGGTATTGGCTAGCTAATTCACTTCCCTTCTTAAAGATAACACTTACCTTGGGAAAGTCAACAATATCGCAGATAATATAATTCATTTTTTCTGTTTTGAACAGAAATCGTTCTTCGTTGAATTTTCGCCCTGTTCCAATCATGCTAGATGGAAGAAACTTACACCCGCTTGACATTGTGAAGTTTTTAGCATCATAAAGAATGTCTTCGTCATTCCTGTTAACGTGATCGTGGTCCTTGCAGCCTTTGATATGTTTTAGTTCTGGGAACCAAGATACAAGTTGTCGTTCTAAAAGGTGGGAAGCTACGCGACCATCTTTGTAGATTTCAATTAACATGGTTGTCGATAAGTTTCCGAACGAAAATGTTCCTGATAGATCAAAGTTATATACCCGATCAGACTCGATATTATGCATCCGTGCTCCCTATCGCTCCATCGGCGCAAATGATAGTAGCTTGAGTTAGTTTATTCATTGTCATCCCACCATGTTGTGTAAAGGCTGGCACGGCGTCCTTTACCGGTTGAGCCGGCGCTAGATGGGCGGCGATATTGTTTCACATTCTCTCCTTCCATAAACTTTGTAATACAGTACAGAAAAAAATCTAATTGACGTGGTAGCGCAATTGCATCCGTCTTCAGTCCTTCTGAAAACTGCTTTTTCTCTATACACTCTTCAATGATTTTTGTTATACCATCGGTACCGGTCTTAGGAGATGAAGGTCCTCGTTCCTGATTCTTCAACTTCATAAGCCCGGACAGCAGGCGTTCATTACTAGCGCCGAAAGTCTTCAAGGACATAAGAAATGCAGTAATTACAGAGGTGTTAAAGGACTTATTGCTCCCCTTAAACCCGATAGAATCTAAAGCCACCAGTTCATCTTGAAAATACTCTACAGCGTCACGCGCATCTACTTGAGTTGGCGATTTTGCGCCGTGAACATCACGCTGCGAAGTGGTGTTCCATGCCGCATACTCCAAACATTTAACAATATTACCGGCGGCTATTTTGCGTGTATTAAACTGTAGCCCTAGTTGTCGGTAGAACCCCGTAATTTTATCTCTACTCTTCTCAACAGCATCGCTGCTGTCGATGGTGTAATAAAGCGCTTTGGCCTCTTCTTCATTCTTTACAGGATAAACTGTAACATTAATGTGGCTTGGGACCGGCCCATCATACGGTTGATTCCACACATACACACGCGTGTTCCCATTAATGCGGTCGCGGCTGCCGTCGGGATATTCTACCACATCGCCCATTCCATGAGTCTGGAGCCATTTTTTCTTTAGCATCTTTTTTACGCGATTAGCTCGTAGCTCAACATCGCGTTGGCAAGAGATAGCCCTGTATTCTGAGAACTCTTCGAGGGTGACTGTTTCGAGGCGTATGCCCGAGTTTTCATTATCGAAGAAGTTGGCCGGCTTTTGTGCCATCGGCGGAAATGATAGTAGTTGTGCATTAAGTGTCTGCATTATTATTCTCCCCCGCTGAGTAGTTCGAAATTCTCTACAACCTCATCGATGTTGAACTTCCCCTTAAACAGGCGATAAGCCTTTACTGCTGCTCGAATCTCATCTGTGTCGAGCCAGCTGTTTTCGCGATACTCAGATCGCAGTTCTTTGCGCTGTTCCTTGTATGGCTCCATAGCCTCTTCAATCGCTGCCAGCGACCTAATGTATTCCTTAACGTATCTTTGCTTTTCAGTGTGTGAGCTTGCCAATTGTACCTCCTGTGGTTTACTTACTCTTTTAATATAGCATAGTGGGGAGGGGTTGTCAAGAAGAAAAATCATAAACTTGCTTTAAAAACGTCTTCATCAGTTTGTCGCGCTCATCATCAGTCTCAGTCTCTCCGAAAAGATAGTTATAAGTCCCCTTTTCATCGGTGATCTTTTGATTAACTGCCTTTACTTCCTTTCTCATCCATCGAATCTGCTCTTTATAGTTGGTGGGTGACTCGATTCCGAACTGCTCCGCCTATAAGTAGTCGAAGGCATCACTTGAACTCAAACTTTACTGTGGTGGAAATCTTGAAGGTAGGTACCCGTATGTGGTTGGCTAGTCCGTGTTTCTTAGACTCTTTCGCATCCAAGAACCAATCGGCATGTCCCTTCTCGTGCACGATGTCGAGGAAGTAATCTGCATCCTGCCCACAGTTGGATGCCATCATGTGATAGATCTTCTGGTTTAATCTCTCGGTCTCTTCGGCGGAAGCTTTGATCTCTTCTGCCTTTCCAAAGCTCATACTGCTAACATCATGAATCATCACTGTGGCGTCTGGGTCCATGAACCGCTTACCCTGAGCGCCAAAGCTGAACAGGATTGCCCCACAGGACATAGCTTTGCCCTCGACGATGGTCGCTACTGGAATCTTTGAGTGCTTGATTGCTGAGATCATTGTCATGAGGGCATACACTGAGCCACCGTAGCTATCGATAACCACAGGGATTACTGTCTGTCCTGTGTTCTGTGCCTTCGACATGTTTTCTGTGAAGGTCTTCGCAGATGCCTCTGTGAACTTGTTCACTCTGATTACTGTTGGTAGTCCCTCTTTGAGTTCAGGCTCTTTTAGTAATGGACTGAATGTTTTTATGATGTTCATGTGTTACCCCAACAACCTAAAGTTATGTCGAATAGATCTCGTTGAGAAGCCCCAATCTGGATCGTAGTTCAGCCGGCTCATGTAGGGTCGGTTAACCTGTACTGAGTCGTAGGACTTGACACCCCAGCACCTAATCCGGGTGAGTTCGTTATTGCTATCAATGACTTCCAAGACCCAATAGAGCTTTCCGTTCTTCGTCTTTCTCTCGGTTACTTTGCGGGGGATGAACCAGCACAACTGCAACTCCTCATCGAACTCCGAGATTGGTGGGACAAACTTCTCTTTCAGCTTCTCAATCGTCTCTAAGTTGATCACAAGGTTGATTGGGAAGATGCCAGTCAGGTCTGTCTTGAACTGGATTATTTCCTCTTCGGAGAAATCACCCTCTGGCTTATACGTTTCCATATTCTCGGATAGCTTCTTCAAGTTCTTCGGTCTCTCAACCACACATGCAGACCAGAAGTGCTTGCGTCCCGTAAACCTATCATCGATAATGTTGTCTAGGGCTCCGCCTCTGCAGAGAGCATCGAGAGCTTTCTTGTTGAACTTGCTGTACGATACTCCTTCGCGGAATAGCAGATCTTCTGCGTTAGTGAATGGTCGGTTGTCTAGAATCTGCTCAATGGCGCTCATGCCGAGCCCCTTGATAGAGGTCAAGGGTTGAATGAGAGTCTTCCCATCGTCGCTAATCTCCCACACGGTACCGGACTTGTTGATATCCAGCGGTGCGATATCGAATCCATACTTCTTTGCAATATTGATCGCCTTCTCTTTTCTACTCTCCGGCTCTTTGTCGAGGAACGCTGCCATCCACTCTGCGGGATAGTAGTTCCACAGCCATGCACACTGGAACGAGATGATGCTGTAAGACACGGCATGTGATTTATTGAAGCCATAGCCGGAGAAGAACTCGAACTTATCCCACAGGCTATTTGCAGCATCACTGTCGATACCGTTTGTCTTGCAGCCGTTAACGAACTTAACTCTAAGCTTGGTTTTAATACCACCCTTACCAGTTCCCTTCTTGGTCAATACCTTGCGAAGCATGTTACCCTCATCGAGGGTCAGCCCACCAAGCTTATGAGCCAGTAGGGCAATCTGCTCCTGAAAGATGAGGAACCCGAAAGTCTCTTCGGTGATCTCGCGAGCGTCTTCTGATAAATACGACACATACTGTGGGTGTGTCTTCGCTTCCACATAGTCGGTGTCAACGCCGGCGGACAATGGCCCTGGACGGAAAATCGAGGTTACAGCTGAGATATCAACTATGCTTTCGGGCTTTGCTTTCTTACAGAAACCCTGTGCACCCTGCTCTGTGAACTGAAAAATGCCTGCCCATCTCCCAGCGTGAAAGACGTTTTCATAGACCTCGCTATCGCTCATGTTGATAGTGTCTGGGTGTAGCTTCTCGTTGTAATACTCTCGAACCTGTTCAAAGGTTGGCTCCGCAACCCCGTGGTGGCGGCGCAAGATGTGCTCGATGCAACCCTCCATCATCTTAAGAGTAGAGAGCCCGAGCAAGTCGAACTTAATGAAGCCCATCGGCTCAAGGTGTCGAACGTTCTGCCCTTCTGCCCACGGAGACTGTCGCACACCACCGGAGTTGATCAGGGGCATGTACTGGTCGAGATTCTCAGCGACCACCACTCCACCAGCATGTCGTGAGCATGACCGGACTTGTCCCACAAGCCCCTCAACACGCGCGTGCACCTCGGGATGCCTTGTGAGAAACGATTGCAGGGTTGGCGAAAACTCTATCACCTCTTCCCAAGTCGGCACGTAAACACCTGCCTTGATACCATGTCTCTGTTTTGCCGCCGGTGTTGCTTCACGGATCATCGTGCTAGTAACACCGTTGACCTCCGTGAAGGGAATACCGTGCAGCTTTGAGATGTCCTTGATAAGAGATTTCAATTGGAGAGTGTTCCAGTTGGAAATGGGGGCAACCGTATCTTCGCCCCACATCTCGACAAGGCGCTCCTTAAGTGCCATGCTGTCAGACACATCATAATCAATATCAGGATAGTCAGTAGCGTCCGAGCGTAAGAAACGCGAGAACAGAAGCCCGTGCCTAATCGGATCAACTTGTGTAATCCCGAGAGAGTAAGCTACTAATGAGCCGGCGGCTGAACCGCGGCCTGGTCCCGCCAACATCTGCGTGGTGGCTTCGTCGGCGATTGCTTTCATCGTTAGGAAGTATTTTGAAAAGCCCCGGTCGTCAATAACATTAAGCTCGCGCTTGAGGCGCTCCGCGTACTCTGGGTTCTTGTGCAAGTTTCTCTGTCTCAATCCCTCTATGGCGTAGTTTACTAGCGCCTGCGTGGCGGTAGAATCAGCCGGAACAACAAAATCGGGCAAACGTACGGTTGTGTCGGGGAAGAAGCTCTCAATGCGATTGTGTGCGATGTTGTATGTCTCGGTAATACTGCCCATCACCAAGTCATCATCATATTCAAAGCCTGTCGATTTGCAATAGCTCTTGTAGCTTTCCCACATTTGCTCGCCATTCTTGGGATAAAGCTCATACCCAATCTCTTCCACGCCTGATGGAAGTTCTGAACCCTCACCCCACGATGGAGTGCCGCGTCCAAGCCAGCCTAGGCGCTTATACATCTCTCTATCTCTCCATGCGTCTGGGTTCGGATAGTGAGAGTCCGCAGTAGAGATAAGCTTAAGGTCAAACTCTGCTGCAATCTGAATAATGAGTTGGTTAAGCTCGTGCTGCGCTGGAATGTTGTTCCATTGTAGCTCTGCGTACCAGCGATCGCCGAAGACCTCTTTCATTCGCCTTGTCGTATCGCGCATGTCGTTTAGTGCCGCTTCGCTGTCTGTGCCTGTACGCTCGCCCTCGTCATCATAAGTACCATTTTCCCAGTAGTTACCCGCGTATACACCGCCCAAACAGGCGCTCGCTGCTATGACCCCTTCGCTATATTTTGCGAGCAGTTCATAGTCCATGCGAGGATAACGGTAAAAGTTCTCACTCTTGTAGCTCTCCGAAACAAGCTTGAAGAGATTGTTAAGTCCGGTTTGATTTTGTGCTAGCAGAATAAGATGCCTGCGTCTACGAAGAATATCTTGACTCTTCTTGGTTGTGCCCTCGTCTTCAACTGAGGCTCCCGAAGCTTTCTGCTTTGCTGCCGATCTTGAACGCTTTTTATCTGCCATGGCTGCGTCGTATTCTTCGCGCCACTCTGAGACAGAGGGGATAAAATATGCCTCAACTCCAAAGATAGGCTTGAAATCCTTGCCTTCGGACTGCATCTTCTTTGCGTGTAATACTTGAGCGGCTAGCCCGTTCATATTACCGTGATCCGTGAGTGCTAACGCATCGCTCCCGTTCTCAAAAGCAAAATCCATATGAGCATCGGGGTACCCAATCGCATCAAAAATCGAACCTGCTACACTGTGGGCGTGAAGCCCTACGAACTTAATCGTCATCTATTCCTCCCTCTCTATATGGTAACTTAACATGATTATGAGGTTTAATCAAGTCGTTTATTGGTTTTTTTATAAAGTTTTCTGATCCAAGGAAGCTCTTATAGCCTTCCCAAGTCGTGATATCGTAGAACCAATCAGCCCTTTCCATGTGAGCGTCAGTGGTGCAAACAGCATCGAAAATCTCTTCAAAGTCAAAGTGGCGGGCGGACCACCTCTCATGGAGAGGGAGCTTCTCGGTGGGCATCTCGCCGGGAGGAGGGTTGAGAAACTGCCTCGTTGTCTGTTTGTTGACATGCCGCCGGCAATGGATGTAATCCTGCCCAAACATAGTAAATGGGAGCGGGATATTATCCTTTACGGTTTTCCCCTCGTGTGTCATGAACCAGTTCTTAGTCGTATCAGAGATTTTTAAACGCTGGCGCCTGATGTTGTACACATTGTGAGCGTTCATAGGGAAGGAGACATAGTACTTATCGGGCACAACCCATTTAGATATGCGAGTAGCTGTTCTCCACGCACTGTTAATCCCGTGCAGGATGGACCAGCCATAGCTGTCGCGGCGATCACGATCCTTCGGATGAATGGGCGTATAATATATTGGGATCTCTCGACGATGTTCGCTGGAGAACCTTATGTGTGGGTTCGAAAAGTACACGGGATCGTAGATCCATTCACCGATGATTGTGCGGATTATCGGTGCGGTGTCGCCGTTGGCAACAATCCAGATCGTCTGGCAGCCCGCTAACGCACACTCATAAACCGCCTTCTGAATAGCGGTGAATCCGGGATCAACGGGCAATAGGTACTCTGGTGTAGCCATGTCGTAATCTGTCTTCAGTCCGGCAACGGGGATAATCCCGGCTAAATGTGAGCTAGCTGTCATAGGTAACTTATTATTCTTTTATAGTTTCGACTACTTTCTGGAAGGCTTTCAATAAGAGCTTCTTTGTCTTCTTGCGCAATCGTAATCTTAGGGGAGGATGGGAATGTGTTCTGTGGTTTCTCAATTCTCTTGCGGCCAAGATTACTTGTTCTAAATTTATAGTACTTCGCATGACCGTATTTAGGGCAATATCCGTTAAAAAGACCCTTCATTCCCCTTGTTTCCATTTCGTTGATCAGTTTAAATCTTGCCATCGTCTCCGAGAAATCAAATTCTCTGAGTTGTGTTTCCGATAAGTGCGAAACCGTGCACACATCTTTGACGGCTGTTTTGCCATCGATACGATCTGATGAGTAGAACCAAATTTGCTTGACAAATTCATCTTCTGTTTCGATATAGTCGATTTCATGTTTGCCTCCACGATTGAACGCTATCCAATCATAACATATATAATGGCGCTCCGCAACAACTTTCTCTACTATGCCGGTACAATTGTCATCACCAAAATAATGCATCTTGCCAAATCGAATCTCTGCGATTTTAGAATATTCGTTTGAACAGACGATAGTATCGCCATCGCACCTGATATTCTCGCATAGATTACTCAGGGGGGCTAGCCCTGCGAGAGACAGTATGAATAATAGACGATCCCAAAGAAGAGTTTGGGGAGCGCCTACGACAAATGACCCACTGTGTGTCGCTAGGGTTGTTGACTCGTTAGCTAATCCGAGACAAGACAAATCGTAAGACGGCAACAGGTGATCAAACCGAAAGGGCACATCAAACCCAGTATAGAAAACTGGCAACTGGTGCTTAAAAGCATATAGGAGGGCGCGAAGGCTTGAACCTACTACTATCTCTTCATATTCACGGATCGCAACAGCACGACTGACCGGCTGCTGTGCAACAACACGATTTGGTGGTTGGTCGCTCCTCTTCATTCTCCACCTCTTGTAAAAGAGTTTTTATATCCAAACCGGCGCAATCAATCTTGTTCTTAGAAACATGATAATGACTAACAAACCCTTCGAATGTTCCATATTTAACATCTTGTTCATATTTTGTTGAGGTATTGCCAAACTGAGTTAGGGGTGCATTGTAGGGAATTTCCAATCCATTATGGATCGCCTTCCAGAGCGCCTTAAGCGCCTCTATCTGCACTGGGTAAAAGTCTGTGAAGTCTTCTAGCTTTTCTCCGTGGCAGCGGGCATCTGAGACAATCGGTCTTTCACCGTATCCGTTATCAACATACCAGTCTTGGTATTTTGGATAGTATGCGTTTGAAATCTCAACACCAACCGACGCTCTGTTAGCTCGTTCGGAGCCGGCATGCCAACATGCATGTTGCATATCGATAGTCTGATAGATTGTCCCGTCGTTGTCAATGAGGAAGTGGACCGAGATTCCCCTGTTATCTAGAACCCTTTGGCATGACCTTGAGTTCAGGCATACATCCCAATGGTTCACAAAATAGCGGATCCGGCGTTTTTGACGACCGGTATAGTCATAATAGTTACCGGGCTCAGTTTTTAGTCCGCCTTCATCTGACCAAAGAACCATCTTCTCCCACTCAATTGGGATGAAGTTTCCATTGTATACAATGTAATTTGAATACTTCTCGTTTTCCGGCTTGTGTTCCGAAATCGATGATTGGCGCTCAGTCCAAACTCTACGAAAGGTCATAGGTCCCACCAAGCCATCAGCAGATAGTCCTCTCTGTTTCTGCCACTTCTTGACCGCTCTGACTAATTTCTCATCATAATACTTTTCGCCGAACCATGACGGATCCCAGCCTAATTTCGTGGCAGAGGCTTCATTGTAAAAGTCTTTATCAATTGGCATATTATGTTCGCTCCGAACTCTCAATCATTGAGAATTGCTATAACGTAATTATCTTGTATGACACTAATTGTACCGTTTGCGGTGTCGATTTGTTCTACCATTGTATTGTCAATTACAATTTCTGCACCTACAACCAGAGTTTCTGCGAACCTAACATCATCCGCCCAACTTACAACTGAGGCTGTTCTATGGCGTGACTCTTTTGGTTTAAAATCCGCGGGCAGGAGAATTCCTGCTGGTGTTTCTTCTGTTTCTGTCCTCATTGAGGTTATTTGAACATATCTGTTAACTGGTTTGACCATTATTTCTCCTTTATTAAATTATGCAGCTTTCGCCATCACAGAACTTCGTGCCCTGTGCTTCACCACTATCGATTCGACGAATCGGTGTGATCTTTTTGGTCATCTCTTCGTATTGCTTTTGAGAGATCGGCTCGTAAGGGGCCTGCTTGTAGCCAGTCTCCTCATACTTTAGAAAAGATACTGCCTTAAGGCGTGTTTCATACATCTCTAAAGCATCTTTAATCTGGGCAGCTTCTTCTTCGTTGAAGGTGACTGTAACTGATACAGAATTGTCTGCCCAGTAGTGCTGGTATTGTGCGGCGATCTCCAGTTGCTCCCACATGCTGACGCTCTTCTTGCCCTTCGTGAAGTAGGGTTCATGGATAGGGAACTCTACTACATCTGTGTTTGGTGTGTAGGCGTCTTCCTCCACATTGTATCCTGCCTCTTTGAGGCGCTCTAACACTTTTGAGTCCTTAGAGAATCTGATGCGACGAATGTAGTACTCGCTCTCTGGAAAGTGGATTCCCGGTGTTGACCCGTTAAGTAGCGATACTGTGCCGGAAGGCTTGATCGAGGTCATCCTTACGGACTTGGGAATACAGAGCCAGTTAGAGTATTCTTCGTCCAACTCTTGAACGTATGCATAAGCTTTATCGCACCACTCATACATTGTACGTCGTCCGTGCTTATTAAATGCTTGTACTACGCCCGATTGCGAAAGTCCAATGCGCCTGTTTTTGAGCATCTTAGCGTTTGTCTCTGGCCAGTGCGTGTTCGACAAGGTAATAGTTTTACCGTAAAGGTATGCAATCTTTAGTGTTTTTAAGTAATCCTCTAGATCCTCGTGCTTAGCCGGGAAAGTTTCACAAAGACAACAAAGCTCGGCATCTTCCAGTTGTTGCTCTACACAGGGATTAAAGCCAGCCACGTTAACATCGTCTAAGCGTATGCCATCTTTAAACCGCCCTTTGGTTCTGGCGTTGTTCATCCAGATGTATCCGGGCTCACCGTTCTTTTGCGACTGTTTAGCGTGCCAAGTGTAGTCCATTCCGACAACAGCATTGAAGGAGTTGTTTGATCCCCAGCGGTGATGGTATAGCTTTTCTTGGTCGTTCTTCATCTGAAGATACTGTTTATCGTCGTGGGTGCCCATCGCTAGCGCGGCAGAACGTCGGACGTTTCCAGATACGACGCATCGTCCAATGAGGTTCTCTGTGTCAACGATGTCTACAGATGTGATGTCTTCTCCGACTTTCGAAGTGTATAACTCGATCAGATTGCGATGTAGCTCCTCTAGAGGACCAGAACCGCTCGATGTGCCTCCGAAACCCTTGATGAGCGCACCGAAAGGTCTGATGGCTGAATAATCGAACTTTGGCACCTTGTTTCCAAAGAAGAAGCCATCGAGAAGGAGGTGAACCGAATCCACCCAGCCCTCGCGGGAGTCAGCAATGATGTGTACATCATCGGTATACTGTGGCTCTTGGATCGTTAGTGTGTTGGCGCCTTCTGTGTCGAAGCCCACGCCAATACCAAGCATTAATGCGTCCATCATCCATGCGAACAGATAGCCACCTTTCTTTGCTATCTCGCGAGTAGAGCGAAAGGCGCAATTGAACAGACCAGCGGCAGTTTTCTCTTCGACGAACTTGGTGCCCATCATCCACAGCCCTCGGCCAGGTGGCGTCCACTTTAAGTGAAACAAGCGGTCATAGGCGTCTTTAGCTGTGCGCTGTGCCTTTGAGTCGTTCCATTCCAGCCCCAAACGCACAACGTGTTCTTTCTGAGTGTTAAACATACCCTCCACAACTCTCCGGCATGTCTGGTACCACTCTTCTGAGCCTGCGGCATCTGGATCGAACTCGCTAAGTCGGCGAGAGTAAGTGCGCTTGTAGGTAACGTACCCAACAGGACCCCAAGGCACATTTTTATCTTTGTAGGGGTCGACAAACGAATCGGATAATCTGAATTTACGCGTATTGGCCAGTGTTCTCATTCTCTTATTTCCTTCTTAGCTTTGTGTATTTCTGTCGCAACAATGTTTGTTGCTGCTTTACCCCAAGCGGCGCTTGTGTAGGCATGCTCCCAACAGCCGCAGTTGTGGTCTGTGGAAGTATTTTTATTTTTACATTCGAGGTGTCCATGAAAATCGGATAGATAATACCATCTGGTCCGTTTCTGTTTTTTGCAATGAACATTTTACCCTGATTGTTTTGTTTGTCTTCGATTGTTCTCGAAATAGAAAAGATGAAATCGGCTACAAAACATTTATTAAATGCTTCCGAAATCTGTTCCATCGTGATGACCTCGGCACTCAGCCCTGAACGGTTGGTTTGTGAGGCGGTCCAAATGGGACATTTAAACTCTGTAGATAACCCTCTTAGGTCTTCATAAATAGATTCCAACTCGTTTCTTTTCTCTTTTCTTACGATAACTGGCTTCAAAAGATCAGCATAATCTACAATAACAAGCCCGGGCTTAATGCCGCGCTTTATTAGGCGAGATAAATGAGAGCGGATCGTATTAGTTGTAGCTGATTTAGTAGGATATTCCTTAACAATTAAAGATCCGTCAATGTCTCCAATGGCTTCGTAAATTTCTTCTTTAAAGTTTATGATATCGCTGAGCGGGTATCCTGTTAGACAACTATCATACCTGCTAGCAACTACGGTGTCTTGCAATTCGAGAGTATAGTGCACAACTGTTTTACCCTCCTTGACGGCCTGAGTTCCTAGGTGGACAAGTGCCATACTCTTTCCAGCACCAGTGGGGGCGATTACCACTCCCAACTCGCTCTTACCAAGCCCGCCTCCCGTTATTGAGTCAATTTCTGGCCATCCAGTCGTAACGGGTTTCCGGTATTTAGGCACAAATCTTGCTTCGAAGTCTTTAAGATAGTCGTATCCAAAATTAGTATCCGAGCCGAGCTTAAGCGCATTGTTAATGACTGTGGAGATTTCATCAAAAGAGCACTTCTGGAGGAGTCCGACTGACTCCATCATTGCTTCTTTTAGGTTTTGTTTACGACAGAAATCAAGCGCAGTTTCTTTAATGTACTTTGTATCTGTTGGTTCTTTGGTGTGGATTTTTGCAAAATATTCACGGGCTTGTGATTGTACAACCTCATCTTCGTCATCCATCTCAGTTCTTAACAAAACCAACATAATGTCAACAGATGGGTGAGTTTCGTACTTCTCGCGATAGTCAACGATTAAGGTCGTAAACAGGCGTAAATATTCCAATTCTATAAACTGTATATCTAGCACTTCTGTGATCTGGTCCGCAAAGGGTCGATCTTCAAAAATAAGTTGAACGAGTCCTTCTTGAAAAGCCTTTCCGTACCTGCTAAAATCAACCCTATCGTCTCGCATTTATTCCCTCACTGTTGTATAATATATAACTCAATAATTCCTCGAAGTCAAGTAAAAAATAAGTTTTATACTCCACCAGTTGTATTAGTGCATCCCTTGCGAACTTTATTCAACCCGGCACGGAGATCTTCCCAATTTAATTCGCCGAAGCCATCCTCTCTCATCATCCTAATAACATCCGTCCTGTTAAAGTCGCACTCAAAGTTTTCAATAGAATATCGTACGTGATCTTTGCCCTGCACCGATAATTGGGGCGCATATAGCTGCATCATTCTGTAGTTGTGCTCGATGAGCTTTCGGTTCTCCGTGATATTGTTAAAGATTTTAAGCTTCGCGTTCGTCTTCTCGCAGAATTCAATAACATCATCAACTGTGTAAATCTTTGAATCCGATAAAAAGTTCAAGCGTTTACTAACCGTCGCAAAGCCAGCCCCTTTAACACCCGGAAGATTATCACTAGTGTCGCCGACAATAGCGCGTGCTAGCGCCATATTGACAGGGTGGACGCCGGTCTTCTCAATAATGCTTTTCTTATTGAGGATCTCGTTCTGGGTGGGACGCCAGAGAATTGTTTCGTCGTCGCACAACTGCATAAAGTCTTTGTCATTTGAAACGACGATCTTTTGCCAACCCTTATACTCTGACATCTGAGTAATAAAGGCAATCACATCATCAGCCTCTACCTCTGGGAGCATAAACTGGATAATCGGCATATTGTTAAAATATTCTATGAGGCGTGTTTGTTGCCACATCTTATTTTGCAGTTCTTCGTCGTCTGTGAGGTTGTGGAAAGCTCGGTTTAGCCGAATGGGTTTCCGTCCTGCCTTGTAGTTCTTGTCTACGCTCTTGCGCTTGCGAGAGCCGTTTGGTCCGTCCCAAACGATAACGATTTGATCCGGGCTTGTCTCGCGAACGTGTCGTTGCAAGATCTTAATGAACCCCTTGATTCCACCGATCGGATCTCCGTTCGTTGAAAGGCTCGGGTCAACTATGTATGCCCTCAAATATGCGTTCAAGGCATCAAAAATTAATATTCGCTTCTTAGTTGTACTAGTATCCGTCATAGCACACCCCCAATTGTAAATCCATTAAATCCACACTCCATAACAGATTGCTCTCCTCATCATCAAGTTGCGATTGGTCGATCATCATAATAGCGGACGAGTCATCTATCAGCATGCTGGGCAAATAGCCCACACCCCATCCTAAAGACAAACCCGTAACTATCAGTAAAACTGTTCTCATTCTTCCTCCTATTATTAATATAGCATGAACGAATGGTACTGTCAAGGAGTTTATTCTATATCGTTGCTCGGCGTGTCGGCACCAACCTTCCATAACTCATGTTGTAAGAAAGCTTCCAGCTCATCGGCAGTTTCTAAATTAAACCTGCGAGCGACTTCCAAGGTATATGCCGGAGAAATTGACGCAACTTCTCTAATGTGATCGACTCTCTCCACAACCGCTTCAGCATAGACGTCATAGGCGACAGACCACTCGGGAGGAAGGATTGGGTTCCCATCAACCATTCTAAACGTCTCGTTGCCGGAACCCGAGAGCCATTTGCCGGTGTCGCCGAATAATTGATTTCGGAGATACTCTATTCCCCGCTCACCATTGTCCTCTAGCTTCGCTTGAACCTGCGCCCTATAATCTTCAGCGGATATCTGATTTAAGGGCATTATATCGTTCGGTAAGATTTCATACACCATAAAGGGGCGGCCCTCTATGTTTCCTCCGGAGACGACGGTTAGCATCCCGCTGACGGGTGCCGCTATAGGATCGCGATTGGCGTATTCGTCCCATGCGCGGTCAGTTATTGCATCATTTGAAAGCTCATCATACTCTGCGGGCAACTCTCCAAAGTCAGCGCCAAAGCGATCATCGCGAGCTTGCCGGACTGCAGCATCTTCTTCTGCTTGCTGTGCTGCAAGTTCTGTATTGTGCCTGTTTGCTAGGGACTTGCCGGCAACCACGCCTGCAGGGATAGTGCCCACTAGAGCCAGCGCTGTGGCAAGTGGAACGCCGTATCTCATGGCATAGTCTCTCGCTTTGTCCAAGAGCGCGCCTTCTTCAAGCATTCCAGCTTTTTCTATCATCGCTGTGATCTGTTTATCAAAGAGTAGGTCTGTCTTCTCGTCCGGTAGTTGTGTTCCGCGGGTCGAGGACTCTTCTATGTATCCACGCCAAGATTCCATTATAAGTTTCATGGTAATAAATAGTCCTAATCGATGGTTTCTTCTGTTTTTGCACCCTTTCTACTCCTGGAGATTAATTGCACATCATTAGCCTCCTTTCTAATTATCTCACCCTTATGGAGAACACTCACGATCTTTTCCCAAGTGTGATATTCTGCAGCAACAATTGCACCCTCTTCCCACCACTCTTCCCATTCAGGTGGTCCTCCGCGCAGATGTGGTATAAATCTTCTAAATCTTACCCTTACCAAATCGCCAAGTCTCATCTCTATCTCTAAAAGGTGCTTTATCTTATTTATCTCGGAGTTGTTTCTCAAGGCGCGCCCGTTCTTTAACGGCGCCTGCACCTTCTCCGAGGAGCGCATCTAGCTTATCTAGTTGCTGTTGTGCGGTGCGGTTTGAGCGCTCAAAGGCTCTCCCCTCGGCGGCCTCTCGGCGCCTCTGTCTGTCTGCTGGTCCTCTTCTCATTGTCTTTTCCTTTATTTTATGCTGCGTGGACAATTACAACATCCATTTCGTAAGTTATGTCGTAGCCGTTAGGTTCTGGTTTGCTGGGTGGGTTTGTCCAAAGAACCCACCATCTCATGTGTTCGTCTGGATCGTATCTCATTCCCCATGTATCAATCTTTCCTGTTTTGCGAATAATCAACCCCACCCCATAGTCGTGCCAAGTTGCCTTGTGTTTCACCAAGTCTCCAGATTTAATTTGTGCCTTCACCACTTTATTCAACTCTCTCAAGAATTATGCCGCGACCAAAGCCTCCGGCAGTTTGTGCTTTTGCAAGTCCTGCCTTGGCAACCGAAGCCATCTTAAGTTTGTGAATCTCGATGAGGGAAAAGACAGCCTCAACAAGATCTGCTGCCTCGACAAGTGACGGATCAGCTCGAAATTCCTCTAGCTCCTCTACTACCTTGTTAAATAACTCGCGCTTATGTTCAGCTACATCAGCAACATGATAAATCGGGGTTTTTCCGTCTTCTAGAATTATTTGGGGTATCTTATCTCTAACGAGTTTCACGCGGGCTCCCTGACCTTTTCGCTAATTGTAAATAGTCCAAAGCAACTTCACTTGTCTCTTCACCAGCAATTTGTCTCTCTTCGGTGTCTCTAGCGTCTGCGAGTTCGTACTTTTTATTTCTGATGTCGTGGAGAATGTCCACGCCCAATGCAAAAATGTTATAAAAAAGAACAGAACCAATTAATAAATAAGCAAATTCAATCATTTTGTTCTCCCGCAGACTGTACTGTATATTTGTTTTCTGCTACTTTTACTAGGGCAAGCATCTCATTATCTTTCTTTAGTTCTTCCCAGTATTTCGGGGCGGCGATGTGAATTTGCTCGTTAAGCGCTTTTCTGAACAGGCTCTGCAAGCCCATCCCATGCATCCAGCCCTTTGGGCGCGGTAGGTAGATTTTACCATCTTTTGCTCTAATAAAGTTAGTACTCATCATCTTCTGTTGTTATGAATGTGGGAGTGCCCTCACCAAGCCATGCACCTGCAGTATTAAAATCAAACCACTCGGCAGCTTCCTCATCTGAGCACTCAAGCCACACCTGAATTGCGGCGATGCAGAGATAAGTGTCGTAAGCTGCAACATTCATAGATTCAACTCTCGGCCAGTGATCCGCTGGCGAGGCAACTACCCCTACAAGGGCTTTATCAAAATGTTCGCGGGGCTCTAAGAATAGGGCTTCCGGGTGAATTTGGTTAATCGGTTGAATTGTCATTTTGTGCTCTTCTGCTTGTTGTAAATTCTCTTTGCTATCTCGAAAGACTTAATGTCATGCGCGTCATAGCCGAGCTTATTTAACACCTCTACTATGATTGCGCTACGGCGACCAGATCTACAAAATACCGCAATTTCATTATCCTTTGGGATTTCGTCCATGCGGTTCATAATCTCTGAATGAGGGATATTTATACTGCCGGCAACGCTGCTCTCGGCTACTTCCTCTTCGCTTCGTACATCAAGTAGCGTAATTGGTAATGCTGTCATTATCTTCCTTATTCGTCTTATCGGCGGTGGGGATGGCGATGCCTATTGCCGCGCGGGCGCGCGGTGGGGCGCCGACGGCCTTCAGTGTATCGAATATAGGTACGAGGATATCGGCTTAACATATATCGCTGTACTCTGCGAAGCTCCCAGTGTTCATGTTGCCAAGATCCAGTCGGAGTGTAGTGTCCCGGTACCCATACCCAAGCTTGAACTGTTGGTTGTGAGTTATGATGTGGGGGAGGTGCTGGTTGTGGATGGGCGTATGCTATACACCCAGTTGTAAAGAGCAACAATGTTGCTGTGAATAAAGTTTTCATTTTGTTTTTCCTACTGGTATTGAAATGTCTTCGGGTTCTTCGTAAAAGTCTGTTGCGTTGCCGGAGCGGTTGCTAAATCTGTAGATGATCTCTTCATCCATGATTTTTTCAACGTTCTCGCGGAACTCTGCATCGCTATTAATTAGTCCAACCCACTTAGATGGTTGGAATTTCTTTTCATAATTGTCTGTTTTCAGTGTATACCATGCTCCCGCAGAAGTGAGATTGTCAGATCCCTTAATTGCGTCAAACCAGCTTTCTTCGTCTCGAACGCCGATATCAACTGAGCCCCACATGATGCGAAAAGCACAATTGCGACCCTGAGTTCCAAATCTAGATTTTTCAATCCTGACCTTAACCTCCGATCCTACGCGATAACCCTTGTCATCCAACACAAAAGCTGATTTAGCCTTTCTTCCTGTGAGCCAGATCCTTAGACTATATGAATAGACCAGGGCTTTGCCGCCCGGAGTGATGTAGGGCGTAGTCATCGCCGTTATACGGGCGAGGGGGCCGCTGGTAATGTTGTCCTTAAGCTGGTTCAACACGAGGAGGGTTGCTTGCTTATCTGCAATCGGGAGAGTAATCTTAGACATCCCCTTTGCCAGAATGCGTGCTTTCATCGCCATAGATGATTGGGGATTGAAATCGCCCTCTACATCGGAAATAGCGGGAGTGAAAGCCAGTGAATCCCAGACAAACAGGATCTTCTCGTCTGTTGCACCAAGAAGCTCCTCAATCGTCTCTAATACAAATTCGACAGATGCAGCCTGTACATACATAAGGTCGTCTAAGACACAACCTGCAGATTCTAAGAAAGTCGGATCAATCGCAGACTCCGAATCGAAGTATACAACCAATTTACCCTGCTTTTGGGCATTGGCTGCAATTTGCGCCGCCATGTAAGACTTGCCTGTAGAGGTTAATCCCGCAATCTCGGTAATTTTACCGACGGGAATTCCGGCGAGTCGACCTTTACAGATAATGCTATCTAACCACCTAGAGCCGGTGGGGATCCACTCTTTTACCTCTGTCGGGTTTGCTTCCGTTAAGTTGTGTGCGACATTTCTGCCGGCTTTTTGATTAACAAGCTTTCTCAAGTCTTGCATTGAAACCTTTCCGGGTTTAGTTTTGGCTTTTCTAGCCATTGTGCTCTCCTATCATTAAAATTTCTCTAGCCTTTTTGGCGCTATGCGTTCCATCCGTGTTTTTCTTTCGACGACCAGCAGTGTATGTTACGTCAAAATAAATAAGGTCATTATCTCCCTGCCGGGATTCGAAGAACCCGTCTCCCACATCTCTATTAGACATCATAACATGGCAGCCGGCGGATGTCAAGTCATTTAGTAGCTTAATTACCTTCTGCTGCAGCGTGTCATCAAAATCAACACCGTACTGGGTGAAGGAGCCTCGGTAAGGAGGGTCCAGAAAGGCAAAGCCATTAGGCTGTGCGTATTCAAGACAATCAGTAAAATCGCCAGAGATCAGCGTGCACTTTTGCAGCGCCTCGTGCCACTCCATCACATTATCATAATCATAGACTTTATCTTTCTGATTTAACAAGCCACTCGGAGTGCCGAACCGACCATTAGTATTTTTGTTGATCTGCCAGATTCCGTTGAAGCCTGTTTTCATCAGAAAGTACAAGGCTGCCGCCTCTTCTGTGGCTGTCCACTTTTCATAATCATACGCGTGTTCCTGCCGGAGGGCGTAATAGAACTCTTTACGAGCCGGCTTTGATAAGGGAAGAAAGTCTTGCTGATATTTATCTAAAGTAGTTAGGAACGCCTTTACGTTGTTGCGAATCGACTGATAAATTCTCATGATGTCTTCGTTTGCATCATTTAGGAAGAATGTCGCTTCGGGGTTTTTCTTGTAAGCCCACACAAACATAGCACCGCCTCCCAAGAAGGGCTCGATGTAGCTATCGAACTGTTCAG
>Ga0209128_1000694_pt1 | contig 24624 bp, 37 predicted proteins | sample ETNvirnome_6_100_FD_184072 | JGI IMG/M metagenome (GOLD analysis project Ga0209128, IMG submission 184072) | Marine viral communities from the Pacific Ocean - ETNP_6_100 (SPAdes) (version 2) | ecosystem: Environmental > Aquatic > Marine > Oceanic | place: Pacific Ocean | collected 2013-06-19 | reverse complement strand
TAGCTAGAGAATTTTTAGTTGGTAATAAGAATATTGAAATGAATAACTTGTGGGTTTTCCCAAAAGGTCAATCTGTTAATGAGTATTTAGAAGCTGAAGGATATTCATCATCTCAAATAAAAGAATTAATAGAGAAATATGATAAAATAAAAACATCATTATCTCGGATGGATGGTAAGTATATCAAATTTGAAGATATGGCTTTTAATAATTTTGAAACAAAAGGTGATTTAGGTGGGTTTATAAACGCTGCTTATGAATTAACTGGAGTAAGGCAAAGAGATTTAATTAAAGAATACGATAGAGTAAGAGAAAAGGCTCAAGAACAAGTAGAAATGATAGAGCAAACAAACTCTATTATTGAAAGTTTATTTGATACTGAAAGCAATGTTATGAGGAAGCTTCCAAAGTCAGAAGTTGTAAAAGTTGTAGAAGAAATAAATAAATTATTACCAAACAATTTAATTGCTGGGAAAGAAGTAACATTTAGAGACAAAGACCTTCAGAAGTATATGGAAACATTGAAGTCTACAATGGAGAAATGGATAGATGCTTCTGACGCAGCAGCTGAATTTTCAATGACAGATAGTATGTATGAAGGTGGTCTTAATTTGATAGAGTCAAGAGGTCGTACAATGAATAAACTCAGAGATACGATACAGAGACTTCAAGATTTAGGTTCTTCTTCTATATATAGAGCTCGTAATTCAAGTAGGGTAAAAAGTGAATTAGCAGCTTCTTTAGTAAGAAAGTTAAAAGATATGAAGATTGAAATATCTGAAGAAGCAACATTAGATGAAATATATGATAAGTATGACTTCGAGCCAGGTAAAAAGAATATTGAGAATTTCCTAGAAGAAGTAAATATTAAAATCATTGCTGAACAAAAGAATCTATCATCAGAGCAATATGATGCTATGAATGAGGAGATAGCAAGGAATCGTAATATACTTAGTGATAATAACACTGAAGTTCAAAAGCTAGATTATCAATCATTAGAAAGAAGATATAGTGAATACAACGACCAATTAAAAGATGAGAATCTTGCTTCTCACAGAAGAGCTATTGATGAAGCAATAGAATTAAATCATTCAAGTGATATTATATCATTAAGTGTTAACCGTTTAGTATCTGAAGTACATAAAGCAATAGATAAAAAGAACGATGGTGATATTGTAAAGTCACTTGCTGAAAAGATGCAATTCAATAAAGAATTAGCAGGGATGATTTCACCTCAGTTTGGCACTAGACCAATAAAAACAATATCATTTTCTGAGAATGGAATAATAGAAGGACCTAATCAAGCTGAATTAATTATAGAGAATAAGTTTGAAGCTGACGGAGGATTCTCTCAGTTTCAGAAGAACTTAATAGGTGATGGAGATGCTCCTATATTTATTTATAAAGTAGGTAGAGGTTCTGTATTTGGAGGTAGAGCATATGAAGATTTCTCTGATATTCCTGCTGGTGTTGAAGCTAAAGGTGCATTATTTGATAAACCAGCTAGTGTTATTGATAGAGCTGAAGGTGGTGGGTTTGGAAGAGGATTTACAGGCACAAGAGCTACAGTTAGTTACACAGACCAGATATATATAAGAACAGATAACATTGTAGACAAACCTGAAGTTGCTCAAAGATTTAAAAGAAAGTTTGATGAATGGTATGATGGTATAGAAGGTGAATTAAGAGGTTCTGATTTAACTAATTTTAAAAGAATGTTTAAAGAATGGAGAAATGCTGAATCTCTTGGTCTTGATGCTCCAGTTGCAAGAGAAATTATTAAGAATATGTATTGGCATCATTTAACACCTGAAGGATATAAAGATTTAATTAGTTCAGCAAATAGTAGAACAGAATTAAATGAGAAAGCTGTTTCATTATTGAAATACTTTAATACTATGTCTACATCTGGCGCAAAAGTAAGAGGTAGTGAGAGATTCTTAAAAACAATGCAAAGAGTTGCTGAATCTCAACAAAGAGATAATAACTTTTGGTGGGAAGCGTATGGTGAACAATGGAGTGATGTAAGTACATCTATAGATAATTATGTTAACAGAGGACATTTAAGAGTCAAAAGTATTAAAGATGAATCTATTGCAGGTTTTGGAGCAAAAGAATTAGTAAGAAGTAATTTATTATCAAGAAGAAGCGAATTCGCAGAAGGTACTGAAGCTAGAAAGAACATAGATGAGATGCTCTCTAAACTTGATGCTGGTGATTTTGCAAGTCTTGAGTCGAGTGCTATTAATGCTCAGTCTTGGTTAGGTACAGACGCTGCTAATATATCGTATTTACACAAAGGAAGATTGATTTCAGATAATATAGCAGGTGTTAAACCTGTAGGATGGTCACAAGCTCAAGATATATTGTTAAAAACAAACTTTGTATATGACAAAGATATTGCTGACTTACTAAATACAGCTGGTATAGATATACTTACAACAGAAAGTGCAGCTAAAAGATTTGGGCCTGGTCATACTGAATTAGTAGCAAGAGGCACAGATGCTCAAGGTAATATCGTTTCAAGACCTATACAAGAAGGTGACTATAAAGGATATAGAGAAGCATTTGAAGCGTCATTACAGTCATTACAACAGTCTCCTACTGGTGAATTAAAGATTGAAGACTTATTCTTTGGTAAATCTAATGAAAGAAAGATGGCTAATGTTTCATATGGTGTCATTGATTTTGTTGACAAGATAGGGTATCATGCATTTACTAAAGATTATATAGATTATTATGGAAGGTTAGATAATGCGTTAGGTGACTTATTGAAGATGAGAGACCCTAATGACATTACAAGAAATGAAGTTTTTGCAAATACAGTAAATATAGCTAGAGATAATGGAGAAATATTTAATGATGCTTCTTCTGGTTCATTAAGCAGATTAGTTAGTGCTGGAGTAGATGTTCAATCAGTTCTTACATCTTCAGCAGCTGAAAGAATGGTTGTTAGAAGAATACTTGGTGAGATGGGTAAGGTAAAAACAGAGCATGGTTCTTATTCTGTACTTGTTCCTTATCTTGAAGGCTCTGTTCCTGTATACGGCAAAGTAGAAGGTGTTGATAGACAGTTAATGTTTGGAGGTAAAAAACTATCTTCTTATGACGGTGATATAAGAATTGGTGACTGGGATAAAGTTAAATTTGTATTTGAATACAAAGACCCTTCGGGTGAAGGATGGGATTTCCAAGTAGGGACTAAGACAAAAGAAGGTAAAATAGAAATATTTGCTAATGACCCATATGTAGAAGGGAATATTGGTAAAACTAGAAGTGGTTTTGTAGAATCATTTATTAAAGAAGTACGTCAAAGACTAGACAGACAATATGGTCAAGGTAACGCTACATATAAGAATCTATATGATACTCTCGAAGTTATGGGTGAAAAAACATCTGTTATTGGTGAGAAAATGAAAGGTAAGATACATTCATTAAGTCTTCGTATTCCTAATCTGGCAGGTGATATAGCAATACATAAAGTAGAAGGATTCTTAGACATGTCATTAGGAAACTCTACAGGTATTAACCCATATGATTTAGCAGTTGTACACCAAGCTGACTTCGATGTAGATGCTATATTCAATCATCACGATATGCCAAGAGAATTAATTAATAGTGTTACAAAAAATGTTGCTAAGACTCCTGATGCTTTCCCATATGAATCTGATTCAATGGATGGATTAGATATATTTAATATGGGTAAGGAGATTAATACCGTTGGTAAAGGTCAAAAAGGTGATTCATTAGAAGAATACTATAATAACTTTAGAAATTCACAAAGAATATTTGGTTCTATAATGAACTTGTCTCCTGGTCTAAGTGCTTTAAAAAGATTAGAGTTTTCATTTGCTAATGGTGAAATGATGGATTTAGAAAGCAATACATTTATACCTGTAAAGCAACGAATGAAGAATTCACTACAAACTATCATTGATGCAACAAAAAAGTCTAACGTAGTATCAAGAGCTTCAGCTGAAGATGTTACTAAGTTCATATTATTTGGTAAGTCTTTCCCTGGTTCTGACAACATAACAGAACGACTTGGTGAGTATCGTGAGACAAAAGATTTTGAAAAAGGTGATATGAAATGGGATGGGATATTTGATTTAAGTAGAATAGATGCAAATGGTGATAATTACTATAAAGGCAGTACTAAAGAAGTAATGGAAGATGCTATTATAGAAGTACTTAATACTGTTAATACACAGAATAGAATGTTAACTGGTGTTAATGATGCTGCTGGTAGAAGAGCTCCTGATTTTAATCAAATGATGTATATAAGAAATAGACTTGAAAGATTTCTGCAGAATCCTAATAAAACTGTATTTAATAACTTATTATTTAAATATAGAGTATTAGATAAACAACGTAAAACTGATTTAGTCCCAGAATTAATAAATTTATTTTATGGTACAAATCAAGAAAGTTATGCAAATAAGAAAGAATTCTTAAAAGATTTATTTAAAAAAGGCAAGAAAGAACAAGTTGTAGATATTAGTAGAAAGAATATTTTATCATTGAGAAGAGAGCCTGCTCAGGCTAAGGACGGTTCTAAGAATATGCATCTTACTGGTGTAGGTGGAATTATAGCTGATAAATTTGGTACACAGTTACACGATAATTCTAAAAGAGTAAAAGCAGCTTCAGCTACAGATACGAAATTCATACATGATTTCATAGATAAATTTGAAACTGCTAATATGTTATTAAGTGAAGAATCTCTTATAGATGTAAATGAGTTCACTAATACTGTAAATAATGTTGGTGGTCAAGAAATGTTTGGTAAATACGGAGATATGTTCTTTAGTGAAATGTCTCAGAGTTCACCTAATACGTCAATGATTCAAAAATATTCAATTATGCATCATGTATTACAACAAAGAGAATCATCATTAAGACGATTTATTAGAAGTAATATGGGTTCTAAATTCAAATCAAATTCTGTAGCAAGAGCTCAGTATAAATTAAATGTAATTGGTTCAGCAATGGATTATTTCAATAAAAGAGAAGCTGAGCTTATTGACTCTATTAGACCTGAAGATGGACCTTCTGCATTGAGAAACCATTTCTTTTTCCATGACTATGATTTAAGACAGAGAAAGTCAGGTTATATGCATTTAAATAGAACAAATGAAATTCAATATGTATATAGAGTTAGTGAAAAAAATGCCCGTGTTAAATATGCTTTTGTAAGTTCAGTTGCTCCTTTGAGTGGAGGAAGAGCTGGTAAAAGATTTTTAAGGAAGGGTTCCGAATATGTTATATTAAAGAATCCTATAAAATATGAATTGATGTCTAACAAAGAAGTTCAAGATGCATATGCATTATTAAAGACAACTGGAGAAGCAATTGCTGATAATATAGAAGGTATGAATCCTAATATGGTAGATGCTTTTTATGATAGACTTTCAAAATTAAAAAGAGATTTATATGAATTGAGTAATCAGACATTCAAAACTGTTAAAGGTTCTCAAGTATTTGCTCAGCGTAATTGGATGGATGCTAAATTACATGAAGATAAATTAATAAAAGATTTCTTTGACCAGACTCTTGATGGAACATCTCAAAGTCACGATGCATTATTTACAGCAGCTTCAATAGTTATGAAACCAACTGCAACATCGGGTCTTGTTAGATTGAAAGCTGGTAAAGATTTTATAGCATTACCTACGTTTAAGATAAACAGAAGATTAGTTCTTGCTGTAGAAAGATACATACATAGTAGAGCAAATGAAGCAGGGATGAGAGATGTATATGATTCTATATTTGGTGAGTATGGGAGACATTATAGACGAGCTGTTAATAAGATTGCTCATCCTACAGAAGAATCAATGTATAGAAGTGATATGTATTTGAATGGTAATGTTCATGTTGATAGAAATCCATTGCTTGACTTTGTATATGATAAGCCAGGATTTTTGTATATGCCTAATGTATTACAGAGAGTTCAGAAGCCTCTTAGAAGATACGGGGGCAGGTCTTATAGAGTTATGGATATGCATGGTAATATTCGTACAGTTACTAATTACGAAGGTGTAGGTAAGGGAGTAGAAACACTACATGAATATTATAGTAGTGAAAAGAATTATGAAGATACTATTAATTCAAGAGAGGTGTGTCAATAATGAATCCTTGTGTAGGTAGAAGACAATCAGAAATAGAATCAGAAACAAAGCTACGGGCAATGAGAGATTTATTCGATGGCAAGTCTATAGATAATATAGATGGTAAAAATATGAAAGTAGATTCAGCTCTTGTTGAGTCGTATGGTACATCAGATACTTCATTTGGCGACAAAATGTTTAAAGAGATTGTTTGGAAAGCTACATATAAGCCTATAGAAGCAGCTGAATCATTTAAAGATGCTGATTGGAGAAGGATTTCAAAAGAAATAAAGAGAGAAGCTGAAGGATTAAGAAACCCTTCATTGTCATTCCTTGAGAAATATGGATATGTTAAACGTGGTGTAATGAGAAAGCATGCTGTTACTAATTGGTTTAATAGAGAAGTAAATGCAACATCTAATTATGAAAGAACAAAATATTCACAGTTTACTCATAGAAATAGAAATATAAGTAAGATATTACGACAAGAGACAATAAGAAGAGGTGGTCAAAATATATCATTCTTAGGTATTAAAGCTGAAAAACAACTAGAAAAACTTGAGAATAAATTATTTGAAGTTCTCCATGATATAGCAAACGCTAAACAGAACAAGCAAAATACTCTTGATTTAGATAAGAAAGCTAACTTAGTTCGTGATGAAATTCTTGATGTGTTAGAGAGTAAAGGTGGTGAAGTTCTCTGGGATTTCGTACAATATATGAATAAATCACCAGATAAAACAGGTGTAGTTAGAAAAGAAGATGGCACAGAGTATTCAAGAGCCATAACACAAGCTGGTACAGAAGCTAGAGATATGCTTAACGAAATGGGAGGTGTGTACATCTCAGGTCTTAGAAAACATTCAGAAGTTGTTAACCTTGCATTTCTTAATTCACCTAAAATTACAGCAAAAGACAGAGCTACTCCATTAGGTCAAAGAGTTATACAGTATCAAAAAAGAATTAATGAGCAGGTTAAAGGGATAAAAGAAGGCATGGAGAAAGGTAATTACTTTCCTCATTATCTTATGGAAACAATGGTTCGCATAGAAAAAGAAATGGATTCTATTTATGAGAAGAATGACCCTTTGACAACTCAAGATGCAGAAACTCATTTAGGAAAACTTGAATCTGTTTTGTCTAAAATGAGAGATGAAATACATAGAAGTCCTATTGCCACTAAACATAGACGACATTTAGCATATGATAATTGGATTAAGAACCCATTGTCAGTACTTAGAAAGTATGGTCTTGATGCGATGGCTTTTAATAAAGCTCAATATTTAAAATCTGCTTATGCTCAAACAATTAAACATATGCCAAGAGATGGTGAAGCTGCCAATGCTATGAATAAGTATGTGCAAGATGTATATACACTAGCTGATAAAGGATTCGTAGATAGGCCCGGTTGGGTTAATAAAACAGTAAGAGTATTAACTGGCTTTGAGTTTTTATCTAAGATAGGGTTTGGTGTAGGTACAGCTGCAAGAAATACAATGTCTGGTCTCTACTTCATACAAGGTCTTGGCAACAGAAAGTTTGCTCATTATATGTCAGATTGGACTAACCCAATTAATTCAAAGATTGTTAAAGAGATTGAAAGAGTTGAAAAAGAAAGTGGTTTTAAGTTTGAAGATATGGCTGAAGAACTATATACAGAAGGTCTAGTACCAACTAAAGGTGTTAGAGGTTCTGATATAGATATGGTTGTAGATGAAAATGGCAAACCAAGTTTTAGATATAAAGAAGGCAAGGCTTGGAAAACATTAGATTCTAGTTTGTCATACGCAGCTGGTAAAGGTGCTATATTCCAAAGAGTTACAGAGAATATGCTTCGTAGACATATGTTTAGGTCATCATTCTTTACAAAGTATCAAGAATTACAAAATTCTGGTGTTAAAGACAAAAAAATATTAAGTGATAAATCTAAATCATTTGCACTTGATATGGTTAATAAATACGCATTTGAGTACGCAGCTCATCAGAAAGCACCTATAGCTGGAGGTGACCCCGGAGCATTAGGAGCTAGTGGTCAAGTCATATTTCAATTCTTTCATTATCCTATGTCTTTCTTACAGAGTCAATCAGAGATACTCAGGAACTCAAAAGACGCTGCTATTGCACGGCAATGGGATAATCCTGACTTACTTATACCTGTAAGGTTTGCAGGACTAGCCTTAATGACTGGTCTAATGTCTGGTGTATTTAATAGAGACTTAACAAGGTTAATGGAGAATGATTCAGTAGATAGAATAAAAGAATTAATTAAAGTATTAAATGGTGAAGACGAAGTAAAAGGTAGAGGTTATATTGGACCTGCTGTAGGTGATTTAATATTCTTCGCTACATTAAATGAAATAATAAAGCTACCTGACAATGTATTTGTTGATATGATTGCAGGATACAACAATGCTTATAAACTTACAGATGAGCAGAAAAGAGCTCGTCTATGGTCAGTATTGAATGTAGAAGCATCAAAGATAAAACATAAACACATACCTACATTACAAAGTGGTGGAAATGTCAGTATACTTATGCATGAGCTTGGTACATACCCAAGAGCATGGACAAGAGACTTACATAAGAAAATATGGGGTAAGCAGTCTAAACTTAATAAAGAACGTAAGAAACAACCTGTATATGTAAAACCACCTGAAGCTAGTGTTGTAGTTCCTAATTTTAATCCTACATCTCAGTTTAGTGATAGATATTCAGCAAGACGTAGGAGAGATATGTTGTCTTCATTGGATAATTTGCAGGCATAGGGTAGACAATGCTACCCCATGCTTACATTTGTTAATTAATAATACTTTTATCTAATGCAATACCTAATCTATATTTGAATAAACCAATTCCGAATTGCAATCTATTATCATCTTCATCTCTGTTTCTTTCTAAGTACAACATTAATGGGCTAGCTTTTAGTCTTAGCATATATCCTGTATCAGTTTTTATTTCCATTATATTGAAATCTCTGTTACCTAATATTTTACTCATCTTTCCCTCTTTCTAAGCACCAAAGTGCTATTAAAGCAGCGTCACTAACAGCGTATGTTACTCTGTTCTCATTACTATATACATCTTCAAATATTTCAGTTGCAATTTCCTTTATCTTTTTCTTTCTTTCTTGTTTTATTTTAGGCAAAGGTGCATATGATTTCATCCACATTTGAGGAGTAACCTCTATTAATGGAATATTTAATGCACCTATTATGCCTAACCACATACCATAATTCATCCCAAATTTAAATGCAGCGCTTCTTGCGTCTGTGGGGAATGCATGAACCTTTTCTATTGCTACAAGTATTGGTAAATTGTCTACAAATGCACTATTTTTAGCAGTTCTTAATAATGATGACATCTCTTGTGTTGTACTTGGGCACTTATGCATTGAACATTCATTTTGAACTGAATGTATCTTTACTAGACCACCTGATTTCCCAGGGTCAATACCAACAGCAATCATGACCAGTCTTTAGGTATTCCCATTCTTCCAGAAACCTTATCCAATTTATTTTGAACTTTTCTTATAGCTTCTGTGAAATCGTCTATTAGGTCATCAATTCTTTTATTTAATATTTCAATATCTTTATCTATTTTATTTCTATGAACAGCTGGAGCCATTCCAAGATTATCTACTTTCTTTACTTCTTTTTTTTCAACTACTTTCTTAGGCATACTATCTCCTTTGTTAATGGAAGGGGGCAGACACTAAATGAAACAATCCCACCCAGCAATCTTTAGCTGTATTCTTGTATAGCCGCGGCAATACAGTCAACTGTTTCTCTCCACCAGTATACGGCTTTAGCCTTGCATCTGCCCATCTTCTCTTTATTGTTTAGGTGTATCTTTTAATGCTTCTTCTTTAGTTGTATAGAATCTGCATCTATCACCATTGAATCCTACTTCTTCTGAAGTTACTTTACCATATCTTGTTTTAGCTGATATGATTTCTGATTGATAAGGACTATATTCTTCATCATTAAATACATATCCATACCACACAAATAGAGCAGACTCAGCTGTTTGTTCAATTACTCCACTTTCAGAATAATCAGATAGCCTTGGTCTAGGTTCATATCGTTTTTCAATATCTCTATTTAACTGACTTACTAACAATGCTGAACAATTTTCTTTCTTGCATATCCATTTGTAGTCTTGTACTATCTTTTCTATCTGGAACCTTCTTTCTGTTACATCCGGCATAGAAATTAGTTGAATGTAGTCATCAATTATTACATCCGGTTTATGCCTTGATATTTCAAGCATTGCTTCATCAAGAGTTCTAACATCATCAAACATAAGTAAATTCTTTTTATACTTTGATTTTATCTTTTCTATTGATTTGTTAAATTCATCAGTACTTCCATTCAAGTCACCTTTTCTAACTTTTGAATATGAAAGGTCTCTTCCTTCCATTACAACAAGTTTTCTTATCATTTCAGGGTTAGACATTTCTCTATTAAACATAATTACTTTATTACCTTGCTCTATTAGTGACCTTATTATATTAACTACTAATGTTGTCTTACCATGACCTGGTCTACCACCTAAAACAGTAATTTCTTTTCTTGTCATTCCACCGGCTGGTATATCTAGAGCTGGTAGCCCAAACTTTATAATATTGTTTCCAGTATTTACAAGCTCTCTTGTTTCTTCTACAATATCTTCAATATCATTTAATCTCGTAGGTTGTATGTTTTTTATTTCTTCAATTAATCTTATATGTTCACCAAGTATTTCTTCCATTGATTGGTTGTCATCTTGTAGCACTGTACTGTAAAGTTTATTTGCACTTGTGCTAACAGCTCTTCTAAGATACTTTTCCCATATAATTTTACTATATTTATCGACTAAAGCAGCTGAAGGTGATTCATCTGGTAGTCCTGATATATAATAAGATATTCCTTTATTATCTTCATAATCAGGGTTTAGTCTTTTAAACTTATCAATTACTGTAACTATATCAATACCATCTCTGTCTCTATACAATCTATGCATAGCAATCCATATTTTCTTATTATCAGTTGAATAAAATGCTTCAGATTGTCTTATCCAATGCTTACATTTTTCAAATGTTTCACTGCCACCTTTTAAAACAGAGCCAAGAAGAGCTTTCTCAGCTTCTTCGCTATGAGGTTGTACTTTTAGACTCATTTAAAACCTCCTTACTTTTTTGTTTCCATTTATCTCTTTTATATTTAAGGAATTCACATCCTTCTTGAGGGTTGAATATTGTTGTAATTAGCCTATTATCATCATCATCATAACTAGGGTCAATGATTGTAACAGGGCAATTAAATATATTCTTATCATCCAATCCTAGTTTATCAGCATAGTTATCCATTATTTTAAACGATGCAACTTGCAAAGCGTGACTTATCAATCCTGATGCTGGGTCTTTTATAACTTGATAACCAGAGACATGAGTATGTCCACAAGTTAGTATATGGTCTTTCCATCCCATTTGAGCAGCTTTAGCTACACCATGAGCAGTATTCCACATACTGTTACCTTTCCAAGTATGTCTAGCATTTATTCTAACTTCTTTTCCATTTGGGAATGTAAGATTCATTCTTGCTCCCCATCTTTCATACAATCCTTTATGGTCTCTCATTATAAATTCTAATGGGTCTCCATCTCCACTCCATACATCATGGTTACCAGCGACTAAATATAACCAATTTACTTTATTTACGAAATATTCTGTTAATTTCCATGATTCTTTCGCTCCCATAGATTGCTGACCATATAAAACAGCCAACCTGCCAATCCAATTGTTTTGAATATCTCCAAGATTACCGCAATACATACCATCGGTGTCATTGAGAATATCCATGTAACGAATAATTTGTGATAAATCAGTTCCGTCATCATCTACATGAGGGTCTCCAAAATGTGCAATACCTATAGGCCCATCTATATGTATATCAATATTTACTAGCTTTCTAGTCTCTTTTGATTTTAATTTCTGAGTATATTGTTTCTTTCTAAATTCTATAATATCTTCTACAGGCATAAACTCTGGGTCTCTGTCTGCAACTGTGAATGCTGATGCTTCAACAATGGTAGGGTTTGATGTTTTTTTATTACAAGCATTACAATGCCATACTTGTTTCTTAGAATCAGCATAATAAGAAAACCCATCTTTCCTTAGAGCCCTTGCCCCACACGAAGGACACCCTATTATATTACCATCATCATCCTTTCTAAAATCATCTACAACTTTGTCATTAGGATTCATTTTTTGCCTCTATTGGTTTTTTATCGTATTGGATTAAAACAATGTTTTTTGTTCTTGTATTTTATAATTTGTAATAAGCAATTCTATTCTAATTTTACCTCTGTCTTCTGCTTTAGTGCCTACATACTTTGTTTTAATATGATTAAGATTATAGTCTCTATAAAGATTTGATATTTCTTTTTTATTGTCATAACTAACCATGAATTGTGCGTCATTTTCATCTATAAAATCGCATATTTCTTTCAATTCATCATGTAATTTATCATTAAAAACATTTCTATAATAGTTCTTATTAGTTTTCTTATCTGTAACTACATATGGAGGGTCAAAATAAAAGAAATCACCTTTTCTAGGCTCATATCTTCTAACTAAATCTGCAAAATTCATATTCTCTATTGTACAATTATCTAATTTCTTTTTAGATACCTTTAATTCATTTAAAATACTAACATCCCACTTAGTATCTTTACTAAATGAACCTGTTGGTATATTGTTAAATGAGTTCCTAACTGCAAAGAAATACATAGCAGCTCTTTTAGGATTTGGATTATCTATTATTGGAGTTTTAATTAATGACTGTGCTTCTTCAAATATTTGTCTGCTTCTAGGAATCCACTCTATATACTCGCATAATTCAGAAAACTTCGAAATAACACACAAATAGAGATTCACAAGGTCATTGTCTATATCATTTAAAACATTCCATTCAGCTTTTTTCTTCCTGAAAAACATTGAACCACCGCCAAAGAATGGCTCAAAGTATCTCCTATGTGGGGGAATCTTTCCTACAAGTTGTCTACTCATAGTATATTTTCCCCCATAATAAGGAATTACTACAGGACAATCAATGTCCATTTATGCTTTTGCAGCCATATTCTTTACAGTATCGAATATTCTTGATTCAAACTTATGAGTCGCTTCTGCTTTACGCTTCATAACATGAGTTGTTACCCATGTAGCAGCATTAAGCAAATCCCAATAGTTCTTAGGTGGTGTCTTTAATAAGTACTGCACCATAGATTCCATTGTATATCCTGGAAACATTTCAAGAAGTTTTTGGCTGTCTTTCTTTTTAACTGCTTTTTCTATCATCTTAGGGAAATCGCTTTTAAATACTGTTGTTGTTTTATTAATAACAGATTTAACAATAGCTTCTATTTCCTCTTTCTTATTCCATACAGTATGCCTAGAACCTTCTTTGCCTATGCTATATCCAATAACAAGACCATTAGAACAAACAAGTCTAAATGCTCCTCCCATTGCTGATACTTCACTTGTTCCATCATAACTATTATTAATAATTATTTCAGGGTTAACAAAGTCGTTCTTCTCAACTTCTACTTTAGTATCTGGAAATCTATACTTGTATCTAACCCTAGCTCCATTACCAAACATATGAACATCTGATAATATTGCTCCTTGTTCTTTCAGTACAGGTTCAGCTTTCTCCATTATCTGTTTATTTGTAACAAGTTTATAATTATCTGTCATACAACTGATAACTGCACCAGTATCTTCTCTTACTATAAACTTATGTCCAGTATTTTTATTAAGAACATTACCATTTTCTTTATCTGCCCATATGGCTGGTTTTTCAACTACTGGAAAATATGATTCATTAATGTTATGTTTCTGCATTATCTTTCTCCTTTTTTCTTATTTTTGGAGGCTTTCCATACCTCTTTAGTTCATTTAATTTCTTTCTAGGTGAGTCACTATGCTCTCTAATTATCATGCTTCTAAGATAACTATATCCATATCCTTGCATATAAAGCTTGTGTAATACAAATCTAGCTATCATATACTGAATACTTTCATCTTCTACATGAGATATTCCTTGAATAAATTGAAATCTTTTTGTTATATTATCATCCGAAGGGACTTCAGACTGGATATAAGAACAAGCTTGATTAATCATATTCTTAGTTATTTTATCTCTTTTAGAAAGCAAACTAACAATTTCCATTGATGGATTATACTTCTTTCCAAGTTGGTATCCACAGCATGGACATTTCTTCATAATTTATTTACCTCCGTATCTGGTGCTATTAGTCTTTTCCCTAAATAAAATGCATCATCTCCATCATTCGAATACCTCTCTGTTATCACTACACTAGCTGATGATAATGATATATCTAAGAGTATTCCTTTAAATGTATCTGTTGTAAACAAGCTCCCAATTGGAATATCCTTTAAATATACATTTCCTTTAGAGGGTTTAGATACTGGTTTATCAATCAGAGCAATTTTCGCAAGCTTGTGGGCCTGCCCTATTTTCTTTTTCAATTTTGTTTTCGGTTTCAAAGCGTTTTTCTCCTTCAATTATGTCATTCTTTATTTTAATAAAATCCTTTTTTAGTTTTCTGAACATAGTAGCATCATGTGGTCTACGAAATTCTTCAGATGATTTCTCCATCCAAACAAGAGCTATTATATTCCATTCTATCTCTGATTTTGTCAGTTTAATAACAGCTGATGATTCTTTCATTATTTCTTACCAAGTTTATCTAGTTTAATATCCAATTTTAACATTTCATCATGTATTTTATTCAATTCTTTATATACTGGTTGATTTCTGTTATCTCTCATTTTTTTATGAGCTTCTAAAAATCCATCAGCCATATCAATACCAACTTCTTCAATCAATTCTTTTCTATTATTTGTTTCACATAAATGCGAAATCCAACTCATTTTACTCATTTTTACTCCTCCACTTCATCTATTATATGATGCGATAAATCATTTTGTACATCTATTTTTCCTTCTATTCTTGCTAATCTCCACAAGATGCTGCATAACATAGCTAACATCATTATCATTGTAAATTCCCAATATGGGAAATACTCTGTACTAAATAAAACTTCCCAATAATATCTCATTTTATTTCTCCTTTTATTAAGTTATCTACCCATTGCTTAGCTATAGATAGCAACATAGCAACTATGAAGATACCAATAGACCACATTACTACAGCAACACCTAATACTAATAGGTTTGCTATCCATTCTGATATATCAAACATTATCATTTTTCATTACCTCCGTAAAATCCAACCAGTCGTTAGGATATTCTATAACTTCAAAGTCATCATCTAATGATGATACAATCTCTTTACCAGATTCATCTGTTTTCATTCTACACAATATCAATTTATCCAGTGTATCTGGGTCATCTATTGATATTAATGCTTTTATTGTAACTCTCCATTCACTCATTGTTATTCTCCTTGATTATATTGTTTCATCCAATCTGTTAAATACATTCTAGCTTTATCTTTAGGTAATTCAAAATGTTTTTCCAGATATACACCTGCTCCAAACATATTAGTTTCACCAGTTTCTCTTAATTGCTCAAGATATAGATAAACTTCGTTTCTCCAAAACTCATCATTTACCATTTTATCTGGTAAATCTTCCGCATTTAAACAATCTTCACACATTCTTTCATCACTATCATACTGATGGTCTTCTACCTGTTGCTCACAAATAGAACAAGTCCAATGTATACCCATTATTCTTCACCTCTATATCCTATTGATTGAATCATATTGATTTTTTCTTCTCTATCTCTATTCCATTCTTTTGCTATTTCTTTATTAACATCAGATATACGAACAACATTATGTTCATCTGCTGTTGTTGGTTCTCCATCTAATATAGATTGAGCTTGTTGCTTAATATATATTCCATTCATATCATCTCTTCCATTAGCAATCTCTTTTAATCCATTTTCTAGCCATTCAATTCGTAATTCAAGTTCTTGTTCTAAAGACGTTATTGGTTCTAATGTTTTAGACATACTAAGCCTCTTCAATTTCTTCTACTTGTGTTAATACAGCTCTAAGATATTCATTACCATTCTTTGCTTTACCTGGCCATATGGCTAGTTGTAATTCATATTTCTCACCACCTATCTCAAGTTCAAACTTATTACCTGAATATGGAGGTCTGTTTCCATCTGTTTCTTTGTTCTGAAATGCATTTCCTGAACCTACTTTAGTGTATTTATTAGGCATAACTATTCCTTTCTTTTAGTTTCTTTTTTGATTCTACTGCTTTGACTATTTCATCACAGCATTTTGGGTGATACCATGAGTTGCTATATACTTTTATATTACTTCCTTTCTTTATAATATTAAAGCATAGAGGGCAACATGACATCCTTTTTGCTTTCATTAATGTAGATACTTTAGGCATATCTATTTAAATGGTGATTCTAAGAATTTCTTTAATCCTTTTACTATTCTTGACCAGAATTTATCTTCTTCACCTCTGAAGTTGTTTGGTATGTTTTTCTTTTTTCTCGGCATTTTTAACCTCTCTTTTTATTTTTATTAGTGTTGTTCTTAACTTGTCAAGTTTTCTAGCTCCAAATTTCGTTAGTTTATCTCTTTCCCATCCTAAATCATTGACACATTCTTCCATTACTTCTAGTAATTCCTTTCTTTTCATCATTACTCCTAATTTACAGCTTACGCAATATTTTCTTTTCAATTTATATGTAGGTAGTGAATCATAATATATAGTACCACCAGTAAATTTGATTTCCCATACACTATTGCATCCATTACAAACACTAAGTCTGTTTGACTCTTTGCTATTATTATTAATACTTCCAGATTTTTTCTGGTTATGAGTGCTTTTGCTATTAAGCATTTCTATTACCCAGTCCATATATTCTCCTTATATATTAGAGGCATGGTAGCGAACCACCATAGCCATTTCATTATATACATCACTTTTTATAGTGCTAGTATTCGCATTTTTGCCTCTAATAATTATAAGCTGGCGTGGATAGTTACAACGCTAAAGTTACAAGAATCCCGCTAAGGACATAGTTAGACTTTAACATGCACGTGCCACCACTACCAGCTTAAGAACTTAAAATGGAACGTCAGTATCCTTAGGAGCTTCTTTACGAGCACCATCATTCCAAGGAAATACATTTAATACTCTTAATGATGTTTTATCTTCTCCATCTTTATTAGTATATGTATATGCTTTAACATCAACTAGTGAAGGCATACCGATTACATCTTCTTCTTCTATCTCACTTAACTCGATAGAGCCATTCTCATTAGTTGGAAATTCAATACCTATATTAGTAAAGAATTCCTTGTACGTTCTGTTTTTCCATCTTTGGTCTTTAGGTAATTTTGGCGTTAACCATACACCTGCTGACCTGTATTTCTTTCCAGTCATAAATCCTGCAGAAATCATTTCAGGTTCACCATCTTTATTCGATGGTTCGTATTCATTGTTGTTTCTAACATATTTATGAACTTCCATACTTTTACATTCTTCAGCAAGTGTGAATTCAATATTGAATACCTTACTTCCTGAGTCAAATGTTCTTACATCAAAGCCTGAAACGTGAGCTGGATATTTACCTGGGTTAGCAGCTTGGTATCCATCTGTTCCATCTTCAAATGTAGCATCAAATTGTTTCATCAATACTCCAATTACTGTTCTTTAGTTGCATATTTATCAAGCAGTTTATTAAACTCTTGCCTGAGGTTAACCATGTCTTTAGATGGCTTAGATTGTTTACCAAGTCCTTTAAAATATAGCTGAGGATATACTTTCCCTTTGCCATTTGTAAAGTAATACTTGATTCCACGAGCTCTAGTGCCTACAAGATTTTTACTTTCAAGCTCTTTTACAGCTTTAGTATCAAGTACACCAGCTTTCTTTAAGTCATCTACTTCTTTTATTGTTAATCGGCCCATGCCTTTTCCTTTCCTTGTTTATAAGTTACCTCATTTATATCTGTTTCGCCTTCTACTGCGAAGCTGAAATAACTTGGGTTTACGGTTATTTGTTCACTTTTATCTGTTTTAAAGCACATCATATTCTTTCCATGAAACTGTTTTGTGCCTTCATAGATTACATTCTTAAAGGTGCATCCGTCATTCATTCCTACTGTATAACGAGAACCTTCTGTTAGAATCTTTTCACTATAATGTTGATTCATTATTTCATTTCCTTCAGTTTATCCAATGATTGTTCATAGTTATATGAATTTATTTCTCTAGTATCTATCTTTTCAGCAATAATAGTTTGAGTATCTTCATTCACATTACCAGCTAAATCAAGTAATTGCTGTATCTGACTTGTTTCCAATTCATATTCATCTATCTGATTACGATAAACATCATCAGCAATATTCATATACATATTAAATGCTTTCTTAATAGTATCAGTATTAGCAGCTTTTAAATCATTTCCAACGTCTACAAATTCGTCTGAACCTCGTTTCTTCTGTATTCTATGGGCTGCAATACAATCACCTTCTCTCCATATACCATTGTCAAACCATTTTAATCTACCATGTACTTCATACGCTTCACTTCCTAACGCTGCGCACTTTATGATAGTCCAACTCCATCCGGGATAAAACTTATCAGCTAAGTCTCTCATATAACCATATCTAACATAATCAAGACCCATCTTTTGTTGTATATACTTTTGAGGTGTCTTCATGTTGCTAACGGTTTTATGATAACCATGATGTTGTTTACGACTTTCTATATTCTGTATAGAATTCTCATTAAGCACAGCTATCTTATTGTCTTTCTTTGCCATTTTGCTTCCTTTTATTTAATACAATGTTGTTTATATTGACAGTATTTACACTCCCAATCTTGCATTGGTACACCTACTGCTCCATTTGGAGGAATAGATTCAATACCTTTTTCTTCATCTGTAAAATCATTCAAATCATTCCAATATGCTATAGCTGCATGTAAAGCATCTGCAGATATTTCTGTCGTTTTCATCTTTGAATCATTTTTATTATACCATACTATATTGATAGATATATTGTTTTTAATCTTATCAATCTCATAATTAATCTCTGTTGAATTAAAATGAGGTAAGTCAGGCATAATATCCTTTAGCATTCCTAATGCATATGTTGCTACCTGTAGCTCATAGTGTCCAAACGAAGGAATCATATTAATACTCTGCTTTATAGCATTTCTACCAAATTTCCTAGTCCAACTATAAGAAGCAAGAGTTTTTAAATCACTAACATACATCTCTATGTTATTATCTTCCTTTCTTATAAAACAATGGTCTAAGTGACCAACTACATTAAACTCAGGTATCTTTATTTCATGTTCTAATAGTACTTCTACTCCATCCGAAGGTTCTGCCTCAGATAAAGCTTCTTCTACATCAGAATGAACTATAGTACCAAGCCTTAATAGTCTTTTAGTCCTTTGGTCAAATGGTTCAGGCTCAAATCCGTTGACTTTGTACCACTGTTTCTTGTAGCAACTGCCAGCGGATGAACCTGAAAACCATTCTTCGTATTCTTTGTATTTTTCCTTACGCTCTTCTTGGAGCCTGTCAAGGTAGTCATCATATATTGTCTCTAAGTTCAACAATATCAACTCCTTTTGGTGTAGAGAATTTACTTTAAATCATTTAATTTGTCAAGTTTTCCACTTTAGCAAATATATAATCCGGTGCCTTCTCAAAGTATTTTAATAAAGCAGGACATAACCATCCTTCCATATTCTCGTCATCCCATGAATACCAATTTCCTTCATGTTCTTCATGTAATTTCGTTAATGTAATATCCATTCCTGGAAATGAACCTCCTGAAAATATCATTTTAAATCCATTTTCAGCGTTTTCTATTTCCTTCATTTCAATTAATTTATTTATCATCTCTGGAATTCCCGCTACAAATGGTTCTTTTACAAGACCAGCTGCTTCATCATCAAATACCCATGAACCTTTATCGTAATAAGGGTTAATAACCATTAATGAATTAGTTAGCATATTTCAAAACCTCCTGATTGTTCACAAAACTCTGCAAATCTTACTATCTCTTCTGATTCAAATGGATAATGAGTTCCAAAGTTATTCTTTTTACCTTTACCGCTACATCCATTACAAGAATAGCTAGGGTCTTTCTTTCTTGCTTGTTTTCCTATCTCATCTCGTCTTTCTCCAGTTCCTTTACATATATCACATTCTTCTTTAGGTAGTGATGCTAGATATTCTTTGTATCCTAATTCATATTTCATAATAGAACCATCTTTATCTAACTTCTTTAACCTTGAAGCAATGCGATTTGCTTTAGTTTTAGATATTCTATGACCATCATTATAAGCTCCAGATTCCATATCTTTTTCTGTAAGTATATCATCACAAGTTACGGTCACATATTGCCATAATGGTCTCCAATACCATACATTGGCTCTAAAATATGAACCCGGTGTTTCATCTTGGTAATCAAAGTAAGCTTTTGTTTGCTCTTCATCTTGCCAATTTGTTATTACAGGTTTAGGTATGTCTCCTTTTGGATTTAATCCATATAAATCGAATCCCATCATATCCTCCTTTAATACAGTTTAATTGGGTTACGGTTATTGTAATTGTACACTTCTTCAATCATTCTAAGATAATCAAAGATTCTTGTGCAATATACAAATTTCATTGGTACTTGTTCTACCTTATGTATCATCTTCTCATGCTCAAACTCAGGATGAGTCATTAAATCCATATACACTTTCAAGAATGTACGATGACGGTATATCTTGTCATTATAATTCTTAAATTGCTGTATTTTACTAAGCAAATCATGTACAACGTCTAATCTCTGAGTTACTTTGAATTCACCTCTTCTAAACTCATCAAGCATAGTCTTATCATTCCTACCTGATAATATATGTATGAGTGTTGAAATAGGATATTGATATTTCTTACGAAATCCAGATAATACTTTGTAATCATGTATTCCTCTGCTGCAGTAATGGTGTAATGAATCATGAAGTGTCCATTTATCCTGTACAGAGTTAACCATACCTATATCATCAATAGCCATATCAGAGAATCTATAATAGATAGGTAATCCTAGCTCCATACAAGTGATAAATCTATGTTGACCATCACTTATAATCAGTTTATCACCAGATTCACTTATAGCAACTTTAATCTCATTTTCACTAGTTAAATCTTTACGCTCAATTTCTTCTTTAAGCCTAGAAGATTTCCCTGGTTTAATAAGTCTATTGCTTTCTATAAGCATAAACTTATCATAATCAGTAGTTACAAATGTAGGGACTAAGAGTTTCTTGTCTCCAGATGCTATTGCTTCTTGTTTTCTTGTTAATTTTATAGTTTTAGTTTGCATCATGCTTCCTTTGTTTTAGTTCTAAAATAATATACAGTTTGCCATCCACAATCTTCATCATACCAACATACATCTTCAATTTTTACTGGGCAATGTTCTTCTACATATGATACATCTTCATCTTTAATATAATCCCAATGTCCAATTCTTAGCATTTTAATACCAGTTGCTTCAAATCCTCTTGGATTAGATATGAATTCTATATCATCTTTCTTGTATCCTTTCATTACTAGCAATAGTTTCATTTTATGCTCTATTGGAGTAACAGCAGGATATGTTCCAGGATATATCATTATTAAACAGTTTTCTTCTTATTCAGTTTACGTTTTTTACGAGCAATTTGAGCTGGTGTACGACCATTCTCTTTTAATTTTTCGTTAATTTTACGTTTATTCATTTTATTAAGCTTACTATTTCTCATTATTTATCATCCTCTGTAATAATATTATGTTCATCTTGTCCTAATACCCATCGCAATGCTTTAATCTCACCCTTGACTTCAGCGTATTGGTAATCAATATAGGAATCATCATTTGGTAAATTTGGGTCTATCATTGATACTATAGATTCAAGTTTTAACAATCTCTCATATGCATCTACAAGACCTTGTATTATTTCATCAACTGTTAGCTTTCTCATTATACTTCCTCTGCATATTCAGTTAAATCAAAATGAGGTAATGTTCCTGAAACCATACCACCATGCTTTTCAATAATATCAATAATAACAGACGCTGGTACATATGAGTATACTGTTTCAGTTGGTTCATCTCTATCTTCACAATAATCCATCAATAAATCTTCTTTTTCAGTTGGGAATCCTACTTCAACATGACTATATGACATACCAGCACCATTAACCTTTGGATTGCAATAATGATTAGCAGATGCTTGTACAGACATTTTAAAATTATCTTTACATACTACTATTTCTCTTCTTGGTTGAAAATCAAACATTTTATCTTCCTTTTTTGCTTTCAGTTCTTTGTGGACATACATATTTTGTCTTTCTACCACCATTCCTTAATGAATACTTAGGTTGTGGTCTCTTATTTTCTGGCATAATCTTTACCCTGCCATTAGGTATTTGTACAACAGTTACATCACCTTCAGTATATACATCAGTAATTCTATCTTTTACATCCTTCTGCAGTTCTTTAACTGTTATTTGGTAATCATTTACTGGTTTCATATTATCCTCTTTAATTAAAAAATTGCCTGCTTTCTTCTGCTGGTAGCAGGCAAACCAGTTGCACACTTGCAAATAACATACTGCTGTGTGCTGCTACCTCACAGAATAGCACAGTATGTCATGGGTTGGGATGCAAATTACTTGTTCCTAAATATGAGGACTGCCATCCCATGTATGAGACAAACACACAATACAACAACCAAACAAATATCAAATATCATTGTGATTCCTCATCAAAACTATTAACATAGTTAAGGCATTGTGAATAAGTGCCTATAAAATGTACAAAATTGCCTACATTATCCCAAACAACAAATGATTTATGGTTTACTTTCTCGATACTCATACTTTACTCCCGTTTAATTGGAAAGATAAAACTATACAGGATTCACGCCTTAATCGCTACCTATAACATACATTGGTTCTACATTTTGGTTTGCCCTTTCGGGTCACGATAACTATCTTACTCCTCACGGAATCGAAGATATAATCATACTCTCTTGAGCCTTAGTGATTATAAGTCGAGACAATGTGCAATTACTTGCCTTATCATCTCAGTCTTATGGTTGAAAACCATTCTAACCATTCTTCTTTGATAACTTCTTACTTGAGGATAGTATAACCTCTTTATAACGTCAGTTTACCGAACTTACAGAAACTAGGTTTCTTTATTTGATGTATGCGTGCTAATCAGAATTGCTTCATGGGGGTTGCAGTTGCCGTAGCCCATCCAGCCCTTATAGAACTGGTTCATAGCCCTTGAAAGATAGTTTCTAGCCAAGCCTACCACACTTCAAGGATATAGTTGCGTATTAACCATTAGTTAGCTTTACTAATGACTAACACTATTATCGTTCCAAATTCAATTATTAATTTCTATTACGAAAACCACTATCCTTCAGCTGTGGTATATCAATAGTCTTAATGATATGCTTATATGCTAACAAAGCATCTTTATTATTATCAAATTCTATCCAAGTACTATCATTCCTATAATTATTAGCATAAGGAATAACACCAGTAAAGAATAACTGTATAGAATGAGTCTTAGCATTAAAATCTATACTCTGTACTAATGATAAATTGTATAATACACCTTTAATTCTTACCCACATAATTATTCCTCATTGTATTCAGTTAAATAGAATTCTTTCTTTACAAACTTATCAACAAACTCATCATCATCAATCTTTTCAAGCACTGCTTGTTGTATAAACTCAAGCATACGAAAGTCTGTCCTATGATAGTCTTTATTAAATCCTCGTTTAGACAATCCAGTTTCACTCTCACCACAAAAACAATCAGCAAGCATTTCACCCATAAAAGGATAGTGAGGTTCAATCTTCTTAATAGTTTTAGCCAATGCACCTCGTACACCTGCTATCAATAGGCATAGAAACTCTGATGTTCCTTTAGAATCTGCATGGGTACAGATAGAGTTTGATTCATCCCATTTATAAGGTTTTGAATGTTTGAAGATAGACTCCTTTATGTTAAATATTGGGGCTACTCGGTCACTGGCGTTCCAACCTTTCGGTGAACTAGGCCATGATTACGATATCTCAGCAAATGGTTTATGCTATCGCCCCAAAAAGTTATTAGCTACCACTTTATACTAATGGTTAACAGTACAGCATAATGCAGCATGTTTAAAAATTTGGATGATAGGTTCGGCACCATCCATTGGACGCTCTTCTTTATACTTGAAGACTCCATCCTCCAAGCGTTAGCACTGACGGTGACCACATGACTCCGCATAGTGCACTCTGCAGAATCTTTTTTGGTCAACTTATCACAATAAATTATACTTTAGCATGTTTCGAGACCATGTTTGTAGAATACAAGTACTATAATATATGTAGCATACAAATAGTTTCACCACATTTATTAGTTGTAGCATACAAACAGTTCTACACAGTTCAAGAAGCATGCTGC